>FLOH01000339.1_pt1 | contig 112224 bp, 105 predicted proteins | sample 756751 | NCBI WGS metagenome assembly FLOH01 (sample SAMEA4026879, study PRJEB14308) | marine metagenome | biome: coastal water; material: water | depth 74 m
TTGAAATACACTGCTTGAAGAATGATGGCTTTTGGAAATCTGTGACGCTCATACATTCTAGTGGTCTTTAGTTTGTGCCAAAACTAAACCTTTACCTTTTCAACCAAGTTAATGCGACAGAACCGTAATTGTTTTACCTATGTTTTACCTATTAACAAAAAACCCTTGCAAATCATTGATTTACAAGGGTTTAGGTTTTAAATGGTGAGGCCGAAAGGACAAATGTCGAACCCTTGGAAAGACCTTTCTGCTCTTTCACTCCTTGACATAACCGGCAAAGCAACCTAGTTAATGCGACAGAACCATCCATCTCCACATTTCACTTCAAATTTTAGGGGATGAGAAATCAGGCAGGGGTCATGTCGCCCCTGCCTGCTTTGCATCGAATTAGATTGAACCCATCAAACTAATTTCGGTGTGGTGTTAAGGGATTGGTGAAACTAGTTCCTAATCCTGCTCAAAGAATTTATCGATAAGACGCGATAGTTCTTTCACTGAAATTTTACCGTCACCATCTGTATCAATCCCACTAGCGGTAGCTCCACCTAAACCTTTCTGTATTTCGGTTCTATTGTTATTGATATAACTTATGTTTCCGGTTATTTCCTGTTGGGTTAAAACACCATTGCCATCAGCGTCAAGGGCCCTTAAAAGAGACTTACTTACCCATGCGCTATTAGAATTCACACCATTCCTATCTGACTTTCGAATTCTTTTACGATCGGCCCTCTTCCATATTCTGCCAAAACAACCCCGTTCCTTGTAGCGCCATGACCTCTCAACATCATACTCTTCTATATCATCATCTAAATAACCATTCAGGTCTAAATTCACCTTGAAGTCTGCCCCTACTGAATTAGCAATGATATTGACAATTTCACATGGACCACATTTCGCCTCTTCACCAACTATGATAGGCTCTTGTGGTGTAATACAAAGTGGGTTACAGTTAGAGATAGGCAAAGTTGGGTCATAACTTGGGTTTGGCTCCGACCCTTCTGGGCAAGGGCATACAGATAGACAGGGCATATTGCATTCCGACTCTGGCTTATTATAATCAAAATCAAGATTTCTTTCATAGCCACATGGACAGTATTCGCAACTACCGTCATCTTCTGTCGCCTCAGGATTAAAGTTTATAGACGTGGGGTCCATGCATCCATAAGTGGGTGGGTCGCACGCTAAACCAATTTCTTCAACAGAAACGAGGAGTGTTGCCAAGTAGTCCTTTTCGTTAGTATGCACCGTAGCAAGCTTTCCGTCTTGGTAAACCACGTATGCTTTGTTTCCTCTAAGCCATTTTTGAGGATTACCTCTTAGACCCTCTCTCAAAGGCTGATCGCGGTAATCAACACGCTGATAAAGGTGCTTATAACTGTACTCGTGTACTTCGCAACCGATACCTTCTCCATTATAGATGTCGTGAGGATATACATTCTGAAGAGTTGACAATACTTCTGTCTTATCCATACCAGGCTTTAAACTGCTTAGGCCTTCAACTGTAGTATAGTTGGGTATGATAACCTTGCAGCCTGCAATTGAAACAGCAAGCACCACTAGAATAAAAAGGTTTATCGTGTTTTTCATCTTTAATAATTTCTTTTTCCTGTTCAAAACTTAGAAGTTGAATCCTACTCCAATGGTTGGTGTAAGGTTGATTCTCCAACCGCTGTTAGGCTGGTCAGGCAATGGCTCTGTAAACACCTCTTTTACCCAATAACTCCTCATTCGGATGCCAGCAGCAATACTGAAAGCAAATCGTTTCTTAGAATTGATTTTAAATCCGAATCCAACATCCGCTAATGGACCACCTAGCCGCTTTGCATCCACTGTTTGATTGTTAATCGTATAGGTCTTGGTCATTTCAGTGTTTAAAGCATATCCTAGCTCACCGAACACAAATGGCCTGAACATCTTGTCGCCAATATCATAAGTATATCGGAGTGATATTGGGATGTAGAATCCGTGATAATCTTTGACAGAGACAGTTCTCAGACTATCCCTCGCATCTAGAACATTGATATTCAGTCCAAGTATATTATTGAACGGAGAGAGGCTCTCAAAGCCAACACCAAGGGATGCGTTATGTTTTACTCCAAAACCATAACCATTGTACACTCGGGCACCCAGCATTCCAGAACCGAGATATAAATCAGCAGAGAATGTATATCCTTCTCTTAGATAGGCTGCGTCTTCAACAGAGGTTATTTTTCCTTTGCGACCCTTTAAATACTCTTTCGGGTCATTCTCTATCTCACCAAGACTTCTACTCTGAGCTATTACGTTGGTAGCATTCTTACGGCCAGAAGTGGTAATGAAATAATCCAACTTATCTGAATCGCTGTCAAAAAGTACGTAGAGGTTCCCGATATTCTTGAAATACTCTGTACCTCCTTTTGCCAGATTCTTTGTTTCATAAACTGAATCGCGTTTTACTTTTTGAAACTGCTTTTTGTACTTGTAAACAACGGCCGTGTGGGCCTCGTCAAAGGAGGTGTAAAATTCGTGTGGTTTGATACCAAGCGTGGTATTAACCTGTTCCTTGGACATACCTTTTTCCAGTTTATACATTTCTTCAACAGTAGTGTATTCAGGTACATAAACCCGGCAAGATGAAAGCCCAACGGCAAACAACGTTATGGCAAGTAATTGTCTCATTTTCATTTTGTTTCTCGTTAATACCATCAGAATTCTTTTACAGCTTTTACTCGGGCATCATTGTACTTGGAAAGAATTCCAGATTGCCCCGTCTGGTTATCGAAGGTCCACGCGTTCAGACCAGAATCTTCTGATGATGTCCAATATCTATCAGATGATATTCCTCCAATACCGTTGGCACCAAGGTTCTGATAGATACGCTGAAACTCGTCTCTTGAAGGCAGATACCATTCAGGACCTAAAGACCTTGCTTCATCAGCCGCAGTAGTTTCTGACTCACTGCACGAATTGTTGATGATAGCGTCCGTATTACTCTCACCAGTACCATAATCTACCGATGTGCCAACACTCACCGCATTGCAACCCCAAGGTGCGTTTTGGAGGTCACCAGAAATGATAAGCCCGTGTGCTTCATTGGCCACGTATCCAGCATCTCCCGGTTGGAAAAAATAGGCAATTGTACCTCCTAGATAGGATTGACCAATACACAGATCATCGATGCACTCAGCTTTTGTAAATATCTCCTCATCACCGTAAGCTGTACCAACAGAATTGACCGCGTAAGCTCGTACATAATAGGTAGTGCCCTCTTCTAACCCGAAAAGATAGCTGACAAACGTGCCTGCTCCATTGCCATCTTCTGTTTTATTAGGACTATTTACGGTTGGTGAAGGACTGGTCTCCCAACAGATACCCCGCTTGGTTATTACGCTTGCTCCCTGTGATATAATGTTCCCTCCACTGCGTGCAGTAGTGTCTGATTCTGTGAATACCGAAAGGGTAACAATCTGAGGTAATCCTTCTGAAGAATTTGGTGTAAGAAGAGTACCGCTGAATCTACAATCAAACGATTGAGCAGGTGTTACCGATTGATCCTGATATGAGAAGTAAATGCGGAACTCATTGTTTGCAGAAATGTGTCCACTTGCCGATTGTAAGGTAACCCCATCGGCCAATGTCTGACCCGGCTCAAACTCCACACTGGAGTAGTTTATCGTCCCGCTTAGAGGATAAACCTGATTGTCGAACAGACCAGTAATTGTCAATGTAGTAGATGAGGTTCTACTAATACTCAATTGTCCTGTTGTTCCGTTGCAATCATTTTGTCCACTCCAAGTGCCAGTAAACTTGTCCATTATATCAAGCTCGCAATTTTCGCCCTCCTTATCTGTAGGACATTCCTTTGTGCACGATTGCATCATTCCCATTGCCGCCAAGCAACAGGCAATCATAAATACCTGACCGGTCTTTAAATACTTCATTTGTAACAATCCCATTGTTGTTTTTTTAGTAGTCATTATCGCTTCTTTACTATTGCCCAATTTGTGACGTTTTGTCTTTGATTATTTGTTCAAGCTGCTTGAAGTTTTCTGTCAGTAAGTTCAGTGCCTCTGCTGTGGTAATTCGATAACCGTCTTTGTAAGCCACCACAAACGGACCAGGAAGCGAAGTTGTATTTCTAAGTTCATTACTGAGTGCTTTGGCGGCACGGTATTGGTTGAACTCTCTGGTTATTACGTACTTGTACATCCCATCGTGCTCAGCAACCATGAGGTCCTGAGGAATACCATATTTGGTAGCCACAGATTCTGCATCGCGCAGATCGTAACCAGCCAATACCTGAACACGGTATACAAGTCCTTCCACTTGCTTGTATGCATCAGACACGCGAACAGCATTTTCCTGTTGTGACGATTGTGCCCCACCGCTCTTCTTAACAACAGCTGAACTGGCACCTCTGTTATGGGCACCGCCCTCGCGTTCTAATTCTGATGAACTACGCTCTGTTCTTGCCTTTCCTACTGTATTCATCTCCCTCTCAGTTGCATTTACATTAGTAGTTCTGTCGTAGGAAGAATTGCTCTCTTTTCCAGAAAAAGAAGAAGCCATCGCGTCTGCCGATACCAGCACAATGGCTTTGGGCAGTTTGTATTCCTTGGTATCCGTTCCGTCTATATAAGAGAAGGTTCCCTCAATTATCTGAGCCCCTTCTAGGCCAGATTCTGGTGTAAGCATATAAGAAACAGTAAATTCATCACTATCTGGCAATGACATCCAAATGAACTTTGCCTTACCATCTTTATACCTGTATGAGCTACTGGCAAGTTCGTTTTCCACTACCTTGAATCCAGGCGGTATCAACTGATCCAGCTTAGCAAAACCACTGATTCCCGATTTGTTAACGTTGACCGACACCTTGAATTCCTGCTCAGGTTGCACACGCTCAGGTAATTCTATTACCCCAGATACTTGTGCCATAACACCTAGTGATAGGGTGATGAAGAATGTTTGAAGTAAAAACAGTCTCATTAATGGGGTTTTTAGGGGCTTGTTGTCAAAGAAATAGGGCTGAGTTGTTTTTAGTTGCAGACCAACACTTTGTCATTTAATGACGAAAGTAATGATTTGATTATTCTTTAGACTGAAAAACAATATATTTTTTTTTATCAGCATAGTGTAAATTATTTGGATTCACAGTGTTTGGACGAAACAAGTTGGTTCTGCCGCATTAAACTCTTCGGTTTCTTAAATCTACAATCTTACAAGGATTTAGGCCGCTAACGACTTGAAAGTTTCAAAATGGGTAGATCTGGAAGTTGTCATTTGACCCTTTCGTATGATGTTCACCACCTCAATTCCCGCTAAGGTCCGTTGGGCCTACTCGAATTCCCTTGAATCCGGTACAGATTGATATTCTGCGGTTGACACTATATCCATCAAAACAAAACCGGACTATCGAAACTAAGTTCGATAATCCGGTTAGCGTTGAGTTCAAGTGAGGCCGAAAGGACAAATGTCGAACCCATGGAAAGACCTTTTGACTCTGATAAAAGCAGTAAAGTAGGTTCTGACTCCCCTTTTTCTGGGAATCCCAGATACACCTTATCGTTTTGGATTCCCCTTCCGAAGCAACTTCTGCTCTTTTCGATAGTATTCAAAACTTGGCTCCAAAATGCTTATCAGCATTTTTTCAATAATCTGTCTATCCAGTTCGAGTTCAATCTCGATAATGTAAAGTCTAAGAGTTCCAGCGTTTCTATTGAAAAATTTAAACCAGTCCTGTGCCTGGAGTCTAAAGTCCTTAACATAGGATTCCTTGAAATGACTGAATATTCTACCATAAATTGGTTTCCCCTTGCCTACATACAGGCACTCGGATTCAGCATTGAAATACACGTAGATTCCATTAAAGGACTTACCAGTTTCGCAAGAACTGAATTCCTTAAATTTCCTTCGTCTTTCTTTTAATTCAGTTTTTGAAGGAGCAAATTTAATATGCTCGATAGCGGTCATTTTCCAAATAGAGTTTGACTCCGAATCAAATTCAGGTATAGGTAATACTCCAGCTTTTCTTAGAAAACTCTCATACATGGTATTTACACTAATCCCCAATTGAAATAATCTAACGTAAATGAACTGTTAATCAAATTGGACTCCCTTTCAGCCCAGACATTTCACTCAAACAATAATCATAAATTTTTCGAGCATCCCGTTTTTTAATGCATTTAGCAACAACATTACCAGTACCATAAACCTTCATTTTGATGTCAGCACCGAATAGGTGGGTATCAATTTCTACTCTTCGAACATTTCTGATTGGAATTAACGTTCTATCAACCCCAATGAGATAGTAGTTCCTTCTGCGTATTACTAGCGTCTTTGCGTCTGTATCTAACTGAACTGTGGTTGGAACGAGCCAAGATAGAGCGTGCTCACCAAAGAATACATTACTCCAAAAGCTTCCTCGTCCGTGAATAATCATTTAACCTAATTTTTCAGCATTATACTAGCCAAGTGCTTTTTCAAAAGCAGATTCTGATTCCTTGAAAGTTCAAGCCCTTCTCATCGCTTCACGGGCGTCCTTTATGTCATCCCTTCTCTTGGAAATCTCATTTCGGCAACGCGTTATTCGGTCATTATACTTCTCTATCTCGCGCTTTAAACGCTCAGCTTCTTTCTGCTTCTGCTCGCGTAGGCTCACCTTTCTGTCTTTACTGGCTCTGCTGATAAGGTCACGGTATCGCTCAGACGACCTGCTTTTCTTTTCTCTGACGCTGGAAATCTTTTTACGGAAGATTTCGATTTCTCTTTTTTCCTGTTCAATTCGATGTTTTTGACCCTCTATTTCTCGCTTGTAACGCTCCTTTCCCATTTGTTTTGGTTTTACGGTTGGTTTTACCTGGACAAGTGCTGTTCTAAACTCTGTAACCTAGTTCGTTAAGCATCATATCAATCATCTGATTGAACGTATCCTTTTCTAGAATACGGCCAATTGCAGTCTCAAAGACGAGGTCTCCTTTGTCATTTATGTGAAGTACATCTTCTGTCAAATTCGGAAATGCATTTTTAAGCTTCTCTTTCAGGCCTTTGGCTTTACCCGTATTCACGGTTACGACAAACTTGAAGCCTAAGGATGTTTTGACCGGGTCCATGCTATATATCTGCCTCCGTTCTTTTCCCGTTAAACTATCGTCAAAGAAAGAGCATCTTCCCTTCGAAAAATCTATCCGGTAACGCTTATCGGTCTCAGAAAAAGCAACCAACTGATTCCACATATATAGCCAAAAGTTAACACCGTTATCCTTAATGCCTTTTTCCTTCAATTGTTGAACCTTGAATTCAATGCCATTAAAACGTATACGACTTCCAGATTGCTGTATAGCCTGTTTGGTGTTGGCATCATCGTCCACAGATGTTATGGCGGCAAACTGCATGGCCTGTTCAAGCTGCTCGTCAAGACTATCCTTGAAAGTGTCGCGCATCAGGTTTAATAATTCTAGAATGCTCGTCACCCTCGACTTCAGGTAAGAATCGCTCTGGCAACTTCCCCAAACAACTATCTCCCAGTCCTCGTCCGTTAAGTCACTTTCTCCGAACTTCTTGATGTTTTCCAGTACAACTTCCCATTCAAGACCTTGCTTGGCTCCGAAAGCCGCGTCCCAACCTAGGTAATTGGGTGAGGCTGTAAGTAAGCGGAAAATCTTAGGGTAGGAGATCTGGATACCCAACAGCGCAAACAGCATCAACTCGTCCGTTTCCAGCATTTCCGCATCATCTGCCTCGTCCAATTTTCTGATGCTGTTGAGCAGACTGAAGGAATTGATGTAACGCTTAAGACTGCGTGGGTTATAGCCCACAGTGTATTTAACCACTTTACCGAACGTTTCTACTCTGTCGTCTTTAAATTCGATGCCAAGGTTATTCAGTTTTGTTACAAGGAACTTATCAATATTGTATGTGCCTGTTGGCATACTGAAGGGCAACTGAATGATCTTATCGAAGAACGAACGGAATTCTCGCTCATTCTCTTCGGTCTTAGGGCCAAACTTTCCTTCGAGACCTTTTACAACTACATCGTAATCAATTGCTAATAGGAATATGCAGTGTGGAATGTCAAAAACGTTTTTCAACGCTTCCAAAACCTCAACGGCATCGGTGGGGTTGATGCGGTCTAGATCGTCTACAAAAAACACGACACGCTTAAAATCATTTTTTGAATCTTTTATCAGCTTGTCAATAAGATCAGCGATGCCTGCCTTTAGGTCTGCTATGTCTGTCATCGTTTGAGCAGAACCACCTCCGTTGGACGCATCATCAATCGCAGCTTTGGCATCAAGGCCTGTTTTGCTGGCCAACAACTGATTGCCTAACGCGCCTGCAAAACGAATAACTGATTGCCATTTTTCCTTGGTCTTATCGTCTAAGGTCCAATTGTCCCCACATGCTTCCCTAAGTTTTACAAGGAGCCCCTGAAGCACCGCTGGCGTGGTCTCATTCGCACCTCTGAACATTGAATACTCCCACGTATTTACCCAAGCTGTGGCAACGTCTTCTTTTTGTACCTGCTCGCGCAATAGATACATTAAGGAGGTTTTACCTGAACCCCATTCCCCCTGAAGACCAATGGTGAGTGGGGTGTCGCCCTTGAGTATAAAATTACTCAGCGCCTTCGAGTGCTTCTCCACTTCCAACAGGTCTTCCGTGGCGTCTGTGATAGGTTTGTCTGTTATTGAAATCATTTTTCTACTTGTCATAGGGTTACACAATCAGCCAACATCATTGTCAACCGATTCAAAACATCTTCGCATTTACCGACATTGATTGGTTTACCAAATGTACCTGCAGTTACCGCAACAAATCTCCAATTTCACCATCCGAAATTCCAAGTCCTAATGCGATTTCTCTAATTACTCCTTTTTCAGAATCATCAAAATCGTTGTCAATCTTTGCCAAAAAAATTAAATCATTAATCAATGAAATCTTGTCTTCATGTCCATTAAATTGTGAATAATCAATTTCGATATCTTTAGACTCTTCTAGAGATGACTTTAGCATTTGTTTGGTTTGTCCATCTACATTTATTTCATCAATTATTGGAAGTATAAATCCAAGCTCTGATTCATCAATTACACCATCACTTTTAATCAGTTTCAAAAACGATTTTATTCTTTGTAGGTCTAAATTTGCACTACTTTCCAAGTATAGGTTACTGCTCTCCGATTGTTCAACTTTCTCGACCGATTCTTTAAGCATTTTCACGACTAATGGTTTATGTTTAAGACAATAATTCAAGAATTTTTCTCATCAAACATCATTCTTACAACTCCACCAAATGGAGGAGGTATTGGGACAAGCCGGTAAATGTTAAGAACCACTTTCTCAAAAACCTCCTCATTTTCTAGTACAAAAAGTAGCCCGTTCTTACTTTCATTACTTATGGCTTCGTAGACTTTTGGCGCATTTTCCCCAAATTTTGAAATTAGCTTTTCACCAATCTCTGAGGAGTTATCCAAATTTGGTATGCCTCTTAAATTTCCAAACATAATTTTTAAACTTTAATTGAAAGCTAATGCGATTGCTATAAAATACCGATTAGATGAATAAGTGTTGGCTTGTCGTGAAAACAATACACTATGTTTATGTCGCTGGTTCTGTTGCGTTAAACTCATCAGGTTCCTAAAGCTAGAGTCTTAGCGGCATTTAGGCTACCAAAGTGGCTGCTTTGCTAAATAAGTTTTTCATATCTATTAACAGTATACTATTGATTCAATGAGTTCTGGGCAAGCATGATGCTTGCCCAGGTTCACCTTCTTTACATCTTACCAGCTTGTGTCAACGTCATCTCATTACCGGCCAACTTGCTACCATCAGCATTCTTTATCTGCACCTTGATACCGAAGTTGTCCTTGAAATAGCTTTCTGCGTTGCCCACTCTGGAGCGTGCACCAAGTTCCAAAGCTCCCCCCTTGTACTCCGTTTTGGCGATTTCATGAATCTTATTGTCGTCATCCGCTATCTGGTTGTTACCTAAATAGACTACCAGCGTACATGCAAAATCTTCCTTGAACTGACGCTTCAAACTAGCCACTGAGGTGGCCTTTGTTATTCTTATTTCTGACATAATTTATTGGTTTTGATTGTTTACCCCCTACTCTGTAACGCTTTTCAGGTTCCGCGAATGTGTGTTCAATATTCTTCTCTCCGGGCTTCGCCTAGAGATATTTTATCAGGTACAAGCTTTTTACCGCTCTTGTCCTTTATCTGCACCTTCACTCCGAAGTTTTCGTCAAAAAGCTTCTCCACCTCTCCTACCTTCATGCTGGCCTTAACTTTTACATTGACGTCAGCACTAACCACTTTTTTCGTGGTTCGACTGTCAAGCGCAGCGAGGGTAAGGGTCCCTTCCGCTATCTTGTTTCCCTTGTAAAAGACCAATGTGAGGTCGAAGGCTTTTTTGAAATCAGATGAGATGCTCTTTAGCTTTTTGTTCCTTGCCACTCCGAATTCTCCCTTATCAAAGTGGTCTTTAAATTTATCTAATAGTCCCATGAATGTTGATTATCCTATTAATTGCAATTGCCTAATATACAAGTTCAACAAGAAATATGGTTTGAATTTTATCAGGTCAACTAAAATTAGGTTGATTAGTAGAAGCAGCCTTTTATAAAAACCTTGAACTTTCAGAAGGAAACTGCAAAAAAAAAGGATTCATGCGACAGAATCTGAATTTCCTTGAATAAGCTAGTACCTCAATTAAACCTCTAGTATTACAAGGGGTACCTTCGTATTAGGAGGTGATTTAATACTATTTGCACTCTGTATAATGTGAAAATGATATTTCTGTATTAAGCTTGTACTTCGATTTAGAAGCTTAAAATATCCAATGATTTTTTTTTCAGCAAAGACTTCAGATTTATTAGTTGATGTTTTTAATAACAACATCTATTCAAGTAAAACAAGCAAACGGGTAAACTATTCTATAATATTTCTCATTGTTATTGCGACTTTAGAAATCATCCTCGGAACTGAACACGGACTAGTAGATGTATACCCCTTACTTGATGTAATCTATTATACGACAAGCATCATTTTCCTTGTTGAAATTGTTTTACGGTTTATTATTTCAAAACGGATCAATCCAAAATACGGTGGTCTGAGAGGTAAATTCAGTTTTGCTACTGAATTTTATAATTAATGCTTGTCCGCATAGTTACCCAAGATAATTCCATCGGTACGAGACCGCGGCCACTAGAAGCCTGTCTATCAAGTTATTGAAGTATCTTCTATTGAGTTTAAAACAGAATTCGTTGAGGTAATTCTCAAGAAAGTCTCCGTCTATTCTGTGATGGGTATTGAGCAGTAATCGTTTAACATTGGCAATTGCAATGTGAACCCAGGGCAACAGTTTCCCAGCCTCTTTGGGAGGGACCACCAAAGGGTGGTGTTGGCTTACCACCTCCTTAAGATCGGTGTATGAGCGGTATCCATCTGTACATGCAATGGCGTTATTACTCACACAATTTTCAACCTTTGAATTAACCGTTTCCGACCTCATATTTTTCATCACCTTCATTTTGAAATGGCCGCACCGTTTTATCGGCCTCCCTTTCTTTACACTCTTCACTTCTTCGCTTTCGGCCATTACCATCACACAGGTCTTCTTTTCGCTACCTCGTCCCCGTTTGGTTACCGCTTTTTTAGTAGCAGTTGAGAAGAAGCCTTCATCCAGTTCTACATGGGATTCTAGCAGGTAACCGTTATCTCGCAGACCCATGACCGCCCTTAGTTTATGCATCATTTCCCAGATGGGCTGATACCGTTTGTGCCCCAGCTGGCGTTGCACCTCTTTGGCCGAAAAACTCTTTTTCGTACTACTCATCAAATGCATGGCAATGAACCAATATTGAAAAGGAAGCTTGCTGGACTGCATCACTGTGCCACTTCTCAGGGTAGTGCGAAAACTGCACTTTTTACACTGGTAAGATTGCTTGTCCTTTTTCCAATAATGGTTGGCACATCCGCACTTTTTGCAAATAACACCTTCCTGTTCTCGATAAGCCCTGAACGCTTGTTTGCAACTTTGCTCATCAGGGTAATGGCCCATAAATTCAATCAGATTCATCGTAAATAGGTTTTTGTTCACCGCTAAAATCTGATCTAACACCATAATCTATTTACGCTTTGGGTATGTTTACGGACAAGCATTTAGAAATAAATCTATGACGCTGTTACCACTTGTTCTAAGCACTCCACTTTTTAAGAAATTCAATGGTCTCCTGAAATCATTTTCGAATTATGGATCAATGGTTAATTTCACCTAAAACCAAAACCAACGTCAGAATGTCGTTTAAAATAGGTGTGCTTCTTTCAGGAAATGGGGTGTATGATGGGTCTGAAATTCACGAAAGTGTGTTTACTCTTTTGGCCATTGATGAGAACCGAGGACAAGCCTTGTGCTTTGCCCCGAACATTAATCAGCATCATGTTGTCAACCATGTTTCTGGAAACGAAATGGACGAGCAACGAAATGTTTTAGTTGAAGCTGCGCGCATAGCTCGTGGTGCTATTACCGACTTAGCAGAAATTACTTCATCTTCAATTGATGCCTTAGTTATACCTGGTGGATTTGGTGCTGCTAAAAACCTCACCAAGTGGGCATTTTCAGGACCTGATGGAGAGATTAACTCAGAAGTAAAGCGCATTATTACTGAAATGGTGCAAGCCAAGAAGCCAATCGTGGGATTGTGCATGGGACCAACTGTTATTGCAAAAGCGTTGGAAGGTGCTGGGTTGAAGCAACATCTTACGGTAGGAACAACCAAGGAAGCTTCTCCCTATGAAATAGACGCGATTAGTGCTGGAATGGAAAAAACGGGAGCTGTAGCTGAGATGAAAACAATTAGGGAGATTGCAATAGACGTTGAAAACCGTATAATTTCCGCTCCATGTTATATGATGGAGGGTTCTATAACGGATGTTCGAGACAACATTAAACAAGCAATTGATGAGTTGTTTGAAATGTTGGAAGCATAACGAATGAGAATCGTCTTAGCTTCAATCAGCGTATTTCTACTTCTCTTAGCATCTTGTTCTAAGCAGCCAATTTATAATGGAGATTATATTAGAATTGAAACCGGACCAGGTCCGGAAGATATTGCTTTAGACACCATTGGGAACAGCGAACGCATCATTATTTCCTGCTCCGAAAGACGAACATTCGATTACAGCCGAAATGGACTGTATGATTTCAACATTAAAAGCGAAGAGTTGGTGAGACTGCCAATTGAAGGATTGCCAGAAAGCATTCAACTCAGACCGCATGGTATCGATATTGGTCTAGTGAATGGCACTAAATTGCTGTACTGCGTAAATCACGAAAAGAATGCCGAAGCTTTTCCGCCAGCAGGCAGGCAGAGTGTCTTGGTTTTCGAACTGTTGGATGATAAACTCGTTTTTAAAGAGCAGCTGATAGACATTCTTATGGTGTCTCCAAATGATGTTTGTATTGATAATAAAGGCGGAATATTTGTTTCCATAGATAGCGGTAAGATTAATAGTAAGTGGGAGAAATTGATGTCGCTAAAGCACAGTTACGTACTTCATTTTGATGGTCAAAAATGGGAGCAGGTAGGAGATAAACTGCGCTACGCAAATGGAGTAGGTGTGAGGAATGGACGAATTTATATTACAGGAGCTCAGGAGAAAAACATCTATTCTTACCATGTTAATGAGGATGGAACGTATTCAGACAAACAGGAGTACTCCTCTATGAAGGGAAATGACAACATTACTTTTTATGGTGATAAACTCGTAACCACCGCTCACTTAGATTTTCTCAAATTCTTGAAACATGTAAAAGATGCAGAAGAACCAACGCCCTGCGCTATTTACACACTAGATTTAGAAACTAATAAGTTGGATACCTTATACTTGGATAATGGAACAGTGATGAGTGCAGCCTCCACTGGTCTTATCTATAACGGAAACCTGTACGCTTCACAAATTTTCAATCCGTTTATACTGAAGTTAGAACTTGACCGCTAAGCACCATTCATGCGATAAGTCAGATTTCCATTTGAACTTTGCCCATATATTTGGGTTATAAAGTGCAGGAGTAATATGGGATTGGAGCAAGATATTAGTCAGAATAAGGGTTTTGCAAGTGAACGCCACAAGGCAATCATCAACATTATCTATACTGAAGGATGGCTTCGAAATAATTTGTCAGAGGCTCTGAAGCCTTTCGAACTTACAAGTCAACAGTACAACGTACTACGAATATTAAGGGGCAGCAGTCCTAAAGCATTGAGCACTTCCTGCATTAGAAGTAGAATGATTGACAAGATGTCTGACGCTTCAAGAATTGTAGACCGATTGTTTAAGAAAGGTTTGCTAGTGCGAGAAGTTTGCAAATCAGACAAGCGTCTAGTTGATGTACATATATCTGAAAATGGTCTTGCTCTGTTGAATAAAATCGACCCAATTATCGATGAATTTGATTCGTTTTTCAGTTCAATCACTGAAGAGGAAGCAGAAACTTTAAATCAAATTCTAGATAAACTCAGGACGTAGTATTCTCTTTGGCTTGCGCAATGTATTCTCGTACGCGCTCTTCTAAAACTTTAAGAGGCATTGCACCTTGGCCGATTAAAACTTGGTGAAATTCTCTGATGTCGAATTGCTCCTTTAGTTCAATTTCAGCAAGTGCTCTTAGCTCAAAAAATTTGAGCTGTCCAACTTTATAAGCACATCCCTGTCCTGGCCAAACTATGTATCTGTCGACTTCATCCTTTGCTTCAGATTCTGATAAACCTGCATTGTCAACCATAAACTCCACAGCTTGTTGTCTCAGCCATTTTTTGTGATGAATACCAATGTCTGTCATCATCCTGGCGGTTCTAAACAAATCGGATTTAATGAGCCCAATCCTGTCCCACGGATCTTCGGATTCAGTCATTTCATGACCTAGTTGCTCGGCATACATTGCCCAACCCTCCGTGTAGGCTTCAAATGGTATAAACCGCCTAAATGTTGGTAGATTGTTCAATTCGGATTGTATTCCTTTTTGTAGATGATGCCCCGGAATTCCTTCGTGAAAAGCATAAGATTTGGCAAGATGTCCTGTCAGATTCCAAGCTTTCCACGTATTCACATACATTTTGCCTAAGGAAGGTGATGTACCTCTTGGAGGTATGTAAAAGGCCAATGGCCGATTATTGGAAGACTGCTCTGGAACTTCTAAAACCTGCAACTCAGCAGTTGGTATGTGTGAAAAGTATTTCTCCAACTTGTCGTCTATGGACCCTGCCTGAATTTTAAAGAATTCGATACAATGCGCCCGGCCTTCTGGAGTGTTTGGAAAAGAGTTGGCAGAGGCAAGGTCAACTACCTGAGAAATCAGCATTTGGTCCATGTTATCCACATCCTTTCCTACCAATTCTAGCAAAACGGCCAATTCACCTCTCAGTCTGCTCATTTCCATTTTCCCAATCTCATACAATTCGTCTGGAGAGTTTCGCAGACCAGTATTTTGTAAAAGGCAGTATTTGTAATATTCATTTCCCTGAGGTAACTGCCAAACGCCAGCAATGGACAAAGAGCTACGTTCTAATTGCATTAAATAGCCATTCAGGCGCTTGTATGCGGGTAAAACTGTCTCTTGAATAACTAGAACGCATTCGTCTAAATATTTCTGTTTCAATTTCGGATTTAACAGGCTTATAGATGTGATTTCTTGCTCAAATCGAGTGTAAAAAACACTCGAATTAATTTCTTGCTGCATAATCTTATTACAGTACTGAGTAGCTGATTGAATGATAAATGTTGGGGCTACTATGCCTAGTTTTCTTCGCTCTTCAAGGCCATCAATTAGACTTCCAAATTTGTCGTCAATAGCCTCAAGTCTAAGTAGGTAGTTCTCAATATCTCGTTTATTATTAAGCGGATGCGAGCGCATGAATTGCGGAATATCGATATGCGGACCAGAAATTTGAGTGACTGGATAATCGTGAAATAGGAATGGCTCTCCTTCAACTCCAACTTCCAAAAACCACAAAAGGGCGTCATAGGAAACCTGTTCTTCAGCATCTAACTTTTCACGGTTGTATCTCCTTAGAATATTCAGATTAGACCTTCCAACTTCGGCCAATCGTCTGGTTGTCGCAGGTGAAGCATCGGTAAGTTCAGATTCATAGCTAGTAATACCGAACGGAACCAAGACGCCTGTTTGAGAAAGCGCTTCGGGATCATTCCACAGAAACTCTATATATACACGCTCATAAAACTGATTAATGTTGAATGGCTTGTACCAGAGAAGATTAGCAAACCATAACCCTACAAGCAGCATGCAACCAAGCACAAAACATAAGGCTATTGTAAGTCGTTTTCTCATTCTCATCAAAGTAAACAATTGCCAAAGGAATATAGTTTCTTTGCCACCACATGAAGGTTGAAATAATTACAATTGGAGATGAAATTCTCATCGGTCAAATTATCGACACAAACTCTGCCTGGATGGCACAGCAGCTTAATGATATTGGCGCCAAAGTTGAGCGCATAGTTACGATTAGTGATGGGGTAGATGAGATAATAGAGGCGGTTTCTCAAGCAGAAAGTAGGGCAGACGTGGTTCTAATTACAGGAGGATTGGGCCCCACTAAGGATGATGTTACTAAGAAAGCTCTTGCTCATTACTTTGATTGTGGATTTACATTTTACCCTGAAATTGAATCGCACATTGCCAAACTTTTCGCACGATTTGGTAAGGAAATGAGCGATTTGAACCAGCTTCAAGCTGAACTTCCTTCGGCTTGTAAACCACTACAAAACAACCAGGGTACGGCACCAGGAATGCTCTTCGAGAAAAACGGCACCGTGGTGGTGAGCATGGCAGGAGTTCCTTACGAGATGAAAGGAATTATGACAGAACACGTGCTGCCATTGATTATTCGAAAATTTGAGACTCCAACCATCATTCATAAAACCATACTAACTATGGGAATGGGTGAAAGTTGGTTGTCTGAACGAATAGCAGATTGGGAAGATTCTTTACCATCAGAAGTAAAACTCGCCTACTTACCATCACCAGGCCGAGTGAGATTACGCTTATCTGCATTTGGGCAAGATAAAGCTGCTTTGTCGGAAAAATTGAATTCGGAAGTAGTTAAAATTCAAGCGCTGATTCCTGAACTAATCTATGGTTATGATGATGATACAATTGAATCTGTTGTTGGAAACTTGCTGAGAGAAAAAGGTAAAACAGTTAGTACAGCAGAAAGCTGCACTGGCGGTCTTATCGCTCATAAGATTACGTCCATTTCTGGTTCGTCAGATTACTTTTTAGGTTCCATAGTCTCTTATGCCAACGATGTTAAAATTGAATCGCTTGGTGTGTTTGAACAAAACCTTGTTGATTTTGGAGCAGTAAGCGAGCAAGTTGTTGTTCAAATGGCGGAAGGAGTAAGGGAAAAGATGAAAACAGATTATTCCATTGCGACTTCTGGTGTTGCTGGGCCAACAGGAGGAACGGATGAAAAGCCAGTTGGAACCGTTTGGATTGCAGTTTGTGGACCAAATGGTACAAAAGCTAAGAAATTCCTTTTTGGTCAGAATCGAGAACGAAACATTGAGATTAGCGCAAATGCGGCTTTAAATCTCTTACGAAAGGAGCTAGTTGCGGAAACGTAATATTGAAAAGAACATTATTACATTTGGAACCAACCCCTAAATCCCTAAACAATGACTAGACAGTTCTTTTCACTTTTGATGGCTATTGCCTTCATATCCATAGTTGGATGTAAAGAAACTTCACAAGACTTTGGTGCTGATTTTGAAGCCGATCAAGTACAAATTGGAGTCAGACAGGCTATCAATTTTGAAGACAATTCGATTGGTGCAACTAGTTGGACTTGGACATTTCAAGGTGGTGAGCCTTCTACTTCAGCAATGAAGGATCCAGAAGGAATCTTGTATGCTGCAGCCGGAACATTTAACGTAACCCTAAAAATTAGCACCGACCAAGGAGATGCTACAGAAACCAAAGAGGGTTATATAGTGGTTGCTCAACTTCCTGGTGGATGCGAAGGGACCACACTTGTAACTGATATTGACGGTAATTCCTATTCGGTTGTTACCATTGGTTCTCAGTGTTGGATGGGAGAGAATTTGAAGACGGCTAGGTTTAAAGATGGATCTTCAATACCAGAAGTGACAGATACTGAGCAATGGAAAACTCAAACAACGCCTGCTTTTTGCTGGTACGATAATGATAATAGCCACGATGCAACTTATGGCAAGCTTTACAATTGGTATACAATTGAAGATGCCCGTGGAGTTTGTCCAGAAGGCTGGCACGTTCCGTCAGATGCCGAGTATAGTGTTCTGACAAGATACTTGGGTTCAGCAGATGATGTAGCAGGAGGAAGGTTGAAAGAATCTGGAACAGAACATTGGGATGAACCAAATACTGGTGCTTCAAACAGCAGCGATTTTACTGGCTTACCAGCGGGCATGCGTTTTCAGGAAGGTCAATTTGACCATATGGGGAAAAATGGTCTTTTCTGGTCGTCAAGACGAGAAAGCGAATCATTGGCTTTCTATTTAACATTAACCTACAATAGCGCTGCATCTTACCGCACTTACATCTACAAACGGAGCGGATTTTCGTGTAGATGTGTGAAAGATTAAACGCCACAAATTTTAGCAACAAAAGAGTGTTGGTAAAGTTGTTTGATGTGTGAATATTTAATTTTACATTTGCACCCCGAAATTTAGAATACACTAAGCACAAAGAGCCATGTCTAAGGTCTGCGAGATAACAGGAAAGAAAGTAATGATGGGAAACAATGTTTCTCACTCAAAGAGAAGAACAAGACGTACATTTCTTCCAAATTTGTTCAAGAAGCGATTCTTTTTAGCTGAAACTGGCGAGTGGATTTCAATCAAAGTATCTGCTTCTGGTTTAAGAACCATTACTAAAAAAGGCCCTGACGCTGCTGTAAAAGAAGCGCGCGCAAAAGGCTTTATGAAATAATAATATTTCTTAAAATCATATAAACGCTACCATCGGTTTTAACTGGTGGTAGCGTTTTTGTTTTCTTTAAATTCTATGAGAGCAACAATCCTATTATTTTTTCTGCTTGTTTCAAGCCTTTCGTATGCGCAGAAATACACTTTAGCAGATACGCTTCGGGGTACCTTGTCACCAATTCGTTCGTGTTTCGATGTGACCTACTACAATCTTCAAATCGATTTAGATATTGAATCAAAAACACTTATAGGGGTTAATCACATCCATTTTACCAATACCGCTGATTACGATTTGTTTCAGATTGATTTGTTCAAGAATATGCGCTTGGATAATATTTTGTACAACGGTCAGGCTCTAAAGTTTGAGCGAAAGCACGATGCGGTTTTTGTTTCATTTCCATCGACTATGAAGAAAGGAGAAAGTGGAATGATATCCGTTCATTATGCGGGTACGCCAATTGCAGCTAAAAATGCCCCATGGGATGGCGGTTTTGTTTGGAAACAAGATGCAAATGGAAAACCATGGATTGGTGTGGCTTGCGAAGGGACTGGCGCTAGCCTTTGGTGGCCGAATAAGGATCATTTGTCTGATGAGCCAGATAGTATGCGCATCAGTTGTGTTACTCCTGCAGACTTGATGTGTGTTTCTAATGGAGAGTTGGAAAGCAAGGCGTCACTTGGAAATAGAACGGTTTGGAATTGGAAGGTCAGTTACCCAATCAACAATTACAATGTAACCTTGAATGTGGCGGATTATGGCCACTTTTCAAATACGTATACAAACAGCTCTGGCGAAGCATTGAAGTGCGATTACTACGTTCTGAAGGATAATTTGGAGAAGGCAAAAGAGCAGTTTAAGCAAGTAACCGAAATGATGGATTGTTTCGAAGCAGCTTTTGGGCCATATCCATTCTATAAAGACGGATACGCGCTCGTTGAAACTCCCTATTTAGGAATGGAGCACCAAGGAGCGATTGCCTACGGAAACAAATACATGCCTGGGTATTTAGGACGGTTCCCGAATGAAATGGACTTTGATTACATCATTATTCATGAAACTGGTCATGAGTGGTGGGGGAATAGCGTTAGTATGAAAGATGCTGCTGATATGTGGATTCACGAAAGCTTTTGCACGTATTCTGAATCTGTTTTTGTGGAGTGTAAATACGGATACGATAAGATGTTGGAGTATTTAGCATACCAACGAAATTTCATAAACAATAAATCACCTATTTATGGTGAGTATGGTTTAAACCAAGAGGGAAATGGGGGCGATATGTATTACAAAGGAGCCTGGATGATTCATACTTTTAGAAATGTGCTGAACAACGATTCTTTGTTCAAATCCATATTGAAAGGAATTGCACAGGATTTCGCTTATCAGACGGTAGATGGAGAGGATATTATCAATTACGTCAGCACTAAAACCAGTCACGATTACAGCTCTTTTTTCAATCAATACTTGAAGTTTTCCAATGTGCCTGTTTTAGAATACCGCTGGGTGAAAAAGAACCTCGAGTTACGATGGAAAACAGATGTTCCAAGATTCTCGATGCCCATGGTAATAAGCGCTCCAAAGTTGGGCGAGAAGCGTGTATTGGTTTCTAATCAAGATTGGAATACTATTCAGGTTTCTAAGAAGGATATGAAATCGCTGAAATTCAGAGATGATTTGTTTCTGATGATGACGGAAAGAGCAGAATAACCGTAGAGGTTTGCCGCGGCAAACCCTTACTTAGGCAGTTGAATCTGCAAATTAAACCCAACGCGGTTTCGGTTGTCTCACCTCAAATCTTAAGACAACCCTAACTATGAATTTCAAAACAATCATCTTTTTTACGGCACTATTAGTGTGCAATTTTCAACTTGTTGCTCAGCGCGGTTATTCAAGTGCGTCAGTATCTATGAATCGAGCAAACGGAGTGTTTCATCCCGACCAGGTAATTATTGAAGAATACATGAATTACCATACGCATAGCATTCCTATGCCTGCAAATGGAGAAGATGTAGCCTTAAGTGTAAACTATGCCAATAGCGCTTACAATACTGTTTTGGTTCAAGTTGGCATAGCCACCAATCAGCTATTAGATTATTCCGAACTGCCTCCGGTTAATGTGTGTCTTGTAATCGATAGAAGTGGCTCGATGCAATCTGACCATAAGCTGCAAAAAGTCAAGTACGCGCTAATAAAATTTATTCAGGGGTTAAGGCCAATTGACCATGTATCAATTGTGGCTTATGAATCTAACGTTCAAGTCATTCTTGAGCCTCTGTTGGTTGAAGAGATTCACAATCTTGATAATATCATTGATGGCATCCGCTGCGGTGGGTCGACAAACCTACATGCGGGATTAATGATGGGGTATGAACAGGTGCAGAAAAACTACAATCCTCGCTTTACAAATAAGGTGATATTGCTGACCGATGGACGGGCAAATGAAGGCGTTACGGACCATGAGAAGATTGTTGAGGAATCGTACGAATTCAATAAAATGGGTATCGATGTAGCAACCATTGGTGTGGGAAGCGACCTGAATTATTCTCTGCTTCAGGAAATAGCCAGAAAGGGAAGAGGAGACAATCATTTTGTGGGATATGCTGAGGAAGACATCGTTAAGGTGTTTGAAGACGAACTTGAAGGCTTGCTTTCTATGGTAGGTAGACAGGTTTATCTAGAACTGGATTACCCGAGCGGTGCTAATTTGGCTAAGGTGTATGGTTACGCTCCATTGTACGGTTCTAATAAGGTTCGTATTCCGCTAAACAATATCAACCGTGGACTCACTCAGGTACTTCTTTTTGAGTTTGATTTTCCTGAGAACCTTGACGCCATTCCAGTAACTGCGCGCCTTACATATCAGTCGCCAGTTATGAATAACGAAGAGATTTCAGTTACTAAGCAGGCTGAAGTGAAGAATAATAGTGATAACGGTTTAAGGGGAGAATTACTGAAAAGCTATTACATAGCCAGAATGGCATCTGCTTTGCGCGAAATGGCTACAGAGGTCGAAAAGAATGAATTTGAGAAGGGAATTTTTGTTCTCGACAATGCGCTTAGGGAAGTGGAAAATGCTTTTCCGCATCTCAAAGACAAGGACCTTATTCGTGTAAAGAACATTTTGGAGGAGAATTACTGCGAACTGTACGCCTTTTATGAAGCGTATCAAAACGCTCAACAGGAGACATTCTTGACTTGGTGAAGGAACCTCCTCAATCATAATTAATCCATTCACAGAGCAGGGATAGAATCATAGTTTGATTTGTGTTTGATGTATAATTAATAAAACATACATTTGCACTCCGAAAAATTTTGAGTTAAAGAAATGGCAAGAAGAGGAGATAGAATTCAGGTTATTCTTGAGTGCACAGAGCACAAAGAAAGTGGACAACCTGGAACTTCTAGGTATATTACTACCAAGAACAGAAAAAACACACCTGACCGTGTTGAGTTAAAAAAGTACAACCCAATCTTGAAAAAGATGACGGTTCATAAAGAAATAAAGTAACTGAAAGATGGCTAAGAAGACAGTAGCAACACTTAAGACAGGAGCTGGACGAGATTTTACCAAAGTGATTAAAATGGTTAAATCTGAGAAGTCTGGCGAGTATGCTTTCAAAGAAGAAGTTGTTCATAACGATCACGTTAAGGACTTTTTCGCGAAGGACCACTAAAAACACACAACGCTATAACAAAGGCTTCTCTCTGAGTTCAGGGAGAAGCTTTTTTATTTTACACAATGGGATTATTCGGATTTTTTTCAAAAGAAAAAAAGGAAAAGCTTGATGAGGGTTTGGAGAAAACACGTGAAGGTGTTTTTTCGAAACTAACTAAAGCTGTCATCGGAAAATCTAAGATTGACGATGAAGTTCTCGATAATCTTGAGGAGGTGTTGGTTTCTTCTGATGTTGGAGTGGATACCACGCTAAAAATTATTGAGCGTATAGAAGCCCGCGTGGCGGCCGATAAGTACATCGGTACTGATCAATTGAATAAGATGCTCCGGGAGGAAATTGTTGCTCTCCTCAAAGAGAATAATAGTGGAGATGTTGATGGTCTTCCTGTTCCTGAAAACACGAAACCATACGTAATTATGGTTGTTGGCGTAAATGGTGTAGGTAAAACTACCACTATTGGAAAGTTGGCTCATCAGCTAAAAACTTCAGGAAAGAATGTTGTTTTGGGTGCTGCAGATACGTTTAGAGCTGCTGCGGTGGATCAATTAATTATTTGGGGGCAACGCGTTGGAGTTCCTGTTATTAATCAAGGAATGAATGCCGATCCTGCATCTGTAGCTTTTGATACACTCGAATCTGCCGTTGCTAAGAATGCTGATGTTGCCATCATTGATACGGCTGGTCGGCTTCATAATAAGATCAATTTGATGAACGAATTGACCAAGATTCGTAGGGTTATGGATAAGGTTGTTCCTGGCGCACCTCATGAGATCCTCTTGGTTTTAGACGCTTCTACTGGTCAGAATGCGATTGAGCAGGCTAAGCAGTTTGTAAAGGCTACTGAGGTTAACGCACTGGCGCTTACTAAGCTTGACGGAACTGCCAAGGGTGGAGTTGTAATCGGAATTTCTGATCAATTTAAAATTCCTGTTAAATACATTGGCGTTGGAGAAGGGATAGAAGATCTTCAGGTGTTCAACCGCGAGGAATTTGTTGATTCACTTTTTCCGAATAATTAAGACTTGAAAGCCAGAACCCTCAAAAAGAACAAAATCAACGTCATTACGTTGGGTTGTTCTAAGAACATTTACGATAGTGAAGTGCTGATGGGGCAATTGCAGGCCAACGACATTGATGCTGAGCACGAATCAACCAATGACGAAGCAAATATTGTCGTCATCAATACCTGCGGTTTTATCGATAATGCCAAGCAAGAAAGCATTGATACCATTCTAAGATTCGCGCAAGCAAAAGAGGATGGTTTAGTGGAAAAGGTGTTTGTTACCGGATGCCTGTCTGAGCGTTACAAGCCAGACCTAGAAAAGGAAATTTCTAATGTAGACCAGTACTTCGGTACACGAGATTTACCAAAGCTTCTAAAGGTTCTTGGTGCTGATTATAAGCACGAATTAGTTGGTGAAAGACTTTTGACCACACCTTCTCATTACGCGTATTTCAAGATTTCTGAAGGTTGTGATAGACCCTGTTCTTTCTGCGCCATTCCATTAATGCGAGGTAAACATGAGTCAACACCAATTGAAGAATTGGTTGAGTCTGCCAAGAAATTGGCGGCCAAAGGAGTGAAAGAGCTTATGGTTATTGCTCAAGACTCTACGTATTACGGATTAGATATTTACGGCAAGAGAAGACTGGCAGATCTGTTAACCGAACTATGCAAAGTTGACGGCATAGATTGGATACGCTTGCATTATGCTTTTCCAACTGGATTCCCAGAGGATGTACTGGATGTGATGGCCAAGGAGCCTAAGATTTGTAATTATTTGGACATGCCCCTTCAGCATATTGCCGATAACGTGCTTAAATCTATGCGTAGAGGCACAACCAAGGCAAAGACGGATAAATTGCTCAACCTGATTAAGAAACAAGTTCCTGGAGTGGCCTTGAGAACAACACTCATTGTTGGTTATCCAGGCGAAACAGAAGAGGATTTCAATATTCTAGTCGATTGGGTGAAAGAAATGCGTTTTGAGCGCTTAGGCGTGTTTACATATTCTCACGAAGAGAATACGCACGCTTATTTGCTTGAGGATGATGTTCCTGAAGACGAAAAACAAAGACGAGCCGAAGTTGTTATGGAAGTTCAACAGGAGATTTCCATGCAAAAGAACCAAGAGCTTATCGGCAAAACGCTGAAGGTTTTAATAGACAGAGTTGAAGGCGACCAATTTGTTGGAAGAACTGAATATGATTCTCCTGAGGTGGATAATGAAGTGCTCATTCCTGTAAAAGATAATTATCTAAGAATTGGAGATTTCGCAAATGTCGAAATTCTTGATGCCGAACATTTTGATCTCATAGGTAAAGTAGTCTGACATGGAAGTGACCCGAATCTCCTTAGAACACACGGGTCGTTTTAATCGGCTCATTCTTGATTACAGCAATCAAGACGATAAGCTGAATGAGTTTTATTCGCTCCCTCACGAATTAGAGAACTACAAACAACAAATACAAAATCGGGCTAAAATTCCGGTAAACCGAGAGTTGCTGGCAGATGCATTGGTAAGGCAATACCAATCAATTGGCGGTGCAAGTTCTTTAGTTCTTGAGAATATAGAATCTCTTCGAAAAGAAAACACTTACACGGTTACTACAGGCCATCAGCTCAATATTTTTACCGGGCCATTGTATTTCATCTACAAGATTCTTCACACAATTAAATTAGCTGAGGAACTTAGAAAGGCTTATCCAAATAATCAGTTCGTTCCTATTTACTGGATGAACTCTGAGGACCATGATATAGACGAGGTTGGGCAGTTTAATCTTTTTGGCAAAAAATACATTTGGGATGCAGACCAGTCTGGTTCAACAGGAAGAATGGATTCTTCCAGCTTGGCTAAACTGTGTGAAGAACTGAAAACCGTGTTTGGAAGCAGCCCAGAAACATTGGGTTTAGTACAAATTTTTGAAAAGGCCTATACTCAGAATGAGAGTTTAGCAAGTGCCACACGCAATTTCTCCAATGAGCTTTTCGGTAAGTACGGGCTAGTTATTATTGATAGCGATGACAGGAGCCTTAAAGCTTCATTTACCAGCTACATTACTCAGGATATATTAGAAAGTAGCCCATTCCATTCAGTGAAGCAGGCAAATCTTAAGCTTGAATCAATCGGATACCATACGCAGGTCAAACCACGCGAGATCAATTCGTTTTATCTGATTGATGGCATTAGAAATCGAATTGTTAGAACAGAAAAGGGCTTCCATGTTCTCAAAACAGAGATTCGATTTACGCAAGAAGAACTGGTTGCTGAGATAGAAAGTCATCCGGAAAGATTCAGTCCCAATGTGGTATTGAGACCCCTGTTTCAAGAATTCATTCTTCCCAATCTTACTTACATAGGTGGGGCTGGCGAATTGGCTTATTGGTTGCAATACCAAGATTATTTCAATTCGATGAACGTGAGTTTCCCTATGCTATCGCTTAGGAATCACTTTCTTCTGATGGATCAAGCCACAAGCCAGAGAATGGTTGAGCTACAACTAGTTGACCAAGATTTATTTCATTCAATAGACGATCTTATTAAAGATTTCTTGCTTGGCATTTCGGATGCCGATGTTTCCCTAAATAAGGAATTGACCTTGGTCGATGACTTGTACGATAGCCTGAAAAATAAAGCGATGGACATTGACTCTTCGTTAGCCTCTTCGATAGAAGCCGAGCAGGTGAGAGTTGCCAAGGGAATAGAGCAGTGGGGAGGCCGTTTTTCTCGCGCACTCAAGCAGAAGAATGAAGTATCGGTCAAGAGAATTCAGAAGCTTCATTCAAAGCTTTTTCCTAATGGTTATTTGCAAGAAAGACATGAGAATTTTCTGTCGTTCTATTCTAAATCAGGAACGGGTTTTCTGGATCAAATTCATCAAGCAACCCAACCGTTTTCTACGGATTTCTTGATTGTTAAATTAGACTGAAAGCTTTTTAGAAAATCTTCGGAGTGCTTCGAGGTCCGTGCCAGTTGTAGCAGTTTCTAGCACGTTTCTTAGCATAGCGCGACTTCTGACCAAAGCTTGCACGCGTAAATTCGATAATCACCGCAATCTCATGACTACCTGCAGTAGAACCTGCAAGTTTAGAAAGAGTTAGGTCGTAGCTATACCCAATCTGATACATGAATGTTTTGTTACGGGTCATCCCACGCATACCAACGTTAAACATTAATGCGTCCGTATCGTCACCTTCAAACTTAAACTCGTTTCTGTACCAAACACCAATCATAACTGGTGCTCTCAAAGCATAAATACCCAAGTTTAATGTAGAGAGCGTTTTTTGGTGCTCGTACATAATATTTGGTGAGAGGTAAAAAGGATTCTTGCTTCTCACTTTAGAGAGAGAAACCAACATACTGTAATGACCTAAGAATCGAATTGGAAGTTTTTCAGTTCGTCCAAGTAAAGATTCGTTTGGTTGAGTAATATGATGTGCTGCAAAACCTACAGTATTTGCTATCACTTTTCTCGACTTTACCGTTCTTCCGCCACCTGGTTTTATATTGAATCGAGCAAGCATCCCAACATTAAAATCGGGCATCTCCACTTTTAGTTTTTCTGGCCGCTGCGCATTCGTAGGATTAATGTTTCCATAAATAGGGTGTAGTTGATCAGAGAATACGAATGCATCCCAATCCTTAATTTCCTTACTTAAGTAAGCGGCATCCAACCCAAAATGAAGGTCAAACATTCTTGGTATTACAATCAATCGGTACGAATACATGAAGCTGTACCGCTGCGTTTGTAACTGACCTTCACCTTCATTACTAGCGTTTGCTAGAAATCCAATACCTCCAAAAATATTTGGGTCTCCAATATCAACACCGCCAGAATAGGTAGAAAAATCTCCTGGAATGGCAGTCCATAAATTTCTATAGTTGAAATTGAACCTCAAACCAAGGTCAGCCCCAGCATAAGCAGGGTTTATATAAGTACGATTTGCGTAAAATTGAGTGAACGTGGCATCTTGCGCCTCAGCGAAAGATGTGCCTAACACACCAATAAAAACAGTAAAAAGAAGTTTACGCATCATCATCAACAATATCCTTTCAGAGTGGTTTATACTGGAGATTCACATTTTCGTTACATAAATTTCGAGCAATGTGGTTTGCCCTACTTGATTAAAATAAAACCATGAACAATTTTCTTGATTCTTGTGTGTCATATAGCTTTGTAAGCTTCCCCAAAAACAGGACAGTTTAAAATTAGAGACTTACTTTAACTAAAACTGTAGAACAATGAGAAAGAGCAGATTCAGTCCCACGAAGGTGGTGAGCATACTCAAAGAGTATGAGAACGGAAAGACGGCCGATGAGGTCTGTCGCACACATGGCATCAGTACGGCCACGCTATACAACTGGCGCAAGAAGTATGGAGGGCTTGATGCCACCGAGCTCAAGCGTCTCAAGGAACTGGAGGAAGAGAATGCAAGACTAAAGCGGATGTATGCTGAGCTTGCGCTTGACCATGCCTTTGCCAAGGAGGTCATCGCAAAAAAGCTCTAAGGCCCTGCGAGAAAAGGGCTCTGGCCCAAGAATACCCACAGATCGGCATCAGCAGGGCGTGCCGAGTATTGCAAATGAGCAGATCAGTGATGTACCATAGGAGCATAAAGGATGATACGGAGGTGGAACGGGAGCTTCACAGGCTTGCCGAGGAACATCCGCGTGAAGGATTCTGGAAGGCGTGGGGACGGCTGCGCCTTGATGGAAGGGACTGGAACCATAAACGTGTGCACAGGGTATATAAGGCCATCGGCCTGCCGCTGAGGTGCAAGGCGAAGAAGCGTCTGCCTGCAAGGCCGAAGGTGCACCTCTGTGTTCCGGAACTGCCGGACATGACCTGGTCGATGGACTTCATGGAGGACAGGTTGGAGAACGGCCGCAAGGTGCGCTGCCTCAATGTGTTGGACGATTTCAACCGTGAGGCACTGCACGTTGAGGTGGACCATTCGTTGAAGAGCTGCCGCGTGATCTGGGTGCTGAACATGCTCATCCGAAGGCGCAGCGTCCCCGAACGGATACGAATGGACAATGGTCCGGAGTACATTGCCCACATGATACGAGACTGGAGCATCGGTCACGGCATCGTGTTCCAGTACATACAGCCGGGAAAGCCCACCCAGAACGCCTACGTGGAGCGTTACAACGGTTCATTCAGGAGAGGAGTGCTAGATGCACACATCTTCACCGACCTCGATGAGGTACGCTCACAGGCCGCAATCTGGACAGATGATTACAACAACCACAGACCGCATGACAGTCTGGGAGGACTGCCTCCTGTCGTTTACGCACGTCAGACCCTTTTGGGGCCGCGGCCCCAAAAGGGTCTGACGACCAAACGCTTATCAAAACGAAAATCCTCTACTTTTAACCTGTCCTAAAAAGGGGAAGCTTACAGCTTCTCTCAACTAACTTCGAATCGTGATTAGAAAAATACTCTTTGCCGTTCTTGTTGCAGCACTATTTGGTGCATGCAACGAGGTTGACGATACTGAAAAACCGGTAGTTACTATTGAAAGCCCTTCTGAGAATGATGTGGTTACAACTGGGGCTGGACTACGTTTAGTTGCCACAGTGAGCGATGACACCGGCTTGCTTCAATACAAATTGACTATTTCTGGAGTTGATGAATTAAATGGCATTGCGGCAGATTCCACTTTACATTTAATAAGTGTAGAAGGAATAGCGAACGGAGTAAAGACAATCTACTTAGATGATGTAATTAATCTGCCAGACAGCACCTTCAACGGACATTATTATGCAACACTAACCTGCATTGATGTGGAGGGAAACCAGTCAATTAGAGATACTGTATTCTTTCAAATAGAGAATAGTATTGATTCTACAGACCCCGTTTTTAATGTTGCTGGCCCGGCCAATGATACACTCTTTTTTGGGCAAGGGTTTTCTCCTTCTGGCTCTGTTACAGATTCTCAGTCTTTGATTTATTCAAGCATTTACATTGGGCGAACAGACGGGTCGCAAGCAATTCACTCCTTTCAGTTCCCAAACATTGCAAACAATGCAGTAAATTATGACGGTATGGGCTGGTATTTTAGTGTGGATAGCACATGGAGTAAAGGCAATTACCATATTTATTACACCGCTTGGGATAACTACACAGGCGTCACTCACCAAATTCCTTTTTACGTTACTTATTAATGATTGAGCAGAAGAAAAGAACGTTCGTATTTGATTTTGATAGTACGTTAACAACAGTGGAGGCCTTCGAAGAGTTGGCGGAAATTTCGCTTAAAGCAGACCCTAAAAGGAAAGAGAAAATCGCTCAGATAGGTAGAATTACCGATCAGGGAGTTGACGGTGACATCACCTTTACAGAGTCGTTAGAAAAGCGGCTGAAAATTTTAGGAGCACATAAAAATCACCTCGATCCATTGGTGAGACGTTTGAGTAGGAAAATTTCGCCTTCCATTTCTAGAAACAAGGAATTCTTTGTGAAATACGCGGAGGACATTTATGTAGTATCGTGTGGGTTTAAAGAGTTTATTGACCCAATTATGGCCAAATACAAGATTCCATCGGAGAGAATCTTTGCCAACACATTTGAATACAATAGAAGCGGTAAAATCACAGGTTTTGACCGAGACAATGACCTTTCCAAACCTGACGGAAAAATTGACCAATTGAGAAAAATGAAGCTTCCTGGCGAGGTTCATATGATTGGTGATGGTTTTTCAGATTACCAGACGAGAGCAGCAGGTATTGCTGATAAATTTCATGCCTTTACAGAAAACATTTCTAGAAAGAATATTCTAGACAAGGCAGACCACATTGCGCCTAGCTTGGATGAAATTCTTTACACCGAGAATTTGCCAATGTCAATCTCGTACCCTAAAAATCGTATCCAAGTGTTGCTTTTGGAAGGCATACATGAAGACGCGGTTCAGCAAATGAAAGCCGAAGGATACCAAGTTGAATTGCTAAGCGGAAGCTTATCTGAAGATGAGTTGTGCGAAGCAATAAAAGGAAAGCATGTTCTCGGAATTCGATCTAAATCTCAAATCACTCAAAAAGTGGTGGATGCGGCAGATCGACTTCTCGCAATTGGCGCTTTTTGCATTGGAACCAATCAGATTGACCTCGATGCGTGTATGCGCAAGGGAATTAGTGTGTTTAATGCACCTTTCAGTAACACCCGATCTGTAGTTGAAATGGTTATTGGCGAGATGATTATGCTCATGCGCGGCACGGTAGAAAAGAACATGGCCATGCACCGCGGAGAGTGGAATAAGTCTGCCAAGGGAAGTGTGGAGATTCGTGGAAAGAAGTTGGGAATTATCGGGTACGGAAATATTGGTTCTCAATTAAGTGTGCTCGCAGAATCCTTAGGTATGCAGGTAATCTACTTTGACACCGAAGAAAAACTAGCGTTGGGAAATGCTCAGAAAGCAAATTCGCTAAAAGACCTCTTGAAGAAATCTGATGTCATTTCGCTTCACGTCAGCGGAAATCCTCAAAACGAGGGTATGATTGGGAAAAAGGAGATTTCTTGGATTAAACCAGGTGCTGTCTTTCTCAATTTAGCTAGAGGAAAGGTGGTCGATTTAGAAGCGCTAAAAGCAGCTCTTGTTTCTGGACAAATTAGAGGAGCGGCCATTGATGTGTTTCCAGTTGAACCGAATTCAAACGATGAGCCTTTTCATTCACCGTTTACCGGAATGGACAATGTAATTCTTACACCGCATGTTGGTGGAAGCACGGTTGAAGCACAGAAAAACATTGCAGCATACGTTCCAGATGCGCTGGTGAACTACATTAATACTGGTGATAGCTTCGCGAGTGTCAATTTACCCGGAATTCGAGTTCCTGAAGCTAAAGGAGCCCACAGGCTACTGCATGTTCATCACAACATTCCTGGAATTATGGCTCGTATTAACAACATCTTTTCAAGATTCAACATCAATGTTGTGGGACAATACCTGAAGACCAATCAAGAAATCGGTTATCTGGTAACTGACATTGATAAAGAGTACAACTCAGACGTGGTTGATGAGTTGAAGCGAATTGATCACACCATCAAACTGCGAGTGCTCTACTAGAGAGAATTACCGTTTAGGATTGTTATTGATTACCAAGGCCGCTATGACACCTGGCACCCATCCAAGGCACGTAAGTAGAAAGGTGATGAGGATTGAACCACATCCTTTATCAATTACAGCTAAAGGCGGAAAGATGATGCACAGAATAACTCTGCCTAAACCCATTAGTTTTCGAGTTCTCTTTTAAGGGCAGCCATTTTTATGGCCGTAATAGCGGCTTCATCCCCTTTATTTCCGTGCACACCGCCTGCTCTATCAAGTGCTTGTTGCATTGTATTTGGCGTAAGAACACCGAAAATTACGGGTAAGTTGTACTTAATGTTCAAGTTGGTTATTCCTTGTCCAACCGCTTCGCAGATGAAATCGAAATGCTTGGTTTCGCCTTGAATAACTACACCAATGCAAATTATGGCGTCAAATTGATTGGTTTCTGCTAGTAGTTGAGCGCCCAACGTCAACTCAAAGCTTCCAGGAACATTTCTTCTAATAATGTCAGCTTCTGCCGTTCCAAACTTCAAGAAAGTATCTCTTGCGCCTTCAAAAAGTGCTTCCGTAATTTCTGTGTTCCATTCGCTTACGACCACGCCAAACCGCATTCCTACCGAAGAAGGAACAGCATTGCTGTCATAATGAGAAAGGTTTTTTAAAGCCGAGGACAAACTAGTTCAGATTTGCTTCAGCTCGAGCAATGTACTTATCAGCATTTCTACCCTCGTTTGTAGTAGGGTAGTTCTTCTTCACTTGCGTGTAGTAATCAATAGCCTTATCGTACTTTCCATTCATTTCAGCGGCAAATCCTGCCTTCTGTAAATAAACTGGTGTGCTAAAATCATTCTCGCTAGCGTCAACTGCTTTCTCATAAAAGCTGAGTGCCTCATCAACATTTCCAAGCTCCATGTGAGCATCACCAGTAGCGCCAAATGCAACAGCACCTAACATCTCTCCAACTCCGTCAAACGATTCAAGTTCGCTAATCGCATCTTCATACTGACCAGTTCGTAGGTAGCAAATTCCAGCGTAGTAATGAGCTAAGTTTCCTGCGGAAGTGCTGCTAAATTCATCAGCAACATCAAGAAAACCAAGATAATTCCCATCACCGTTAAGTGCTAGTTCAAAACTGTCTTTTCCAAAGTATTGTTCTGCAACAAACATTTGACCGTGAGCATCTTGCTCCAATGGCTCTAGATACACCTTATTGTAAGCAAATACCGCTACCACAACAGCAATTAGTGCTCCAACCACACCCATGATAATTGTTTGGTTGTCGTTGATGAAGTCTTCGGTTTTTGAGTAAACCTGTTCAACGTCAACAATTACCTCGTCCTTTTCAGTTGCTTTATTTTTCTTAGCCATAGTCGAATTTTTCGAAGCGCAAAAATAGGTATAATTTCAATTTAGAAACGTGCTTAATTATCGCACTATAATGTAGGATGTTTTCGTGCTAAAATCTGCGTTTGATTACATTTGGCGCTTGCACAGAACATGCGGTTAAAGCAACTTTCTCTTATCAACTTTAAAAACATTGCGGGCTTAGATGTAGAGCTAGGCCCGAAATTCAACTGCTTTGTGGGTAATAATGGTTCTGGTAAGACTACCATACTAGATGCCGTTCATTACCTATCCGTGTGTAAGAGCTTCCTTAATTCTATAGATAGCCAGAACATTAAGCAAGATCAGCCATTCTTTGTCTTGGGTGGTACGTTTGTTCAGGATGATGAAGAGTTTGCTATTCATTGTGCCTTAAAGCGTGAGGGTAAAAAGCAGTTTAAGAAGAACAAGAAAGAATATAAACGACTCATGGATCATGTGGGCCTGTTTCCGTCCGTAATAATTGCACCAACAGATGCCGACATTATTAATGGGGGTAGCGATTTGAGAAGGAAATTCTTGGATTCAGTTATTTCTCAAATGGACCGAGAGTATCTAGCTAGCCTAATGCGCTACAATAAGGCGTTGTTGCAACGCAATGCTCTTCTCAAGTACTTTTTTGAAAACAGAACCTTCTCAGAAGCCAATCTTGATGTATGGGATATGCAGTTGTCAGAGATTGGTCAAGTTATCTTTGCTAAAAGGCAGGCATTTCTAAATGACTTTATCAGTGCATTCTCAGAAAATTACCAAACCATTTCTGGCACTACCGAACAAATTGGACTGGTCTATAAGTCGCAATTGTTGGACGGTAAGATGTATGATTTGCTAAAGGCTAATGTGTCAAAAGACAGGTCGTCAACTTACACAACCATTGGGGTTCATAAGGATGATTTAGAGTTGTCTATCAACGATTTTCAACTCAAGAAATTTGGGTCCCAAGGACAGCAGAAATCAGCCCTCGTTTCGCTCAAGTTTGCACAGTTCAAAGTGATGCGCGAAAAGAGTGGTTTTACACCCCTGTTATTGCTGGATGATATCTTCGATAAATTGGACGATGATAGGGTAGGGCAATTGCTAAAATTAGTGGCTGGAAAAGACTTTGGTCAAGTGCTAATTACCGACACGCACCCTGAGCGCGTTGCGGCTCTTTTAAAGGGCGAAAAAGACGTTAGAGTTTACCCTGTTTCTCAGGGTGAATTGCAGTCTTAGTATCACTATAATTTGTGTTTTTACCCGATTTAGAGCTGTAAATCCGTGATATTACATTTGTAATTTACGATCGTAAACAGAATCAATGTAAATAGCTGTAAATCAACATTATATAGTATATTATGTCATGCGTTAGTGTTAATGTATGCTGTAGTTTACTAATGTAAAGTTGTAAACAGTTGAATCTTTTGAAGGTAGTCGGTTTACATTTGTATATCGATGGAAGAAATCACTGATAGAGTTAAAAGAGTTATGGAAGACCACAGTCTTTCCTCAGCCCAAATGGCAGACAAAATCGGGGTGCAAAGGTCGGCCATAAGTCACATTTTATCGGGTCGAAACAAGCCAAGTCTAGATTTCATTTTAAAGGTGCTAAATAGCTTTTCAGATGTGTCGTCTAACTGGCTTTTGTTGGGCGAAAAAGAGGTGTCAAAAACACCTAGTAAAGTGCCCCAAAATATCTCTCAAAAACAGACCGCGAAAACCATCGAAAAAGTCCTTATTCTTTACACCGATAAAACGGTTGAAGAGTATTCGTCCAACGGCCAATAAGTACATTTGGAATCCATGAGAAAAAAGGAACGATTCGAGAAAGTCATAAGCTATTTTCAGGAGCATATGCCTGTTGCCGAAACAGAGTTAGAATATGGAAATCCTTATGAGTTGTTGGTGGCCGTTATCCTTTCTGCGCAGTGCACAGATAAGCGCGTTAATATGGTTACTCCTGCATTGTTTGAGCGTTTTCCAGAAGCCGAATCTCTAGCCGAGGCGTCTTCCGATGAGGTGTTTCAGTATATCCGAAGTATCAGTTATCCCAACAACAAGGCTAAGCACTTGGTTGGAATGGCAAAAATTCTCCACAATGAGTTTAAGAATGTGGTTCCTTCAGATATAACAGAACTTCAAACTATGCCAGGAGTAGGGAGGAAAACTGCCAACGTCATTGCCTCGGTTGTATATGATAAGCCAGCCATGGCGGTAGATACACACGTGTTTCGTGTTGCGGCTAGGCTGGGTTTAACCACAAATGCAAAAACACCGTTGGCAACCGAACAGCAACTAGTGAAACAAATTCCTGAACATCTTATAGCTACGTCCCATCATTGGCTCATACTTCATGGACGGTATACGTGCTTGGCTCGCAAGCCAAAATGTGAGAAGTGTGGGTTGGGGCAGTGGTGCAAATATTTTGAGAAGAATTTTGGTTCGTAAATACATTACGTTCTAGCCCTTTAGACTTGCAATCAAAGTGGAAAACTTGGTAGCCAATCAGGTGGTAAACGAACCTAAACATCGTTACTTTGTTTTTCCCTCAAATCAAGATTGTAAGAGTAAATGAGCATAGTAACACTAAAGAAAGGAGACAAAGCGCCCAGTTTTTCAGGGAAAGATCAAGACGGGAAAACAGTTTCGCTGGCCGATTTTAAAGGAAAGCGTGTCATCCTTTTCTTTTATCCAAAGGATATGACACCCGGCTGCACCGCTGAAGCCTGCAATTTGGGAGAGAATTACTCCGAGCTTACATCAAAGGGGTTTGAGGTGATTGGTGTTTCTGCCGATAGCGAAGCAAGACATCAAAAGTTTATAGGCAAGTACAATTTGCCTTTCACGCTTTTGGCAGATACCGAGTTAGAAATCATCAAGTCTTACGGGGTTTGGGGATGGAAGAAATTTATGGGTAAAGAGTATGACGGAATACATCGAACCACGTTTGTAATCGGTGCTAACGGCATTTTAGAAAGCGTAATAATTAAAGTAAAAACCAAAGACCACACTGCTCAAATTCTAGAAGAATTGGGCGAACAATAAGAACCTAAGAAAACAAAGAAATTATGGCTAAAGACGTAAACGCAGAAAAGCAAAAGGCCCTTCAAATGGCTATGGATAAGTTAGAAAAAGCACATGGTAAAGGCGCCATTATGCGAATGGGCGACACGGCTGTTGAAGATGTAGAAGTGATTCCAAGTGGTTCAATCGGATTGGACGTTGCACTCGGAATTGGCGGTTACCCTAAAGGAAGAGTGATTGAGATTTACGGACCAGAATCGTCAGGTAAAACAACCTTGGCAATTCATGCCATTGCAGAAGCGCAGAAGAAAGGTGGTATTGCGGCATTTATTGATGCTGAGCACGCTTTCGACCGTTTTTACGCTGAAAAATTGGGCGTTGATATTGATAACCTACTTATTTCTCAACCAGATAATGGTGAGCAAGCGTTGGAAATCACTGAAAACCTGATTCGTTCTGGAGCAATTGACATTATCGTTATTGATTCGGTTGCTGCACTTACTCCAAGAGCGGAAATTGAAGGTGAAATGGGCGATAGTAAAATGGGACTTCAGGCTCGTTTAATGTCTCAAGCATTAAGAAAACTGACTGGCACAATCAGCAAAACAGGATGTGTTTGCATTTTTATCAATCAGCTTAGAGAGAAGATTGGAGTGATGTTCGGAAACCCAGAGACTACAACAGGTGGTAACGCGCTTAAATTCTATTCTTCTGTACGACTTGATATCAGAAGAGCTGGGCACATCAAGAATGGAGATACCATAATTGGAAGTCGCGCAAGGGTAAAAGTTGTGAAGAACAAGGTTGCTCCACCATTCAGAAAAGCAGAATTCGACATCATGTATGGCGAAGGAATTTCTAAGGTTGGCGAGATTATCGATTTAGGTGTTGATCATGGAATTGTGAAGAAAAGCGGTTCGTGGTTTAGCTATGGAGAAACACGATTAGGTCAAGGACGAGATGCAGTGAAGGAATTACTACTTGATAACCCTGAGCTAAGCGAAGAGCTAGAGCTAAAAATTAAAGATGCTATTAACGGAGTTGTAGCGGTTGCTGAATGAGGAAATACAATCTGATATACATTGTCTTGCTGATTGTAGCCTTTGGCTGCAACAGTAAGCCAGAAACAAAAGAAGTAGAGCCGGTATTACAGGAATCCGACTTGGCGGCTCTGCAAATGGCAAAGCTAGATAGCCTCACTCGGTTGATTGATGCTTCACCTGGCGATGCGGCTTTGCTTCACGCCAGATCTAAAGCTTTCTTGGATGTAAACCAGATTAATTTCGCTTTGGCGGATGTAGGTCGAGCATTGCTCATCGACAGTACAAAAGCACCTTACTACCTCACGATTTCCGATGTTTATTTCAGAATGAATGAGCCGGTTAAGTGCAAGAATGCGCTGCTAAAAGCCAATCAACTTCAGCCTGAGTATCGTGAACCGTTGTATCGATTGGCCCAGTTCGAACTGTACCTAGGGAACCACCAAAAGAGCATCGAGTATGCAAACGAAATGCTTCGACTTGATGCGAGAGACGACCGACCATTTTTGGTAAAAGGACTCTGCTACAAGGAACTTGGAGATACTGCCAAAGCCATTTTCAATTACTTAGAAGCCGTAACTGAAAATCCGGATAACTATGATGCGTACGTAGAATTAGGAATTCTGCATTACGGCAAAAAAGATGCGCTGGCTGAGGGTTATTTGAAGAGCGCGCTAGATATACGGCCAGATGGATTGGATGCCATGTATGCGCTTGGAATGCACTATCAGAACAACGATAAACTGAACGAAGCACTAGAAACATACACCAAAATCCTAGGCCTAGACAGCCTTAATCAGAATGCTTATTTCAACATGGGCTTTATCCAATACCAATATCTTCAGCTTTATAATGAAGCATTGGTCAATTTTGAGCAAGCAGTTAAGGTTAATCCAAAATACTTTCAGGCAATCTATATGCGCGGATTGTGCTACGAAGCAAAAGGAGATGTTGCCAGAGCCAAGCGAGAATACAGTTATGCCTTAGAGTTGAACCCTAATTACGATAAAGCGGCTAAAGGTTTGCAACGATTGGTGGGCAAGATGCCTCACTAGTTCGTGGCATGTTTGTTGCCTTGCAGCAAAGAGTTCAATTTCTAACTTTATCGATTCATTAAAAGACCAATCAATGAAAACCTATTTACTCGGAGTTATGTTGGTATTTGCGCTGCCAATTGGAGCCATGGCTCAAGCAGATGCATTGTGTGATAACCTGAAGAAGGTTGTAGATGCTTCGCAAGATTATTTCCAAGAAATCAGAGGAGAAGAAACTTCTCTTGAAATACGAGGTGTTCCAAAACCATATCTAAAATCAACTGTAGTTGTGAAGGAGGGTGTTGAAATGCTGATTACAGCAGATGAACTTTACCCAGAAGCCACAACTTATTTAGCTGAAGGAAAATTTATTTCTCCTGAACTGCAGTCTACCTACGCTAAAATGAAAGAAGCGCTTATTGCTTGTTTGGGAGATGAGTGGGTAAGCACTGAGAAAGACAAAACCAACGATATTTTCTTGGAAGACACAGAGTTCAAGAAGTTGATTCTGAAAGAGAACAAGAAAGGAAAGAAGGTGAAGATTGAATTGTACATGTACAATCAACGAGAACTAAACAAGTGGGTAGTTGAGTTGAAAATCTTCGGAATCGGACGTAAAATCTGATAGTTCCACACAAAATTCAAAGCCCCTTCACGAAAGTGTTGGGGCTTTTTTATGCCTTTCTCACAAAGAGTTGCGCTGTTTCGTATTTCACAACAACAATTGCTTCACCTTCGTCTATGTAGCCCGATAGCGCTGTTGCGTCAAATGTATCACCGTCAATTTCAACCTTGCCAGAAGGACGAAGAATGGTGCTGGCCACACCCGATTTTCCAATTAAACGACTTTCTTCTGGTACACCTACAAATCCGTCTGTTTTGTTCTGTACAGATGATAAAACCATTGAACTCATCATGGATGTAGCTAAAAAACGTTTGGCCAAATAAATGGAGCCGAAGAATCCGCCAACAGTAGCAAGCAGCACGGTTAAAAACGCATTGATAATATCTGTCTCAAGCGTCATCTCAAAATCTAACCCAACGTTGCCTACCAATGCCAATATCAAAGAGCTCATTACCAAGGCTATACCAGCTACACCAGCCACGCCAAATCCAGGTATCACAAAGACTTCAACACCCAGCAACACTATTCCCGCCATGAAAAGAATGACCTCCCAATTCTCGGCAAGTCCTTCTAAATAAAGCGGAGTAAAGTAGAGGAGGGCAGCTGTAATGGATGCCGCCAATGGAAATCCAATTCCAGGCGATTGCAGCTCAAAGTAGATGCCCCCAATAATTATCATAATCAGTATTCCACTGATGGCAGGATTCACCATCCATCCTATAAAAGTTTCTAGGCCCGTTACAGTGTAGGTTTTCTGCTCGTAAACAGGATATCCGTTTAATTTAAGCACCTCATCTACTGTTTCGTGCATTCCTTCACAGAAACCATGTGTTATGGCCTCAGAGGCCGTAAAAGTGATAACCTTGCCCGAATCGCTTACACCTTCAACATACAATGAAGCATCAACCATCGCCTCCGCTATATCTGGATTTCGGCCTTGTGCTTCAGCAGTAGAACGCATGGTGCTCCGCATATAGCTTTGGTACTTGTCTGGCATTTGCTCGCCTTCTTGATTTACAACCGTAGCAGCGCCAATATTGCCACCCTTACGCATGTAAATGCTATCGCAGGCAATAGAGATTAACGCACCTGCCGAAGCAGCATTGTTGTCTATAAACACCCAAACTGGGATTTTGCAATTCAGAATTTTGGTACGCATGGAGTCTGCATGAAGCACCATTCCTCCATACGTATTCATGTGCAACAGAATGAGGTCGGCATTCCATTCTTCGGCTTCCGCAAAGGCTTTTTGCATTTTTCGCCATACGGGCGGACCGATATCTTCCTTTATATCAAACTTGTAAACGCGCTTTGTTGTCGTAATTGTATCGGTCGCAAGCGCATCTTCGGTTATTTCGATGGAATCTAGGCTAACAAAAGCGCTATCCTGACCAAAGACTGGAATAAGCAGGAGAATTGAAAAAAGAAAAGTAAATGTGCTTCGCATCACGGTATAAAACTACTCATGCGGCCGAATAATTCATCACGAATGTTGCTTCAGAGTGTATTTAGCAAGAACTGTTAATTCTTAATGGCCTTCAAGGTTGTCAGCAAGAAACCTTTTGCGTCCAAGATTTTTACCATGTAAACACCAGATGTCAAGTATTCAAGATTGAACGAATGGATAGCGTTACCCGCCATTACCTTGCCTTCGTAAAGAACCTCTATTTCCTTTCCTTGAAGGTCATATAGCACGATTTTCAGTTCTTCTTCCTGTATAAGCGAAATATCGATTGAAAGGGTGCTCAGGAATGGATTCGGGTAAACCGAAAATGATGCTTGATTTTCATCTAGGGTTTCATCAATTCCTACAGTCGGTTCAGTGAACGGATTGTCGTTGTCGATGGTAAGAGGACCCTCTGCTGGTTCTAATGCAAGAAAAGCTGTGTATTTGGACAATACCCTGTAATCCTTGCTGTTTTGTATGATAGCCTGTATAACTGAAGTAGTTTGGTCTATTCCGTACATCTGTCGTTGTTTCAATCCTCCCCAAATATTATCTGTTACGGTATCAATTGAGAAGGCTTCGTTTTCGGGGATAGGCACAATAACTTGATGAATACTTCCATTATTTTCAATGGCAGAACAAGAAATTGCATAGTCGCCAGAGCCTACAGAAACACCAGTAATGCCAATTGGTTGGTCGGTGTAAGGAAAGGTGAGTCCATTTCCTACAGAATAGGACGAGTGTGTAAACCCTTCAGATCTTGAAATGTGAATATCCATCGCGGCCAATGTTGGTGCTTGACTAGAGGTGGCCAAATCCAAGGCATCCGTGTAGCCCACATTCTGGATAGACCAATACTCGCCACTATGTTGTCCAGACAGGGTAACTAACAAATACTCATTTCCATAGAAAGAAAGATTGCTAGACCAGAATCGTTCAGAAGAGGTGTTCACATCATCAATATCAACCACATGAATTTTAATGCCAGAATTGTAGAAAACACCATTGATAGTTAATAGAAAATCATTCGTTGAAGAAATGCTCGAATAGTAGTTGGAATTGGTGATAAGAACGATGTTCCCTTCATTACCGTGTTCGGTAATGAACTGAAATGCATCGATAAGCAGGTCGGTAAGATTAGAATAACCAGAAATATCTGAGCCGTCTATGCTATTTGCAATCCAACTTTTAGTGGCTGAATCGGTCACCATCCAATCTTCAGAAACCCACTGGTTAAGGATGCCGCTAAAAAGAATATTTATACTGTCGGTTTCTGAAAACTGAGAGAGAAAAGACCCAATAAAACCGCTCACTGTTTCTTCTTCAGTTATTTCGGTGTTAGGTTGATTGATGTAATCAAAGAGAACCAAGGTTTTCTTACCGGTATTAGTTAATGGGAAAAGTTCTTCTGGAATAACGCTGAACTGAAAGTAGTCTGATGCGTTATTCGGAGTGTCATACACGCCTAAATAAGTTGCGTTTCGTACTGTGGAGAACCGAATATTGAGAGATTGGTCTTCAAGGTCGGAGAGGTCTAATTCTGAGTATGTACCCATATTCTGAAAACCAACCGTAGCATTTTCTAAAAGGCTTGGTTCTTCAAATTCATCTCCTGGATAATAGCGTAGCTTAAAGTCCTGAATTGGGAGGTCGCTCAATTGTGCCACATTCATCGGTAATGGAACTCGATATTCACCATCTCCATTGGCTCGCAGTGGAATTTGATAGGTAATCTTACACTTCCGCGGCATGGTATTCAGCATTGGAAAGATGTTGTACTTATATAGGTTTGTTATGGAGGTATTGGAGTAGTAATCGTTCCAAGTGTAATTATGCAGAATTGCCGGGTCTGTTCTTCTACTTACAATTTCCTCATAAATCTGAGATGCTGCCCAACGATCATAAACCCCAGCTGGTACGGGCTGACCAAAGATCCAAAGCCACATATCGGTTACTTCCACATCTGGTGGAAGCTGAAACATCATCTGAATTTCGAGGCTATCTGAATTATTAAAATTCAGTCCCCGAGTGCTGAAATCCATAGTCATGGAGACTTCTGCATACAATCCTTTTGGCATAACTTCAATAAGCATTGTATCAATAGAACATTCGGTAGTGTACCAAGAATCTTGAACAGCACCAGTTCTCAAATACGTGTATTCGGTTTGACCGAAACTATAGAAGCAACTTAGTAAAGTAGTAAGCAGAATTAGTAAGGTTCTCATGGCAAACTGTTTTTGTTGATGATGACTCTCTGCGGTGAAAAATGTTGTTGAGGACAGGTAATGATGTAAACTCCGGATGGAACATTATTCAATTCCAAGTTTATTCGGTTCAGCGTGTTTGGAGCGGCAACAAATTCAAATTGTTGAACTAATCTTCCAGAAATATCGTGGACATAGAATGTGGCCTGTTGGTCTTTGGCTTCAAAATCCAAAGTAAAACTGCCGCGAGATGGATTCGGATAAACTACAGTAGTTTCAACCGATTCTGTACCTGGTTCATCGATACCAACCGTAACAAGTTCAGATTTACTTGCTCCTAGCGTAGAAAGGAGCCAAATGTGTCCCTGTGAGTCTTCACACGTAGCATTAATTCGATTGGAAAGAAAGCCTTCTGTAGCATATAGTTTCTCCTGTAGTCCATCTTGATGCACGCGAACACACCCAAAGCTTTGGTCACGAGATGAAATCCAAAGATTGTCCTCAGAATCGAAATAAATCCCTGATACATAGGTATAGTAATCGAGGGGTACCCAGTGCCGTTCTCTAAAAGCGCCATTTTTAAGGTCCATAACCAGCCACCTTCTTACAGTTCCTGATGGCGTATACTGAGACTGTTCAATTACAAAAGTGGGGTTGCCTTCCTGAGAAATGGCCAGGTAGTCGGGAATGGACGGATTGTTTCCATAGCCTGTAAGGGGGTAATGATTCCAGCTGCCATTGTCGAAAGCAAACAAACCCTTTTTGGAAAGCATCCATATTACACCTTGATTATCAATTGTAATGCCTTCAGGATATGAATTCATGAAATCAGCATAACTGAAGGTGGTAACCTGACCGTTGGAACTTTGTCTATATATCTTGCTCCATGTTCTAAACCATTTGCTGCCATCCAACGCTACAAGCATATCGTATGCGTCATAGAACTGCGGAGGATTCTGGTAGATTTCCCATGTAGAGTTAACCAATTTGGCGTTATAGTATCGAGCAGAAAGGCAAATGGAGCCACTTGGGTCTTTGAAAACTCGATTAATACTATAAAGCGGAAGTTCAACTCCTGTGCTGTATTGTCGCCAGTTAGTTCCATCAAAACTCGTTACACCATACGAAGAGGAAAAATAGAGAACCCCATTGTCATCTTCGGTCATGGATTTCAAATCAGTGCCTAATCCACTACTGCTAGAGTAATCGCGCCAAACTCCTTCAATGAGCGCACAGGTGCCATCTTGGGCATGACCAACCCAAACGATGTTGTGCGAGTCGTGGCAAATTGCAGTTACGTAATTGGAGTTCAGTCCATCTGAAGCATCCAAATGATTAGTGAGCGAACCGTTCTCAAAAATGTCGATTCCGTTATCGCCACCAGCCCAAATTGTTCCGTCAGGAGCCAGCTCAAGGTCGAAGTAATTTGTTGAATTTGCCCCTTCGCTAGAGGTTATTGATTGCCATTGGCCGTTAATAAACCTACTAAGACCATTGGAGCCCGCCAGCCAGATGTCTGCATTTTCGTCTATACAAATGTCTTGGATTGTATTGCCAGCCAATCCATCAGCAGTGGTGTACTGTGTCCAACCTTCGTTTGTCGAATAGCTAACAATGCCATGATTGGAAGTTCCGAACCATACCGTACCGTAAATGTCGGTGAATGCGCTGCGGTAAAAGTTCGTTGGGAGTCCGGTTGAGGTGCTGTAGTATGTGTAGTTGCCGTTCTCGAATCGAACAATCCCACCCCCGTTGGTAGCTATCCAGAGGTCCGTATGCGTTGTTCCGGTTGCACCTGTTACAACAGGATAGGTTAGTTGCTGAGCCACTTCATTGAATTGGGTTGGTCCAAATTTTCCAATGCCATTTGTTGTTAGGGCAAGCATTTGTTGCATAACCGATGTAATGAGAATGTCATTCACATTATTGGAAGGAAGACCATTGGCAGTGGTATACTGTGTCCAAGTTCCTTCATCATAAGCCCTTTCAAACATCCCAACCTCTGTTGCAAACCAAATTCGTCCTTGTCCATCTTCTTGTATGGCTCTTACCGAATTGGCTTGAATACCTTTTGTATTATCGGGGGTGTAGTTTGTCCACTGACCAACAGATTTTAGAGACCACAAAAGACAAAACACAACGAATAAAAAAGTGGTTCGATTCCTCATCTGCTTTCGGTTTGACGTTGTTAAAAATACAGATAATAATCTGTCAATAATTGACAATCGTCATACCAATTGAAACAAAGAATTGAGCTTAATGCATAAAGCGCTGAAGCAATTGAAGAAATTCGGAATGAATATGCGGGTTGGTGGCAATGATTTCTTTTGTGAAAATAGCTTCGTCCTCTCCAGAGAAGTCAGAAACAATGCCACCAGCTTCTGTTACCAGTAGCACGCCAGCTGCTACGTCCCACGGACTCAAACTGTATTCGTAAAACCCATCAAACCTACCGCAGGCAACATACGCAAGGTCGGTTGCAGCAGAACCTGGTCGTCTAATTCCGTGAGAATGCTTCATCAGGTGTTTGAAAAGCGCCAAGTATTGGTCTAATAGATGGTAATCGTAATACGGGAACCCAGTGCCTAGCAGCGAGTCGGCCACCTTGCTTGCAGCAGATACCGAAATTGCTTGTCCGTTTAGAAATGCTCCGCCCGAAAGAGAAGCCGTAAACATCTCATCCTGATTTATCTCGTAAACAATGCCAATCAGCGGTTTTTTGTCTTGCAGCAAGGCAATACTTACCGCAAAGAAGGGCATGCCATGTATGAAATTGGTGGTGCCGTCCAAAGGGTCTATCACCCATTTCAACGGATTCGAATCTTGTTTCTCTGTTCCTTCTTCGGTAATGAACCCTGCTTCGGGAAGCAGCTTTTTTAAGCCTTCCACTATCAGTTTTTCGGCACCCTTATCTACATAAGAAACAAAGTCGTTGTGCCCTTTAACCTCAACTTTTTGGGTAGTAAATGCTTTTCGTTCGTTGAGAATAAAAGCACCTGCAACGCGGGCAACTTCCTCAACCTGTTTTGCAAGGGTTTTGAGGTTGTTTGTATTCAATTCCATCAGTATTTGGCCAGTTTTGGACCAATCTTTTTAATGGTGAGAATGCCAATCAATCCAATTAAAATCATCACCGATGAGATGATCTCGGCCTGTGTAATTCCGTAGCCGAAGATGTTGTATTCGTTATTTACACGCACCTGCTCAATAAGCAAACGCTCAATACCAGAAAGCAAGAGATACCATACAGCCAGTTGCCCTGGAATTTGCCACCTCTTACGCATAAACCATAGGAAAGCGAAGATGGTCAAGGCCATCATGGTTTCGTAGAAAGGAGTGGGCCACGCATAGCCTGTGAGACTCACATAGCCTTTGCTTATAAAATCGGCTTGAAGGTCAATTCCAAGTACGTTATTTGGGTAGTTGTAAGACCACATCCAATCGGGTAGAAAACTCATCCACTCTGGTTTTGGTGCATCATTCGGAATTCCCCAATCTCCGTCTCCCGCAATTTGACAGCCAATTCGTCCAATTCCGTAGGCCAACATGAGGCCAGGTAAAGCAGCATCTGTCAGATGAATTGCTCGGATATTGTTCTTACGAGCGTAGTAAACAATGGCAATGGTGGCACAAATAAATCCGCCTAAGAAAGACATGCCGCTGAAGGATAAAAGCGCCCCAACAGGGTCGGCCATTAGGTCGTCCCAGTTCTCTAGGTTGTGGAAGATTTTAGCACCTCCAATTCCGAATACAGCCGCCAAAATGGTAATGGTACCAACATGCTCAGCTGGAGGTATGGTCATTTCCACTTCTACAGGTTCTGGTAGTGCACCTTTTTTGTCTTCCCAAATGCGCAGGCCAACAGATAAGGCAGCGCCAAGTAGCCCACCCATCAAACTGCCTTGAGCAGACAAAATGTAATCCTGCGGATTGAGAACTACCAAGTCAAATTCGAGTGCAATACCCAGTAGTTTGTAGCCAATTACAAACCCAACAACACCTGAAATAAGTTTTTCAAGGAGGGTAGAGGCTTTGCCTTTCCACACCATTTTGGTGGTGGAAGTAATAAGGCCAAGGCTCGTTTTGCGTCTTACTTCTGCGGTTAGGTTAATGCTAGCTGCCATAAAGGCGAGTGCCACCATTAGGCCGAAGCTTTGCACGAGTTTAAACGGAGTAAACGAGAAGCCGAATAGGTCTAAAACGAGGTCGTAAAGTGTTGGGTACATCTTGGTTTATTTCACAATTGACCTTCTATCGGAAAAGCCAGTTACTTATTGTCTTATTTGCCTGAAAGTGCAAAGATGCATTTATTGATGGGTTGAGGAAGTGATGTAAGCCTATCTCGGCATGAATTCCTACAAGCCATATCTTAACTTAGCGTCAATTCAAATGGGTATTCAACCACCTTGTTAATGGCTTAATTAGTAGGTGCAGCAACTAGCAGATATAGAGAATGAAGAGATTGGGCCGTGGCAACTGGTTCGCGACTTTTTCCTAAACCGTGTAAAATGGCGCACCCGAATTTCTCGTTCTGAGTTCGTTACCTACAACGATATTCTAGCCAAGCATTCAGCGTTTTATCGTGGACTTTCTCCCGATATGAAAGCCAAGACCATGAGTAGAGTGGTGGCCTTTGCAGCAAACAAGAAGTTTATTGGGCACGGACTGAACGTAACCACCGAAATGAAGGTGATTATTGGCTTTGCAGCCGTCAAACTCACCTTCGGATTTAAGCAGTTTAGCATTCCCCTGCTGCACACTATTAATATTGCAACCAGTGCTTTTTATACCCCGTTAATCAAGTCACTCACCAAAGGACTTACATCCGAAAATGGTACCATGTACCTTGCTTGGGATAGCGTAAAAGCAGGGATTGAAGACGAGACCGATGGATTGCATTTGGCGGTGCACGAGATGGCGCATGCCCTCAAGATTGACACCATCAAAGGTTCGCCTGCCAAGGAGCGTTTTGCCTTCTACCTCAATACATGGTTGAAGGTGGCCAAGGTGCAAAAGAATAAAGCCGACAACACCTTTATTCGAGAATATGGCAAGTCAAACATGCATGAGTTTTTTGCGGTGTGCATGGAGAATTTTGTGGAGCGCCCAGAAGACTTCTACAAAGAAGAGCCGCTGCTTTTTGCCCATACCTGCTACTTGCTTAATCAGTTTCCCTTAGAGCCAAAGAACAGGGAGCTTACCCCAGCAGCAGTCCATTCGTTGGAGAAGCATACAGGAGCCATATTTCCCGATGCATCCGATAAAGATTACACCCATCATAGCTGGCATTGGAGTTTAACTGTGCTTATGCTATCCGTTATTTTCTCTCCGTTTTGTATTGGGTTTCTAACCTATCAAGTAATCATGCCTGTGGATGGTTGGGGCTACTATTTCATCAGTTGCCTGATTGCCGCAGCCATTTTCTACCGCCCTGTTGTGGGGTACAAGGCCATTACCGGAATGCAATTTATTGCGTTTGTGTTGGCAGGGGGGGGACCCATGCTTTATTCTGGCGCGCTCATAGTAGATGCCGTTTTGCCTATACAGAGATGGGAAGAAACCGCCAGAGTGTTGGATGCGCGACCCGATTTACACGCACACTTAGCCTATATCACATTGGAAGAAGGCGAGTTGGCGTATTGGGAGCAAACCACCATTCGTCCTATTGCTTTTATGCAGCAGTTTAGAGAAAACCCAAACATGCTGATGCATGCCAAATTCGGTGTTGGCGTACTGGGTATTATAAGAATTAGAGATACATGGGTGGAGTTTGGTCCGAAACCACCAGAAGAAATTCCTGAACAGGAAGCAGCTAGCAATAGCCAATAAAAAACTCCCCGTGGAGCATAGGCCAGAACCACGGGGAGGGTTCGGGTTTTTTGCAAATCCGAACGATTAAAAAGAAATACCCCGCAAACACTATTGGTTTTGAAAGTGGAAGTGGTGTTTTAGAAGGGTTTTCATGACCATTTTCGGCTAATCTGAAGGTAATTGGTTGCTATTCCCGATGGAATGAGATAGTATTAGCAAATCAAAATTTGAAACCAATGAGATTTAGATTCAAGCATATTCTTGCGCTCGTAGTAATGCTATGGGTTGGGGTTGCAACCGTAAATGCGCAATTACTAGAGGTGAAAGCGGGTAAAACCGCGATTGTGAAAACGGGTCCATCGGGAGAATCGGAAGAATTGACCCGATTACCCGCTGGTACAGTTGTAACCAAAGTAGACGATGCGCCTAGGTATTACCACATAAAATATGACGGTGGTCTGGGGTGGTCATACAAAGGGAACTGGGAAGATAAAGACGGAACAGGAGAAGTATTACCCGTTACAAAAGAGACGCTATTGGCTAGGTCTGATGTGCTCAAAATTATTGTGATTGATGTAGAGGTGGGCGATGCTACGCTTATCATTTGTCCACAAGATGAGAACGGTAACCAAGACTTACTGCTGATAGACACAGGAGAACCAAAAGACTTTGAACGCGTGAAGGCGGTGCTCTTAGAATATGGCTTCTCTATTTGGGATAGACCAATAACTCGATTTTACACCTCTCACTTCGATAGAGATCATGTGGGAGATGTAGATGCTGCATTCCCTCTAACCAAGGTGGTTTACGACCACGGCAACAATGGAATGACCACCCTGTACAAAAATGCACTTAAAGACCCTGGACTAATTCGGAGATTGATGACCCTCAACTATGAAGAGGAGTTTACGGGTGGGGTAAAAGTGGAATGTGTTGCCTCTAATTTTCAAACCGATTTTGATGCCAGTACAGACACCTATCTTCCGCATAAGGATAAGAACGAAAACTCTGTTGCGCTTATCATTTCCTACGGTGATTTCGAATACTTTACCGCTGGCGACCTCACCAAAAATCCTGAGAAAAGACTAGCTACAGGTATTACCGATGTAGATGTTTATCATGTCAATCACCACGGAAGTAACGCAACATCTTCTCGTATCGAATTCGTGACAAAACTGAGCCCAGAAGTTTCTATTGCTTCCAATGGAACCCAGCATGGTCATCCAACCGAAACGGTAGCTAACAGACTCATTAGTGTTGATAGTAAGTTCTATCAAACCAATTATAATGATGATAAAAGGGCACACAGGCCCGACCTCAAATACATAGCAGATGATTCGAACATGACGGCAGGCAAAAACGCAGAACAGCCCGATGGAAATATTATCGTTGTGGTAGATACTGTTGTTGGCGATTACTATGTGGTTATGCCCGACCTGCTGCTTAACGAAGCCACTTTTCCTATAGAGGTACCCGCGCCATAATTAAGCTGCCATTTATACTCCAGCTAGCACGCGTTTGTAACGCGTGCTTAACCTACTAGAGCCCCCACTTATCCACAATCCACGCTTGGTAAATTGGCTACTAATTTTTCCAAAAAGATTTTCGCTGTAAGTATTTCCCGAAATAGACTAAGCCTAGCATAATTGGCACTTCCCAAAATAGTCCCATTGTTGTACCAAGGGCAGCCTGAGAACCCAATCCGAATAGTGCAATGGCAGTAGCTATGGCAATTTCGAAATGACTTGACGAACCTATTATTACCGTTATAATGGCTTCTTTATATTTCAATTTGAATAGCCTCGTCAACAGTACGTTTAGCGCCACAATAATCACAAATCCAATTAAAAGCGGAACAGATACCAAGAGCATGTCTTGAGGGTTCTGTATCAACACTTCCCCGTTTAGCGTGAATAAAAGCAGAAGGGTAATAAGCAATGCGAGTATTGCAATTTTACCTAGGAGAGGTCTATATACATCTTCGAACCATTCCAACCCTTTATTCTTAATCAGCAATTTTCGCGACACAAAGCCTGCAATCATTGGGATGCCAATAAAAACCAAAACCGAAAGGATTAATTCGTACTTATCAATTTCTATTCCTTGAATACCTGTTAGTAGTATGACAACAGGAGCGTATAAGAACATTATGGTAATGGTATTTATGCTTGTTGTAATCACATTTTGCTCTTGATTACCGTCTGCTAAACTCCCCCAAACAATAACCATTGCTGTACAAGGGCTGGAGCCTAATAAAATCAGCGCTACAATTAGCTGATCTCGTCCTTCAAGAAAATAATATGCTAGGGCGGCTGTCACTACCGGAGCAATCAACCAATTAGATACTAGGGTAAGTAGTATTGGTTTAGGGGCTTTAAGAAGTTTTTTAGCCTCACTCAATTGGAAATTAAGTAATGCTGGATACATCATAAAAAACAAACAAATACCTATGGGAATTGAAACATTCCCAATTTTCCATTGATTCAGGTTTTGGCTCAGATTGGGAATGTATTGAGCCAGAAGCATTCCAACAACCATACATACAAAGACCCATAACCAGAGATACTTTTCAAATTTCCCAAGACTTTTTTCCATGATTAATTATGTTTGAAATGTATGCGCAAAGTGGATGGCAACGATTAAACTACACATCCATTATTCAACGTACAATGACTGTAATCACGGCTTTGAATTGTCTAAGCGAACAGCCGATTGAGCTAAAGGGTACTTCGATACGTGTCTTTTTGCGCCCTTGGTGAAGCAGTTTGCCGTTAAGCAGCTGCTAAGTTCAGTCCCCGCTAGCGCGCGTTTGTAGCACGTGCTTAACCTACTAGAGATTTCCACTTATCCACATTCCACGGTTAGTCAAATTGTCAAAAGTCATTGAGGAAAGAAGTATTCCGTTAATAATTTCACGCCCTGAACTGAAAAAATCATTGTTATGAAATATGTATTCGCATTAGTAATTCCATTTTTACTGAGCACACAAACCGTTAATGCCCAAGCTTGGAGCAAAGACACCAAGGTTATATCTGTAGGATTGGCGGCAGCCAATTACTTCCATGTAGGAAGCACGCGAGCCACGGTTTTTGGTCCTGTATCTTCTTATTACTCCCCATTAACGGGTCAGTTAACGGTAGAAGGTGAGTTTGGAATCCACGACTATGTAGGCGTTGGATTTAACAGCGGTTTTGGTGGCGGAGTAGGCACACTTGGTGGCTACGGAGGTTCTTTGAATGTGCCAGTTGGGGTCTTGGCAAACTTCCATTTCTATCAACTTATTGGAGACAAGACGGGTAAAGACCTCTACCAAAGCAAGCTCGATGTGTTTGTGGGTGTAAGTATTGGTACTGGGGTTGGTGTTATCTTCTACAATAGCTCACTGCTTAACGACCAAGTAACTCCCTTGGCTTTTGGTGGATTACACGCAGGAGCGCGTTGGTACTTTGCAGAAAACATGGGCGCAAGTGCTCAGTTTGGATACGGAAAGTCGTTGATTGACCTTGGGTTGGTGTTTAAGCTGTAACAGGCTTAGCCAATGAAATTTGCTTGGGTATTCTTCTTGTTTGTGAGTACGGTAGCAACCGCACAAACCTCTAGTACCTATTACAGCGATAAGTATTTGTCGAAGCGGGTAAGTGAGAATAAAGCCAAGTTTGTGGAACACACTACCGAAAATGAAGATGGTTCGATAACCATCGAAGTCGTCTACCTAAAAACGAAAAGAGTTGTAAGCAAAACCACCCACAAAGACGATATGCCCGTTGGTGTGTGGCAATATGATGATGGTGAAACAACATCGGTACGCAACTACGATTTTGAAATAGTGTATGGCGAGTTGGATAAGGACTGTGCCGAGGCCATGAAAGAGGCAGGTTTGGGTGACCCAACCAAAGACAACCCTTCGATTAATTATGTAAGTGCAAAACCAGCGAATGGCGAGGAAACGATATTCCCTTTTCTCTTGGGTAAGATGGAATATCCTGTAGCCGCTAAAGAACAAGGCATTCAAGGAGTGGTGTATCTCAACTATACGGTTACTCAGGCGGGCAAGGTTGAAAACGTGTTTGTTATTCGCGGTGTACACCCAATCCTCGATAAAGAAGCATCTCGCATAGTACAGCTATTGGAGTACGATAGTGGAGCTACGCTCAACGGAGAACCCTTTCAGGTTTGCTTTACCATTCCTATTCGGTATCAGCTTAACTGAGCATTAAGTTTCCTCTCTGCTTGCTTCAAAAATGACCGTTTGCGGTTAGTTATAAGTGCATGCTAATCCGTATGTTCACATTTCATACTAGGAACGATGGAACAAGAAGAAAAACCAGCAATAGACACAACACAGGAGTTTAAAACCATTGCCCTATCGCTTTCGGGCGGAGGGTATCGGGCGTCAGCCTTTCATTTAGGTGCCATGGCGTACCTCAATAAGATTGGTTTGCTGGATAAGGTGACCATCATCTCAACTGTTTCGGGTGGTTCGTTTACAGGAGGATTGTATGCGCTGTATTTGAGCAGGGGCAAGTCTTTTCAGGATTGCTACGACCATCTTTTCAAGTGCATGAAAGAGGTGGATTTAATTGAGGAGGGTCTCAAGACATTATCGGAAAGACAGTCGACCGATGGAATGGGAAGTCACAACCTCATTAATGCCATGTCAGACATTTACCACCGTGTGTTTTTCGACAAGGCCTTGTTTGCTGAAATACTAGAAGCCAAAGACCTTCACTTGAAGGAGCTGATTATTAATGCAACCGATTTTGAATTCGGATTGCCGTTTAGGTTTCAAGCTTCGCAGAGTCCGTTGGCGCGTATTGGTAATGGAGGTATTAGCATTCCGCTTCCTGCTGCTAAAGAAATGCGCTTGGCAGATTTGGTGGCATCTTCCTCTTGTTTCCCTGGCGGATTTGAACCTTTAAAGTTCCCGCACGATTTTATTCACAGCAACGAAACAGAACTGAGTAAACTACTCAATCAGCCTCGTTTTAAAACAGGGATTGGCTTGATGGATGGAGGTATTGTAGATAATCAAGGTATTGAGAGTGTACTTGCAGCCATAGAGCGAAAATCAACGGTGTTGCCAGACCTCTTCATTATTTCAGATGTAAGCACCAGTTACATGAAGCCTTTCGAGTTTCCAGAAGAAACGGGCTTAGATAAAATGAAATTTGGCTTAGGTATGGTGAATGTGCTGCTCATCATTGGAGCGTGCTTGGTTGCAGCCACTTTGGTGTTATTCATAGCATCGTTTTACCAACTCTGGCAAGCGGGAGATTACATCGGTCTTAGCAGCAAAGCGCTCGGACTCCTGATTATCTCCGCGTTACTGCTCATCTTTTACAAGGTGCAAGGCATCTTCAGAAATGATATTCTTGGACAAATTCCCCGACTAGGAAATAGGGCGTGGGCTTACTTTAAGAAGATATCTGTTGGCCGCGTGGTAGACATGTCAAAGCTTAGAGCGGCCTCTATGCTTACCATGGTAAACGATGTGACCATGAAGCAGATTAGAAGGCTTATCTACAACCGTGTGTATAAGGATAAGGCAAACCGCTTTCAGTATTCGCGTGTTTCAAACCTCATTGATAGTCTTACCAGAGAAAAGGTAATAGGACGTAGCAGCAATTCGAATTACGCACACCTAGTGCCTTCAGAGGATTTGCTGGTGGTAGCTGAAAAGGCATTAAGTACAGCCACAACGCTTTGGTTTACCGAGAAAGAAATAGCGCAAGGAAAACTGAACGACCTTGTTGCTTCTGGCGAGTTTACTACCTGCTTTAGGCTGATTGAAAACATTATCCAACGGTACGGAATTGATGCAACTACTTATCCGCCTGCTATTCAGAAACTGTATGCGCAGTTGCTAGAAGATTGGAATGGATTTAACGACTATCCGTGGATGATGGTTAGCCCGAAGGGCTGATTTAGCTAGAACTTCGCCCAGCGCTCGCCAACCTTGGGCATGTAGAAAAAGCCTACAATACCAAGAATTATCATGCTCACCGAGATAAGCTCGGCTTGGGTAATGCCACCCATAATGTCGTATTCGTTATTGATGCGAATTTGCTCAATGAGTAAACGCTCAATTCCTCCAAGAACGAAGTAGCCAGAAATCATGAACCCAGGAACGGTCCAACGTTTCCTAAATGCCCATAGCACGGCAAATATCATGATGGACATGATTATCTCGTAAATGGGAGTAGGCCAGGCCAGGCCTTCTATACTAGTGTAGCCTTTACTGGCATAGAATTGAATCATATCCACACCCAAAATGTTACCCTCGTAACCGTATGCCCACATCCAATCGGGCAAGAAACTCATCCATTCAGGCATCGGGCTATCGTTGGGTATTCCCCAATCTCCATCGCCCGAAACATGACAGCCCAATCGGCCAAAACCGTAGCCTAATGCCACTGCTGGCATTACGGCATCAAAGAAATGCAGGATGCTGATTTTATGCTTTTTGGCATACCAGATAAACAGTACCATTCCCAGAATCATTCCTCCGTAGAAAGAGAGTCCACTCATTCTAGTGAGGGCTCCTATAGGGTCGGCAACTACCTCATCCCAATTCTCAAGGTTATGAAACAGTTTACCGCCTACTATGGCGCCAATTCCTGCAATGATTGCAATGTCTCCAACACGTTCGTGTGGGTGAACCAAGCCGTCATCATCATCGCCCTTAATGTCTTTCTTATCTTTCTTAGTAGGTGGTATTTGACCAATCGCTTCTTTTCGTTTGAGTTCGAGCGTGAGCAAAATACTTCCCGCAATGAATCCCAAGCCCACCATCATTCCGTAGCTCTGCAGGAATTTGAACGGGGCAAAATCAATTCCGAAAAGATCTAATGCGAGATGGTAGAAAGTTGGATACATCAGTTAGCGGTTTGAACCATGAGAACTTCTCCTTCAAACACACCGTCATCGGCTAATTTGGTCATGGCTGTTTCAGCTATTACACCACAGAGCGCTTCGGTAAACGGAATACGAACACGCAGATAATTGTCTGAATACCCGTGCATAAAACCGTCTTTGTTTTCATGTTCGAAAAGCACTGAGCGGGTCGTTCCTTCAAAAGTCTGGTAAAACGCTCGCTTCTTTTTCTCACTCAATATGGTGAGCATCTTATTGCGTTTTCTACGCACCGGAACAGGCACCACAGCATCCTTTTCCCTCACAGCCGTAGTGTTAGGTCGTTCGGAATAGGTGAATACGTGCAAGTAGGAAATTGGTAGTTCGTTTAGGAACTGATATGTTTTCAAGAATTCCTCCTCTGTCTCTCCCGGATGACCAACAATTACATCAACCCCAATGCACGCATGTGGCATAACTTCTTTGATTGTTTCAACACGAGAACGATAAAGAGCAGAATCGTACCGTCTGCGCATTTTCTTCAGCATGGTGTCAGAACCAGATTGCAACGGCACATGGAAATGCGGCACAAAGCGGTCAGAGGTAGCGCAGAATCGAATTATCTCATCGCTGAGTAAGTTGGGTTCAATAGATGAAATTCGGAACCGCTCCACGTCTCCAGGTAACTTGTCAAGCTGTTGAATAAGATGGTGAAAGTTCTCATCTGTACCTGAACCAAAATCGCCAATATTCACACCGGTAAGTACAATCTCCTTTACGCCTGAATCGATAGCCTCTTGTGTGGAGGTTATACTGTTCTGAATGTTTTCACTTCTGCTTCTTCCACGTGCCAATGGAATAGTGCAGAAAGAGCAGAAGTAGTCGCATCCGTCTTGTAGTTTCAAGAAGGTTCGGGTTCTATCGTTAGAGGAGAATCCGGGAACGAATTCCTTCACATCCTTAATCTCACAACTATGAACCCCTGCTTCTGGTGTCTTTTCTAGGTTTTCTAGATATCCAGCAATGTTGAACTTTTCATTCGCGCCAAGCACAATATCGACTCCTTCTATGTTGGCGATTTCTTGTGGCTTAAGCTGTGCATAGCATCCAATTACCGCCACAAATGCATTTGAATTCACCTTCAGCGCTTGCCGAACGATGTTTCTACACGTTGCGTCTGCTTGGTCGGTTACCGAACAAGTATTGATGATATATACATCGGCAGATTCTTTAAAATCTACACGCTGATAGCCAGCCGCAATTAGCTGACGAGCAATGGTGCTTGTCTCAGAGAAATTCAGCTTACAGCCGAGGGTATGAAATGCTACGGTTCGCATAAGAGGCGGCAAAGGTACGGTTTAGTGAAAAGTGAATAGCGATTAGTGAATAGTGATTGGAGCAATCAACTCTTAGTCAGTTCGAGTGGACGAGGCACGAGTCTGTATCGAGAACGGTGGAGCAGCATGAAGTGCGTTCTTAGCGCATTAACTTAGTTGGATTATCGGCACATATCTTGGTAATTTTACGATGAATTAAAATCATCGCATGAGACTTTTTTTGTTTTTGACGATTGCTCTATTAAGCTTCTCGTCTGCTATTGCGCAGCAGGTTTCTCACGCCACCTTTTATAGCAAAGAGGGTTATTTGTTCACCATTTATTTGAATGGACAAAAAATGAATGATGAGCCTCAAACAGAGGTGCGACTCATCAACCTTACGCAACCGTATTACTCTTGCAAGGCTGTTTTTGAAGATGAATCTTTGGAGCCAGCAGAACGAAAATTGCTGCAATTAACCGATGCGCATGGCAATAGAGTGGATGCCACTTTTGTTGTTGAACACAACAGAAAAGGCAATATGAAGATTGGTTGGAAGTCGCAAAGCCTCTATCCGCGATATATTGAGGAAAGGGTAGAGCCTACAGTAGTTGTTGTAAATGGCGGAGGGCAGCAAGAAGTTGTGCGACAAACAACCACTACCAGAACAGTTGAATCTAATTCGGATGGTGTAAGCATGAGTTTTGGAGGCATTGGCGGCAGAGTGAACATTAACACGGGTTATTCTGAACCAGTGGTTGAAGAAGTAACCACCACTACCACGGTTGTTGGTCAAACTGCGGCACCAGCGGCAACTAACGATTTACCTTGTGGAGGTACCATTTTAGGTACAAAGGACTTTGACTTGGCCTTGAAAAGTATCTCAGTTAGAAGTACGGATGAAGGTAAAATGACTTCGGCAAAGCAGATAGTTTCAACCAATTGCTTTACCACAGAGCAAGCAAGACGAGTGGTTGATTTGTTCCAGTTGGAAGAAAGCAAATTGGAGATGGCTATTTACGCCTATCCGTTCGTAATTGACAAAGGGGCTTACTTTAAAATGAACGGTGCTTTTGCCAAGGAATCGAGCATAGATGAGTTGAATAAGGCTATTCTGACTCAGTAAACTTAAACGTCAAAGCTTTCCACTTCTATTACTTCTCCAGGTGTCATTTTGCTGATGGGAATATCGCCTATTCGAACACGTACCAAGCGTAACGTTGGAAACCCAACTGCGGCTGTCATCTTTCTTACCTGTCGATACTTTCCTTCTGTTAGGGTGATTGAAATCCAACTGGTAGGCCCGTGCCTTTCGTCCCTTATTTTCCGTTGCCTAGGAGGTAGTTCAGGAGCGGAATCAAGCAATGCCACCTTACACGGTTTGGTGAGATAAGGACCACCTTCCGTGCTAATCTCAATCCCTTTACTCAGAACCTCAACTGACTGATAATCAATCACTCCATCGATTTGAACGAAGTATTCCTTCTCTACTTTTTCGCTTCGGATGAATTCACTCATTTTACCATCTGTGGTAAGAAGAAGTAAGCCTTCGGAAGGTTCGTCTAGTCGGCCAATGGCCATCGTGCCTTCCGGGAAATCATGCAACGTGCCTAGTAGTTTCTTGTTCTTTCGCTTGGTTTGATTATTCGCAAATTGAGAAAGAAATCCGTCAGGTTTGTACAGAATGAAATGCTGATGATTCATCTCAAACCTTGCTGAACAAGTAGAGCATTTCTGTGGCTATTTGCTTGCAGCGTTCGTCATACTTAGCTGTTTCCTCAACCGTACGATCGGCAATTTTAGGATCATCGTAGGTTAAACTCGCTCTGAATTCTGCACCATTTACAATAGGGCAGTTTTCATCCGCATCAGAACAAGTCATGATAGAAGCAAAGCCCTGCTGTGGATTTGATGGATTGTCAAATGTTTTGGAAAAACAGTCCAGCGCACCAGCACTATCAGAAAACCGAATACTGTATCGAGGATTTGTGCCAACAGTTCCAGTAATTTTCAATCCAACACGTCTGCAAGCCTCAACAGCTCGTTTGTTAAAAGCCGTTTCTTCTGTTCCGCCAGAGTATGTCTGAATATTTCTGATGCCAAATTTTGCTGCAGCCACTGCGGCCCACACTTGTCCAAATTGGCTTCTTCTAGAATTATGAGTACAGATGAAAGTCAGATTCACTGCATCGCCTGTAGCGTGCTTTCGAACGATGTATTGAGCAACTTCTTCAAGCTTAGTTCTACGTTGCTTGTCAATCGTGTCAAAATCGGCTTCGCATTCGGTCAAAAAGGACTCGATCTCAGGAAATAAAGGAATCGGTTTTCTTACGGCTTTTGCAGGCTGCGCAACACTTTGCTGTCGGGCAATCTGCGCTCTTCTTATCTCCAGCAAATGAGTCTTCTCTATGCTTTTGTATTGCGACCTAGGCAATATGATGAGTACCAAAAATGGAATTATTAGCACGAAAACCATCACAAATACGTACATAATCATGATTAGAATAAGCCCCATTTCCATAATCTGAAGCATTTGTTGGTCATCAACAGCTCCTGGAACAGATGCGAAGAAATCTCCAATCATAAGCCCAAACGACATCATCATTAGAAGGATGAGGGGGCCAATTCCAATTAAGCCCATGTATCCCCAGTTCACTTTCACCATGTATTTCCACATGTACCAGCGTTCTGAGTATTCTGGCGCTTCATTCTTCTTTATTGTCCGCTGATAAATCCATTTCCCTAAGCCAACTGCCGGAAATAACAAGAGCCAAACCAAGTTTACTGGCTTAATCGCGCCTTTCTCCTTGATGGCGTGAAACGCGGTTAGAAAGATGCCAATAGCAAGATTGTAGGCGAGGTATGACAGAAAAATTTCTTCCATTCTTAATCAGTTTGTTTCAAATAGAAAAACTCTACTCTAACAGTGCGTTAAAGTAGAGTTTTTCCAAAAAAGTGGGTTAGCTATTCTTGCAACAACCGCTAGCAGGATTGCAGCAAGGCTCTTCCTTAGCAGGCTCCACCATCATAGAGTGAGAGCAGCACGCTTCTGAGCTGCTTGAATACTGTGGGTCGTTCCATTCAACGTCAGCATGGAAATAGTAAACCTCCCACCGGTATCCGTCTGGGTCCATCACCCAAAACTTATCTTGTTTGGCATAGCAACAATTGGTTCCGATTTCCTCCATTGTACCTAATCCGGAGGCTTTTACCGCCTCCAGTCGACCAAGCATTTCTGCTTCTGTTTCAATCTGAAAGCCTAGATGCCCAAAATTGGCTGCAACGTGCTTTTCGTTTTCTACAAACGAGATAATAAGGGATGGCTTTTCTAGCGTGAATTTGGCGTATCCAGATCTAACTTTTGAAGGTTCTAGCTTGAAGAATTCTTTATAGAAATCTACTGTTTTATTGATGTCTTTCACGTATAAGCTTACGTGCATTCTTGGAAATTGTGTGTTTTTCATAATGTTTATTTATCGGGTTATTACGATTAATTGATTCAAATTTTTTTAACAGCAAGTAGGGGAGCAACATCCATTCAAAAGACCAGAGAGTAATGAATTGGCTTTGGCTAAGTGTGTTGTATTTAAACAGTAGCATGTGCTAACTCCATCAACATTTCCCTGAATAAAGCCAGCGTCCTTCAGCGCTTTTAGATGCTGAGAAACAGTTGCTTGAGCAAGTCCAATTTCAGTAACGATACTTCCACAAACGCAGCTTTCTTGCGTTGATAAATACTGCAGGATGGCAATTCTAGCTGGATGCCCCAGCACTTTAGCCATTTCTGCTAATTGGTTTTGCTCATTTGTAAACTTATCTGACTTCGTTGTCCCCATTGCATCGCAATATTACGATAAATAGTTTAATGCCACCAAATATTTCTTGAATAATAGTCGATTCAGGTAACTTAGCTGCATGTCGGAAGAGATGAATGTAATGGAGTTGTGCCAGCGGATTATTTCTGGAGACCGAGTAGCATTAGCCAAAGCAATCACGTTGGTTGAGAGCACGAAAGACGAGCATATTGAACTTGGCTCGCAGCTCGTAACCGCATGTTTGCCTCATGCAATAGAAAGTAGACGAATCGGAATTACGGGTGTCCCTGGAGTTGGAAAAAGCACGTTTATTGATGCTTTTGGGTCGGCTTTAACCGACAAAGGACATAAAGTGGCTGTGCTTGCCGTTGATCCGACAAGTGATATTACTCACGGAAGTATTTTGGGAGATAAAACCCGAATGGAAAAGTTGGCTTCAGACCCAAATGCTTTCATCCGACCAACTCCGGCTGGTGGTGCTTTAGGCGGAGTTGCCCGAAAAACCCGTGAAAGCATCGCACTCTGCGAGGCAGCTGGTTACGATATTGTTTTGATTGAAACTGTTGGAGTAGGACAGAGCGAAACAGCGGTTCATTCTATGGTAGATATGTTTATCCTTCTTGTGCTTGCTACCGCGGGAGACGAATTACAAGGCATTAAGCGGGGTATCATGGAAAAAGCCGACTTAGTTGTCATCAATAAGGATGATGGTGAAAATGCTACATATACCAATCTAGCCGTGGCAACTTACCTTCAAGCATTACACATGTTTCCTGTTAAGAATAGTGCATGGACAGTTCCTGTTGTCTCTTGTTCCTCCATCTCAGGTTCTGGAATAAATGAAGTTGAAAAGAGTACAAATTCATTCTTTTCTCAAATAAACTTAAGCGGATACTTGGCTATTCACCGAGCGGAGCAAAATGGTTATTGGTTAAAACAGGCACTTTCGGAAGAACTGCTGCACAGATTTTACACTGATGCAAATACCATCACCAAGCTGAAAGAGATTGAACTAGAAGTAAAACAAGGGAAGGAAAGCCCCTTTAATGCTGCACGAAAACTGCTAAAAGGTTGGGGTTACAAAAGCTGACGGGCCTCGTTTCTCAGGGTTTCTATTCCTTCTGATGTTGGCGAGACTCCCGCGGTGGCTAAGATTTCGAACATGGCCGTGCTAAATTGTACTCCCGTACTATTTTCTCCAACCTTAGCAGCTGCTAAGTCAATGACCTGATTGATAGCATTTCTACTTTCAATAACCTTGCTCCACGCTTGGGCCGAAACATAAATCTGCTGGGTAAGATTATGTTCGTATTCGTCTCTAACCGTTTTCTGAAGTTCTCTGGCCATCAAAACTCCACTTATTCCGGGTCTGTGAATTCGAGGAACCATTTGACTAGGCTCTATTCGTTCTAAAAGCAAAATCAGCCGTTCATAAGCCTGCAACCTAAGCGTGATGGTAGCACTACCTGATTTCTCGGGTTGCGCGGTTTTCGCCTTTATCAGTTCGATGCTTCGTTGTTCCTCAAAGAATTTCCGCATCAAGAAATATGCGGTGGCAAAAACAATCCCAGAAGGAACTGTGTATTTCAGAATTTCGAGGAGAGTGGCAACGACTTCGTTCATGGTAGAAATTTGGGATAAAAATACCTTTTCAACACCAACGGTGCATTAGCTCATAATATTGGGCGGTGTTGCCGATTTACCTACTAATGCAATCATTAGATTTGCGAAAAATTACATTCAATGGATAAGCATTTATCAGACAGAATCAAGAAACTAAGCGAATCTCAAACAATTGCCATGGCAAGAAGAAGTCGAGAACTTCAAGCTGAGGGAATTGACGTAATCTCGCTAAGCCTTGGTGAGCCCGATTTAAATGCTCCAGAACATGTAAAAGAAGCAGCTAAAAAGGCGATTGACGAAAACTGGAGCCATTACCCACCAGTAGCAGGTTATCCAGAATTGAGAAAAGCCATTTCCGATAAATTCAAGCGCCAGAACGGACTGGATTATACACCAGAACAAGTGTTGGTTTCCACAGGAGCCAAGCAGTCGCTAGCCAATGTGATTCTTAGTTTGGTTGATCCAGACGATGAGGTAATCATTCTTGCACCGTACTGGGTAAGCTATTTAGAGTTGGTAAAACTCGCTGATGGAAAGGCCAAGTTCATTACAGCAGGCATTGATACCGACTTTAAGTCATCTGCCGAAGAGCTGGAAGAAGCAATAAATGAAGATACCAAGCTCATTATTTTTAGCTCACCAAGTAATCCTACCGGTACGTATTACAATAAAGAAGAGCTGAAAGGATTCGCGCAAGTCATTGCTCGTCATCCGAATGTATTCGCTATTTCGGACGAGATATATGAGCACATCAACTTTAGTGGTAAGCACGAAAGCTTGGCTCAGTTTCCAGAGGTTTTCAATCAGGTTATTACCGTAAATGGCGTGTCGAAAGCTTACGCCATGACCGGTTATAGAATAGGCTACATAGGCGCCCCGCTTTGGATTACGAAGGCATGTGATAAAATGCAAGGGCAAATTACGTCTGGGGCAAATTCAATAGCGCAACGCGCAAGTATAGAAGCGCTGAATACGGATGAATCTTGGTTGGTCGACATGCGTAAAGTGTTTGAAACAAGAAGAACCTTAGTAACGGAGTTGTTCTCAAATATTGAAGGATTCAAGACCAACATGCCTGGGGGAGCATTCTATTTATTTCCAGAAGTGAGTGCCCTTTTCGGTCATTCATTTAACGGTCAGGAGGTGAATAACTCCAATGATTTATGTATGTATTTCATGAATGAATGCCATGTGGCAATGGTACCAGGCGAAGCCTTTGGAGCACCGGGTTATATTCGACTTTCCTATGCCACTTCAGAATCGAACCTAAAAGAAGCGGCCCGTAGAATTAAGATTGGAGTAGAGAAGCTTCTTCATCATTAAAGCCATTTTCACCTGATTTGGGTGCGTAAGACGGCAACTCGATTGATGCGATACGTTTTTCAATTGTCTCTAACTTTCGTGCATGAAAAACGCACCATTGCTTCTTATTCTATTGCTGGCTTCTGCTGTACTAGCACAAGACCCTTGCAACGATTTAAACTTTGTTTCTATTCAGTATAGTCCGTTTACTGATACAACTATAATAGTTCATGTTGAGAACAATAGCTCGGAATTATTCGATTATCCGGGGTTTGTTTTAATCGACTCTAACGGAGATACATTGGCTAAAGAAGACGTGAACTTTTTCGGAATCGGACAGGAGTCTGTACACACTCTGGCCGTTAGACCAGGGGTCTTAGACCCAACCGATGATTTTGTTGGAGAGTTAGAATTGCATACTGGGTTCTATGACACATTACAATGTGTATGGCAGTTAAATCAGTCCTTATGTGCAGATAGCCCCTGCGATTCTCTCATAATAACCTTTCAGAATTGGGGCGGGGCTTTGGTTCTTGGAGATTTTCATTGGATTGTTACCGATTCTGACGAAGCCGTAGTCGATTCAGGCACTTTCACGATGGAAACGCAAGGTCAATATTGGCAGCATGGACTGTGCTTAGAGCCCGATACTTACAATTATTCATTAACCGCGTTAGGAGAGCCATCTGGAGGAGGACCTGTGATGACTGCTGCTTCTAGTAGTTCATTCGCCTCTCCAAGTATGTTGGAATATTTTGAATGGTTCAATCAGCTGACAACCGTTATGGAAATTCCTTTCTTTTCGTTTTGTGCAGAATCTCCGAATGGGGTTGCCGAAACGCCATCATCTGAAACGAACATTCACGTATTTCAAGATTGGGAGAAGCGTGAGTTGGTATGCAGCGCGTTAGTGGAAGATATTCTCATCTATTCAGTATCAGGTCAGCTGGTATCAGAAATGACTCCCTTATCGAGAATAGTACGCCTACCTAATTTACCTTCTGGCAGCTACATTGCTGTGCTCTCTACCGACAAAGGAAATATACGAACTAAGCTATTAGTTCAATAAGCGATTACTTGTGCTTTAAAGAAGTTTTTACTCTTTAACAAACGAGTTGGAGAACAATCCTTTTTCGGTGGCAATCATTATTTGGTAGATGCCTGTATGCAAATCACTCACATCAAGAGATTGAGAGCCTGCAGCAAATTCCTTCACCAATTGTCCAGTAGTGTTAAAGATTGAAATGTTCAAAATCTTTGAATCAAGATTCTCAATTCTCAGTTGGTTTGTTGCAGGGTTTGGATAAACCCCAATGGTTGCGATTTGAGGTTCGGTCACGCTTGCTGGAACCAAATTATCTGGAGACATTCCAAGGAAAAATCTCCAAATTTCAACGGTATAACTGATGTCATTAGATGGGCGGAATAACCACACGTGGTCCGCATTATTCACTTTGTAATGAACCACTCTAGAATCGTCTGTACAACCTGCATACTCTACGTACTCTACACTATATCCATCTCCAGAAAGGTTTGGAAATTGTCCTTCAAGAGTAACAGTCCCACAACCGTTGTTGGTGTTCCAAAAAGACACCCAATCAGGAGCATTACTTCCCCAATTGTTGTTCTGAACGCCTCCACCAACAGTTCCATACCCTACTTGGGTATCTCCAGTTCCGTGGAAATGACAAACTGGAATTGACTGACCAGGATTACATACTAGCGTGCCCCCAACAGAGCCAGCCACAGATGCAATTGAAGCTATTCGATTATTCAATTCGCACGCCAATCGGTTGCTCATGAATCCACCCATGCTAAAACCGGTTGCAAACACGCGGTTTTGATCAATATTGTAATGAGCGCTTATTGTGTCAATCAGCGCATTGATAAAACCAACATCATCAACACCTGCGTTGAGGCTAATTCCAGCAACTCCAGCGCCTGAATTCCATGCGGTGGATCCAGTTATCAAAACGTCAACCAAAGCTTCTGGGGTTACCACAATAATGTTTGCAGTATCCGCTACTTGATGGAATCCAACCTGCGAAAAGTTGTTCATGTTATCTCCCAAACCATGTAACGCAATAACTAAAGCTACTGGTTCATTACCCGTGTAAATTGACGGAACATATTGTTTGTACTGACGAGTGTCTCCTCCAAAATCCCAAGAATGGGTGGTGAGTTGGGCGTAAGATGAGATGGAAAATGCGGCTAGGAGGGTAGTAAGTAAGACGTTTTTCATTGTGATTTTAAGAATTTGCACCAAGTTAAGGATTGTGATGGTGTTGTTTTACGAATGATTCCTACCTTTTTTGCAACGAATTAGCAATGGGAGACGAATCAGTAAAATCAATTTCCAATTTGCGTGAGCGCGCAAATTTTCTTCGCCACATCCTTCACGATATCGATGCTTTCGACCAAATGATAGCAGAGAGGAAGTTTGAAAGCGGAATTCAGCGCATAGGTGCAGAACAAGAGTTTTGTATTACCAATAGGAACTGGGAGCCCGCAGATGCTTGTTCTGAGTTGATGGCGGCCGTAAACGACCCGCACTTTACCACCGAATTGGCTAAGTACAACATGGAGTTAAACCTGGACCCTCAGGAACTTACAGCGGATGGATTTGATAAACTAGAAAACCAGCTCAGAACCCTCATGGAAAGAGTGCAGTCTGAAGCCGAAAAAAGGCAACTTCATATTGTACTTACGGGAATATTGCCAACCATTACTCCACGTCATGTTGAGTTCGAACACATGACGGTTAATCCTCGGTTTGAGGAATTAAACCGAAGAATGAAGGAGCATAAGGGAGGTGAATTCGAACTGAATATTCAGGGAGTTGATCAGCTCATTGCTAAGCACGATTCCATTGTTTTTGAAGCTTGTAATACTAGCTTTCAAGCACATCTTCAAATAGAACAAGACGAAGCAGTCGCCCAGTATAATTGGGCACAGGCTATTTCCGGACCTGTTCTCGCAGTTTCTGCTAATTCTCCATTATTGCTCGGAAAGGAATTATGGGCAGAAACACGCATCGCACTGTTTCAGCAAAGTGTGGATATCCGAAATGGCTCAACGCTTATAAGAGAGCAACAACCGCGTGTGACCTTCGGAACTCGCTGGGTGAGAGAATCAATTTCGGAGATTTTTAAAGAAGATATTGCACGCTTTACATTCTTGGTGGCGGCAGATGTTGAGCACGATTCTCTGGAATTACTCAAACAAGGGAAAATCCCAGAACTCAAGGCACTCAGAATGCACAACGGTACAGTTTACCGTTGGAACAGACCATGTTATGGCGTAGCAAATGGAGTTGCCCATCTGAGAATCGAGAACAGATACATTCCATCTGGCCCAACAATATTGGATGAGATGGCCAATTTTGTGTTTTGGGTAGGGCTGATGAAAGGAATGCCAGAAGAGTATTCTAAAATGTGGGAGAAAATGGATTTCAGAAGAGTGAAAGCCAATTTCTTACGCGCTGCAATTAGCGGCATGGAAACCAAACTGCAATGGATGGGCAAAGTGGTAGACACCAAAGAACTTATTCATGATGAATTGCTTCCTATCGCAGAAAATGGTCTACGCAAGGCTGGAATTGATGATGCTTCTATCCGAAATTACCTAGGGGTTATTCGTCAAAGACTATCTAGCAGAAATGGTGCGCAGTGGATGACTGGCGCTTATAGGTCACTGAAAGAAGGGCATTTAAAAGACGTTGCCCTGAGAAGAATGACAGCACTAATGCATCGAAATCAGTGCAGTGGAAAACCAGTAGGGGAATGGGAGCAGGCAAATTTATCTCAGCTTACCGGAAATGAACTCAAACTAGAGCAAGTTTATCAGGTTATGAGTACCGACCCACAAACGGTTCATGAGCATGATTTAGTTGAGTTAGTTGAAAAAATCATGAAGTGGAGGGCGTTTCACCATCTACCAGTAGAAAACGAAGCCGGAGAATGTATCGGAATTATTACAACCACTAACCTTAAACTGGCCAAGGAGAAGTTCGGTGAGTACGGAAATAGGTTTGCATCCGAAATAATGGAACGCAACGTGGTTACCGTAGAACCGAACGAAAGCATTGCGTCTGCAAAAAAGCTAATGATCGAGAAAGGAATAGGGTCGTTACCTGTCATATATCATGGCAAATTGGTAGGGGTTATTACTAAGTTTGATGTGATTGAATTGGAAGACGAGTAGGAGTTGAACAAAACACGATTTTACAGCGAAACGTTCGGTGAATATTTCGAAACCGAACGGATTATTGGTGAGTTTCATGGGGAAAAAGAAGGACCGGTTTTGGTCTTCTTTGGTGGAGTACACGGCAATGAAGCTGCTGGTGTTCTAGCTCTTATGGAGGTAATGAAGGAAATTGAGGAAACTCAACCTGCCATAAACGGGAGCATTTACGCTCTTGCAGGAAACCTGAATGCGCTAGAAAAAAACATTCGATACGAATCGGAAGATTTGAACCGAATTTGGACCAAGGAACGTATCCGAGCTATTGAAAAAGGAGACATCAATTTTGAATCAGCGAATGCTGACGAAAAAGAGCAATTAGAGCTTTATGCCATCGGCAAGGAAATTTTCCGAAAGCATGAGCATCAAGTGTATTGCATCGATTTACACACTACCTCAGCGCCAACAGTCCCGTTTATCACCCTAAACGATACACTGATAAATAGAAATTTCGCCACAAAATTCCCCTTACCTGTGATTATTGGTATTGAGGAGTTTTTAGTTGGGCCTATTCTGAGTTGGGTTATGGAAATCGGCTATCCATCATTGGCATTCGAAGCTGGAGAACATTATCACCCAGATAGCGTGAAGTACCACAAAGCTTTTGTGTGGTTATCGTTAGTGCATGGTGGTCTCATTTCGAAAGATGATGCACCAGCTTTTGGTAAACATCATCTCATTCTAGCTGCATCTAATGTAAACATGGATCGAGTTTATGAAGTACGGCACAGGAAGGCAGTTTTAGCTGGAGATGAGTTCAAAATGCGCCCTGGTTTTTCCAATTTACAAGCAGTAAAAGAAGCACAACCACTGGCAGATAATGTCCATGGAGAAGTGTTGGCTCAAGAAACTGGTAGAATCTTTATGCCTCTCTATCAATCTCAGGGCGATGATGGTTTTTTCCTGGTGAGAGAAGTCTCAAAATCTTGGCTGAAACTTTCTGCCGTGTTAAGAAAACTTAAGGTGGAACAGCTACTTACAATCCTACCAGGAGTAACCAGAGATAAGCAGGACAAGCACACCTTAGTGGTTAACAAGCGAGTTGCTCGTTTAATGGCGATTGAAATATTTCACCTACTTGGTTTCCGAACCAAGCAACGACTCGAAAATGAAATTCGCGTTACTAAACGTGAGTACGATGTACGAGGTGTGGCCAAGAAACAGTAGTACTTCTTGAATCTTGCTTGTTAACAACTCTTAGCATCCTATAAATACGCGATAAGTTCAATCAGCGTAATTTGTAATGTGAAGCAATGGCTGCCAGATATCGCAATTGTCAACAAAGTCAGATTGGCTGTTGGATCGTATTTCCTGAAAAAGGAAATGCGCATTCGAAATCGTGACGTTCAAGGACTTGGATTAGAATCTGCTCGGAGCATTGGCGTGTTGTTTAACGCTAAGGATGAACTCACATTCAAGGTAATTAGAGACTTTTCTACAGAGCTTCGTGGAGGTGGATTAAGACAGGTGAAAGCACTTGGTTTTGTGCCTAAAACAGAAGTCGCATCTTTTCTGCAATCAAGTCAAGATTTTGATTTCTTCTCTAAGGAAGATTTCAATTGGTTTTTCAAACCTCAAGGCAGAAAAGTGGTTGGCTTTATGAGCGAACCATTTGACATTCTCATTGATTTGCGATTAAATAAATCTATTCCCGTACTGTTTATCGTTGGGCTTTCAAGAGCTCAGTTTAAAGTGGGACGTTATGGAGAAGGGTACAAGGACTTTTACGACCTGATGATTAATGTTGATGATAATGCCGATTTAGGATATTTAGTCACCCAGATTAAGCACTATTTGACCATGTTAAACCAGAAAAAATGAACGAGTTGAAAGGCACCGGAGTTGCTATGATAACTCCTTTTGAATCTGACGGAAGTGTTGATTTTGAGGCACTCGAAAAACTAACACATCACTTGATTGATGGTGGAGTAAACTACCTAGTTGTGATGGGAACCACTGGCGAAAGTGTTACTCTTAACAAGCAAGAGAAAGCTGATGTACTGGATTGCGTTGTCGAAGCAAATGATGGTCGAGTACCGGTGGTTTTAGGAGTAGGTGGCAACAATACAGCTGAAGTTTGTGCTCAACTTACAGCATTGGACGTGACTGGACTAACCGCGATACTCTCCGTTTCCCCAGCTTATAATAAACCTACGCAAAACGGAATTTACGCTCATTTCCAAGCGGTTTCGAATGCATCGCCATTACCTATAATTCTGTACAATGTACCGGGCAGAACCAGCTCCAATATGGAAGCTGAAACAACATTGCGATTGGCTTCTGATTTCGAAAACATTGTGGCCATAAAAGAGGCGTCAGGAAGTTTAGATCAGTGCATGAAAATTATCAAGGATAAACCTGAAGATTTCTTGGTCATTTCTGGCGATGACAACTTTAGTCTTCCGCTTATTGCAAGTGGAGGTGATGGTGTAATTTCTGTGGTTGCAAATGCATTACCTAAGCACTATTCAGGTTTGATAAATGCTAGTTTATCAGGCGATTTTGAAACTGCAAGAAAGCTACAATATCAACTGTTTGATATCGTGAATTTGTTGTTTGCAGAAGGGAATCCAGCGGGAGTTAAATGTGCCCTAAAAGCACTTGATATATGTGAAGAAAACGTGAGGTTACCGTTGGTACAAGTTTCGGAGCAACTTAGAACTAATCTTGCTGCTAGAGTAAAGGCTCTGTAATCAGACTACTTTTTTCCGTACCGATACGATCCAATTTTTTCTGGATCAGCACTCCATTTTACAACCACTTCTTTGGCTCCTGGGTATTGAAGAGAAGACATGTCAAATTTGAGTGTGTCTTTTACCAAACTTCTGCACGGGTCGTTTTCTAAATTGATATGCTCAATTTCGATTAACGCTTGGGCAGGCAACGTCTTTAGCCATGCCCCAGAGAAGTATGCGTTAAAATCGTGCGGTTTGCAACCTCCAGTGTAACGCACAATTACCTCTAATGTGTCCCGCTTTGTAGTCCATTTTAGAACGGTAAAGTCAGGTTCTAAAGCCGGTTTTCGGTTGGCATCAACAATGATTGATTTGTTCATTGAGCGAACTTTTTGTGGCTCAGGTTTCACCTTTACAGTTTCCGAAGACTCCTGAGTCGATTTACAAGAAACAATGGTAGCGGCTAAGAAGAGTAGAAGTAGGGCTCTCATAATGTTGTGATTTATTTGAGGTAATACCGAGAACAATGCCAAATTAAAATGCGGTCCTCTCACCATGGCAAGAAGACCGCATTTAGATGGTATTGATTACTTATTAATGTGAACCACTTTCTTAGTGGCTTTACTTTCTGCAGTGAAGAAATTCAGGTAATAAACGCCTTCTGCAAATGCACCAAAGTCAACAGAAACTCTAGTAGAACCAGAAACGTTTAGCTTCTTAATTTCTCTTCCTAAAATGTCTGTTACAGTAACATCAATAATGTCAAACTCGGTTGGAAGTTCGATGAACAGAACTCCTTCTGTTGGATTAGGATAAACAGATACTGCCTCAGCTAATTCCAAATCGTTGATGCCAACATTGTTGCCAACGTTTACGGTAGATGTTGCTTCACAACCATTGGCATCGGTAACGGTAACTGTGTAGTTGCCAGATTCAAGACCAGTGGCTGTAGCACCAGTGCCACCACCGTTAGACCAAGAATACGTGTAAGGAGAAGTACCGCCAGTTGCTACCACTGTTGCAGATCCATTTGAACCACCTGTCCAAAGGTTTTCTCCTGTACTACTAGTAGACGCAGATGGAGAAGGCTCTACTGTTACATAATTAGCCTGAGTGCTGGTGTTTGTGCCCGCAGAGTTTGTTACCGTCAACGATACATCGTAAGTGCCAGCGGAGTTGTATGTAATAGAAGGCTCAGCTAAACTGCTAGATGCAGGAGAACCACCTTCGAAAGTCCAAGCATAAGTGACACCATTTGTAGGTGTGCTGTTGTTGGCGTAACTCACGCTTTCGCCTGCGCATAAATCTGTATTTCCTAAAGCAAAAGCAGATACAGGAGGAAGAACAATGAATGGAAGACAGAACTCTAGTGATTCATCGTCTTCAAAATTACCTCCTTCTCCCATTACATCTCCAGTAGGAGAAAGGAGTTGGTAATTTCCGTTACCAAACTCGCAACATATTCCATCACCGTACTCATCAAAAATTGTGAATGTGTAGCAGCCATCTGCCAAACAGTTTGGAATTGTGTATTGGGTGTCATCATCATAGCCATCACCAGAAGCTACAACGTTGTTCTGAGCATCTGTTATTTCCCAAGACGTTTCGTCTCCGTAGTTATCTGTTAGAACGCTAACGCTCATTTCTTCTCCGTCAACAATGGTGAAGCTGACAGAAAGGTCATCGTTATTTGGGTTAAGGTCTGCACCGCTGTTCGCGCTTGCAATCATAAATTCAATTGTATGAACTCCTGGAGTGAAAGTCTGTGTTGGAAAAGTAATTTGATCCGTAGCATTTGTTGCCAAGTTTCCAGTCCAAGAATAAGGTGTTTGAGCAACGTTATCAACTTCCCAGTTTACGGTGCAAGCAGTAAGGTTGTCTTGTCCTGAATTCTTAATCGTTAGAACCGGTGTTACTTCTGTGTCGCAAACGGTGGCGTTGTTTTCAACACCAGTAAGAGATTGTGCGCCAGCATCAACAGCAACTGTTGGTTGATTTGGATCCCAACCATCCAATGTTGTGCTTCCAGTATTCTGTGGGTCTAACCAATCTCTAAGTCGATTGCTTGAACTAGATCCATCCCAGCTTACGTTAAAACGGCCATAGTAATCGTCAATGTTGTTACTGCAGCTTGCGGTTCCACCAAAAAGCTGACCAATTACTCTGTGATTTTGGTCGAAAAGTGGCGACCCTGAAGAACCCGGCTCTGTTGTTCCGTCTTCCCAATCTCCAATATGCCAAGTAGCAGCGCCACCCCAATTTGCTGTTGTTGCGGCATCATTATCAAACGAAATCTTTTTGATGTCTCCTGAAGGATGATGTATGGCAATCTGATTTGTTGGGTTAGTTCCACTGTTATCCCATCCAGAGTAATACACATTATGCGAGGCTGGTGGGGTTGAGTTTAATTCAAGTAATGCAAAATCAGAAGCTGCATTACTTGCTCTAGTTGTAGCTCCACTTGTAATGAAACCGCTGTTTAGGTTTGGAGCGCCTGCGTTTGTACAACCTGTACTCTCGTAATCGAACTTAAAGCTCCAGTTATTTGTGCTTCCACCTAAACAGTGATTTGCTGTAAGGAAGTAAGGCGTTCCGTCTTCGGAAGTGTTGTTTACCATCGCTCCAGTACATGATCCAGAACCGCCAACGATAATAATGGCCACAGATCGCTTTTGCTCTTGCCAATCATCTCCAACAGGACAGTTGATGTTATTGTTACAAGCTCCGCTGCCTCCAAGTCCACCTCTTGAACTATCGTAGTACGCAAAAAGGTCGCGGTATGCATGAGTAACAGATGCGATTGAAAGAGCGCCTAAACCAAGCACTGTAAACGGCTCATAGTATTCTAAGTAGACAACATCATTTGGAATTGGAAACGTACCAAAAGTCCTTTCTTCGTTATTGTTTTCGCTTGTGTATGGTCCTAATACTTGCGTATTGTCTTCGCCATATAGGTGCAGGGTTGCTCCTTCAGGAATGTAGAGATCATCGAAAATGAAGTTAAGCGACAATGACGCTTCAGAGTGAATTGCCAATCTCCACAAACGACCCTTTTTAAGAGATTCCCAACTTCCGCTGTTAGCGAGATTAAGATTCACATTGATGTTCTCGCCAAACTTGTACGGTGCAAGCTTGCCTATCATGTTAATCTCGTCTTCGGCCATAAGTGTTGCCACGTCCAAAGGGGGCATGTTAACGATAGGCACATCTCTAGAAATACCTGGCTTTGTGAAGCTCAAAGGTGCTTGCTGAGCAACCAGAAAAAGTGGGGCTACAATTGAAAATAACAGTAGAAGTGAAATTCTTTTCATCGGATTTTTTTGATTTGGTGTTGCAATATAAAAATGCCTGAAAAACGTAACTGTCTTTCAGGCATCTTTTTACTTCGGATTTAGAAGAAATGTTGAATTTCTTACTTTACTACAACTCTTCGGGTTTCATTTAGGTTGTCTCCAACAATTCTTACAAAATAGAGCCCAGCTTGAGATGATGAAAGATCAAACCTCTCTAAGTGAAAATCGGTGATTGAAATCGATTTGTCTGAAACAGTTTGCCCCAAATTGTTGATTATCATTATCCTGTAATCACCAATAAGTCCTGCTATTTCAAGTGTAAACTGCCCATCATTCGGGTTTGGATAAACCTCTACAATGCGGTCAGACGAAGGAGTGTTAACTCCAGCTAAAATTCCTACCGAGAAACCGTGGGTAATCTGCCCCCCAAATTCTGCTTCAAACGTTTGTAAGTAGCCACCTCCATTCTCTTTAATTCTGCAAAATCCATTTCCTTGGTCAGGCCATGCCCAATAGGAGAGGCCGTCATCCTGAGAATCGTACAGGTTGAAGGTGTAGCACCCTGGGGATAAATCCATGGTATCCATATACGTTGTGTTTGCGTCAGAATTATTTCGTTCTGCAACTACGTTTCCGTTTATGTCTACAATTTGCCAGTAGTTCTCTGATGGGAAATTGTTGGTTTTATAACGAACAATGAAATTGCTGTCGTAAACATTTGGCTGATCATAAGTTGAAGTAGCCCTATCGTTTCCAGCGTATTCATCTTGTGCTCCATTCGGATTACTTGCTGTAACCACAAATGTTCCGTAGTTGGTGCCATTCCAAAATGTGTGGTCATCTATTGGAAGGGTAACTTCTTCCGTTTTCATAAAATCTAACGTGCCCGTCCAAGTATAGGTTAGCGGTTGGCCACCATCAACTGTGTAAGTAATATCCAAACTGGTAAGCGTGGTAGAACCTGCATTTCTAATCACCACTTTGGCATCATCGCAATACGGGTTAGTTCTAGAACGATATGCCCAATTGTTTGGCGAAAGAATTTCATAAACTTCTCCGTCTAAACTATGGTTGGCAGCGCCATATTGCATGAGGTGCATGGCTACAACGTAATTGCCACCCGCCATTCCTTGATTGTTTGAAGGAACATCTGTAATGTCATAGTCAAGGTTAACCGAGTTGCCCGATACGCGGTCAGTAATCATGAATTCGTTGTCTTTTACAACATCACCAGGGCACCAACCTTCACGTGCTCCAGGCCAAGTTCCTCCTTGCGGATAAACAGCATTTTGAGCACAATCGTGCGCTTGCCAAATGTGCCATGCGGCTGCTTGATTACCATCCACTCTTAAATAGTGCGTGTTATCCTTCCACTCGCAGCAATGCGGATAACTACCCGTATTGCTGTTGTGCCCATGACCGGTAAGTCTTGTTTTTACCTTGAAATGTTCTGCACTTGGGTGAACATCTACATCAATTGGCTCTAAAGAAATGTCGTTATCGAGGTTTCCGTAAGACTTAGAACCAGATTGACCCCAAGGACGAGTTAATTCAACCACATCGGCCATCGGAGTTCCCTCTACAAAGACAAATTTTACATCAATCAATTCTTGCTGATTTCCGTTAGAAATATCAACAGAATCGCGAAGCAAATGAGCGTAATCCGTTACGTCATAAACCCAGGTAAAACCTTGAGGTCCAAGCGTCAGCCCAATTCCATAGGGAGTGATGTAACGGGCAATTTCGTAGCGGTCAACTACTTCAAAAGGAGATTGGTAATACCACAAAGTGTCGTTATAAGAAACCTGATTAACCGCAATTACTGTAGTGTCGGTTGTTCCATCTGGATGAGTTGTGAGAGTGTATCCAGCATAGCCTAAATTGCTACCAATTGGTTGAATGCTGTTTCCTTGTACTTCAAATTCTGAAATAGTAATGGGCGTAGCTAATTCCGAAACCGAAACGATGGCCGAATCTAAATGAGTGGTAAAATCACCCTGCACAAATGTTAGCAAAGGTCTATCGGATGTTAATGTGGCATCTAGCATATATGCCTCATTAGATTTAGCCACAATTTGTGGTGCACCAATCAATACAGGCGTATTTGTGTTTGCAGACTGATCAGTAAGTTGATATTCCGCTTGGTCGAAATCATAGTACGCAAGTAAATCTGCATAATTTGGATGCGAATTATTAACTCTCTTATTCATCCATTCGGCAATCGTTGTTTCGTCAAGTTCTACGTTCCAAACTTGAAAGTCATCCATTTTCCCGTTGTGAGAATCTGAAGAAGCGAAGCCTTTTCCAACAACAAATCGGTCAATTTCACCAACAGCTAGTGTCAACCCAGTTCCTGAATGCCAAAGCGCTCCATTTTTATAAATTTTCATTGAACCTGTAGCCGCATTTTTGGTGAAAGCCCAATGAACCCAATTGCCTTCGTACTCAGATTCCGAAGCAGCCTTGTTAATCCTGTCATATCCGCTTCCTTCACCTGCATCCCAATAAACATTACCGTTGCTCCAAGGTAAATGCACGTTCAAAACCCGCTGATTAGAAGTGTTAACGGCTTCAAAAGAGTAGGAGTTTGCTGGTTGAATGCCTGGGTTGCCATACGCCCAAAATGCTACCGTTACTTCATTTCCAAAATCAGTTCCACCAAGTGGAATTTCCATGTACTTAGAATTCTCAAAAATGATTGCGTTATCTACACCGCTGGCGTAAACCCCAGAAGTATCTTCTGTGGTGAAAAAACTTACTTGGTTTTGGTTGTTTGAAGGAGCGGATTCGTAGCTAAAATCAACCAAAATATTGGAAGAGCCATCCCATGTAAATGCATTCAGTAAATCCAAGTTATACACGTTGGCTCCATTCGTAAAAGCAGTAACATTATCATACACCGTTGTTGCTCCAGATTCAAAACCGGCAGGTTCTGCGGTTGACGTATTCTTCATGGAAATAACCAGTCTTCCAAGGTCTGTTTGATAATCGGTAATCTGAATTGCTAAACGTTCAATGTCTCCTGTGGTCATTCCTGCGTTCAATAACTCAGCTGCTGTCCAAACAAACTGAGAACGTGCTCTTTCATATCCTCCAAGCGGATATGTTGCAGCGCCCATAACGCCACCAACCGTGTATCCAGCTTCGTTACTGACGGCATCTACAACGGTAAAGTATTCGTAGGCCTCTGTTGTGTTGTATTGTGGGGTAAATGTGTACTGTAGTGAATCTAGATTTTGATTTCCGTACAAATAGTGAGGGTGGTTTTGCTGATTACTGTCGAGCACCCCAGTATGATTATAAACAAAAGAATAAGTCAGGTAATCCCATTCGCCACAGGCATAGCCATCTTGTGTTGTTGCATTGTCGCATTTCAACGTGTAATACATCAAGATTTTCCTGTAATCTTCAGAACCATCAGGAAATTGATACCAATCTCGTCTTTTGGTGATGTCGCTAAAGGTGAGTGTTTGGATAAAAGTTGTGTCTTGGGCGGTAATCGTATCCGCTAATAGAAATACGCAAAGCGCAAGTAGAATTTTTCTCATGATGTGATTGAATGTGGCATAAAGATAACCGCGCACTTGGTTTTTGTCGGGTATCTGCAACGACAGTTTCTCAGTTTTAAAACTTCACAATGTATTAAGTGAGGAAGGCCAATTGTATGAATCCTGCAACGAGTCCCAAAACGGCACCAACAACAATTAGAATGTGTTCGTCCTCCTCGAAAATAGGGTGAAGCACATCTTCAAAATCTCGTTTAGACAATGATTTTAAGCGGTTTTCTAAGGTCTGACCTATTTGTAAAGTACGGTCTGCATATTCGAACATGCCTTTAATTGACGAAGGCAAAACTTCAGCAAACATTTTTGCCGCTAGCGTTTTAATTCGATCGTATTTCTGACTTCCACCTGCTAGCTTAATGAAGGTTTTCTTGGTGGTTCCAGTCGAATTATCAACCATTCCATCTATGTGCTTTCTGCTAAGTTCACTTAGTAAGTCGAGCCCCTTGGTTTCGATAATGAAGTCGAAGATTTTTTCTGAAGAAAGAAGCTCTTCAGCTAGAATTTTTGAATACGCTTCGGACACTTCATTCTGGCGTTTCATAAATAATCCTTGAACGGTTATAGGACCGATTTTGATTGGTTCTACGGGTCTGAAAATGAGTTTCAAAGCAAGGAAATTGGTGAGGTAACCGACTACCAGTCCTCCAACAGGTAATAACCACCAATAATGAAACTGGTTCCAAATCAACATCTGAACCAATCCGAACAAAAAGCCAAATACAAAACCAGATTTTTCAATGAATTTGAACTCTTTTTCGCCACAAGTTTGAAAAATATCAATCAGCATTTGAGGGTTTTTAGTAAGCCCTTCAACCATCATTTTGTTGATGTCTAATAGTTCATGAATGTTGTTTTTTACATCCAACATTAACATTTCAATTGCTTTCGGAAGTTGTTCAATCGTATCTCGATAAATTTCTTCCTTCTGATTTTGTGGAAGAAGCTTCCATACCAAAGGCAATTCATTTTCCATGATGGAACCGACTATTGTTCTGCTAAGAACTTGAAGCCTTGGTTGCAACTCAGCAGATATTTCTGCAGCATCTAACTTGGCAAATTCTACTTCGAGAGAGATGAGTTTTGATGTTATCAGGCTGGCTGCTTTCGAAGCCATTTTGTGCGCTTTTGAAGGTATTATGCCCTGCCACCCAAATGGCTTTAAGCCAACGTATTGGATAGGATAAAAAGTCATGTAAACCGCAAGTTTATTGGTTAACCAACCAACCAGCGCGGCAATTACAGGAATTGAAAGAAGAAGAATGGTGTCCACGGTCATAAGGCTCAAATACCTGATTTAAGCCTCAAAGTAGGATTAAACTACTTACTTCTGAAATGGTAACTATTTTGTGAAATACGCAGAAACCGATTTCTCTTTTGAACCTGCTACATATGTGTAAAAGCCACTACCTGTTTTAGCTCCTAGATTTCCGCTTTCTACCATGTTTACCAACAGTGGGCAAGGGGCGTATTTCGGATTTCCCAAACCATCGTGCAACACGCGAAGAATACTTAGGCATGTGTCTAGCCCAATAAAATCTGCCAAATGCAATGGACCCATAGGATGTGCCATTCCTAGTTTCATAATGGTGTCAATTTCCTCTACACCAGCAACTCCATGGTAAAGCGTTTCAATCGCCTCATTAATCATGGGCATGAGAATGCGATTTGCTACAAACCCGGGATAATCATTGACCTCTACTGGAACTTTACCCAGTTTTTTACTCATCTCGACTATAGTGGATGTGGTTTCATCTGAGGTAGAATAACCTCTAATTATTTCCACCAGTTTCATAATAGGAACAGGATTCATAAAGTGCATTCCCATTACCTTTTTTGGGCGCTTGGTAGCTGCTGCTATTTGGGTGATTGAAATAGACGAGGTGTTGCTTGCGAAAATTGTTTTCTCAGGACAAATAAGCTCTAGTTTTGAAAAGATGCTGAGTTTTAGCTCCTTGTTTTCCGTTGCTGCTTCCACAACCAAGTCGGCATCTGCAGCACCCTTTTCTAAATCGGTATAGCTATTAAGGCTTCGAAGCGTTTTTAGCTTTTGATCATCTGTCAGAAGACCTTTTGCCACTTGTCGGTCTAGATTTTTTGCAATGGTGTTCATAGCAGCATCCAACGCTGGCTTGCTAACATCTACCAAGGATACTTCAAATCCATTTTGTGCAAATACATGAGCAATTCCATTACCCATTGTTCCAGCACCGATAACCGTAATCTTCTTCATTTTAGCAATAATTTTTCGCGAATATAACCAGCGAGATTAAACCAACAGAAACATCTGCCAGAAACACGTTTTGAATTTGAAAAGTTTGAATTTATCTAATACGAAAGCTTTCTAGAATTCGCTCTCCAGTTTGCTTAAACTGTGCAAATTCGCTTGCCGTACAAGTGAAAGTTAGGATGTACGCCTGTTCATCAATTATGATGTAAATCTGCTCTATCTTAATCCTATTCCCCTCTTGTACACCAGAATAAATGATGCGGTGGTACGTGTAATGCTTTCCATCCTTGGTTTCAGAAACATGAATCTTGGTGTCTTCAAGAAACTCAGAAATCTGCCCTTCAGAAATCTTTACAAATTCCGCTAGGTCAATATCATGTTCAGATAAATCTTGCACCAGCATGTTGATGTTTTCTCTGAAAACATCGTCAGGGGAGGTAAGTTCACTCAGAAAGAAAAACTTGGTACCAGATATTCCAGACGTATTTAATTCCCAATTGGATGGATACTCAATACTGAAATTATCATCAGCATGAGTGAGCCATTTTACATCAAGTTGTTTCTTGGTAGTGGGTTTTTCTGTTTGTGCCGAAGCAGACAAAAAGGAAACGAGTAAAAGAGCTAAAGTGCGCAGTAGGAATCTGTTCATTGTTCAATTATACGAACAACTCAATAAAATATATCAACGGATTACGGTTACGGTTCCAGATTCGTGGAATTCTCCATTGTTGTTTTCCATTCCTTCCCAGAGTTCACCGTTGGCGAAGATTGCATCAATTTTCCAGATATAAGCGCCCTGTGGTACAGGTTCCCCTTGGTACGTTCCATCCCAATATTCAGAAGGCGAACCGTCTACTAGTTTGTTTGATTCCCATAATCGGTTCCCCCATTTATCGTAAACCAAGCAACGGTAGTTTCCTAGCCCTGTGCCGCGCGGTTGGAAAATGCGTACATCAGAATTTGGATCGGTTGGAATAATTGCGTTTGGCACATAAAGTCCTCCAAAGAATTCTACAGGCACATACATATCCAGCGTATCAACACAACCGTTGGCGTCTACAATTGCCAGTGTCACGAGTTTGTTCCCGAAGAAATCATACTGATGAGTGGTGTTTTCGCTTGATGAGTTTGCACCGTCTCCAAATTCCCACCAACTAGCTACGTGTGGGGTAGAAGTGTTGAAGAAAGCTACGGTTCCGTTGGCAATCGGATCAGGCACATTGGCATATTCAAAAATTGCTGTTGGATTTTGCCAAACTGTAATAAGGTTGCTGTAAAGCACGGTGTCAGCGCAACCGCCAGCGCCTTCTACAATAAGTTCGACAGAATAGATTCCTGAATCATCGTAAATGTGAGTAGGATTAATGGTGGCAGAGCTAGGAGCATCTCCAAAATTCCAATGAAAGCTGGTTCCGTTTTCAGAGAGGTTAGTAAAGTCAACTGGCCAAGGTTGGCAACCATTAGGAAAAGATGTAGAGAAATCAGCAATAACCGTTTGGAAAACCTCAAATACTTGAGTCGAGCTATCAGCACACCCAAATTGATTCGTCACCAATAATTGAATAGAGAATTGGCCAACGGTATCAAAAACTGCAACGCTATTGAAAGATGTGGCTGTGATTCCATTATCAAAGTCCCAGAAGAATTGATTGGCTCCAGAAGATTGATTCATCAAACTCACAGATTCTGGAACAAAGCAAGTAGTTGTGCTTGACATATCGAAATCGCTAACAGGCAGTGGGTGGGTGGTTACTGCACCTGAAACTGCATCAACACAACCATGATTTGAGGTAACTGTTAAAGCAAACACTTGTGTTGTAGCAGCCCCGTAAGCATGTGTTGGATGTTGCTGAGTAGAGGTTCCACCATCACCAAAACTCCAGTTCCATTGGTCTATTGATCCAGAACTAATTGTGCTTGAATCTCCAAAAGAAACAGCCTCGCCAAGGCAAACATTATCAGCGTTTACAATTGCAATTGGCAACGGGTAAATTTCTATTGGTTCGGTTACTGTATCGGTACATCCTCCAGTTGCTGTTACAACCAACGTTACTTGATAAACTGAATCTTCGAAATAAGTTAGAAATGGATTTTGTTGGGTTGAAGTAGAACCATTTCCTAGCTGCCAGTTCCAGCTTGTAATTGTTCCATTGTCAACTGTAGAAAGGTCTGATAGAAAAGTTGTTTCAAAAAGACAGGTGTCATTGGCTGTAAAAGCTGCTGTTGGAGCTGGGTTAACGGTTACGCTTCCAGTTCCAAAACCAGTACAGCCCGTAGAACTTTCTAAAGTAAGAGATACATCGTATGTGCCTGGTGCGCTGTACACCAACGATGGATTAGTGTCAGTACTTAATTGTTGAACTAAATCCCAGTTCCATACTGTAATACTGTCTGGAGCCGAAATGCTAGAGAAATCGCTGAATTGAGTTGTGCCTCCCAAACAAACATCAGTTCCTACAAAATTCACGACTGGGGTAGGGTTGACGAAGACTGTAACTGTATCCGTGTTCTGACATAATCCCAAATTCACAGTCACAACATATTCGGTGGTGACAGATGGATTGGCCAATGGTGATGCAGCATTGGCATTATCTAAGCCAGTGGGAGGGAACCAAGAATAAGCGTCTCCGCCAGTAGCATTCAGTTGAACCGTGTCAAACTCACAAATTGTAGCTGAAAGTCCTGCATCTACGGCTAGAGGTTGAATTTCAAGTGTGTCTTGTGATTGGTAGGTGAAGGTGCAACCATTGTTGTCCTCTAAAATGAGGGTAGGAATGTAGATTCCTATTTGAGAGTAAGTATGGGTTGTAATCTCTCCAGTTCCAAGATAGCCATCTCCAAAATCCCATGTGTAAACATTCACGTTTTCAGCTTCAGAAGTAAAGGTGATATCATAGGGAGGACAACCAATAGTATCTGGGAAAAAGTCGAATTCACCTGAAGGACCTGACAATTCGATTAGTTCTGGTTCAAAAATGGTATCAGTACATCCGTTACTGTTGGTTACCACCAAGAAAACAGAGAATACGCCAGACTCGGTGTAAATATGTGATGGGTTTTGAAGATTGGAAGAGCTGCCATCACCAAAATTCCAAAACCAAGAAATGGCATCGGTCGAACTTAAATCTGTGAATCCAACAAGTAGAGGCGGGCAAAAAGCGAATGTTGGAAATGCTGAGAAATCTGCATCAGGATGTTGAATGTCGATAAGCGCAATCTCAGTTATTGAGCTATCGCAGCCATTAGCATTAAAAGCCGTGAGGGTAACGCTAAACGTTCCTTCAAAACTGTAATTGTGAGTTGGGTTTTCATCCGTAGATGTACCTCCGTCTCCAAAATTCCAAAGATAATTTACCGCGTTGCCAGTTGAGTTGTTGGTAAACGTAAATACATCGCCTATACAACCAATTGTAGTATTTACAGAAAATGCTGGGCTAGGATAGGGGATGTAATTAACCAGGTCTGGTTGCTCGATGGTGCTGGTGCAGCCTCCAATATCTGTGATGGTAAGCGTTACATCATATAATCCAGCATCTTGATAGATGTGAAGTGGGTTCGAATCTGTAGATGTGTTTCCATCGCCAAAATCCCACAACCAATCGGTTACCGTGCCGGGTGGGTCTGTTAAATCTTGAAATTGAACTGAAAGTGTCTCGCAACCAAAAGTGGTGTCTATTCCGAAATTGATGATTGAGCCCGTTACGGTTACCAGATTTGGCTGTGAAATAGTGTCCGTACAGCCATTAATATCAGTAACTACTTGAGTAACAGAGTAGGTGCCGATATCTGAATAAGAATAGGTTGGATTCTGCTGTTGAGTGTAAGCATTGCCATCGCCTAAGTAATACTCCCAAGAAATGGCATCTACACTTTCGTCTTCAAATACGACATCTAGTGGACCGCATCCTTGTGTGTTTGCTGCGCTAAAACCCGCTTGGAGTTCAGTTACATGAACAGTGTCTCTAGCAGAATCTACACATCCAGAAGTGTCGTTTGAAGTGTTGATATGAATAATGTAAAAACCAGGGTCAGGAAATGTAAGTGTTAGTGGATCTTCTGTGCTTGTAGAATTGTCAGGCAACTGCCAGCTCCAATCTGTATAACCATAAGACTGATTATTGAACGTAAAGGTGTTGGGTTGGTCACAATCGAACGAATAATTTAGTGACGCGATTGGTGGGGACACATAAATCATATTTAATACCTCAAGCGTATCAGAACAACCGTTGTTTAAGGCAATTAGGGTAACGTTAAAGTGCCCTGTATCTTGATATTCGTGAGTAGGAAACTGTTCTGTTGAAAATTCGCCATCTCCGAAATCCCAAAACCAATCTGTTGTGTTGGTTGATAAATCTGTAAAGTCAATTTCGCCAGGACAAATAACCGTGTCATTGTCTAAAAAATTGGCATTTGGGGGAGTGTAAACGAAAATGTAGTTGCTTCTAATAAGCGTGTCGGTACATCCTAAATCGTTTGTAATCACCAGACTTACATCAAAAATACCCGTGTCAGCATAAACGTAATTTGGGTTTTGAAGGTTGGAGGTTCCTCCATCACCAAAATCCCATTCATAATTGACAATCGTAGTTCCGGAAATACTGGCATCCGTAAAATTCACATCAAGGGGCTGACAAAATCCAAAAACATCTGGAAGGAAATCTGCCTGTGTAACCGACACATTTATATAGCCTGGCTCTGTAACAGTATTGCTACAGCCAGCAGAGTTGGTGGCTGTAAGGCTTACATTAAACACGCCATTATTGGCGTAAACGTTAAGCGGGTTTTCATCGGTAGAGATGTTTCCATCGCCAAAACTCCATATGTAATCTAGCGGTCCACTACCGAGCGAGCCGTTTGTAAACTGAACTGGAAAAGGCGATTCACAGCCAGCAGTAACATCCGCTGTAAAATCAACGAACGGAATTTCTCCAACTGTTATATAGCCAGGTTTTACTTCAGTGCCTTGGCAGGAAGAACTGTAGGTTGCGGTTAACGAAACCTCATAAGTTCCGGGAGTACTATATAAGTGGGTAGGGAACTGATTGGTAGAAGTATTTCCATCGCCAAAATCCCATTCCCAACTTGTTGGGGTAGGGGATGAAATGTCAACAAACGAAACTTGGTTGCCCAAGCAAGGCGAAGTGTTATTTGCAACGAAATCAATTGAAATATTATCAACGATTTCAATATAATCTGGTGTAAGCAGGGTGTTGCTACAACCGAGGTCGTCAATTACGGTAAGGCTAACATCAAAAGTTCCTGGTGCAGTATATGTATTGTTTGGATTAGTGCCATTGGATGTATTCCCATCGCCAAAATTCCAGATATAGGAAAGTGAGCCTGTTCCACCAAAAGAAGTGTTGGCAAATGCGACATCAGAAGGCGGGAGGCACGTTATGGTTGGGTTACCAGTAAACTCGGCAGTGGGTGCGTTATCATTCGACTCAATCATATCGGCAAAGGACATGTTAGCAGTACAGCCGTTGGCATCTACCAATAGCAGTGTTACATCAAAAATACCTGGCGTTGTATATAAATGTGTAGGGTTTTGGTCTGTTGATGTTCCACCATCTCCAAAATCCCAAGACCATGATGCAATTGGAGAATCTCCAGCAGCCGACAAATCGGAAAAGCTTACCGTAAAAGGATAGCACCCGATATTTTGCGAAGGCGATATATTTGGGGTAGGCGGGGTAAAAACAGTGATGTAGCCTGTTTTGATTTCCGTGTCCGTTCCACCTGGCCCTGTTGCCGTAAGTGTTATAGTATATGTTCCTGGGTTGATGTAGCTGGCCGAAGGATTCTCAGAAACCGATGTGTTGCCATTGCCAAGGCTCCACTGGTATGTGAGGCCAGATCCAGTCGATAGGTTTTGGAAATTCACAATTAGCGGACTACACCCAGATGTTGTTGGTGCGGTAAAATCTGCAGTCACTTGTCCGTACCCAACTACACTAGAAAATAGGAGCGAAATGCACAGTATTTTCTTACCCAAACTTTGTAGGTTCTCTCTCATTCTTATCATATACTGCACGTAGCTACGAAAAATCATCACGAAAGTTCCTTAAATCTTAAATTAATTCGAGTCAAGCCTAAGCTTCAGTTTCGACTACTTTTGTAAGGATAGACCACGCGTAAATGATTAAGTTGTTTCCAATTCGACAAACGTTCATATTTTTCCTTCTAGCCGTAGCTCCTTTGTTTTCAAAAGCTCAGTTAGCCGATAAACTAGTTGGGCAGAGACGAGATGTTGTGCAGGTTTATCTTAGTCCGTACAGAATAATTGATTATAAAAAAGAGCGTGTAGTCCACAACATTGAAGCTGGAATTCATCAAACTGTACTTTATGAAGGCGATACTTGCACTAAGTTTTATTGGGCAGTTACCCCCGATAAGATTGACAAGTTCAAGGCTATGCTATCAGATGCTGGTTACTCTGCAAATGCGACAGGATTCGCTAAAGACAGTTTAGAATTACTTGTAAAGCCTCTGAATTCTGGAAAGGCAACGCTTTTCATAGCCTCCATTTCAGAAAACCTTAAGGGTGAACGGTATTTGTCTGGAGCTCCTGTGGTAAGAAAGCAAGTCGCTCATTTGGAAGAATTGCCGCTTTTGCAGCAAGCAATACTGGCAGAAGAAAGAGATACAACGGCCAAGCCTCCTAAAGACCCATCTCGCCATTGGGTTGGTGGCAAATATGGTAATGCCAGCATTTTGGGCTGGTAGAAAGCGTTTCCAAATGAAACTTCAATTTCGAATTCTAATATCCCTTTTTCTTGGATTTGTTATTACAGGATGCCATGAGCCCGTTATTGAATTTCCTCAAGAATCTGATGGGCAACCAGTGGATGTTTCCGAATTTAGAATTGTTTCTTACAACATTCATGGAGGAAAAGGCCCTAACGTAGAAGGGGACTTTAGATCAAACCTGCAATCGTTTCATGATTTACTACAAGGAGAATCTATCGTTTGTATGCAGGAGGTAGAGCCAGATTGTTGGCCTGCGATTAAATCAATTTATTCTGATTTCGAATATCGCTACTTCGTGCCGCAGCTATCTACCAAATTTGGAACTCATAAAGAGGGAGGGAATGCCATTCTTTCCAAATTTCCAATCTCAGAGTATGAAAATCGGTTAATACAAACTGACCCAGGAGGAGATAAATGGGAACGTAAAGCCTTGTATATTCGAATTTATATTGGATTGGATCATCATTATCTGAACTTATTCCATTTCCACAACACGTACAATTGGCATGAGAATAATTCGGCTTCAGAAAAAGCGGGGGTTGAGCGATTTATGGACTATGTGAATTCAAAACAGCTAAGTAATTCTGAATTGAATGTGTTGGCGGGAGATTTTAATCTGAACAAAACTGGGTGTGACCAAATAATATCAAATCAGGATTTTCCAAACTCCGTTTATTCCTGGGTTGACCATATTTACAGTAACGGATTAATGCTTTCTAGCGGACAATACACTACATATGAACTAAACCTTTCAGATCATGAGGCGGTTTGGTCCGTTTTGTGTAATGCAGATTGCTAAATTAATGACGCAACACTTATTGCGCTGTTTCGTTTAATCTTAAAAACATAGTTTCGTAAAATGAAGAATCTCGTAGTAATAATGACTGTTTTTGTGAGCACAACGCTGTTCGCTCAGGAGAATGAAAGTGCACTTGATTGGAATACAAATCTGATCGAAGCCGTTGACAAAGCAATTGCAGAAAAGAAGCCACTTCTTATGTTTTTTACCGGAAGCGATTGGTGTGGATGGTGCAAAAGGTTGCAAGCGGAGGCATTCTTTAAACCAGAATTTGCCAAGTGGGCGAAAGAAAATGTAGTATTAATGGAGTTGGATTTCCCTAGAAGAACAGCTCAATCTGAGGAGATTAAACAACAAAACATGAATTTGCAGCGCATGTTTGGTGTGAGGGGATATCCTACAATCTGGTTTGTAAATCCAACCAAAAATGGTTCGGAAATTGGTTTTGGTAAAATTGGGTCTACAGGGTATGTACAAGGAGGCGCAACAGCTTGGATTGAAACAGCAGAAAAAATTCTTGCCAATCCGCAACCTTAATATGTTTAAAACATGTTCAGCTTCTGACATATGTCAGTCAGATTTTGAAGCGTAAATCCCCACTTTACGCCATCTAATCGTAGGTGGATTGAATTGCAGTGAGAAACAATGAAGAAAGTAAGGAGGGGAGATAAAAAACTAGGGGTTGTTCCAGAATACATGGGGCCATATGTAGCTCCTAAGGCACAGTATTTTCAGGATAAAGCAGCTTTTGACGAGGCAGCAGGTCTGGATTTTATTACACATGCCAATGAAACCACTCGAAGAGGTGAGAAATTTTTAGCTGCTCTTTCTCATGGAACATCACCTTCAGGTGTTTATAAATACATTCTAGATAACTTCGATAAACTCAGCAAACCAGAGCTTATCAGGTTCACCTTTGTCAACTCCAAACTTAGAAGGCAACGCGGACTTAAAGATGTTGTAGATGCCATCTCTTTCCTGAAAACCCTTTTAGCATCGGGTAAAATTGAGAAAGACCAAATTTTGGGTCGTAGTCTCAATCGAGACGATATGGAGGAGTACTGCCGAGCGATGAATGTAAAACTCCGCAACTACCTGAAGGCAAATGGTAAGGAAGGGTTGGACTACATGTTTATTGCAACCGATACGGCAGGTAGAGTTGCTGGAATTACTCGGTACTCAGAAGCATTTTCTGTTGAAGAAATTGGTTGTGTTGTAGAAGATAGAGGCGAGAAAGAGCTTACGCTCACACCGTATTTTATTAAGAAAACTAGGCGTATAGCGTTTTTAGCCACAAAAGCTGAAAAAAGAAGAGCCCTTGCATGGCTTTATTATCGCTGGGGAAAGCATGACGAAAGTCCAAGCTTCTTACGGTTTATGGATGATGTTGAAAAGCGGCTAGCCGTTTTTATTGATGATAAGGCTCTTACCTGGCCTCAAATTAAATTGCAACGAGAAACACCTTACGGGCCAAGCTATATTAAGATTGATTTAGCAAAGCCTTATAATCCATCTGCAGTTACAAAATTGCCTGTAGTTCTGCTGATTCACGGTTTTCTGGGTCTCAATTCTTACGATGGTTTACTCACTGCAATACCAACAAAAAAATATGTTGCGGCAGCAATGCATTACGGCTCGGTGCCAAGCGATTTGCCGATAAAAGAGTACTCCAAGCACATTGTCCAAAATATTAATGCGGTAGTTAATCATTTTGGTAACATAGGCCATCCAGTATACATTTTTGATCATTCGATGGGTAATATCTATTTCCAGATGATTGAAGCCTCTCTAAATGAATTGCCCGCAATTCAAAAGTATTTGAGAGGTAGAATAGGAGCCAATCCATTCTTTGGCGAAGAAGCCAAGCACGCTGCTATTGGTTTCCTCGATAACGTAATGTTGCCGTCTAAACAGGGGGCTGCAGAAAAGGCATTGTTTTATGCGGCTAGACGGGTGATTCCTTGGGACTCTAAAGTTGGTGTGAGAAACCGAGGAATTGGACTTTCTGAATGGCTTATTAGTAAGGATGGCTCAATAAGAGACAGAGTGTGGAAGGCAACAAAGGGTAGAATATTACAACTAATGAGCAGTTTAGGATCTTTGCCTCACCTAAACAGGATTCCGATTGAGCGAGCGTTAAATCGACTACCCGCCAAAATATTTGCGATTCAAGTCCATTCCGCCCTTATTGAGTCAAAAGCGTTTGACAAACAAAGAGGACTGCCCAACATGGAGGCACGGAATATTCCAGTTCTCATTCTGAAGAGTGAGCGTGATTCTGTGGCTAAATACGTTTCTAGAGTGTATGATGATAGCCATGCTCAAGTACTAGATATTACCGATTTAGAAGAACGAGACCTCTTTAGAGAACATCTATACCACATGGTAAATCCGTTGCTAACAATGGTGGTAATTGATGAGTTTATTTCCAAAGTAGAGCGTGCAGAAGCAGAAGGAAATGGGGCTGCCAAAATGAGTGCCTAGTGCTTATTCGTTCGTTAATTCTTAGTTCAATTCTAGTCTTTGCTGCCCATGTGGCACTATCTCAAACCACCACGTTTGATGCGGAGGTTCACGCACAAGCACCAAATTATTCTGAAGAAACAAGTTGGTCTGCATTGCCTTTTAGAGAGGATGTGGCAGACGTTCTCCCTAAGAATGAATCGTGGGTGAGCGATAGTCTGAAAGAAGTTGACGTTTTCTACGTGCACCCAACCATTTACCAAAAGGGCCCACTTTGGAATGCTGGGTTGGATGTGAAAAAGATTAACAAAAAGGTAGATAAATACCCAGTTCGATTACAAGCCAGTGTCTTTAATGCTACTTGCAGGATTTATGCTCCACGCTATAGACAGGCGGTGGTTAGCGTATTCTACCATCCATCCGAAGATGGAGAAAAGGCGCTTGATTTTGCCTATCAAGACGTGAAAAGGGCGTTTGAATATTACTTGGAACATTACAATAACGGAAGACCTTTCATTATTGCTGGGCACAGTCAAGGAACGCATCACGCCCGTAGACTTCTACAGGAAATGATTGATACCACCGACCTCCAATCTCAATTGGTAGCAGCGTACGTAATTGGTTTTACCATTAACGAAGAAATGTACATCAACCTAAAAATGTGCACAGCGCCAGAAGAAACCGGCTGCTTGGTTTCGTGGATGAGTTACAGAGAAGGGTTTGTGCCAGATGGATGGTGGCATAAAACAACAGAAAGTATTAATCCACTTACGTGGAGTTTAGACACTAATCAGGTAGTCCGACCGGAATACAATAGCACCGTAGTTTTTAATCCAAAGAAGATAAGAAAACGTAAAATGGCCGTGAGAATTTCCGACATAGGCGGCAACGTTTTATGGGTAGAAACGAAAGCTCCATGGTTTAGACTGATGAAAAATTTGCACGTAGCGGATTATGGCCTTTTCTACTTGGACATTAGACAAAACGTGAGGCACCGAGTGGAGGCTTACTTCAAGTAGAGGCCTGACTCTGCTTCGGATTGAATGAATTTTGATTGGTGCTTGGCAATTAGTCTACCACAAACTTTTCGATGCTTTGCAAACGACCTTTAGTGTCGGCCAATCTGAGGACATACATTCCTTGCTTAAGATTTCTTAATTCCAAACATGAATTGTCTAATTGTTCCGAAAAGATGAGTTTACCACTGATGCTGAAAACCTCTGCAGAGTAGGTATTGTCGGTTGCTAGGTTTTTCACACAAAGAACATTACTAGCCGGTTGAGGATAAAGGATTATACCTGCTTTCGAGATTGATTCGTCTAGTCCGACCGTGCTTACTGGAGGAACCGAAGAATATGTAAATCGAGCAGGATTTCCGATACTATCGTATGCATATTCTGCTATTGCAAGCATTTCTTCTTTTGCATGCCAAGAGTAGGAAACAGAAGTGTCAGAAGTATTTGAAAAAGTAGCCCAAGACGAGAACGCGAACAATTTGTACTCAAGAATATCTGTTGTAAAATCAACAGTTTTAACCCTTAGCGCATCGTATGTTCCAGTTGGCGTTATTAGAGTGCCGTACGCATCGGTTGTGTCGAATGCGTGACCAGTGTGGGTCAACTTAACTCTATTTACGGGTATTGGCAACGGAAGTCCTGCTCCATTAGCCTCCGTGATAAAAGCATAGGTATCATCGAAAAAGCTTCCATACGTACGCGGAAATTCGTGAAGAGTAAGGTGGTCTGAAAACGGAGACTCAATTTGTTCTCCTGTAGCTAAAAGGTCACCAGCAGCCCCTGTAGTAATCATCGTATTTGCATCATGTTCAAAAAACAGGTAAGAATCTGCACCACCAGTCATGGCGTAATCTGAAGATGGGAAAGTACTAGCGAAAGCAGTCGAGTTAGTAGAAACAACCGTAGTTGTTACGATTGTATCAATGATTGCATTGGAAAAATCCCATGTTTGATTGGCTCCAGATCCTCCAGGACCATAGGTTGGAATAGTATCGTTGTAACGGACAATTACATCTCCAATTTCGGTAAGGTCGGTGGATAATAAACTTATTTGTGCATTTAATTGCTCATTTATTGCAAGACAAAAAAGAGCGACTAGGAATAGCGTAGATATTTTTTTCATGTTCAGTGGTTCTGTGATTCAAAGGTATGGGTTACTGCCTTAGATTGAAACGATGTTCAAATTATTCGATGCATGCATTGTTTTTTATACCTTGGTTGCATGACAAAAAACTTAATTATTCTCTTTTTTCTGAGCCTGTTTTCAGTATCAGTTTCTGCTCAGGGCACGTTGGTTGAAGACACCATAATACTTCATTTAGACTATGACGATATTGATGCACTACTGGTACAAAGTGGATTGCCCCTTGGCTTGTTGCCTACCGATTATGAGGTAGATGTTCACAGAGTGGTATATACCACACCAGATGTTGATGGCTCTCCCACAACTGCATCGGGACTTATTTGCTTGCCTTCGCAGGATAGTTGTGCATTACCAATGATGGCCTATTTGCACGGGACCAAAGTGAAGAAGGACGACACCTTTTACTACTTAAACGGAGAATGGAGTTTGGGTGTAATCACCGCTACATCTGGATACGCCATGTGCTTACCAGATTATTTAGGTTTAGGGAATAGCCCTGGAATTCATCCTTATCAGCACGCACAGTCTGAAGCTACAGCTTCGGTAGATATTCTAAGGGCTTGTAGAATCATTTGCGATGAACAAGGAATTCCACTTAACGACCAACTGTTTTTAGTGGGTTATTCGCAAGGTGGACATTCAGTTATGGCTACCCACAGGATGATACAAGAGGAATTATCTAATGAGTTTACGGTTACGGCTTCTGCACCAGGAAGTGGACCTTACGATATGTCTGGCGAGCAACTTGATATGGTTGCTTCATTCGATCCATACGCGCAACCCGGGTACCTTCCGTACCTGATTCAATCTTACCAGCACGTTTACGGCAATTTGTATGATTCCATTCAGCAGATTTATATTCCGCCATACGATGTAACGCTTCCTCCGTTGTTAGATGGGAATTACACCATGGGGCAATTAAATGCAGCCATGCCTTCTGTGCCAAGACTCATTTTTCAGCAAGAATACCAGGATGCTTTTTTCTCAGACACGTTGCATCCGGCTTTTATAGCATTAAAAGACAATAACGTTTACGATTGGATTCCTGATGCACCAGTAATGTTTAACTATTGTAGGAGCGATGAAGAGGTTACTTATTTGAACACCATAGTTGCTTCTGAATACATGATAAATGAAGGAGCGCCAGACATTCAAGTAATAGAGCGAGATACGGCATTAGGTCATTTCGAATGCGCTCAGCCTTCTATCCTATTTTCTAAACTTTGGTTTGATGGCATGGCCAATTTTTGCGGAGAAGACAATACCGGAATTGACGACTCTAAGGGAATTGAACGTGTTTCCGTCTACCCAAACCCAGTTACGGACGGAGTGGTTCAGTTCGATAACCAAGAGCCAATGGAGGTTCGGGTGCTAGATTTGAGAGGGAAACAACTGATTGCCAACGCCAATATCAAACCTAATGGTTCACTCAACCTTAAGGGGCTAAAGCCTGGTATTGTTTTGCTGCAAATGCAGTTTGAAGAAAACGTGATTACCCAAAGATTGGTGATTCAATAGCTTAAGAAGTTGCGGGTTTTATGCTTTGTATAAATCGATAAACGTCTTCAAATCTGCTGCGTCTACTTCGTGGAAGGGCACAAAAGCAGACAGGTAACCTTTCCAATAGAATCGAAAATAAACTCCAATTTCTTCACTTCACTATGGAAAAAAAATAGGGAGTTGGTAGCGAAATCCCGTCCCTCCTTTTACCATTCAACAATCGTACATTCGTTAACATACCATTCCTCTTATCTATGAAATCCATCCTTTTTTATCTTTTTTTTTCACTTCTAACCCTTCAAGGGTTTGCTCAGACTACTGTTTTTGTTCGTAACAGTACATGGCAAGATTTTGAGGTAGAAGCCGCCCAGTTTGGCACATTTAACATGAGTAATTCTGAGTGGGGTGTGGGCGATCCACTGGTGCGAGGATGGATCGAGTCAACCGGTCAGGAAGTATTAACTGTGAATAGAACAAACAGCGCTGTTCCTGAAGGAGATACCGCCTTTTTTGATATCGGTTTGAATGGCGCCACAAACACCCTAACGATTAAGTTGAGGGTTATTGGAATAGAAGGTGGCACCACGCTGGATTTTACAATAGATGGAGCTGGTTTTTCAATTCCGTTCTTTAATGACGGGCTGTTTCACGAAGTACAAACCACATTGGCAGGGAAGGATGTTGTTCTGAAATTCAAAGCAGACAATGATGATTCTAACATGGATAGAAACATCCGATTCGTAATTCATGATTTACCAGTTTATGAAATTGAGGAGGAGGATTTTCAGAACCCGAATATTCTAAATGTGATGTATTACAATGTTCAAATGATTTCGTTTGGCATATCAGGAATGGCACAGGCTAGTGATAGAGGCGCTTTGCTTCCGGCACAAATTTCAGCATATCAAGATGTAGTAGCTTTTTCTGAAGCGTTTGATGATGGACCAAGAGAAGATGATTTGGCTCCTGCCATGATAGCTGCTGGTTTTCCCTATCGAACAACAATTCTAAACGAACCAGGCGGAATCATTCCTTTTCCTGTAAACGGTGGTGTAATCATATTTAGTAGGTGGCCAATTGAAGCTGAAGACGAAATTGACTTTGCCGAATGCGGGCAGGCAGCACAAGATTGTTTGGCAAACAAAGGGGTGAAATATGCCAAGATTAATAAGATGGGCAAGCGGTATCACGTTTTTGGAACACATATGGATGCTGGTTCGGGTGCTGACGATACGTACGCGAGAAGAACCCAGATGGCCGAGATTCGAGACTTTATTGCTGACCTCGAAATACCAGAAAACGAAGCGGTCATTTTTGGTGGAGATTTCAACACCGACCCAATCGATTCGGATAATGATTATCAAGCATTCTTAGATACAATGAGCCCAATTATCCCGCAACACATTGGCTATTTTGAATCTAATTTCAATGACGTTTTCGGAAAAATCATTGACCATGCTTGGGGAGATAGAACGCATTTGGTTCCGCTGTCTATAACCAACGAGATTATCACCATTCGAAGTTTAGATCCCATTTTATGGGATATTTCTGAGTTCAGCGATCACCGCTGCATACTTGGTAGATACACCTATCCAGATATTGAAAAAGTAGGAGGAGATACATTGATTTGTCCGGGTGAGAATCTATCGCTTTCAGTAAGTACCGACTATCCAGTTTTTTATCAGTGGAAGAAAGATGGCGTTGAATTGAATGGAGAGACCAATGCAAATTTGGAGTTTACAAGTACCCTAGAATCTCAAAGTGGAAATTATTCGTGTCTTGTTAGTTATGAAGTGATTTACGGTAATTGGACCGATTCTATTACTCCATTGTTTTACCCGAATGGACCTGAAACCATTGAAGCAAGCCTCAATTTTGAATTTGGAGAAATTGTAATTGATGATTTTCTCTGCCATGTAGGAATTGAAGAAGCTAATGCAAGAAGTTGGAGTATTCAACCAAATCCTACGGAAGGAGTCATTTCTATTTCATTTCCAAAACAGTTTAAAAAAGCACAACTAAATCTCTATTCTACCAAGGGAGACCTAGTTGTTTCGACTAGTGTTTTCAATACATCTCAGCTAAATATTTCGACATTAGAAGCTGGAATTTACATTGCCGAGCTTCGCTTAAAAGAAGAATCATTTCATCAACGATTGGTTGTTTATTGATTTCTGTTTTGCCTGGTAAAACTTGTCTTTACACAGGGTAGTTTTACCCCATAGTTTAAAAACATGCTTTTAGTAATTACCACCCTACCAAGACCGATTATTTACACCATTATATTGGTCTTGGCGTTTTTTGTAACGCTTTGGATAAGAAGACTGATTAATCGATTTGTTAGGAACAGTTCAATCCATCTAAAGGTAGACCCCACTAAATACAACTTTATTAAGAATGCAGCCAGTCTTATCATTTTTTCACTGGCCATCTTTCTCATCATTTATTCTGTTCCTGAATTCAGGTCGTTAGGCACAACACTCTTAGCTTCTGCCGGTATTGCAACCGCTATTTTGGCATTTGCAGCCCAAGCTGCTTTCTCCAATATCGTCAGCGGTATTTTTATCGTCATTTTTAAACCGTTTAGGGTAGATGACCTTATTAGAATGGACGATGGAAAGTCTGGAGTTGTAGAAGATATTACCCTGCGCCACACCGTAATCCGCGATTTTCAGAATCAACGAATCATTGTGCCAAATGCAGTTATTAGCGAGCAAACTATTGTGAATGCTCACATTGGTGACGAAAGGTTTAAACGGCAAATTTTCTTCGGAATTAGTTACGATAGCAGCGTAGATAAAGCATTTGAAATTATGACGCAGGAAGCTGTAAATCATCCTTTTTGTATTGATGGAAGAAAACCAGAAGAAAAAGCAATTGATTGGCCATTGGTCAAATGCCGGGTAATAGGCTTTGGAGATTCATCGGTTAACCTCAGAATGGATGTATGGTCAAACACACCAGAAGAATCTTGGGAAATGTTTTGCGATCTTAACAAGAGTGTCAAGGAGCGATTCGATAAAGAAGGAATAGAAATTCCGTTCCCATACCGCACCGTAGTTTATAAGACTGATCTTCCTAAGAATGGCTAGAAAACGCAGACACTATAAAAAATCATCATCAAAAGCAGGTTTACCTCCTGGTACGTTAGTGTTGTTAGGCAATCAGCGGGAAGATCCCGTCACTATTGAGTTGATTGACTATTCTGAAGGTGAGACTGCCGAGAGTGAAATTATACGCGTAGAAGACCTACAAGAATCTTTACAGACTTCAACAGTGTCGTGGGTTAATATCCACGGAATTCATAATACGGACGCCATTGCTGCAATTGGCAAAGTTTACGATATCCATAGTCTAGTGTTGGAGGATATTCTGAACACAGACCATCGACCTAAGGTTGAGCCATTTGAAAACTACGTCTTCTTTACCATGAGAATGATGTGGTATAATGAAGAGAATGAATTGGAGCACGAACAAATAAGTATTGTGTTTGGTAAGCCTTACGTATTATGCTTTCAAGAGAAAAAAGGAGATCTTTTCGACCCTATTCGTGAGCGAATTAGAACAGATTCGGGGCTCATCCGTAAAAAAGGAACCGACTACCTGGTCTACCGAATTATTGATAGCGTGGTGGATAATTATTTCATCATAATTGAAAAAATTGAAGAACGTGTAGAAGATTTGGAAGATGCAATTTCTGCTGACACCGATGACGACCACATGCGCACTATTCAGCATATGAAGCGTGAAATAATCACGCTAAAACGTGCGCTATTGCCGCTTCGCGAAGCTGTTTCTGGACTAGAAAAAGGTGTAACCGATTTGGTTGACCCAGAAAACGAAAAGTACTTCAAAGATGTGTATGATCATCTCCTTCAGATATCTGAAAATTTAGAAACCAATCGCGAGGTTCTTTCGGGCCTAATGGACATGCATGTGGCCAATATGAGCAACCGAATGAACCAAGTAATGAAAGTGCTTACGGTCATTGCATCCCTCTTCATTCCTCTCACGTTTATTGCAGGTATTTATGGGATGAATTTCGATAATATGCCAGAGCTACACTGGAAATACGGCTATTTCGGTGCGTGGGGATTGATGATTTCCGTTTTTGTACTTATGCTCATATTCTTTAAGCGTAAGAGGTGGTTTTAGCCTGTGAATAACTGCTAAACGCCCATTGGTGTTTTAACGCTGATAATGGTTTGCCTTAATACTTAAACCATTAAAACCATACCATCATGTTAAACTTACATGGCTATCATTTTCGGAGTGTCTCTTTTTCTTAGCGTACTGTTAGCTGTTGCTATGAATTTCAATTCAATCCATCAAGCACATATGGATTCCCTTTTCAATGGAGTTAGTGATAAAGGGATGTTAGCTTATCTCGCAAACTTCCAAGAATCATATGGCGATATGCATCGCTCATTTAAACATGGGGCTATTCACGGAGTAATAAGTGGGTTGTTTATGGCGCTTCCAATTTTAGGAACCAATGCACTTTTTGAAAGAAAAGGATTCAAGTACATCGCTATAAACGTGGGGTATTGGATAGTGACGTTAGCCTTAATGGGCGGAGTTATTTGCCAGTTTTCTTAATCCTACAACTAGCCTAAAACAAAAAAGCCTCGCATGTAGCGGGGCTTTTTTGTTGGTTGGCATCAAAGGCAGCTAAGATACTAGGTACGATACCGTAGCCTCGGCTGGGCCATTATTGGTAGCCTTTAAGTAGGTATTGGGCGTAAGACCAAATTCAGTTAAAGTACCTTCAAAAGATTCTCCTGCTAGCATTACCCGAGTACCAGGGCCGATGCAAGAAGCAAGCTCTTCTGGACTTGTGCAGAACGAAACCGTTTCGCCTGCTACCGAAAGTTTCAAGGGCGTTTCTGGAAACTCGGCAGACATGAGTGCCACCGTTTGGCCTGCAATTAAATTAACTACGTTGGGTGTTGGGTTGGGAGAGGGCTCTTGCCCGCCACTACCAGCGCTGCTGCTGGCAGATACCACCACATTAAACCCGAAAGTGCTCAACTGCTCTTCATTGCCATCGTAAGCTACCAGCAGTAGGTCGCGTACCTGTGTAATAAAAAAGTAGAGTGTGTCTGGAGTTTCAGAGGTCTGTCCTTCTCCATAACCGCAAAGGTTTCGGGCCAGTTCGTTGGCGGCCTGACTGGCCTGATTCTTCGACAAGGCATTGTCGCGCAAGGTTCGTGCTCCGTTCACCTTAGCTTCAAAATCGGGTATATTAAAAAGAGTGGGAGGGAAAATGGTGGCAGGTCCATCGGTAGCGTTTTTGCTGATGATATTTGTTCCCAATTCAAGTAAACCCTCTGCCGAATTGTACGGCACATTAAAACTCACATTCCTTCTGCCTCCCGTTTCGGTAACCACCACATTAAAGCCCCATAAAGATGCCTGTTCTTCATTGCCCTTGAACTTAAATACCATGAACTTCTGCACCTGATTAACATGCCAATACACGGTGCCCTTTACCTGTAAGTTTTGGCCCGGTGCAATTCCTATTACAGTAAGGGCTTGCTCATTCCACGCCTCTTTCTGGCGCGAATCGGCCACTGCGGGGGTCCTATTTGTTACAATGTCTGCTAAAAGATCATCAAAGGCAGACATATCTACCAAATCGGTAAGAGGACTGTTAGCACCAAGTTCCCCATGGCGGGCACTTATGCTTTTACCGAGTTTCACCGTCTTATCAACGTTTCCAATCGGCATGTCGATACGCACATTTTTTCTTGACATGGCTAAAGAGATTAAAGATTTATAACACTAAGTTATTTGCCGAAATAATAACTGATTCTCTTGTTGAAAACTTTTTCAACACCGTACGTGTTAATGTGCACCTTAGGGCTGTTTTGAATTCAAATGCACGTTTTAAGAAGCTAATTTGACGCCTTAAGTTGAGTTATTGGCGTCTTAACCTCAACAATTGGAGTCTTAATCTCAAAACTTGTGGTCTTAAGTTGAGTACTTGGTGTCTTAAGTTCAATTCTTGGGCTCTTAACCTCAACAATTCGTGTCTTAAGTTGAGTTCTTGGCGTCTTAACCTCAATTCCTAGAGTCTTAACCTCAGCAATTGGCATCTGAATCTTAACACTTGGCAATTGTTTTGGACCACCACAGCCCAAAAAGAGCCGAAATGGGAGGGAAGTGGGGGTTTTTGTTGCTTAACCCTCTAGTTTTTTCTTCAGAAGATTAAGGATAAGTTAGATAGGTTCGGGGCACTGGGAGAGTTCTTATTCTTAGCCTTGCTTATTGTAGCTGTGGAGGTTATTTGGCAAGCGTTTAGGTTAATCTGCATCTTTTAGCGGAAAAGTCAACCAAACAATTAATGTTCTAGAGAGGGTCTGAAGCTGATTGCACTGGCTTAGGAAATGAAATCAGGATTACCAATCATCCACATTGATTTCTGTACCTGACGGCTTCTCTTCTATGTCTCGGTCTTTATAATGAAGAGCATAATTCAATAAGTTGCTTTTTAGCTTTTTAAATTCCAATTCTAAGGCTTCAATTCTGGCGTCAGGTCTATCAGCCAACTCACCATTCTTCACCAACCAGTCAGATAAATAGCTATCGCTAATAATTGAATAAAAGTCAGAAATTATAAGCAAAACCTTTCCGTGCTTGATTCGAATATCCATCTGATAGTATCCGTGATGTCTTTTTTTGAGTTTAGAGTTTGCCCAGGCAAGCATACAGTTGTAACACTTAATGTGCTTAGGATAAATTCTTTCTGATTCCTTGACGATAAACGGTTTTTTAGTGTCACTTTGCCACATGAAGTCACCACTTACTCCATGAAATCTATATGAATAACCCAAGCCTTTGTCAAAGTATTCTTCTAAATACCAAGACGATAGCATCTCTCCTAATTCTATGGTTGATTTTCCATCAAAGATTAGAACTTCCTTGATGTTCATTTTAGTAACAATCTCATCATTCTTGTTCCAATGAATTTTATCAATCTCTAGTGATTGTGAGTTAGCAGAAACCGCAAACACAAGGTTTAAAAGGAATATCTTCAGTATTGTTTTCATCTATAACCGACTGTGTGCAACGCTAAACTTCACCAAACGAATTGAAGAGAACAGGTGATGAGCATTGTGATAAATATTATTTCACGAAAATACTGTGAATCGTGAATTGTTCACTATGCGAATAGATGGTAGTCCTTAAATGGTGACTTTAACCCAATGGTTGATGTTTGTTGAAAAGGTGGTTTTTAGCCATCTTTGATAACTGCAACTAGAACACTATATCAAATTCAGCAAAAGACATGAATTACCAACTTTACATGATGTTAAGAATCTTCGTCAGCCTGTTTTTTTTGGTCGGATGTAAAGTTTCCATATCTCAAACCTCCTACGGCTATGGAAAAGACAAGGAGAACGAGATTGAAGTAACCGTTACGCCAGGAAATGAAAAGCCTTCAAATGTCGTGGATTGGTCAGGGGCAACAAGAGATTTGAACAATAATTTACAGCAAATTGAACGAGATAGGCAATATCAAAGACAGCAATTGGCTATGGAACACGACAAAAACGTTGCCCAAGTAGCTGGTGAGTTTAACGGTCGCGTTCCAAGCGTTAATTCTGTCATGCTTTTCATTCAGGAGAATTCAATTGGAGAGCTCAATTCCAATTACAATTTACTTACTTCTGGCAGCTTGCGGCCGAATCGTTTCAGAACGAAAAGCCGAGAGACGGTTAATTCTTATCAAACGGCAAAACGTTCGTATGCTGCATTCAATGATTATATAGAGCGCTACATGAACAGTCATAATGTAACTGAGTTGGATTTAAATAAACGGATTGCTCAATTGCTACCAGCGGCAAAAAAGGCTATGATTAATCAAAATAGCTCTGGAAGAGATGCGCTTAACCTATTAATTGAACGGATTAAGGCTGAATTGGAAAAACAAGATCCAATACCAGCTATTACGGCCTTATCAGGAACGCAAGGACAAAATGTTGCCCGTGGCCAAAATGGGGTTACTGAAAGTGGCAAATCTGCTGATTATTCAGGTGTCGCTGATGATTGTAAAACTGCAAAAGAGTGCGTAGAGCGTGCCGATGAATTGTTGAATGGAGAAGAAAATGCTCTTCTCCGACTTGCCTATCTTGATAGAGCAGTAGAACTAAATGATACTTCGCGTTCGGCTTTATGGAGTAGAGGTGTATTAAAGTTGTTCGAGTTGGACGATAATCAAATGGGTGCGATGGCTGATTTTAATAAGGTTATTTCACTTGATAGTACGTTAGCATTGGCTTTCGGACTGCGTGGAATGGCAAAACTTTTATTGGGTGACAAGAGAGGTGCCTTGGTTGATTTTGATAAATCGATAATTATGGATCCTAAGCTGGCTATTTCATACTATAATCGGGGTTTTTTGATGCTTCAAGATGGAGAGATAGATAAGGCGTGTTGGGATTTCAGCAAAGCCGGGGAACTTGGAGAAGAACGTGCATACGCAGCCATTAAGCAATTCTGCAACAAATAGGCGTGGCACCCTGCAAATAAAGAGGGTTTATTGATGGAGGTAATTTCATACTACGACCCAGAAGGCAACCCGTTAGATAAAGGCACCTTGGTAAATGGTAATGGAATAGCTAATTACTATGGTGCAACAGCAGGAGAGGTAGGGATTTCCAAGATTAACGGAGCTATAAATCAAGCTGTATTGTGCGTTAGGTCAACCCAAAGCACCAAGTATTTGTACCAATTCTTGCTTTTTATGAAAGGAAGGATTTTGGCAAAATATATTCAAGGCGGACAAGGAAATTTGTCAGCTGACATTTTGAAATCAATTCGCTTACCTCTTCCATCCAAAGAAGAACAACAAAAGATAGCCGACTTCCTAAGTGCGTTGGATAAGAAGATAGAAGCGGTAAGCACCTAAATAGCCAAAACCCAGCAGTTTAAAAAAGGGCTGCTACAAAAGATGTTTGTGTGATATGGAACAGCCTTCAGAGCATCAAGTTATAGATTGGTTGCTTGCGACATTATCGCAAAAAGGAGCTTCAGGCTTCAACGTCTATTTTGATCTAGAAGAACAATACGGCAGCTCATTTGCCAGTGAAAAGGCAAGCTTCTTTGAGGATAAGCTCAAATATTACAAACTAACAGAAAGAGACCCTCAAGACCAGATACTCAGGTTGACCTTTAAAGGCGAATTGATTGTGAAGAAAGGGGGCTGGCTATTGTTTGTAGAAGAGCACCGAAAAAAAATACTGCGTGAAGCGCGCTTGAAAGCGCATACAGAAGTGGAGGCAAGAGAAGTGGAATTAGTTGCTGAATCAGGTGCTGGATTAGAAGGTGCAATCAGTGAACCCCAACCAAAATCGAGAGGACTGTTACTGTCTGATTTGGCGGTATTTTTATTCATCCTCTTTACCCTTATGTGCATCATAATGTATAATGACTTTCACTAATGATGAAGATTAAAATAGAACAACAGATACCCCAACCCCAGCAGTGTAAAATAGGGCTGCTGCTGAGCGTTTGTGTGAGACGAGATTGACTATTAATAGCTATTGACATCGTATGAGGAAGTGGTCATATTTCTAATTCACTAAAACCTAGCAACAATGAGATACTATTTACTGATTACCCTTTCATTCATTTTAATTCTAATAGGACATGAATCGGTAATGTCGCAGGATAGAACAACTGCGGAAAAGAAGTACAAGACAGTCGTATTCACCACTCCAGAAACGTACGTTACAGATGTAGATTCAGGCGATTACTTTAACAAACGAATGCTTAACGTTCTTTTCAGGAAAGAGGTTAGTTCACTCGTTACTGGTTCTGATGATGTCGTTACAAACAGATGGTACGCCACTCTGGGTAATGAAGATGAACTGCTTTCGCTTGGAGGTGTATTAGGATTGGGCAAAAAGAAGACCAAAAAAATCACCAATCTATTAGCTTTTGGTATTAACCTAAAGTCTAAGAGTGGGTTTGCAACCCTTTGGGAAGATGGCGACTGGGCAGCTGGAATAAATGGAACTTTTAAGTACACTTTTGTTGGAAAAGGTTCGATTAACTACGGTAAATACAATCATGGTATACCGCTTGAGTCGTATAGGAAAAATGTACTTAAACCGAAGTATGATAAAGAGGTTGAGAAGTATTTAGAGAAGGGTGGTACTTACGATAATCTCAAAACCGCGATGGATGCTATATCCACTGGAGCGTTAACCTCTAAGGATACGGCTTCAATAGTAAAGACGCTCAAGAAAAAGTCTGACGAGACCTACGAAAAGATGGCGGAAGAAGAAGCTGATTTCCTTCAAGAAAAACAGTGGTTCAATTTTTTGAGGGATTACTGGGTTTCAGTTGAAGGGAACATTCCATTTACACGCAAAAAGTATTCGCTAGTTGATACGGTTACTACTATACTCCATCAGATAAAAAGTTCTATGGATTCAATTTGACCCTGTCAGGCACCTATATGCTCAAGTTCAGACACGATTTAGCCATGTATTTCAGCGCAAGAGGGAAAATTTATAACAACAACAATATTGTTACCGAAGAACTAAGCAGCGAAAACTTTCAAACTATTGTACCTCAGTCAACTACCAATCAAGTTGTAACGGATGAGAAGGATGTATATATAGGTGAATATGACCGTTTTATTTCCACTTCTATTGGGGCGGAGTACATCTTCTTTTTTAGAAAATGGGTAGGTATTAGCGCAAGTGTTGAAAGAACATTTGGAAAGCATGAAGTGACGAATTGGAAAGTTGGTATTCCTTTCTCATTACGAGATAAAGACGGAGAACCGAAGGTCAATTTTGAACTACAGTATAAGCATGTGAATAAGAAACAACTTATTGGGATACGAGTTGGTTTTGTACTTGGTAAGTATGTTGGATAGGCGGTTTAAATCTCCTACCTGCGAATAGATAAAAGATAGCAGTTCAAAAAAAGCTGCTGCAGAAGATGTTTGTTTGGTATAAACGATTGACGTTATTAGCGTGTGTATTTCTTGAAAATCAGACACATGCGTCTGATTTTCTTGATTAGCGTGCGTTTTTCAGGCAAAAACATTAATATATTTGAATCTCCGCTAGCGTGTAAAAATCATATTTAATATAATATAGCGTGTCTTTTTCATTTGAAGCGTCTGTTTTTCATGGTAGAAAAACTCCAGAACCAGGGGTAATAGTAGGGTATGCGGCAATTGCTGTCAAATTAAACCTCAACATACCAACACCTAAGGTTATTGCGCTAATCAGTAAAAAAAACCGCCAGTACCAGAAAAACAACTGGTTGGTGCTAACGCCAAAACATCAACCAGAAGAAACACTTTATAAGCAGCTGGTGTTCGCCCTAAAATATGAAGGAGTTGACCTGCTTTTCTTTAAGCGCTTGTTTCAGTCACAGTCGCCAAACCAAATACAGGAGTTGCTGCAGATAGAACCCACTGGTCAGTACAGTCGGAGAATCTGGTTTTTATATGAGTGGCTTATAGGGGAGGAACTCCCGCTTAAGGATGCTGACGTAAAGATTAAGTACACACCATTACTTGACGCAAAGCTACAATACGGGGTACAGGGTGAAAACTCAGCCCGGCACCGAATTGTAAATAACTTACCTGGAACGCGCGATTTTTGTCCTCTAATCAGAAAAACTCCAAAACTTGAACGTTTAACAACAAGTGAACTTTCGGAAAGGAAAAATGCACTTATTAATGGTGTGCACAAAGACGTTCTACAACGAGCATCAGCGTTCCTGCTTTTAAAAGATTCCAAGGCTTCATTCACAATAGAAGGTGAAAGTCCCCTCAGTAAACGAGCAGCTCGGTGGGGCAAAGCAATTGGGCAAGCAGGAATGAATGCATTGAGCAGGAAGGAGCTTTTACGACTTCAGCAATTGGTTATTGAAAGCAATCGGTTTATGAAAATGGGTTTTCGAGAGGAGGGCGGCTTTGTAGGTGACCACGACCGTAGCTCTGGAGAGCCAATGCCGGATCATATTTCCGCTCGTTCCGAAAACGTGATTCAGTTGGTTGATGGTCTAATTGAAACCGAACAACTCCTACTGAAAGATCAAGATTTTGACGCTGTTATGGCTGCTGCAACAATTGCTTTTGGGTTTGTCTTTATTCATCCATTTGTCGATGGAAATGGCAGAATTCACAGGTATCTGATTCATCATATTCTTGCCAGAAAAAGCTTTACACAACAAGGCATTATTTTTCCTGTTTCAGCGTCCATTCTTGATCATATCGATGACTATCGTAATGTGCTAGAATCATACTCACATCCATTGTTAGAGTTGATTGATTGGAGTGTAACTTCCGATAATAATGTTGAAGTTACCAATGAGACAATTGATTTGTACAGGTACTTTGACGCTACAGAACAGGCAGAATTCTTATACGATTGTGTGATTGACACTGTAGAAAACATCATTCCTATTGAGGTAGCGTATCTGAGAAATTATGATGTGTTCAAAAAGTATTTAGACGATGAGTTTGAAATGCCTGATAAAGTAGTGGCATTATTGGTCAGGTTCCTTGAACAAGGAAACGGAAATCTATCTAATCGAGCACAGAATAAAGAGTTCAAAGAGTTGAAAGAGTCTGAAATTGCACAAATAGAATCAATGTATCAGAGCATCTTTTTAGAAGGATAAATGAGCACGCAGTCTGAAGCAGAACTTGAAGGACGAAGCACGTTTACAATTTCATGCGACTTAATTCACGTTACAAAACCATTTATCTAGGAGCTAGAATTGCGTTTAACTGCGATGATTTCTTATGAGTCTATTTCATCTAAATGAACGAATAAGTCATCGTCCAGTTTCTCATGGTGGCAAACCCCAAGAGAATGAATGTTTTACCATATAAAAGAAAATCCCCTGTAAATCAAGTATTTACAGGGGATTGAAATTATTAGTGTGATCGCGCCAGGATTCGAACCTGGGACCGTCTGCTTAGAAGGCATAATTTAACACTTCATTTTCGAAACACTTAATCTTCTGTAAGCCTTATAAACAAAGGGTTAGACAAATGTAAAACTTAATTTGATTTCATTTGATAGTGGGCAAATTCATTGTATTTTTGGGCAAGTAATGGGCAAGCGCAAAAATCAAGGCAATGACAGAGCAACAAACTAAAGTCACAATTGTACTGGACAAACGAAGTGAAAAGAAGGACGGGACGTTTCCAGTAAAAATTCGCATTTGGGACTGCGTGGCGCAAAAGGCCAAGCGATACGGGACTGAATTAAGTTTATCGGAACAGGAATTTGAATCGACATGGAATACCGTAAAACCTCGAAAGCAATTCCAACCGTTGCGAAAAAAAATGCTTTCAATACAAGCACAAGCCGAAGAGGTTATTCAAAGTCTAAAGCCTTTCACATTCGATGCGTACGAAGTCAAATTGAACAGACCTACAGGAGATTCGAATAACGTGTTTTACCATTACAGGCTGCGCATTGATGAACTCACAGCGGCCAAGCAAATAAGTACCGCAAGCAATTACCGATTGGCAGCCAAGGCATTGAAAGCCTATCACAGCGCGGAGGTTTTGCCGTTCGTTTCAATTACCCCAAAGTTTCTGCAAGGCTTTGAAAACTACATGGTAAGCATTGGGCGCAGTCTTACAACTGTGAGTATGTACCTCCGCACACTTCGCACTATTTTCAATGATGCCATTGCTTCAAAGGATGTTAACCCTGAGTTGTACCCTTTTGGGCGAAGGAAATACGTAGTACCAGCCTCACAGAACGTGAAAAAGGCATTGACACCCGAACAGCTTCGCGATTTGATGGATGCACAGGCGACAACACCCGACCAAGAAAGGGCGCGGAGGTTTTTCTTTTTCAGCTATGCAAGTAATGGAATGAACATGAAGGACATTGCTTTGCTGAAATGGCAACAGGTGGAGACCGACAAGTTGACATTCTTTGGGCAAAAGACCAAACTCACAAAGAAGGACAAGCAAAAGCCGATAACGGTTTTCCTAACTGATTTTCACCGTGAAGTTTTGGAGCAATACGGAACAGACCCTAAGCGGTCGGAATACGTGTTTCCAATACTGGAGGACGGTATGGATGCCGAAAAGCAACACGGTACGGTTAAGAACTTCACCAGCTACGTGAACCAGCATCTTGCCAAGCTATGCAAGGCGAATAATTTACAGAAGGTTTCTACCTATTGGGCGCGGCACAGCTTCGCCACCGTTGCCGTAAGGAAAGGCGCAAGTATGGAGTTCATGCGCGAAGCGTTAGGGCATAGCGACATGAAAACGACCCTAAATTACTTTGCAGGGTTTGACGATGAAGCAAAGAAGGAATTTGCAAGCACCATAATGGATTTTTAACATGAAGGGCAACAGTTGGAACGATGGTCACATTGACAGCATTGGAGAAAGCATTTTAGGGCTTTCATTAGTGCTATTGGTTGCAGTGTTTTTGTTGTGGCCGTTGGCATTGTCAAAAGACTACAAAGGCGGTGGAGGTTGCTGCAACGCCACAGACACGGAATTGATGCGCGATAAATGAAAAAGTACGAAGTTGATGTTTCGGAGGCGAAAGCGTTGGGATGGGTAGCCTCCGACCCCAGTCAAAAAACAATTCCCGTTGTCGAATACGAACTGGAGGACATACCCAAATTGCTAAATAGAGAGATACCTTGTTGTTCCAACGAAGCCCAAGAAAGAAGGTGGAGAAACTACATGGTTTCGTTTCAATAATGAAGCGCAAAAAGTTTGGGACGATAATCAACAAGTTAAGGAGAGTGCATACTGGCAAGCGATTGAGGCAAAACTGAAGGCAGCAAAGGCATCTTTTTTAAGCAATTTAAAAAAGTTACCGAACCCAACCGAGACAATAGCAGACAGGATAAGACAGGGCAATTGGATGCTGAATCCTGACAGCGACCCAACCGCGCCCAATGAATTAGGATTTACGGCAAGACACCTCAAAACAACATGGATTGCATTGAAACGAGGGCAAAGAAAATTCTCTACAGCCGACAATTATTATCAAATGTTGGCGGACGTAGAAGCGAAGTTTCTGCAATGGCTAAAGGAATTACAACCACCTCCACAGGAGCATCCAGCAGCTCCTTTTTTAGTACCAATTACAGTACGTGAAGAGATTATGAAGCGTTTACAAGGCGGTTTAGGATGGGATAAGTTTATGCAGGATTTGCGAGATTCATCTGCTCACAAAGCAGTTCAAGAGGCTGATTCTATGCCCTCCGAAACCATAGCCGACACCTCCGCACCAAGCGAAGAAAGTGAAGGCGGCACAGAGGCGAAATTGACCTATTGGAAAGCGGCCTATTTTTTAGCTTACAAGCGTATTCGCATTACAGACCCGCGAGCCTCTACTGACAAGTCAGCTAACGAGTATGCACTTAAATTATGTGGTCTGAATAGCGGGTCAAGTGGATGGCAGTTGTTCGATAAATACAGGAGACTGATAAGCCCAAACGACCGAAATACTTTCTTTAATTCAGCGGTAGATTCCTTCAATTCGGGCGATAAGTTTGATAAAACGCCACAGGCTTTATTGAAGGACATTGAAACCATAATACCACTACTGGAGGGCGAAAATAAGTCAGAGGCGGAGAGCGACCTAAAACGCTGGAATACAACGTGCTGAAGTGAAGTAGCGTAAAGATTGCAACCCGTTGCAACCCCTTTCATGGGTTTAACCCCCGTGAAATTTGTACCACACTAATCAAAATAAGTGGTACGATGGAAAATCAAATAGTAACATTCAATGAGATGCCGACCATCTTAGGCCAACTACTGGCTCAGGTGGAACGCATAGAGCGGAAACTGGCAGATGCCGTTCCGAAACAAGAATCCCGACCTGAGTATGTGACCATAAAGGAGGCACGCGAAATTCTGCGTGGCACGGTCACAATCGGAACAATTTATAACTGGAAACACCAAGGCCGTATTTCATCGACCAAGGTAGGGCGCAAGCTATTGTTCAAACGGTCGGATGTAGAAGCAATGCTAAAGGGCAATTACAGCCCGACAGCAGCCGAACAAGATGCTGCAATTGATGCAGAGGCCGAAGTTCTTTTGACCAATTCAGTTAAACGAAAAAAGACGGCTAGCCATGAGTAAACATGACAATACCGCCTTTAATTCGGAGCAGGATAAAGGTAGCAATTTAGAGTTGTCAAAAGCACTTTACAGCGTCTTATACGAGATGCCGCAAAGTAGAAGAATGGCAGCCACAGAAACGGGCTATCCCGACCAAACTTACATGGTCACGCGACCTGTAAAGGACTGGATTGACCAAGGTCTGGCGCAAGTAATAGGACGTATCAAATGCAGTCGCTCAGGGAGATTGGTTCAGGCGGTCACAACGAACCCAGAACTATTCCGACTTTCTAACCAATTAAAACTTCCTTTAGAATGAATCCATTGGAAGATTTAAGAACATTGAAGGCGGAGGTTCTGAATCCTGATCAATGGCAGCCGCAACCCGACAGCGTAAGACGTGAAAACTCCGCGCGTTTATTAGTGGAACTTCAAACAGCACTAATAGACCCAAGAGACGAATTAAGACCGCCACCGATAGCCCTAAGCATTGGCAGTGACCCGTATAACCGTTCCATTATTGGCACGATGGGAAACTTGAGTTTGGTAATAGGAAAAGCAAAAAGTCGAAAAACCTTTTTCGTTTCCATAGCATTGGCAGCGGCAAGCAGTTCGGCCAATGTTCTTGGAAGGTTCAAAGGACACCTGACAAGCGATAAAAGCACCGTTCTCTACTTCGACACAGAGCAGGCCGATTATCATGTTCACCGCGTAGTTAAGCGCATTTGTTTGCTCATGGACATTGAAACGCCTGAGAACTTCAAAGCCTACGGATTGAGAAAATACAACCCAGCAGAACGTATAGAGTTGATACGGGCGGCAATTGAGAATGAGCCGAAACTTGGCTTTGTGGTTATTGATGGCGCAAGGGACTTGGTCACTTCAATAAATGATGAAGAGCAGGCTACCAACCTAAGCCATTTGTTTCTGAAATGGACACAGGAAAAGCAGTTTCATCTAATGACAGTACTACACCAAAACAAAGGCGATAACAACGCGCGCGGACATCTTGGAGCGGAGTTGGTCAATAAGGCCGAAATAACGCTTTCAGTGACCAAAGACCAGGGAAGTGGTTTCTCAATTGTCGAAGCTGAATTTTCGCGCGACCGTGAACCTGAACCGTTTGCTTTTGAAATTGACAGCATGGGAATACCGCAATTAGTAGAAGATTGGCAGTTCAGAACGGAGCAAAGCCGAACCAAGAAAAGTATTTCACCGAATGACATACCAATTGAGACTCATTTGCGAATACTTAGAGACACGTTTGCAAAATTGCCTGATCCTAAGTACTCCGAATTTTGGAGACAGCTTAAAGCGCAACTGGCTGAACTTGGGAACACCATAGGAGACAACAAGGCGAAGGATTTCGCGCAGTATTATCTGACAAATGATTTCATCATTCGGAACGGTAATGAAGGAAGTCCCAAAGCTACCTACCAGTTTAATGACAAGATGGAAAGTTCATCTATTGATAATGAGTAACAAGTTTAATAGTGCCTATACATAGGCACTTAAACTAGTAAACTAGTTAATGAGCCAGTTTAATAGAATAGTTTAACCTAGTAAACCAGTATAGAAAGTGTCGATTGTTTCATTTAGATTTCAACTTGAAAAAGGAGGTAAAAAATTCCTTTGTCCCAATTGTGGAAAGCGGAGGTTCGTGCGATACGTTGACGCAACTAAAGGAGAACGATTACCTGAGCAATTCGGCCGATGTGATAGGGAACAGAATTGCCGTTATCACAATAGACCTGAAGGCACACAGAACACCTTTAGAACAGTTCTGATACCAATTGCAGAGCCGCCAAGCTTTATGGAGTTTGATACGATGGCCGCAAGCTTATTACAAGGGAATACTAGCAACCTTGCCAAATGGCTAAGAGGTCAATTCGGGAACAAGATTGCAAGCGACACCATTACCAAGTACAAGGTCGGAGCGTCTAAGCATTGGCAAGGCGCAAATGTCTTTTGGCAAGTCGATACCAATGGCAACATTCGCGGAGGTAAAATCATGCAATACGATGAGACAGGCCACCGCGTCCGCGTTCCTTCCAACCGTGTCACGTGGGTTCACAGTCTATTGAAAATACAAGGCTACAATCTGAGACAATGCTTCTTTGGTGAACACCTTTTAGCTGAACGACCCAGCGACCCCGTGGGAATAGTTGAAAGTGAGAAAACGGCAATTGTGGCAAGTATTTACATTCCTGAAATGGTATGGATTGCTACAGGAGGCAAATACGGCTGCAGGTGGAAAAATGATGCGAACGTGCATGCCGTTTTAAGTGGCCGAAAAGTGACACTATTTCCGGACTTGGGCGCGTTCAATGAGTGGAATGAGATTGCAACCAGTATAATTAGTGCGAAGACCGTTGTAATAAGTGATCTACTGGAAAAGAACGCAACTGACAACGAAAGGGAACAAGGTTTAGACCTTGCGGACTATTTAATTCCATTAAATTATAAAGCGTTAGCCGTTCCTGAACCAGTATTATTTATCTAAAGTAGACGTTTTTACATGGCACAAGGAATAAAGACAGGAGGCAGAGAAAAGGGAACACATCAACTTAAAAGATTGATGTCTGTTACTTAGGGAATTACGGTGTATTCAATAATTGAGACATAAGCCTCAGCACCGCTATTAAATAGAAACTCAAGCATATCAGACTCATTGAAGTAAATCGGGAGCTGAGCATCTTGTGGTCCCCATGTTGGGGAGATGTATCGCAAGAATGTAGAAGTACCGCCATTAACACGCAGATTCAAATAGTTCGAATTGGCGTAAACATTTGTAGAGAACCCAACAAGCTTCCAAATTTTACCTGAGGGAACGGGTCCAAGTGTAGAGTTGTCTTGAACTTGTTCATTTATGGCCTGACTGAACTCCAAGTCCGTACCTGATTGGGCTTGAACTGAAATAGCAAATGACAACGCGATAAATGAAATCAATAATCTTTTCATGGCTACATTCCTCCTGTATAGATTAACATTTTACCGCTTCCTCCCTTGAGTCGACCAGCTTCCTCTGAATAGAATGAATAAGGAACGGTCATTATTTGATTTGTACCCATTTCCACAAAACTTGTTCCCCCACTTGCATCTAATTCTGTCTTAATGAAGTGGGAATTACTGCCCCAATCAATGGAAGTAAAAGAACCAGTTGGATTTGTACCCTGACCAATTACGGTATTTACAAGACCAAAACCGTTGGTCGTACCATTGTGTGTTTCCTGATAAACCACAGAACCACTAACAGCCCCTTCAAGGATGGAAACCCTTAAAGCCACACTTTGGTTTTCCAGCACCTGTCA
>FLOH01000340.1_pt1 | contig 112018 bp, 102 predicted proteins | sample 756751 | NCBI WGS metagenome assembly FLOH01 (sample SAMEA4026879, study PRJEB14308) | marine metagenome | biome: coastal water; material: water | depth 74 m
CCAAACATGATCTGTCATCTGGAAAGCGCTGTGAAAATTCAATAATATTCTCGCCTATAAATTTCATGATGTGATTTTAATCAAATTATTAGCCTCAAATATAAGTATTTATTTTGACACCTCAATAATAAAATTCGACTCTATTCAGGTACATGTTCTAACCTAAGTCAAATTTTTCAATCTGAAAGCAATGCATTTTCCTATAGTGGGCTGACAGTTAATAACGAATACTTTATAAAAATTGAAGCCGATAGTATATTAACTACTCCTATTGAGGTTGCATTTATGATGTGTCCATCTGTTCATGTTAATTTTAGCGTTTCACCACTTGAAATATGCATGGGTGATAGTTTTGAAATAGTTGATTTAAGTAGTGGATTTTGTAATAATTTTGATTACGATTATACATGGGATTATAGTGGTGGAGCTACTAATCAGATACTTCTAAGTATATCAACGAATACACTTCCTATGCCAAGTTTTTATAAAACTTTTACTTCATCTGGAGTATATTGGATAAAGCTCCGAATTGATTGGTCTGATCCTTACACAAGTCAATGGGGTTACTTGATTGATTCAGTTGAAGTAATTGTACATGATAGTGTTATTTGGGGTAATATACAGGTATTAAGTGATTATACATGTGATAGCGTATTTTTAGTTACAGATAGTAGTTTTAATTTAGAATCTTCTTGGGGGATGCCGCAAGGATATCCTAATGGAATATTTTGGAAATTTTTTGACTATAATAACCCAGCTTATCCTGTTACATTTTATACTAACCCAGGTGATATACAAGAAGTTGTAACATATCCTTTCACTCCAAATACGCCACTACCTGCAGGTCAATATTATTTAACAATGGCAGGGCAAAATTTTTGTGGAAATACTATATATGACTCCATCAATTTTTTTATTACTGGTGGAACTCCCATTATAACAGGGACTCAACAGGTCTGTGTGGGTGATACTGCTTTATTTGAAGGAAGTAGTGGTTGTCCAGAATTTTGGCAATGGACTTTCGGTGATGGAACAAGCAATTTAGGTAGCAATACAGTATATCATATATATTCGCAGCTAGGCACTTACCAGGTTGCATTACAAACTAATTCGGGTGGGGTACTAGGTTATCACACTATCGAAGTAATCCAAGCCCAAACTCCTATAATTGCTGGCTACAAAAACAATTGCGATTATACTGTATTATACAGTATTGACAACTTTGATACTAATTACACCTATACATGGTCAACACAGGTTTTTGATCAATCTTCTTACCAATATACCACAGGACAGTTTATTATAAACGGAAGTAGCAATGTGGAAACAGCTAATACAGCAAATATTGACTGGACTACATCCTCATTTCCTGGGCTTCCTGATTATGTGTTAATTACAGTAGAAGCTCATTTAATAGGAAGTAATTGTTCTGCAATTTCTACAATGAAAATAACAAAATGTTGTTCATTTAAAGGTTATGGATTATTACATGACACCATTATTTATTCCGATACAGCATTTACAAATGTAAATAACTTAATAATAAATGGAATAGTAACTTTTAGCGGCGGTGTAACTTTTGATAATTCAAGTATTTTGCTGGGGCCGCTAGCTAAAATAATTGTTGATAATAGCTCAAAGTTTGAAGCAATTAATACTACTTTTCAATCTAAGGAATGCCTCTATATGAATGATGGAATTTATGCCGAAACTCAAAACGATACAATAGTATTCAGAAGTAACTCTGGTTTAACATCATCAATTAATGGTTTGTGCTCTTCAAATGGAGCATACCTTAGAGCTGATAGTTCTGCCTTTTTCAATAATCTAATTGGTATTCAAATATTAGATCATAAGCAAGTTTTATTTCCAATTCCTCCTCCAGCTTTTACACCCGGCGATTACAGTATTACAAATTGTGATTTTGGTGTAACTTATAATCCTCTGCAAGTACTAACCTACCCTTATAATGGGGTTCAGCCTTTAACTGGTATTAACATTAAAAATGTACAAGGAGTAATAATCGGAGATTCTTTATTAGGTGGCAATACTTTTTCAAAATTAAGGGCTGGTATTACTATTTATAACTCCAAAGTTAATATCTATAATAACCAATTTACGGGCATTGAAAATTTTATGGGGCCTGCGCCTGTATCAGAGGCTGCAATTAGTATAAATTCACTAAGTGTATTTGAAATGGAGAATATAGGTGATGTCGTAATTGGCTCTTCTGCCAATAGTTCAAAGAATGTATTTGATTCATGCGAAATAAGCGTTTATTCGAATAATTCTAAACTATTGATTAAAAATAATGTCTTTAAGTACGGTCATCAAAGTATTGACGTTTATAATTTTAAAAACGGAACTAATATTGAAAATAATCGTTTCAAAGATATTAATTTTGGAATTAAATTCAATAATCTACTTGGCGTGAATAGAAAACTAGATATATATAATAACTTTTTTGAAGGACAAGCAGATAATAGTTATTCACTTGTTAGTAGAGAAGCTATGAATTTAATCAACTGTAACTCACAAGTGAACTCTAGTATTAGAGCCAAAGTGGCTAATAATACCATTCGATTTGCTGGTCAAAAGTATTCCATTGCAAGTGGTATTCGCGTACAAAATTGCGATGGTATTTTGGTGAATAGCAATCATATAGCTAGGTCAACAAGTATCCCCATTATTAATGCTGATTGGGATAAGACGATTGGAATAAGAGTAGCCACTAGCCAAGGTGCTCAAATTACAGATAATTACATCTATGGATTTGGGCAATCCATAACTACTTATGGCAACCTTACTGGGACTCAATTTTCATGCAACGAACTTAGAATCTATAAATATGGCTTCTATTGGTCATTATTTACTTCATTAAGTCATCAGGGAAGAGCAGGTTCAAGCCCTCAATTACTCGGATTAAATACCCATAATTACTGGGCTTCCCTTCCTAGTATTAATGGGACTGAACAATTGGCACAAGGTTCTTCAGCTGATAATATTCAGAATACTACACCTGTTAGGTGGTATCATTTTAGTTCTTTGGGTTCACAATATATTCCTAATAGTGTTAATAATACAATACCTACTTTGAAAATTAAACCTATTGCAAATGATAGCGCAATACACCAATGTGCAGGTGGTAGTGGACCTAATGGAAGCGGAACCAGTACAGGCGGTGGTACACCCAATGGTGGAAGTTCAACCGTAATGAGTTTGATCGAAAACATTGATGACCCTGAACTTAGAGATTTTATGTTTGAAGACCTCTTACAAGGCGAAGAATATACTGATTTGCAGAATGAGTATCGGGCTTATGACGCCGACTTCCTATACAAAATGTTAGCTGATGATACCACCATGATGTGGCTTGGAGGAACGAAGGATGCTGATTATCGTTACTTTTTCGACAGTATTCAAGAGGCTAATATCGGACAATTTACAGATGTTTATAATTTGATAGATGCTGGTGATTTTGAAGAAGCGATAGCCCTTAATAATGCTATTATTCCTGAGCAGGATATATTTGTAAATTTAAAAACAACACTTGGTATTTATCTTAGCACTTGGTGTCTTGATAATTATAGCTTGACCACTACAGAATATGAAACACTATATAGCATTGCCAGTCAAACTCCTTATGAGGGTGGCGATGCAGTTTATACAGCTCGTATTATGATTGGCTTTGAGCCTGATGAAGAAGGAGTTGTCTATCGGATAGCAAAACCTATACAAGCGAATTTAGAAGATGAACTTGTTCTTTATCCAAACCCTGCTTCTGACCAGTTAACCATTGAGTTTACAAATGATAAGTTTGAAGAAGTAAGTGCAAATCTTAAGGTTTATACCATAACCGGTAGCTTGATATATACAAAACAATTCAATACAAACAATTCATTTGAAGTAGTATCAGTCAAAGACTTGAAAAATGGAGTTTATATTTATCATATTTCTTTATCGAATGGAATGGATAAATCTGGTAAATTAGTTATACTTAAACAATAAATTTTAATAGGCGAGAGTCTTGTTAATTCGAGACTCTTGCTTTTATATATGAAAATAAAAATAATACATATTGCTTTTATTTTTGTTTTAAGCTTTCAACTTAAAGCACAGATTAATCTTGTGCCAAATTATTCGTTTGAAGTTTATGATATTTGTCCGATACAACATTCTTACTTAACCCCATCGTGTTCTTTTTGGTTTACACCTATGTCTAAAATGACATCAGTACCTTCCTCTCTATACTCGTTAAACAGTTGGGGGTCTAGTGATTATTTCAATATTTGTTCGCCAAATAATAGTGTTCAGGTGCCACAAAATGCACTTGGGTTTCAGTATCCTAATGCAGGAAATGCTTATTCTGGTATTTACCTAACCACTACAATATCAACATCATATATTAATTTTAAAGAATACATTGAAACAACCTTAGATCAAAGATTAGTAAAAAGCAGAGAATACTGTGTAGAATTCTATTATTCCATAGCTGAATATGGTCCAAGCCTGGAATATTATCCAATTGAGGTCGGTATATTGTTAACTGATACTGTAGTTTATAGGCTTAGCGGAGTTGGAACTAACCAACCCCAGAATATTATTACCACACCACAAGTAACTCAGCAATTACCAACAATAAAAGATACGATGAACTGGATAAGAGTAAGTAGTAGTTTTATTGCACAAGGTAGAGAGCGATATTTAACCATTGGCAATTTTCAAAACACAGATACATTATTAAATAAAACTGTTTATGTTTATATAGACGATGTAAAACTTTGGTATTGTGGTCCAGACACCACGCCTCAGCCTCTAGATTCCATGATTATCCCCAACATATTCACGCCCAATGGAGATGGCATAAATGATAAATTTGATTATAAAAATCAAGAGCAGTGGGAATTTGAAACGCAAATATATAATCGCTGGGGAGAGTTAGTTTTTGATAATAAAAGCTCCGAAAACTGGGATGGCACATTTAAGGGCAATAAAGTAAGCGCTGGAGTATATTTTTATATGATAAAAGCTACTGCTATTAAAAATGGTGAGATTCGGGTTTATAAGGGAACTGTAACAGTGATGTATTGAATAACGCTATTTCGCCACGAAGTGGCAGCTTATTTCAACCCAAGGCAATGACTTGGGTGAAAAAAAAGTGCAATTTAGATTTCGCCCTGAAAGGGCAATTTAATAATAATGAATTCAAGTTTTGATAATAAGCTTATGAAAATGGTTTAGCTATCAGTAGTAGCGTCCTCAGCGCGCTAATGCTATAGGTTTAATTGCAAGCGTTTTTTACTTTTTTATTCGTTGCAATTTGAAATATCATATGGTGGTCTTGACCATCTAACATATTGCCCTAGGGTATATTCTCTTTTAACCACTTCACCACCGCAAACAAAAACCATATAATCTGATATTGAATTACCAAAACCCAAATCAATTTTTAAAGTGTCATTTTCAAATGTGTAATTTTCTGGGTTTGGTATTGCATGAGCTGTTGTTACTGTATCCCAATTACAATTAGGAGTGATACAATACACCGTATATCTTAAACCATTTTCAAAGATGTAAGCAGTGTTCGGATAGTCTTCTAATACCCACTTGCCTTCGATAGTGTTGGACTTAGGAGTTTCTTGAATAGACTGGGTTTCTTCTTTTTCACATCCTAAGAATAGAGAAGAAATTATTATGGTGGAAATCATCCAATATTTTTTCATAAATATTAAGTTCTAGTATATCAAATTTAATTATTCTCAAATGCTTGTCAACTAATCTCTAATCTTGTCTAAAATTCGATTAAGTTCAACAACCTCATGATCCGCAAGATTAGCAAGCATGGTATCTACTTTCTGCTCTATACTAAACATTTTGTCTAAAAGCGCTAAACCTTTTTCGGTGATTTCAACCGATTTTTGACGACGATCCTTCGAGTTTTCAACTCTGCTTACATATTCTTTTTCATATAAGCGATCTATAATGCGACTTACATCTGAATCGCGGTCAAGCATACGCTCCTTTATAAAACTAATTGTAAGGGGAGCTTCGGGACGAAAACCACGTAAAATTCTTAATACATTATATTGCTGTTCTGCAATTCCATGCGATTTTAAGGACTGTAAAAATTTATAGCTCAACTGTTTAGTTGTGTAATTGAGATTTATTAATCCTTTGTGGTATTCGTTCCGAAAGCGACCCTTTATTTCTTCTTCTAACTTCATTATTTCATGCAGAATAATTCTTTATTTCTTATAATTCCAACAACCCAAACTAAAATGAGAACAACTGATGGAAATACGATACTCAATCCGCCTGTCATATGTAAGATTATTGCACCGCCCATATAAGAGCTCAATAGCAATACTCCAAACTTATTTGTTTTGGGAAAAAGGAAAATTAAAGCTGAAACTATTTCTCCAATGGCAATAATGATTCGCCAATCACCTAATTTCATTTGCTCCATTTGCTCTGGATGCAGAAATAATTTACCTGTAGCGCTAAATAAAAATAAAGCCGTTAGCAATCCAGAGATAACCCAAGCAATAATTTGCGCTATTTTTGATTTTTCAATACTCATAATTTTTGATTTTAGAATTACACACGATTATGACTACCATCACAGAAAGCTCCATTTCCTGAATGTTTACATCCACAAAAAGCTACTTTCTTTTCTTCCATAATGTCCACTTTGGTAGGTGTAAAACCGCTACCTTTATGTGCTCCATTGCAAAATGGTTGATTGTCACTATTACCGCAAGTGCAGAAAAATACTGTACTTGGCTTCATATCCATCACATAAGGTGATTTTTGGGCAATTGTTGGTTTATCCATGTTTTAAAATTTAATATTGGCTTTATCGCCAAAGGTTAGTACTATTTTAATAATAATTATGCGGCAAAGATATGTGTAAACATTATATGTTGCAACATCTAATTTCCAAAAACATGCCTTAATCTGATATATATTATTATATAGAGGTAGAAATTTTTGAATTCTAATATCGTAAGAAGGTGAAAATGAATGACACTGATGATACAGATAATAAAGATATTATTTTATCAGCTCAAATACAATAATTCCTGATTAACCTTGTACCGTTTTTTTTTAAACGATACTATATCATATCTTTATGAATAGTCTCCACCAGTCTATTTTTCAATAATTCGGCGTAAATATCCACCACAATTTCGCGGTATTGAAAAATGATTATACTCACTGCTTTTGAGAAATTGATGGAATTTTTCACTTGCTGATTGAACTGCTTTCTAAGTACAGAAGCTAAAACCTCGTCCAAAAGTTCAACGCGAGCAGAAATTTCAAAGCGCCTAAAAATATCATTTTCTGTGCGATATTCACTCTCCAACTCAAGTTCAATTTCTTGAATTAAGCGAATAAAAGCTTTCAGCTCATCCTTACTTTGAAAAATAAATTTCATTACATCTGATTTGGAACTTCAATTCCTAAAAGGCTCATGGAGGAGCGAATAATTTTGGCTGTCAATTCTGATAAATCTAAACGGAAAGCCGCTTGTACCCTATCTTCCTCTTTGAGGATGGTATTGTCGTGGTAAAACTGATTATATTCCTTGGATAAGTCGAAAGCATAACCAGCAATCATCGCAGGGCTATAATTATCGGCAGCATTTTTTATCACTTCTGGATAATTATAAATCAATTTGATAAGGCTTTTCTCTTTATCGTTAATAGTTATATGTGATGCCCAAGTATCAAATTCCATCTCTTCAGACTTCCGAATAATAGACATAATTCGAGCATGAGAATATTGCACAAATGGGCCGGTATTGCCATTAAAATCAATAGATTCCTCTGGATTAAAAAGCATCTTTTTCTTTGGATCAACTTTTAAAATAAAGAATTTCAATGCACCCAAACCAATTTGGTTAAACAGCTTTTGGGCTTGTTCCTTAGGTAACCCTTCTATTTTACCTAACTCAGTGGTTACTTTTGCTGCATTATCAACAATTTCTTCAATCAAATCATCTGCATCCACTACAGTTCCTTCTCTGGATTTCATTTTACCATGAGGCAATTCAACCATACCATAAGAAATATGATGAATCTTTTCAGACCAATCAAAACCGAGTTTTTTCAAGATAATCTTAAGCACATCGAAGTGATATATTTGCTCATTTCCTACCACATAAAGCATTACGGAAGGATGATAATCTTCATTTCTAAGTTGTGCTGTGCCAATATCTTGCGTCATATAAACTGAAGTACCATCAGCGCGGAGCAATAATTTCTGATCTAATCCTTCCTCAGTCAAATCGGCCCAAATAGCACCATCTTCACTTTGGTAAAGCACTTTATTTAAAAAGCCTTTTTCTACTATTTCTTTACCTAGCAAATAGGTTTCTGACTCATAATAAATTTTATCAAAATCGACTCCTAAGCGTTTGTAAGTAACATCAAAACCTTTATAAACCCAATCATTCATTGTTTTCCACAACTGGTAAACTTGAGGATTTCTCGCCTCCCAATCTACAAGCATTTGTTGCGCTTCAATAATAATGGGAGCCAGTTTTTTTGCTTCTGCCTCGGTTTTGCCCTCAGCCATTAGTTGGCTAATTTCTACTTTATATTCTTGATCAAACTTAACGTAATATTTACCAACCAAATGATCACCTTTTGTAGCAGCTGAATCTGGTGTTTCCTGATTACCATATCTTTGCCAAGCCAACATGGATTTGCAAATATGTATTCCACGGTCATTAACCAAGTTTACTTTTTTCACATTTTTTCCATCTGCTTTCAGAATTTCAGCAATCGAAAAACCCAAAAGATTGTTCCGAATATGACCTAAATGAAGTGGTTTGTTGGTATTTGGAGAGGAATACTCAATAACCACAGGATCAGAATTTTCGTCAGCTATTTTGAAACCATATTTACCTTGCTGATAAGCATCTTTCAGAAATTCAAGCCAGTAAGCATCTAATACTTCAATATTTAAAAATCCTTTAATGACATTAAAAGCAGACACTTGTTCCACATTTTCGACAATAAAAGCTCCTAATAACTCCGCTATTTCTTCAGGTTTTCTTTTGGCAAAACGCACAAATGGAAAAACATTGATGGTAAAATCACCAACAATTTCCTTTCTGGTTTGCTGTAATAAAACCTCATCCAGTGAGATTGCATACTGAAAATGAAACTCAAATGCATTTACTAATGCAACCTTAATATTTTGCTCTATACGATTCATCAATGCTTATAAATTTAGTCCGGGTATATTAGGCATAACGCCTTTGGCAACATCCTTCATTTCATCTTCATAAAGTATAGTTGCCTTTTCAATAGCTTTATTAACAGCAACTTGTAAAAGCTCTTCAACAGCTTCTTTATCGCCTTCGTCAAAAAGTTCCTGACTGATGTAAATTTGTTGAACGATTTTATGACCATTCACTACCACCTTAACTCTTCCTCCATCGGCTTGCCCATCTACTAAAATGGAATCCAATTTCATTTTAGAATCTTGCTGGGCTAACTTCAATTTACTTACTAGATCTCCGAACATGTCATGTTTATGTATTTAAATGGCTATTATTTTCTCGATTTTTTCGGCAGCTTTATAGATGTCGATTACTTCATCAGGGTTATCCATTCTTTGTTTAGCCGTAAAGCTAATATATTTAGAATTAGCGGATTCGCGATGAGTTATTTTCGCTGAAGGCTTGAATAATATTTTTAAATCGTTCAAATTATCGGCATTAAAAGGCACAATAAATTTAAACATATACTCGGTTGGCCAAGTGAAATCTTTCACTAAAATCTCTAATAAATTACTATAATCTCCTGTCTTATTCATGGCTTTAAAAATTGGCTGCAAAGGTCGGAAAAAAAACAGCTCATTTAGAATGAGATTTTTGGAAAGATAATATAGGAGTTTGTATTAAAGCTGCCTATACCTGCCCTCTCACCCTAATAACTGATGACATCCCATTATGTCCGTCACCCTCACTAATTTCAACTAATTTCTGTTCCATATTAAGATGAGAGAGCATGCTAAATTCCGATTGAAGTTCCTCTTGAGAATACAATAGATTTAAAACTGGAGGGCCACCAGTTCCCAATGCTAATTGCTTTTTTGAATATACTTCCATGATGATTTCAGCACCAGGTTTAAGGCAATTTGTCCATTTCGAAAAAATCGTTTCCCTTTGTTCAATTGGCAAGTGTGCGAAAATTAATCCTAAAGCATCAAATTGCACTGAATTACATTCAAAAACCTCATTACCAATAATTTCAAAACTGATATTCACCTTATATTTTTTTGCGAGTGCTATTGCTTTCTGTTGTCCAATTTCACTAAAATCATAAGCAAAAACCTCCCAGCCTAAAGTGGCCGCATAAACTGCGTTTCTCCCCTCGCCTTCCATGGGCAATAATATTTTACCAGGTTTCAGCTTTTGTAATTCGCTTTTAAAAAAGGCATTAGGTGCTTCTCCATAAAAATATGCATCTGAATTATATCTTTGGTTCCATTGTTCTTTCATTAGTAATTCTTTTAATTTAAAATAGTTAGGGCAGCAAAAGTAAATCAAAAATAATTGCCATGCGTTATTAGGTATTCTTATACAAATAAGATATTTTTGCAAGCCTATAATTTCTCAACATATAAGCTACAAAATCAACAATTAGTTATAAAAAATACTAAAAACAAATAACGATGAAACAATTTATAATACTATTTTTATTTTCAATTTTCATGGGAGGAAACTTATTGGCTGGCCCAGGGGATACTATTGTGGTTCAAACATTAACTTTTAGCGATATTACTAAACGTCGAGATATTTTTCAATTTCCTGACACAACGCACTCATACAGAAAAGTTTTGCTTTATTATACTCTGAAATGTGACCCTGCTACTACCCAAGACGGTTATGGTTGTGGAGAATGGGACTACTCAAGTTATAACTATATATATGACCATACAGGTCATATGGATTCAAACTCAATTCAACAATCCAACTTTGTTATTAATGGCACCTCACCGGACACATTATTATATGTATCCTCACCAACTTATACTTTCTATAAAAACTGGCAGTACTTTACCGTATATGATAATGTAATTAGCGAAACAAATTCTACAATTGGTACTGGTAGTAATGTGATTGACAAAACATTACAATCACAATTAAAAACTGCTAAATCTCAATATCTTTGGACGCAAAGCGAAATGTTATCTGCTGGATTAGTTGCTGGATCAATAGACAAAATCAAACTTAATATAAGTACTTTAGGCTCAAGTCTAGATTATCTTACTGTTTCGATGAAACATAGCAGCTTAACTCAATTAAGCCCTAGCACTTACGAAACTAATTTGCAGAAAGTGTTTGAATACAACACCACCTTTGCAACAGCTGGAATAAATACTATTAATTTCACCTCTCCATTTATCTGGGATGGCGTTTCCAATATTGTTATAGAATTTAGTTATAATAATCCTTCAAGTGGTAGCAATCATGTGATTTTAGGCGATACAACAAGCTTAAATTCTGGAATCTATTCTACCAATATGGATTATTATTTATCATTTAATAACGCTGATTATGTTGAAGTTCCTACTTCATCATTGGCTAGCTTGGATAGTGCAATTACTGTTTCATTTTGGCAATATGGCGACCCCAACTTACAGCCTCAAAATGATTTCATTTTTCAAGGTGTAGACAACAATAATAATAGAGTTTTCAGTTCACATTTACCATGGGGTAATGGTAATGTATATTGGGATGCAGGTAACGATGGCGGCACTTATGACCGAATATTCAATAGTTGTGCGGCTATAGATTTCAAAGGAAAATGGAACCATTGGGCATTCACAAAAGATGTTAATACAGGCTCAATGAAAATATACATTAACGGTGCATTATGGTTTTCAGGAACTGGAAAAACCAAAGATATGTCTGGAATTACTAAATTTAAGATTGGCTCAAATACCGATGGATCTGTAAGTTATGATGGTTTTATCAATGATTTCAGAGTTTGGAACACCGCTTTAGACCAAGCTACAATTAGTGCTTGGATGAACAAAGATATTGATGCATCGCATCCTAATTATAATAACTTATTGGCTTATTATAAATTTGACGAAGAGTCTGGATTGATTACTAGCGATAGTTCTACAAACAATAATAATGCTGTACTATTTGGCCTTCCTGAAAGACAAGCGATGATCGGTTCAGACATATTTAGAAATTTGGAAGCTAGCAATCAAAGGCCTAATATTACAATGGTACAAGGGAATTATGTATCGCATTTAGATTCAGTTCTTGTAGTGGATTCAGTTATGAATAATGCCATCAGCGTATTAATTTATAATGATTCCACAATAGCACCTTTGGCCTCCGATACACTTTTGATTTGGCAGCAAGGTTATAGTTATGTTTATGAGAATGGAATTGTGATTGATTCTATTTATACTGCATCCTCAGATACACTAATTAATTACACTTTCACTTATTTTAGTGATCCGTATGAAGTGATTAATCGATATGAAATAGGACGATATATTACTCCTTATGGAATTAATTTAGATTTGGGTGCTGCAGGATTCCGTTGGGTATACGACATTACAGATTATGCTCATTTCTTACATGACAACGTCGATTTTCAAGCAGGAAGTCAATCTGAACTAATTGATTGTAAATTTATTATGATAGAAGGAGCTCCAGCTAGAGAATTGGTTCAAATAGATAGAATTTGGGGAGTTAATAGAGATCATTTGTACAAGAATTTGGCAAATAATACAGATTTATTTGCAACTACAATTAAGAAACATTTAAACTCATCAAGCTATCAAGTAAAAACTAGAATTACGGGACATGGTCATAATAGTACAAATGGCAATTATCCTCATTGTTGTGAGTGGAAAGATAATACCCACTACTTATATGTTGACAACACACTGGTTGATTCTTGGCATATTTTCTTAGATCATGATTGTGCTTTAAATCCAGTTTTTCCACAAGGAGGAACTTGGCCAGGAGCACGTGAGGGATGGTGCCCTGGAGATGTGGTGAAAGATATTGATTTTGAAGTAACTAGCTTCACAACTGGAGATTCTATTACTGTTGATTATGATATAACCGATGTTCCAGCTAATAATGTAGGAATGGGTAACGGGAGATATTTGATGGCCATGCACTTGATGCAATATGGGCCAACAAATTACGCATTGGATGCTGAAATATACGATGTTATAACTCCTAATAATTGGAAATATTACTCTCGAAAAAACCCAGTATGTTCTGATCCAAAAATTATTATTCGCAACTCTGGAAGTACTCCGCTTACTTCACTTAAAATAACTTATGGAGTTTCTGGAGGAACGAACAAAGTTTATAACTGGACAGGAAACTTAGGTTTTATGGAAAAAGCAGAAGTGAATTTACCTGTGGATTTAGGAAGTTTTTGGGTTGGTGATGGTGATAATATTTTCACTGCAACCGTAAGTAATCCCAACGGAGGACAAGATGCAAACAGTCTGAACGATAACTTTCATTCTCCATTTACTTTGCCTGATATTTATTCTGAGAATTTTATTATAGTATTAAGAACCAATAATATACCTTCAGATAATAGATATGAGATTAAAGATATAGCAGGTAATGTAGTTTTGTCGAGAAATAATTTCACTGCCTCCACTTTCTATTATGATACACTTAACTTGCCACAAGGATGCTATGAATTATCATTTTATGATGATGGTGACGACGGATTATCTTATTGGGCATATTCTGCACAAGGAACTGGATATTTAAGATTAAAGAATGCTAGTGGCACATATCTTAAACTTTTTGAAAGCGAATTTGGAAACTCAATTCATTATGCATTCACCATCGGAAATATTGACCATATCAATAAAACGACTACTAATCAAGATATTTTGGTATTTCCAAACCCATCAAATGGAGTGTTTACTTTAGACATGGTTGGGATAGAAGGCGAAACCAAGATTGAAATCTCGAACTCCATGGGTGCTATAATTAGCTCCAAGACAGTGAATATCAATAACTCTTTTTCTGAAGAGATTGATTTAAGAAATAGAGCTAAAGGAATTTACTTTATCAAAATAACTAACGGAGAAAAAACTACTATAAAGAAGTTGATTACTCAATAGTTACTATAATCAAAGGCTAATAAAACTATGTTAAAAGCATGGTTTTATTAGCCTTAAAACTTAAAATAAGTAGTTTTAAAACAGCAAATCGATTTTCGACAATAAAGTTTCCCAGAGATACTTTTTCTTTTCTTCTTTGCAATGCTTTCTGAAAGATTCTTCTCTGTTTTCTTGGTAGAAATCGATAATTGCATCGGCAATGGCCAAGGGCTCAACCTCTACAACATAACCCGCTTTTAGGTGGGGAACAATCTCAGGAAGTCCACCCACTTTAGTAACTACCATGGGCTTTTCGAAATGATAGGCAATTTGTGTTACACCACTTTGCGTAGCCGTTTTATAAGGCTGCACAACTAAATCGGCAGCATTAAAATAATATCCAACACGGCTATCGGGAATAAATTCAGTAGCCAAAATAAGTTGATTTTCAAGCTGATGCTCGGCAATAATATCGCGATAAACTTGCTCATCAGTATAAAATTCGCCAGCAATTATAAGTTTAATATTTGCTTTACGAATACGCTCATCAGCCATCGCTAAGAGCAATAAATCAAGGCCTTTATAATCTCTTATAAAGCCGAAAAATAAAAGGTAAGAAACGTCAATATCTAAATTTAGCTCCGCTTTAGCAGCAGCTTTTGGCATCAAATCTCCAAAATTATCATAAACGGGATGCGGGGTAAAAATCTTTGGTTTTTTGCTATCAAAAGTTTCTAAATCATCCAATACAGCTTGCGACATGCAGATGAATCCATCGACAGATTTGACAAAATATTGAGCTAGAAACCGATCACCAGGACGATTTTCGTGGGGAATAATATTATCAATAATACTGACTACTTTAGTGAATTTATTTCCTTTTGCAATGCGTGCAACCGTTCCCAAAGAAGGCCCCATAAAAGGAATCCAGAATTTGGTAATCAGTAAATCGGGCTTCATTTTCTTAATCTTCAAACCTAATTTAATCCATGATAGTGGATTTACAGAATTCAATACTACTTCAATATCGAGATCGCTGGGAGCGGCTTCGTCAGAGTATTGGGTTTTACCAGGAAAGAGAAAATTAGGATATTGTAGGCTAAATGTAAATATTTTAACTTGATAACCAGCTTGTTGATAAGCCTTTGCTAAGCGCTCATTATAATTGGCCAAACCACCACGAAGCGGAAAAGCACTACCTACAATTACTACGCTTTTATCGGAGGAGTTTATCATCTATTCCAGAAGTTTCCTGTATATGGTAATCGTTGCGAATGGCAGAATTACGAGCGATTAGTTCACCCAAAAAGCCTGAAACGAATAAGGTTGTTCCCATCATCATGCACAACAGTGCCAAGAAGAAAATAGGTCGCTCTGTCATGTGAAACTGGCTCATATAGAATTTAGCAAAAGCTAACCATGTGGCAATTCCAAATCCTATCATAAACAGTAATGTGCCTAAAGTGCCAAAAAGGTGCATTGGCTTTTTTCCGAATTTGGAAATAAAAGTAATAGAAAGCAAATCTAGAAACCCGTTAATAAAGCGCTCTAGCCCAAATTTAGAATAACCATAAGGACGCTTTCTATGTTCTACAACCTTTTCGCCAATATTGGAAAAGCCTGCCCATTTGGCCATTGCAGGAATATAACGGTGCATTTCACCATAAACTTCAACCGATTTAATGACATCTTTACGATACGATTTCAATCCACAATTCATATCATGCAATTTCGTACCGGTCATTTTTCGAGTTGCAGCATTATATAGTTTGGTCGGTATAGTTTTAGAAATAGGGTCATGGCGTTTCTTTTTCCAGCCAGAAACCAAATCAAAACCATCCTCAACTATCATACGATATAATTCAGGAATTTCGTTTGGACTATCCTGCAAATCAGCATCCATGGTAATAATTACATCTCCCTGAGCCACATGAAAGCCACGATTTAGAGCTGCAGACTTACCATAATTTCTACGGAATTTAATTCCTTTTACATGAGGATTTGTTTCAGTAAAATTGGAAATAATATTCCATGACTTGTCTTTGCTACCATCATCGATGTAAATAATTTCATAAGAAAAATTATTTTCATCCATCACTTTCACAATCCAGTCATTTAACTCTGGTAAGGATTCTTCTTCGTTAAAAGTAGATATTACAATTGAAATTTGCATAAATTAATCTTCAAAAATTTGAACTTCTTTTTTAACAAAAATAGCTACTACTAAAGACAAGATTGTACCGAAAAACAAACTGCCAAAAAATGCGAATAAAGATAATATGCCAGGAGCCATAAACATTTCTTGAATTTTCATCGCTTGGTCAATCTGGTCACCTTCAAGACCTTGCTCATAAAGTTTCTCTGCAGCTTGCTCTTTCATTACATCAATCATTGTTGGATCCAAATAACTAAATAATACAAAAGTATAAATAACGGTAACCGCTGCTCCAATTAAAGATATAAAAAACATAAAACTAAAAGCTTGACCGTAACTCAAATTCCCACCCAAGCTATTCTCTCTATATTCTTTGGTATAATAATGATAAAGGAAAGCTAATATCAACCATGTGGCGTATCCAAATTTTTGTTGAACTTGCAAATCTTCAATCAATACCCATAATATCAATGAAATAGCAACTGAAATCGCTGAAATAATTAATCCTGGTTTTAATGCTAATTTAAAAGCACTTTCTGAATTTTCCATGGTATAATATTTTTAAAGTTAGGGCAGCAAAGATAAAAAAAATACTTCTGAATTTTGGAGGAAATCCAAAATCTACCAGATGTTTTATCTCTTGGCTTTGATATTCAAAAAAGACTCATGAAGCTTAATCACTTCTGGCAATACCATAGTCCCTTCTGCATTATTAATTGTATAATTAGATTTATCGGACCTTTGCTCATCAGTCCATTGATTATTGATGCGTGCTAAAACCAGCTCTTCTCCTACACCATCTCGCTTCATAACTCTTTGTATGCGTTGATTTTGTGGAGCGGAAATATTGATTATTTGATCTACTTTGGAATTAAAACCAGCTTCAAACAAAATTGCGGCTTCCATAATAACATATCGAAAACCTTTGATTTCTTGTTTTAGAGACCAATTTGCAAATGCTTCCATTAATCGTGGATGAATTGTTTGATTTAATTGCATGAGATCCTTAGTATTAGCAAAAACAATTTTGGCCAAATTTGCTCTTATAATATCACCCTGCTCATCCAAAATAGCATCACCAAATAGGGATTGCAAATCCTTTTTTACATCTTTATTTTGAAGGAATTTTTTGGCTTCATTATCAGCGTAAAAAACAGGAACTTGCAGCTTTTCAAAAATATGAGCAATGGTAGATTTTCCACTTCCAATTCCACCGGTAAGACCAATTTTTAGCATAATTTCGTCTTAATCTTGGATTAAATATTCAACACTTTCTGAGCTCATTTCTACAACCCCAATATTAGGCGGCTTACGATCTAATTGCAAAATCAACCTTTTTTGTACTAATAAATCTAGGCTATCCAATCGAGTTATAATAAAAAAAGAACTATCATTCAATAATTTATAATCCGAAAGCGCCATATTAAATGTCAATTTTATCTTGCTAGGGAATGTTTTAATTTTTATATTAGGCACATTAGATTGTACCTGTATAGGAACCCATCTAGTAAATTCAGAATACTTTTCGGTTTGTATTTTCACCTTCACCAAATTTGAATTAGAAGTAAGTAACTCATCATCTAAACGCAATGTTATATCTCGTTCAACATCAGTATTCAAATCATTTAAAAATAAGCTATCTGTGCTAATAAAGGTGAGCTTATTCATAGTTAATGCGGGTCCACTTACAGAAATAAATGGTGGATCAATTTGCGTTTCACCATATTGCATAAATCCTTCATTAAATTTAAACTTTGCACATAATTTTACTGGAAGATTTTTAGTCACCAAGCTATCAAAGATGAAATAAATAGAATCGGGTTTAAAATCCTTACCAATATCATCTACTTTTAACTGGTCTAAAATTTCAAATCGGAAATTTCGTGTAGAAACCGAGGCCACAAAGCGATTGTATTTTGTTCGTTTTAATTGAAGCTTACTCACGTCAATTTCAACGGATCTAAGGTCTTTTAGTGTAGCAGATAACAATTCGTAGCCTTGGGCTTTAGCTTTTACAGATATAAAAACAGGTGGTTTGTTGACCAATATCATACCAGATGGAAAACTATTATAAACCACAGGAATATCTATATTCTCATCATAATCAGTACTTAAACTCATCATCAACCAAATAAAAGAAGCGATAACGACACTGATGCCATAAATTTTAAAGTTTATTTTGGATAATAAAAACCTTAAACTACCAACCATTTTATAAAATGTATTTTGCATGAAACAAAAGTAGGTAAATTCAATTACATGGAAGATAAATAATGGATTAATTTCTAGCGAAGAAAAGAGCTAAAACAGTTGACAGAGATTGCTTCGTCCTTCCTTCTTACAAAGGCAAGACTGCAAAAGCCCTAATGCGTATCATTGGATTTTTCGTATATTTAATATTGGAAACAATCCTTAACGAATCAATTGTACTGTACCTTTGAGCACATAAGGCTCAATATATAGTTCTTGGATAAAAACAATATAAGTGTATACATCTGAAGAAACAGGAACGCCATTAATATTTCCATCCCAAAATTTCATAGGATCTTCTGTATAGAATATTTCGCGACCCCAACGATCATATATATGAAGCTTATAATATTGGACCGCTTCAAAAGCCCCAGAAACACCAAAACCATCATTCAATCCATCTCCATCAGGGGTAAATGCACTCGGGAAATAAAAATAATTACAACGTTTAACATATACTGTCACGCTTGTATCGTGCGAACAATGTGTTGCATTAGAAATATTGGTTACGGTTAGTGTATATGTATTATTAGTAACAGGATGCACATTAATATTTTGAGAATAGCTTCCAATACTCCATTCATATATATCTCCACCGCTTCCACTTAATGTTGTTGTATTTCCCATACAAATTGAATCATTCATGGAAAATATTTCGGCTGTTGGTACAGACAAAACATCCACTTCAATTTGGCCAGTATTTTCACAAGCGTTAGAATCTGATATAAACACATCATAAACTGTCAAGGTTGAAGGCGAAACCCAAGTTGAATTTGAATGAGAGCCTGTGCTCCAAATAAAATTATAATCCCCTGACGCTCTTAATTTTGCTGAAGAACCTAAGCAGATAATAGTATCGGGGCTAAGTTGAACGATTGGAAGCGGATGAATAACAGCAGTTGTTGCATCGGTAACTTCACAACCTAAACTATCGGTAACCACAACTGTATATAAGGCCGTAGCTGACGGAGATACGCCAATTTGCTGAGTCTGTTCACCGTTATCCCACAAATAAGTGTAGTTGGCCGTATCTACTACCGAAATATATGCAGTATCACCAAGACAAGCTTCTCCACCTTGCATTTGAAAAACAGGGCTTGACATATAGACTACCATTTCAGAGGTAGTATCGTTATTACATAAATCAGTAGCTTTTAAGGAATAAGTGGTGGTGACACCAGGACTAACCAGAATTGTAGATGAGGTATCACCAGTGCTCCACAAATAAGTATATGGAGCATAGCCACCAATAGTTGAGCTCGTTATATTAACTGAACCAACATCACATATAACGGTATCACCAGGCAAAGTAATAACTGGACTTGAATTGTCTTTTATATAAATACGCACTGTTTCATAAGAACATGGAGAAGTACTAACCATTAAATCTATATATTCTGTGGGCTCAACTAGATTATCTAATATGGCATGAATAATCAGATTTATGGAATCTAATCCAGCAGGAATAATAACAAAATTAGGAATTAAATCATAGTCTACACCATTTGTTGCGGTTCCTGAAGGAAAATAATTTACATAAGTAGGTGTAGATCTAGGAGTTGGAATTCTAAAAGTAACAATAGCATCATTACAACCCTCTACAGCAGTAGTATCAATTAAATTTGATGTAGATTTATCCACAATAACAGCGTTACTCATAAAGCTATTGGCTTTAAAGAAAACACCAGAATCATAAATAGCATCTGAAGCATCTCCAATGGCAATTTTAATATGATAAGTTACACATGGAATTACCTTAAGCCAAGCAGTTAAAACTGTTGTAAAGCCATCTAATTTAGTAAATGTACCGGAGGCATTGTTGACATAATAATTTGAGTTTAAATTTCCGTTTACATTATTAATCGTAATGGGAGTATTTGTACCTGGAATTAAAGCCACGTTTACATCCGAATATGAGCCTCCAAAAGGATTGAGACCACTTACAAAAAATCCAAATACATCGTTGATACTATTCACAAACTCTGGGTATTCTTCCGAACCAAATACATATTGAAATTTCAAAGTATCAGAAACAGGAATAAAATCAAATTCAAGAACTGTAGCATCATTAATAGATTGGGTAATTAATGCTGCCAAAAGCGAATATGAACCTCCTCCTACATTTGTAGAGCAAAAAGCAGAACCAAACCCAGGCAATTGAGTTACATTTCCTGTTGACATTACTAAACCATTATTGAATCCTAAATTACCCGTTGTGGTACCAGAGGTAAAAGTCCCGATACTTTGTGTTGAACCTGAATAAGTGACATTGCTTACCGTAATACCTGGTCCAACTAGATTATTCTGAACCCATTGCGCTACAGTACCAGTTTGACTTATTATCAATTGGCCAAAAAATGGTATGGCAATAATGATAAAGGAAATTATAATGACCAGTCTTTTCATGGATGATATTTTAAATAATTCTAGCAGCTATTTATAAAATAATTATGGATATAAAATGATTTCAAATATAGAATTACATCCGTAGAATAAAAAACAAAATTACAAAAAATCAGCGATATTCTGTAAAATACTAACATGTCATAGACTAGAAAGCTCACCTAAAAGTTGCCTTGGAATTAAAATCCCCAAGTATTGAAAAAAAAATTATCTTAGTCAACTAAATTTTCAAAAATAAAGACGTATGAATAAAGCAGTTAAGTATTTGAATGACAATAAAGATAAGTTCTTAAACGAACTTTTTGATGCTATTAGAATCCCATCCATCAGCTCATTAAAATTTCACAAACCAGATATGCAGCGTATGGCTGAAGCATTGCAAAAAGCATTATTAGCCGCTGGAGTGGACAAAGCCGAAATTATACCCTCTGAAGGGAATCCGGTAGTTTATGCTGAAAAGATTATTGACCCAAGTAAACCAACTATCTTAATTTATGGCCATTATGACGTAATGCCTGTTGACCCAATTGAATTGTGGACAAGTCCACCATTTGAGCCAGAGGTAAGAGATGGTAAAATATTTGCCCGTGGAGCAGACGATGACAAAGGACAATCATTTATGCATATTAAAGCTTTTGAAGCCTTAGTAGCGGCAGATCAACTTAAGCTAAATGTTAAGTTTATGATTGAAGGAGAGGAAGAAATTGGATCTCCAAGCTTAGAAAAATGGTGTGTTGATCATAAAGAAATGTTAAAAGCTGACACTATTTTAGTATCAGATACGGGCATGATTGCACAGGATATACCTTCCATCACAACAGGGTTGAGAGGATTGACTTATGTAGAAGTAAAAGTAACTGGACCAAACCGGGATTTACATTCTGGTATTTTTGGAGGTGCTGTAGCTAATCCAGCTAATGAATTGGCTAAAATAATTGCATCTTTAACCGATGATGATAATCGCATTACTATTCCCGGATTTTATGACGATGTTTTGATTGTTAGTGACGCAGAACGTGCCGAAATGGCCAAAGCACCATTTAATCTTGAAGAATATAAAAAGTCATTAGCAGTAGAAGCAGTTTCTGGCGAAAAAGGATATTCAACCAACGAACGCACCGGAATTCGTCCCTCTTTGGATGTAAATGGAATATGGAGCGGATATACTGGCGAAGGAGCAAAAACTGTTTTACCTTCAGAAGCATTTGCTAAAATTTCGATGCGATTGGTTCCCAATCAAGATAATGAAAAGATCAGCAGAATGGTGAAAGAGCATTTAGAAAGTATTGCTCCACCTTATATTAAAGTGGAAGTTACACCTCTACACGGAGGACAAGGTTATGTTTCGCCTATTGATATGCCAGCCTATAAAGCTGCCGAAAAAGCCTATACAAAAGCCTTTGGCAAGAAACCAGTTCCAACCAGATCTGGAGGAAGTATTCCAATTATTTCAACCTTTGAAAAAGTATTGGGCATCAAAACCATTTTAATGGGATTTGGCCTAGAATCTGATGCAATTCACTCACCCAATGAGAATTACCCACTATTCAATTTTTACAAAGGAATAGAAAGTATTATCTATTTCTATGAATTTTTTGAAGAGGAAATGGGGAAATAAGTTTTGGATTGGAGTAAATTAACACCGATTTTTAGATAAAGAAAAAGGAGCTTTTTACGCTCCTTTTTCTTTATCTATAATCGATATCATGCATGAATGAAAAAACAGGAAAATGCTTAATTTTCCAGTATTGCGTATTTAAACTCTCCTTAGTTTACTAGAAGAAAACAGGTGTCGAAAATTACAATTTCACTAGAAGCGTAATAACATCCATAGGAACCAAAATTAAACTATCATTTAACTTTCGTAAATGATCTCCATTTAAATCACAATTAAATACTTCTGACGGGGTCTTTTTCCAAGTCAAAGTTTCCGATGCTGAACCAGCATTAAATATTCTAATAAGATATAAGCCATCCTCTTTTTGAGGGACAACAGACTGAATGATAATATTTTCATTATCAAGAGCTAGGTCAAATACTTTAGGCTTAACAACATTATTAACAGGAATAACAACCAAAGGCTCTTGAACTTCTAATGCGCGCTTTTCCGAAAATGCTGGCGAATATGCTTCATGAAGATATATGCTATAATTGAACTTGATTTTCCCACCTTGCGCTGCTAAAAAATTCGTTTCCCAATAATTATTCATCACATATGATATGACAGTTTGCGAAGTCGGAAGTTCCTTTAGATATCCATAAGTCGTAGGGTCATTATAGATATCACCAACCTCTATCAAAGGCGCATCTTTGCTTATCCAAGTAAGTCCATATTCTTGATTAGAAATATCAACCCAATTTTCAATTGTTATAAAATTTCTGTTCGAGCCTTTTATCTGATCCTTATCTGACTGACAAACACCGTATGCTAAATCGTATCGTAGAATTCCATTTGGAACATTAAAAGGAAACGCAAAATGGACCGCCTCTTGCTGATAAATTTCTTTTTTATCGATTTCATTCACAATATCAATTCTTTCAATTCCATTATATAGCTTATACGTGGTGGATAATTCATTGCATCCTTTGATGTTTTTATATATCACTTTTATCGAAATCATCACTGCTCCAATATCTTCCACAATAATAGTTGCATCACTCGCTTTTGTTTGATTTTCAGCATGTCTTCCCTCAACATAAATATATTCATTCAGTCCTGCAAACTTACCATTCGAAACCAAGTTTAAGTTTTTCTTTTTCCAAAGAAGCTCTTTTACAACACCACTATTCTTCTCAAGAATTAGTTTAAAATAATCACTCTCAATAGTCTCATTATTACTTTCTAGAGTCACCTTATTTTCAATAATATGAGCAAAAAGCTGACATCTTTTTGATGAAAATCCTGGAATACTTTCAGAAATAAATATCAAACTGCCATCTTTTAGTTTCTGGGATTTGATCAAATTACCATTCTCATCTTTTATTGAATTATAATTCTTTGCGTGTATTGCTGGAATTTTAACAACATCAGTAACCGGCCACGAATGAGAGTTAATTATATCATAATAATCACTTTCTATTTTGAATCTGTTTTTCAGCGCATTTTGCTTTAATTCCTTAGCTATTTTCATTCCATCCACTGCAAATGCTTGTTTAATAGCCCATTGTTGTTTAGTAAAATCGGACTGTGGCGCACTTATCGAATTCCATGATCCCCAAGTGTGCTCGTTAAAAAGCATCACTTTCTGCCAAGCATTATCAAACTCTGACTTTGAATATTTTACATGGTTCATAGCCATAAGAGTTTGAGCTTGAGAAATTATATGTGCACTTTCTCTATTAATTGAAGTTTCATGAGCCGAAGATGCCGCCCCATCTTCCCAATATCCAGTAAAGTCGCCATTAACTACAGGTAAAACTTCTTTATAAGTTTCCTCAAATGCAGAAAAAGCAGCTGAAGTAGTTGAAATTACAAGTTTGGGACTTATGTATCTTTCATTCCAGTTTTTTACTTTTTCAGATAACATAACATCTGGAGGTCCATTATCTGAGCCAATATTATATCGTAAAATAACTTTTTCATAGGGATATTCTTTGTCTCTCAACTCATTCATATAGGTTAATAGAATTTCCTCATCTAGCTTATTTACAATGTTTTCAGCACCCAATCCTGTATGAAAACTTGAATATCCTTTTGCATGAATCCATGTTAGCACCTTTTCCTTTCCCGAAGCAGATTGCCAATAAAATGGTTTATCGCCCCATTCTTCGATGGTGTATCCTATCCGATGAAAAGTATTTGTTCCCAGCGAAAGATACTTTACACCACTTTGACTAAGGGCGGGAACAATTCCCCACGACCAACCAGGTATATCGCTTATCATAGCTGCAGTTAACTCAACACTACATTCTTTTGCAATCTCCCTTGCCGATGACATTAAATACATCAATTCTTCGGAAGAGCACAAGCCAGTTAACTCATTACCATAAAACGCATCTAGCTCAATCCAATTTTTTTGAATGGCAATTTTTAAACGGTCTTTTTGTTCTGGATTACACTTTTTCCAATAACTATCGAGAGCCCACATCACCTCAATATTCCACTTAAATTGCGCTTCTTTTGGATAAGAAAGAGAACTTTCTGCAAGCGAAATACATTGCTCAATATATCCCCATTGCTTCTCCTCCACTTCAGTTTGAATATGTGTAAAACCGATATCAACATGAGAATGATGAATCAAGTATATGGTCATTTGCTTTATAGGTTTAATCGTAATTTCTCCTTCATCAAGTATTTTACCATCAACACTTACAGCATAAGAAAGCGTTTTTTCAGATGTATCAGCATCAAAAGTAACAAAAGACCTATTATAACCATAATTTAGACTTTGAAATATTCTTTGATTGCCAAGTTGAATCTCGGCCTTTGCTCCTTCTTTATAATATACAATCTCCAATTTAACAACTCTTTCATTATTTTTACTTCCCTTTCGAATTGCATTTTCAGCTTGTATTTTAAATCTCTCTATTGTTTTATATTTATAAATCATAAACCAGGTACTACTTCCAGCACTTTCTCCAATGATTTTAAACTTTGCAGCCATACCTTTCTCTATCAAATTTACTGGTATTCTGATGGTTACATATCCTATTAAATCGCCATACTTATCAACTTGAGTGGCATTAAAATTAAAAAGCGAACCCTCTTCCCCTTCAATCTGAATTGACTTATTCAAAGTATCATTTGGAGAAAATATGGTGAAAATAGTGCGATTATTTACCTGAATAGTCCAACTATGAGGGTCTTGCGGATTCACATCTATAGCCATCATTAGATTGAAATTCACAAACTGTTCTTGTAAATCTTGTGGAATAATACTCGATTCCCACTCAATGTAATTTTCTATTGATTCGGAACGAACTAAAAGTGCTTCACCAGCATCCTCTTGCGGAGAATGATAAGTTATACTTCCTCCTTTTATTGACCTTTCATAACCTGGAATAAAATTATTCTGAGCAAAAGCTATCATTGTTATGATTGATAATAATGTAGTTAATAAGTATTTCATAGTAATTATTATTTGTTTGATGCTTATTAAAAAAAATAAAAATTTACAAACTATCCAAAAAGAAAGCATTCTCAAATCTCATTTTTTCTAGCTCTAATTTATTAGACTCATAAATTTAAATTTCAAATTAAAACCTTAATACTAGTAGTGAAACAAATAACCCACTTTCATTTGTGAATTCAAAACTTCCTTAGTCAATTGAGTTTTAATAAAAATATGATACTCCTGATTTGGCAATAAGTCAAAGTAATTATCTTCCAAAATGGCATCGGTGTACATTAAACTAATCATTATATTTTTGGTTAAATAATTAGACTTAAGATACATGATATAGCCATCTTGAACCTGCTCTAGGCGAATATTAATATTAGGCGGAGTTAACTGTAAGTTTTTAGGTTTTGTAAAATAATGGCAAATAGTATTCAAATTATTATCATCCCCAAATTTGGCAGCAAAAACCACAGAATCTGGCGACACTCCATTCAGTAAATCTTTTATTGGAATTTTATAAACCATTATAGAGCTATTTGCTTCAATGTCAATCCGTAATGTTTTTTCATAAATAACTTGTCCTCGAAAACTCAAAAGCTGCAAATTAATACTTCTACGAACATCTTTCAGTGAGTCTGAAACGACATAAACCATGAGGTTTTCGTTTTCCTCAGTGACTGATATAGCTATGTTTCTATAGGCTTTTTTTACCCGATATTGCATAGCTTTCCAACGTCCATAATAATCAATGCCAGACCATGAAACTACAGGCCAGCAATCGTTCATCTGCCAATATAAAGTTCCCATACAATAGGGCTTAGCTCTCCGATGTGCCTCAATGGCCATAACCATTCCGTCGGCTTGCAATATTTGACTTTTATAAATTAAATCTTCTAAATTATAAGCTGGTATATAATCTCTCTCCAAATAAGTATTAATCGTTTGATAACCAGTTGGATGTTTCTGATGACTTAGCATACTTGGTGAATCTTTAATAAGTTGCGTATTTGGAGCAAACGCCATGATTGTATGCATATCAGGCAAGGCTTGAAATCCATATTCAGACATAAATCTACCCACTTTTTTCTGGTACACTTCAAAAGGTTCCATGCCCCACCAAACTCCCCAATAATGAGAATCACCTCTCAGTAAACTCTCCTTGCGACCCCAACCTATTGAGGGTGAAGATGGCCAGTAATATCGTTGCGCATCTTCTTGGTGAACTATAGAATCCAAAACCTGCTGAAAAAGACGCTGGTAATTTTGCCAAATTTCGGCAGAATCTGTTTTAGAATATTGAAATTGTTTTTGCCAACCCCAATTATGCCATGCTTCCGAGACCTCATTATTTCCACACCAAAGTGCAATGGATGGATGATTACGTAAACGTTTTACATTGTCAATTGCCTCATTTGTAACGTTCTCTATAAAATGCACATCCCCAGGATACATTGCCCCAGCAAACATAAAATCTTGCCAAATCATCAATCCTTTTTCATCGCAAACTTGATAAAAAGTGTCACTTTCGTAAATTCCTCCACCCCAAACCCTGAGCATATTCATGTTTGACTTTACAGCATCGCCTACAATGCGCTCATAATCTGATTTATGCACCTCCGTAGGAAAAAAATTAGCAGGAATATAATTAGAACCTTTAGCAAAAATCGGTACACCATTCAACTCAAAATAAAAACTCGCCCCAAGACTATCCTCTTTTTGAATAAGCTTTATGGTTCTTAAGCCCACGGCAAGCTCTCGCCTCTCAAATCTTTGTTTTTCATCGGCAAAACTAAAAAACAAATGATATAAATAGGCCTCACCCATTCCGTTGCACCACCATAGATTGGGATTTTTTATTTGGAAGTTGATTTTAAGCTCATTTTGCCCTTTGATTATTTGAAATTCGTTCTTTGTTATTTTTGAAAATTCCAGAGCTGAAACCTGAGTTAAAAGTTTATAATCTCCGTCAGAATTTATTTGAATTACTGCAGTTAATTCAGCTAAATGTTCAGTGAGTTGGTTTTGAACAATTTGAATATTTTCTATTTTATAATAATCCCAAGCTTTTAAACTGATGTTTTTCCAAATGCCACATGTCAAAAATCGCGGCCCCCAATCCCAACCAAATTGATATTGAGCTTTTCTGACTACAGCACGTTCCTGTTCTGGCAAAGTGTAATTTGTTTTAGCCACTTGCATTTTGGCTAAATCGCCAATTGGTAAAAACGAAATTCGCAAAATATTTTTCCCAATTCTTAGATTAGATTTCACATCTACCCACCAATCTCGAAACATATTATCAGCTGTAAGAATCAGTGAATCATTTAAATAAACCTTAGCATAAGTATCTAATCCTTCTAAATTTAATTCCAGATGTGACTTTTCTAATAATAATTCATCAACCTCAAATGCGCATTGGTAATTCCAAGTTTGCAATCCAATCCATTGCAAATCTTTCTCATTATCTGCATAAAAAGGATCTTCAATCAACTGATTTCTAAATAAATCGCTATGAATATTACCTGGAACTTTTGCAGGATAAGTTTTGCCAGAATGTTCAAAAGTCCATTGTTCACTCAGATTGATGGTATTTACAAACTGACCAAAAAGTGGCCAACTGATTACAAATGCAAATATGAGGGTTAGAAATTTCAAATCGACTAAGAATTATAAGTTTTTACAAATTGTTGAATTACATCAGCGTCAAGACCTTGAATATCAAATTCGCCAAAAGAAAATACGCCGCCCATTTTTACTTTTTCATTATGAAAATTCATAGCACTAGGATAAATTGCACGCCCAGACGTATGAAATTCTCGAGATCCAGTCTTTTCGATCAATTCACAAATATTACTAGAACGAACACCTCCGCCAGGCATAATAATAATTCTATTATTGGCTTTTTCCACCAATTCAGAGATTAGCTCCGCTCCTGCTATCGCTGTAGATTCTTGTCCTGAAGTGAGAATTCTATCAAAACCACAATCGATAATATCTTCCAAAGACTGCAAGGGATTATTGGCCATATCAAATGCCCGATGAAATGTCACAGTCATTGGTTTGGCAATATCTACCAATTGTTTGCAACGAGCTTTATCAACGCTTCCATCTTGTTTTAAAATGCCGAAAACGACTCCATCAACGCCGCTGGTTTTGCAAAATTCAATATCTGCTTTCATCATTTCGAACTCCAAATCGGAATACAAAAAGTCAGAGCCACGTGGGCGAATCATCACATTTAAATCAATATGGAGATTTTTTCTTGCCAAAATAATGGCGCCAATACTAGGCGTAGTGCCACCTTCCGCCATATTATCGCATAATTCCACACGATGAGCACCCCCTTTTTGAGCAGCAATTGCAGACTCAACTGTAAACACAACAACTTCGGTAACTATCTTATCTTTTGCAATTTGCATATATTTTTATTTAATTTGAATTTCATCAATAAACAGCCAAGCTTCATGGCCCGCGCCAGGCTTATGCTCAGGAATAATACCAGCATTTTTAGCGATAATTTTTACAAACCGAGCTTTTACTGGAGAAAAATTAAATGTCGCAAATCGTTTTGAGCTTAGCATCTTATCAGTATTCATTTTCTTGATTGAAGTATAATTCTCACCATCATTAGAAATTAATATTTCAACCGATTGAGGAGGGTAAATCCAACTTGTTTCAGCCAATAAAAAACCCATTGTCAATTTCGAGATTTCCTCTTCTTTCTCCAAATCAACTGTAGCGACTAGGTCCTCACCAGAAAAACCCAACCATTCTTTTCCGTACCAAGGAATTCGTGCAACAATTCCATCAACAAGAGTAAAAGCTCCGCCAGTATTATAACTTGGACTTGGAGTATTTTTTAGCGTCACCTTTTTACCAGTAGATTTCGAGATTTCAAAGGACTGAGTATAAACAGAACTTTGAATGGAATCATTAAGGAAAGCAGCAGCATGAAGCGTCGTATTGGTCGTAATATCTATACTTTTATTGAATGTATAAACAGCTGATTCACTATTGAGCCAGTAGCGAATATCGGTATTAGGAAAAGCGGATATAAAATCAACTTGGACGCCATTTGGAATTGGAAGCACCGAAGCACTCACTTCGTAAATAGCTTTGGAATAATTGGCTCCTATCCTATCCAATAGTGAAAAACTGACCACAACTCGTTGGAGAAAATCATCATAATTTTTATTTCCTGAGCCGCTCCAAAGCACTTCCGACAAGGCCAACATCCTAGGGAAAATCATATATTCAATATGCTTAAAATTAGGCATATACTCTGTCCAAACATTGGCTTGGGCACCCAAAACAAAACTCCTTTCAGCTTGATTTAATTCATCAGGTATGGGTTGGTATTCATATACTTTTTTCAAAGTGGTATAGCCACCAATGGCATGTGGTTCGGTGAGTGGACTACCTTGGTAATGGTCAAAATAGCAGTGAGAACCAGGCGACATCACTACGGGATGACCCATTTTAGCAGCCTCAATTCCGCCTTCGGTTCCGCGCCACGACATCACTGCTGCATTGGGGGCCAATCCGCCTTCTAAAATTTCATCCCAACCAATTAATTTTCTGCCTCTAGCATTGATAACAGCTTCAGCTCTTGAAATAAAATAGCTTTGTAAAGTCAATTCATCAGGTAAGCCTTCGCGTTCAATCACTGCTTGACAATCATCACATTTTTTCCAGCGGGTTTTCGGACATTCATCACCGCCCACATGAATATACTCACCTGGAAATAAATCCATTACTTCAGTTAAAACATCTTTTATAAAAACAAAAGTTTCCTCTTTGGCACAAAACACATCATCAAAAACGCCCCACAATTTGGAAACTTCAAAAGGACCGCCAGTACACGAGAACTCAGGATAAGCTGCCAAAGCCGCTAAGGCATGTCCGGGCATTTCTATTTCAGGAACAATTACAATTTGTCTTTTTGCGGCATACTCAACAACCTCTTTGATTTGTTCCTGAGTATAAAAACCACCATATCGAATGCTATCATACTGACGTGGAGATGTAGAATATGCCCCAATTAAAGTACCATTTCTAAAACTACCAATTTGGGTAAGTTTAGGATATTTTTTGATTTCAATACGCCAACCTTGGTCGTCGGTGAGATGCCAATGAAAGGTATTGAATTTATAAAGTGCCAAATAATCGATGTATTTTTTAACAGAATCCACGCCGACAAAATGCCGCGAAACATCTAAATGCATTCCGCGCCAATCAAAAGTCGGATAATCTGTAATTTCAGCACAAGGAAGTAGCCATTTATCCCCTTCGCCAAGGGTAATCATTTGTTTTAAAGTTTGAAAAGCGTAAAATATTCCTGCTTCGTCACCTTCTATGGAAACTACATTTTCGCTTATACTAATTCTATATGTGGCCTTTTTTACTTCTGCTTTGTAATTCAGAATAATAGCATTTTTCTCTTGATTAGACTCTTGCTTTACAATTAGCTTATAGCCATAATATTGCTCTAAATAATCGTTAAATAAATTGGCAGAAACTAATGATGAAGCACTCTGAGCAATAATTACAGTTTTTAAATTTAGATGAAATACGCCTTGATTAATTTTTAAATTAACCGGTTGAGGTATAATACTAATTTTGTTTTGAGCATTGCCAATAAGAGCTGAAATTATTATAAAAAAAGTAAGCAATAATGAGTTCAGTATATTTTTCATTTGAATTATTTTTCGTGATCATGTGACATAAATTATAGACAAAGTTCAGTTTTTAAGGCAAATATAGAATTTTAACCATTTATTTATCAAACTGAATGCTCCAAATTCCTCTTATTTGATTTTCATCATATCCAAGGGCTAAATCATTAGGATATAATTCTATTATTTTTGCCTTCACATTTGGATCAATACTTTTAGAATCACCATGACATTGTAAGCACATTTTGTTGGTAATAATCGGATAATAGAAATGTACTTTGTTTTCCTTTTCAATTATTATAGGCTTCACCGCTTGATTTGCAATTAGCTGAGCTTTAAAAGTATTAATATAATTGAGTTCTTCATCATTGGGTTTATTATCTGGATTTCGAAACTGATCTGAAACTCTTTTGATAATAGCATTGTGCAAATTAGCCATGCTATCCGTTAAGGGAATGGCTTTAATATTGCAAAACTCCAATGCATTTACAATCCCTTTATTTTGAATCGCTGCCATCAAGTTTTTACCCAATAGTTTTTGAGTAGTTTGAGCATATTCCAAGCCTATTTCTTCAAAAGACTTTGGCATATCCGCCAATCTATCAATAGAATCCATCTGAATTTGCCCAAGAGTTTCGGTATCTGATATCGCTTCTTGCTTGGTATTATTGTTATTACAACTTAGTATTATAAGTGTTAATGCAATTAAGAATATTGTTTTCATAAGTATGTTTTTTACGTAAAAAGTCTTTAATATTTTTATTTATATCATCTTTAATAATTTCTCTGAATCTATAACTGCTGCAAATTCATCATTTAAACTAGCCAATGAAGTTTGATGGATGATTTCTGCTGAAAACTTTTCACCTTGAATACCGATTCGATCGAAAGTAGCTGTAGCATCAGAAATTAAAAAAGTTTCAAAGCCAAAATTTCCTGCCATACGAGTAGTAGTTGATACACAATGATTTGTTGTCAATCCAATGATTACTAATGTAGTGATATTCAATGCATCCAGCTGGTCTTTTAAATTAGTGCCAATAAAAGCACTATTTACATCTTTTGTTATTATTGCTTCATTTTCAAGTGGAAGCACGTAATCATTAAATTCAAAACCCGGATTGGTTTGATGCAATTTAGATTTTGCGTTTTTGGAGCTGTGCCGAACGTGAAACAAAGGCAGTTTTAATATTCTCCATTTGTTTAAAATCTTGCCACAAATTAGCTCAGCATCCTTATTATTCCTATTTCCGCCCCAATAATCTTCCTCCAAAAATGCTTTTTGGATATCGATCAAAATTAGGGCTGGATTCTTTTCTCTTAATTTCATGATTAATAATGATTTGTGAATTTAATCTTTGACATAATGTAACTGTATAAGTCCAGAATCATACTGTTTAACGGGTAAAGATTTAAGATTTATAAGAGGTGTTTCACCCATAAAAAGCCTTTTTCCATCACCTAATATGATTGGAATAACTGAAATAATATATTCATCAATTAGGTTTTTTTCCATTAAGAGTTTGACCATTTGTGCGCCGCCATCACAATAAATATTTTTGCCCTTTTCTTGCTTCAGCTCAGCAATTAATTCAGATATATCTCCATTATAGAATACGACCCCATTTTCACCTACCCTCTCCTGCTGGGTAATTACAAAGCACTTGTGCTTGTCACTTTGAGGGAAATCTCCTCCTGTTAATGACAACACAATATCATAAGTTTTTCTTCCAACAATGTAGGTGTCAACAAACTCATTAAATGCTACATAGCCATAATCCTCGCCTTCTTTTTCAACAATAGAAAGCCAAGAAAGGTCATCATCATTGGTGGCAATATATCCATCAACACTCATGCTGATGTATAAAATTAATTTTCTGTTATTCATTATGTTTAGAATTTTGGAAAGCGTTCTGAATCACTTCCTATTAAATTTATCTCCGTCTAGTTGTTCGTTTGCTTATTGGTGGATTGAATTTAACGAATTCAACATTCAATTTTCCAGATATCATTTTTATGTAGTCATTTGCATCTTGATTATTGAGAAAAGAATTAATCAATATTTTCTTCGTGTGATCATCATTTAGCAAATAAATCTCATATCTTTTTTCAGAACGTCTCAATTCTCTATTTGATCGACTAAAAGTACTCGAATTATAGTTAAAAGCCAAAAGGCTAACAAAATGGAAATCAGAAATGGAGTTCCATTTACCAAGGGTGAAAATATAAAGAAATTTGGTATATTTCATTATCATCTTATTTTCAATATCAATTAGCACTCCTTCAGTTGTAAATAGGATTAACACTGCCAATAGTATAAGGATTATGCTAATAATTATCGGAAAAATTTTTGATCCATCTGCATCACTAAATATGGTTAATATTCCGAAGAATAAAAACATAATTCCTCCAACTTGCATCGCAGAGCCAAATGCTTTGCCGAATTTATTGCTTAAGTTTGGTTTAGACATTATATATTTAATTAGGTAAGATACTATTCACTTTAAAGAGATTTATTTCCTTATCAAAATAACACTATTATTTTCATAGTGATACGGATTAAATAATGACCAAAGATAAGCCTTTTTGAGAAATGCAAATATGTTTGATTTGGAAAATATTCAATACTTGGCTTTATACTTTAAAAACACAATTCCTGCGCTATATATATGAAAGGTATTAATAAAGCTGTATTCAAACTGTAATCGTGGCTGATTTTTGCTGGCCGACTAGGGTTCCTTTTATTTCTGCAAATTATTATTCTGATTTACAAACATCAGTTCATTACAATTCCTCCTATGATAAAAATTAAGAATAAGGCAATTTGAGCCCAGAATATAGTATTATACATGACTTTATTTATTCTATTTTCCTCACTTTTAATAATTCTCCAAAATTGCTTATACTGGCTAGGCATAACAAAAGAATAATTTACTGGTTCTCCTTTTGTATCTAAAATATATAACATTATTAACCATAGAATAAGGCTAGGAAATCCGCATATAAATACCCAAATAAATATTCCAAAATCGTTCATGAATAGCAGTTAAATTTCTGTATTTTTTATACTCAGCTTAATTTAGGTACAACAGATAATAATATAAATACTGCCAACAATAAAATTCCTATTTTATTTTAATCGATTGGCTCGCTCAATGGCTTTGTCAAATGAATCAAAAATATTATCATTTCCCACCAAATCGATAATATTGGCTTTCTTACAGTCTTCGTAAACTGTATTATTTACTCCTGACAATATAATTATGGTATTGGAATTCAGCAAGGACTTTACTACATCCTTTAAATTATAAAGCCCAGTGGCATCCACAAAAGGTACATGACGCATTCTGATAATCAACACTTTATTTCTAACACCCATTTGAATTAGCACTTCTGCGTATTGCTTGGCAGAAGCAAAAAATAATGGCCCAGAAATTTCATAAACAGCCACTCCTTTTGCTAAATTAGAATAATCCTCCAATACATCGCTGTCAATATTCGCTGTAACATTACCTCCAATATCCGACATCCTTTTCATAAATAGCAGTGATGACAACACAATTCCTACTTCAATAGCAACGGTAAGATCTATCAAAACAGTAAGGAAGAAGGTTGACAATAATACAATCATGTCAAATGTTGAGCCTTTGAGTATGGTCCTAAATGAGCGCCATTCGCTCATATTATAAGTAACTACAATAAGAATTCCGGCCAATACCGACATCGGAATGAGTTTAGCCCATTGTCCAAAAAACAACATTATTATCAAAATAGTTATGGCATGAGTCATACCCGCAATTGGAGTTCGGCCACCATTTTTAACATTTACTGCTGTGCGTGCAATGGCACCAGTGGCTGGAATTCCACCAAAAAATGGGGTGATAATATTAGCGACGCCTTGAGCAATTAATTCTGTATTTGACCGATGGTTTCCGCTAATCATACCATCAGAAACCACTGCCGACAGAAGTGACTCAATACTTCCCAAAAGAGCAATAGTTAAGGCTGGAGCAATATAATAGGTTAAATTACTGAACTGGAAATCGGGAATAATAAATGTGAAATTATTTGGAATTGTGCCAAAGAAAGATTCGATATTGCTAACTGGCAAAGCAAAATACTGAACAGCAATAGTTCCTACTATAATAGCAATGAATGATCCTGGTATTTTCTTAATTAATTTTCCAGAGAAAACCGTTATTAGAATCGTCATCAAGGTAATTATAATTGCGTAAACATTAAATGTCTGTATTTTATCAAAGTATAATTCCCACTTAGCAATAAAATCGCTTGGCACCTTTTGAACATCTAGACCTAGGGCATCTTTTATTTGTGTAGAAAAAATTACAAGAGCAATTCCACTGGTAAAACCCACAATTAGTGGACGTGGAAAATATTTGAGTAAAGCACCCAGTTTGAGCACTCCAAACAAGATCAATATCACTCCGGCCATTACAGTAGAAATAATTAATCCATCGACTCCATATTTTTCAATAATACCGTAAACTATGACGATGAAAGCGCCTGTTGGCCCTCCAATTTGCACTCTACTTCCACCTAAAAATGAAATAATAAAACCAGCAATTACAGCAGTGATGAGACCTTTCTCAGGAGAAACACCAGAAGCAACGGCGAAAGCAATGGCCAAAGGAATGGCTACAATACCAACGACAATACCAGCCATGATATCCTTTGTTATTTGCGTTTTATAAACACCTGTTTTGAGTAGGCTGAAAAATTTAGGTTTAAAAATATGTTTCTTCATGCTTAAAAAATATTTATTTCTTAAATAGAAAATAGAATCCTAAATCAAAACCACAAAACCAGTATAATGTATCCGATTAATTCGTAGCTTGTTTCAATAGTACTCCGCTCAACTTGATGATTTCTAATTCAGCGAGTTTAGCATTAAACTTGGAATTATTATAACTATTTTTAGCTACAATTAAATTATACTGAGCCTCTCTAAAAGTGGTATTAATAACCTGTCCCAATTTGTATTTCTCTTCCGTTAGCTGAAAATTTTGGCTTGCTGTTTCGACATTTATACCTTCCATTTTCACTTTTCGCAATGCATTCAAGTAAAATTTATAGGAGGTCAAAAGCTCCATTTCTAGTTGCAAACCAAGCTCTTCCATCTGAAGATTGGCATTCTCGATTTTGATTTTTGAATTATCTAAAGCTGATTTTTTTCTTCCTCCATTATAAATGGGAATACTCAAACTTAAATTCACACCTGGCCCATGCGCTTGGTTAATATCAAAAACACTATTGTCGGAAGTTGAATTAAGATAAGCATAAGATGCCCCTAAACTCAAAGTGGGATAAAAGCTTGATTTTGCAATTTTATAATCCAATAACGAAACTTGCTCTTGATATTTCAGCGCCATCAATTCATAATTTTGGCTATTCATATTATCGAGCAATTGAGTGTAAATATAATTATTTTCTCCAGAAAAATCCTGCACCAAAACAACATTTGTATCCAAAGGCAGCCCTACAATTTTATTAAAAGCAATCATTGCATTTTCCATCGCTAATTGTGCATCGTACAGAATGACCGAATCTTTACTCAAATCCACCTGCACATTCAATAGAGACAATTTAGTACCTCCGCTATATTTATTTTGTGCTTTGGCCAGTTCATACCTTCTTTGTGAAATTTCAATAGATTCAATCAAGGCTTGATAATTTTGCTCTGTTCGTATCACATTATAGTAATTAGCAGCCACTTGCAAAATTATATTTTCTATATAAACTTTGCTCTGAGCATCTACTAAATTGATATTTGTTTTTAGTTTTTCAAAAGTATTTTTATTGCCAAAACCTGAGAATATCGTATAATTCATCTGAATTGCAGCGCTATAAATATTGGATTCAACACCCGTATTTTCAGTTAATATAGAAGTGCCTCTGATTTGAGATTTTGTATTATCACTTCCATAATCAACTAAAGCAGACGCATTAAGCGAAGGAAGAAGTCCAGCTTGCCCGATACTAGAGAGATTCTCAGTCATGATAACGCTATTTTGAGAAATCTGCACATTTCTATTGCTTTGTAGTGTCATCAAAATGGCTTGATTTAAACTCATATTCTCTTGAGAAAAACCAAAATTGCTCACAAAAAGAGCCAAAATTATTACTAATATTCTATGCTTCATGGTCGTATTGTAATTCTTTATAAGCAGGTTCAACTTCTTCTGGACTAAGCTTTTTGTCATGCCAATACCAGTAATAAAATACACTAACGCTGTTGGATAAGGAAATTAAAACGGGCAAAACAATTAAGGTCATAATGGTTGCAACTCCTAATCCATATGCAATTGTTGCTGCCATCGGAATCAGAAATTGTGCTTGCAAGCTAGTCTCCAACATCAAAGGAGCTAAACCGGCAATGGTAGTTACCGAAGTTAAAACAATGGGTCTAAAACGAGACAAGGCAGCTTTGTGCAAGGCAGTTTGAAAAGTCATTCCGTCCTTAATATTGGTATTGAAAGCACTTACAAAAACCAATGCATCATTCACTAAAATACCTATTAATGCAATTAAACCAAGGAAGCTAAAAAGGCTAATTGGCAAACCCTCGATAAAATGTCCCCATCCAACTCCAATAAGCGAAAATGGTATCAATATTAAAATAAAGGAAGTTTGCTTAAAGGATCTAAATGTGAGAATAATAATTGCAAACATTAAAATCAAAATGATAGGCATTACTGTTTTCATAGAGCCTGTTGATTTTTGTTGTTCTCTATTTTGGCCTTCAAAACTATAGTCAACATCAGGAAAACGAGCCATTAAATCAGGCATAATATTCTCATCAATATTGCTAATCATATCGCTTACAGAAACTCCTGAATTAGCAATATCGGCTTCCACCCTAATTTCTCTTTTATTATCGGTATGATTAATGCTAACCACGCCTTTTTTTATTTCAAAACTCACCAGGTCCTTTAATGGAAATCTATCTCCAGAATTAGTTCTGATATACATACTTTTCAACCCTGTAATAGTTGACCTGCCCTCCTTGTCATATCGCACCCAAACTTTCACTTCATCGAGCCCGCGTTGAAGACGCTGTATTTCACCACCAAAAAATCCTTGACGAATCTGTCCAACAATATCTTGCACAGTTAAACCTAGCATAAATGCCTTTTCTTTAAGCTTAATATTCACTTCACGAATTCCTTCCGGATCATTGTCTGAAATATCTTTTAAGTCAGATAATTCTTTAAGTTCAAGTTTTAATTCTTCAACAATTGCACGCACTTGATCCAAATCATCAGACTGAAGTGCAATAGATACAGGCATTCCAAAATTAGAAGCTCCACCATATTTTAAATCTTCTACTCCTGCTAGCTTTCCCGCCAAACGACTTATAATTGCAGTAATTTTAGTAGTCTGCATTTGTCGAGTTTCATTATCTAATAAGTTGATATTCAAGACCCCAGTATTTGTATTGACAGGCCCTAGCCTTTTATCGATGGAAAGGATAACAGATTCTTTATCTGCTCTACTTTCTCTAATGGTGTCATTTGCTTGCCAAATAATATCCTCAAGATAATTCAATTTATCTAATGTTAATTCCTTTGGAGTTCCGGCAGGCATTGTAAGACTAATGTTTATTACTTCCCTGTCGATAAAAGGAAAAAATGTAGATTTAATAATTCCCCCACGCATTGCTCCAAATGTGATAATCAGTAAAGCGAGAGGAACCGCTAATGCTAGTGCTCTGTTTTTAAGGCTATAATCCAAAAGCGGACGATACATTTTATTCTTCATCCAATCCATCAAAGCAGAAGTATATCTCATCACCAAATTGGGCTTATCAGTTCGCTCAAGCGCCTTCGAATGTGCCACATGCGCTGGCAAAATAAATACGCCTTCTACTAAAGAAAAAAGCAAAGTAGCAATAACGATAAAAGCCATTTCTTTGAAAAAATCGCCCATTCTACCATCAATAAAAAAGAAAGCAGAAAAAGCAACCATTGTAGTCAGCACAGCAGAAAAGATTGCTGGCAAAACTTCCATTGTGCCATCTACTGCTGCTCGCATTCTATTTTTGCCATTTTCGAAATGCCGATATATATTTTCGGCAATTACAACACCATCATCCACCAACATACCTATAACGGTAATCATACCAAATAAGGAAATAACATTGATGGTAATGCCAAAAAACTTGGCCAAAATAAACATCCCTGCAAATGAAATCGGGATAGATATTGCTACCCAAAGAGCCAGCCTATAATTAAGGAAAAGAGCTAATAATATCAGCACTAAAACAAAGCCGATGATTCCATTTTTGGTCAGTAAAGCTATACGCTGACGAACAGTTTCTGAACTGTCTTTAGTTATTTTTGCTTGAACAATATTATTTTTAGCATTAAAATCGATTACAAATTGTCGAACATAATCATTGATAATAATTAAATCTTGATCATTCGTATAACTCACATCCACGTTAACTGAGGGATTTCCATCATAATAATTTCGATTGGGTGTTTCAGCCCAACTATCCTCAACAACGGCAATGTCTTTAAGTCTAAGAATTAACCCATCAGCTTGCGCCTTTACGATAATATTTTTAATCTCCTCACCCTGGTAATACTTATTTTTGGCTCTAATTTTATACTCTTCATTTTCTCCTCTGATAGTTCCGCCAGTAACCTCAATATTGGTGCTTTTAACCGCCATGAGCACTTCCTGAAAAGTAATGTGATGTGCCAACATTACTTCCTCCTCTAAATTAATTACAATTTCTTCGAGCGGAAATCCACTCAAAGCAACTTTGGAAATATTTTCATTGGAAAGTAATTCTCGTTCTACTTTTCGCGCTATTTTCTTCAATGTTTTTAAATCATCAGTTCCGGTAATTGCAAAACTCATCGCATTACTCACCACTTCAACTTTAAAAACATCCAGATTTTCTAGACCAACAGGAAATGAAATGATTTGATCTACTGCATTTTTCACATCCACCAATACATTATCAATATCGGCATTGCGTTTGGTTTCAATGGTTATTTTGCCTGTATTCTCACTAGAAATAGATGTAACTCTCTCGATACCTGTAATTCCTTTTATCTTATCTTCAATCTTAAGAATAATGGACTCCTCTATTTCCTCTGGAGAAGCTCCTGGATAAACAGTTTGTATGATGATATTTCTACTCGGCACTTTAGGAAAAAATGTGCTCTGCAGGCTCATCATGCCAACAATTCCAAATACCAGAATTAGAAACATTATCAAGTTTCCAGAAACTTCATATTTAATAAAATATTCGACTAATTTTTTCATTCAGGCCTGTATTAATCTAAAGTAACTATCATTCCTTCGTATGCATTCGATACATTATGGCTTATCAGCTTGGTATCATTATTTAGTCCTCTAACTAAAGTAAAATTATCAGCTTCATGCACAATATCAACCTTTTGAAAATGCAAAACAGAGTCTTGAACAGTATAAACAAAGCCTCCATTTCGGATTAAGTTGGAGGGAATTTTTACCACATTGTCCAAAATAAAACTATTCATCAAGCCCTTTAAATACATGCCTTCGTATAAAGTATTTGATTTAACCTCAATAAATACTTTAAAGTTCATTGTTTTTTCATCCAAACTTTCACCAATTCTATTAACAACACCTTGCCACTCACCAGCTAAATCATTGGAGGTTAATGTTACTTTATCACCAATATTAATTTTTGTGATTTGGGTTAAGTTCACACCTACCTCCAGTTCAAATACTTCTGGATTAATGAATTCAGCCAGTTTCTGCCCAGCTCTTACAATCGAATTTGGATTAATATTGGCGTTTTTAATTACACCTTCAAAAGGTGCAATAATTTCATATTTAGCTAATTGAGCTTCTTGAGCTTTGATATTATAATACTGTGTATAAACATTTTTAGAGACCAAATAATTTTTCTCCTGATCATCATCAATCACAGGCAATGTTTGGATTGATAACTCTGGATTAAAATGATTGATATAATTTTCCCAAATCTTAAAATGATTTGGATATTCAATCTTCACTTCTGCCAATAGCTGAGTCAATAAACTGTGAAAACTACTTCTGGCTGCATTCAAATTCATTCTGTAATTTTCATCATCCAATTTCAGTAAAGTCTCACCAGCATTAAACTTAACACCTTCTTTAAAACTTTTACCAGAATTCAATAATCTACCAGTTACTTCCGAAAAAATATCAATTTTAAACTTTGAATTCAAACGCCCATTGACGGCTATATCCGCTTTCACGCTCTCATTCACAGCATTTACTACTTCTACTTTGATGATTTTAGCTTTGCCAGCATCTTTCTGAGGGGACTTTTTTAATCCACTTAAGAAATTAAATCCCACTAGAGCCACAATTATACTGATAACAGCATAAATATATGTTCTCCTCATTTTTAATGTACTCATATTCTATTATTTGTATAAAAGTTGGTTCAAAAAATTATTAATATCTAAGGCTTAATTCACTTTTTTATCGAGCTTACGGAAGGCTTTCAGCACTATAGACAAATCATTAGATAACTTATAATTACGTGCATAAATCAAATTCAGCTTCAAAACTTCGTCAGTCAGTATTTCACCCTTGATTAAATTTGAAGGTTGTAAAATACTATTTTTTAAAGCAGGCAAATGTACTTCATTTAGGTTTGAATCAAATCCTACAAAAGTATAAGCTGATATAAAAACCATGACAATATTTTTAAAATATCGAATTGGATTCTTAAATAAATAAAAGTGAAATGGATAGGTGACAATTAGTAATGTACTGATAATAAAATCTAATAAGCGTTTAAATCTTTTATTAGCTTGCTTATTGATGGCATTCATTTCCACAAAATAAATATCACTGGAGGTGTTAATTGAATTTGAACCTATGATAAACATTAGTTCTGGTGGTGCGATTTTAAATTCCAAGTGAGCAGATTTCAAGTTCGACATCTGATCGATTATTTGTGCAGCAGTGAAACTTTTGGCACAGAAAATTATTTCGCTAATCTTATGAATTTTAACAATTTCGTCTAATTGCGAAATGGAACCTAAAAGAAGTTCGTCCTTACTTTTAGTATTCGTTTCCGTTGTAATTTTGGTAACATAGGAAGTATCTATGGATGTTTTTTTAACTAAATCAAATACTCGTTGCGACTCTTCTTTACTTCCAATAATAGCAATCCGTTTAGCCAAAGTAGATCCGAATTTGAAGCTTTTAAAACCAATTATATAAGCCATCATTCTCCAAATTAACATAATGGCCAATGACCAAAAAGCCCCAAAAAGTATCAATGCACGCGAAAATCGAATAGATTCGGGGAGCAATGCATAGACAACTAAAACCATCATGGTTCCTAATAATTGTCCACCAATTATTTTTATTATACGAATTGGCTTATCATAACCTCCAGTATAGTAGGTTACTAATTGCCAAAATAAAATGATTAAAGGAATGAACAAATACAAAAACAAATCAGGATATTTCTGATTAGCTCCTAATATATAATTTCCCCAATAGGTAGAGCTAAGAATCATTCCACCGTAAATAAATGAGAAATCAATAACGGGGACTATTAAGCGCCGTATTGTTGTGGCAATAATAGTAATGAAAGCTCTAAAAATAATGGCCGTATTAATCAAAAAGCTAAATAGCTTAGCATTTTCAGTAGAATAATGCTTTTTGGCAAAAATAACCATCGCATTATAAAACACATAGACATAATTGACTGAGTTTTTCTTAGTGGATTCACCTTTATAATGAATAATACGCGTTTTGGGGAAATAGTAATTCTTATAACCACCTTTTATTAATCTGAATGACAAATCAATATCTTCACCATACATAAAGAAGTCCTCATCCAACAAGCCCACTTCATCCAAGGCCTTTTTGCGCATCAGCATAAAAGCACCTGATAAAACTTCCACTTCATGGGTTTCATCTGCATTCAAATGCCCTTGGTGATATGCTGCAAATCGTTTGCTTTTAGGAAAAATTTTAGACAAGCCAAACATCTTATAAAAAGCTGCTGCAGGTGTTGGCAAACCCCTTTTAGATTCAGGCAAAAATCTTCCTTTTCCATCGAGCATTTTTACGCCTAAACCTCCCGCTTCTGGATGCAAATCCATAAAATCAACCGCCAGTTTAAAAGTATCTTCTTCAACAATTGTATCTGGATTCAGCAATAAAACGTATTCACCTTTTGAAATTTTAATGCCTTGATTATTCGCTTTTGAAAAACCAAGATTATCATGATTATCAATTAAGGTAATTTGTGGAAATTTCTCATGGAGCATTTTCAATGAGCCATCAACTGAATTATTATCAACCACAATTACTTCTGTACTTACTTTTTCAGTAGCCACCAAAACACTGTTAAGGCACTGTTCCAGAAAATGTTCCACATTATAATTGACAATAATTACTGATAGTTTCATAGAGTCTTTTTAGAGGCTGCAAAGGTAAAGTAAATCTCAAAAAGCTTAACGTTAAGTTTGTGCATATATTTGTCATAATTTCTTATGCACAAATTGAGAATTCGCAAGATAAATTCCGGATTTTTTTTTAAAACTTATTTATGGTTTTTCGTGTTTTTACAATACATTTGCCCATTAATAAATTATACAATAATAATAATTTTATTCATTGAAATAAAAGTCTGCCATTTTTGATTCCTAATAATAAGTATCATTCATTGCAGATTTTTACCAAACATTAAGATATAATAGCATATGAAACGCCAATGATTAAACTTAAAACACACAAGGGGATGATTAAAAGGGCGTTCCATATCTCCATTAAAACATTTTAAACATATGAAAATAACAGTAGTAGGAACAGGTTACGTGGGATTAGTAACGGGCGCATGTCTTGCCGAAGTTGGCATTGATGTCACTTGTGTTGACATAGATAAGAAAAAAATAGACAATCTAAACATAGGAATTATCCCCATTTGGGAACCTGGTTTAGAGCCTATGGTTAAGCGAAATTTCGACGCAAAAAGATTACATTTTACCACCAAATTGGCAGATGTAATTGAAGGTACTGAAGTGGTTTTTGGCGCAGTAGGTACTCCTCCTGATGAAGATGGAAGTGCAGATTTGCAATATGTTATTGAGGTTGCTCGAGAAGTTGGTCGTAATATGACTGATTATTTAGTGATGGTTACTAAAAGCACTGTACCAGTTGGAACTGCGGAAAAAGTTCGCAATGCAATACAAGAAGAGTTAGACAAAAGAGGTGTAAATATTCCTTTTGATGTGGCTTCAAATCCCGAGTTTCTAAAAGAAGGTGATGCTGTAAACGATTTTCTTAAACCTGATAGAATTGTTGTTGGTGTACAATCCAAACGAGCAGAGGATATTATGTCTCGACTTTATAAGCCATTTACATTGAATGGTCATCCCGTTATTTTTATGGATGTACCTTCTGCTGAAATGACGAAATATGCTGCTAATTCCATGTTGGCAACAAAAATCAGCTTCATGAATGATATTGCAAATCTTTGCGAAATTATGGGTGCTGACGTAAATATGGTGCGCAAAGGAATTGGATCAGACTCTAGAATTGGACATAAATTTATTTACCCAGGGATTGGTTATGGAGGAAGTTGCTTCCCTAAAGATGTAAAAGCTTTAATTAAAACTGCTGACTTGAATGGTTACAGTTTGAGGATTTTGAAAGCGGTTGAAGAAGTGAATGATAGTCAAAAATCGAGATTATTTTACAAAGCCATGAAGTATTTCGGTAGTGACTTAAAAGGCAAGACCATAGCACTTTGGGGATTATCATTTAAACCAAAAACTGATGATATGCGTGAAGCTCCAGCTTTGGTTTTAATTAAAAAACTGATTGAGGAAGGTGCGACTGTTAAGGCATTCGATCCAGTGGCAATGGAAGAAACTCACCGTAGAATTGGAGATACAATCACCTATTGCGAAGATAAATACAGTGCATTAGTTGATGCCGATGCTTTGATGTTGGTAACAGAATGGCCTGAGTTTAGAATTCCAGATTTTGATGTGGTTAAAAAACTCCTCAACACGCCTGTTATCTTTGATGGAAGAAATCTATACGAAAGAGAATTTGTAGAAGAAAAAGGATTTGATTATTTTAATATCGGAACTGAGAAAAAGTAAGAAGACATTAGAAATACACAAAAAAAAGCCCTGAAAAAATTCAGGGCTTTTTTTTTTATTTTTTCCGAATTACAATTGCATAATGCAATCCCAGAAAACGATTTAATGGCCGGAAAAGAAATTCTTTGAACCGAATAATCGGACTCAAAAAAGAAGGCAGAAGCGATCTGAAATTTAATCCTCCAGAGATTAAATATCGCATATAATTGTTCATCACTTTTATTTCAACTATTTCTAAACCACGAAATTCCTTTTCAAATTGCAGCCTATCTCGTACAAAAACCATATACGAAAGTGCTTGATTTGCTCCGTTCATAAATCCTGAATCAGATTCCCATTCCTTTTGATTGATTTCGAATATTTCTGTATCGAATAAATTTTTATACATTTTTGCAGCAACAGGACCATAATAAGGTTCTATTAAAACACATCCTCCACCAGAATGCAAGCTTCGTTCTAACTCCTTAAAAAAAGTGCGTGGCTGAGGAAAATGATGGAAACAATTGAGCCCATAAAAAGCTCTGACCGAATTATCTTCCAAATCCATATCTTGAGCGTTGAGAACACGGTCTAAATTCTCCGCTTCTTTAATATCTGTAGAAATAATTTCTGGATAAACATCTTTGAAAAAACTCACCCCCGCTCCTATTTCAATTCTTTGTCCAGTGCCTGTAAAATACTGATTATCAAAATCCATACATTGATCATAAAAGCCTTTAAAGACTTCATTCATCATGGGTTTTTCAATCATAATTTGACGGTGAACTTTAACCAATTCATCACTATCAACATCAATTCCTTTTAATCTAGGATCAGCCAAAAAACGAATTATTTTCTTTAAAATCTGCATATTTTCCTATCTAAAAGTGGCTAAAATCAAGCTTAAATCCTGATAACCCAAATTGAATTGTTTAGCAACATGGCTGAATGTAAGTTTACCATGAAATAAATAAATTCCACTTCTAATACCCTGATCTTCAATCAATAATGGGCTAATGCCACCATAATCAGCCATTTCTAAAAGGAAGGGTGCAAAATAATTACTGAGTGCATAAGAAGCGGTGTGTGGTGTTCTTGAAGAAATATTAGGAACACAATAATGAGTAACGCCAAACTGCTGATAAACAGGATCTAAATGATTGGTTTCCTTTGAAGTTTCAAAACAGCCTCCTCGATCGATGCTCACATCAACGATTATACTTCCCTTTTTCATCTTTTGAATCATGGCTTCACTCACAATTTGCAAGGAATCACCGCTGCGAATATAAATAGCACCAATTGCAACATCAGCAGTACTTAAGGCCTGAGCCAATACATCAGGTTGTAAAATAGATGTGTAAATTGGGCTTTGTAAATTATTTTGTAATCGCCTAAGCTTTGAAATTGAATTATCAAATACTTTCACCATGGCTCCTAAACCAATGGCCGCTTTTGCTGCTCCTTCTGCCACAATTCCTGCACCTAATATCACCACCTCTGATGGATTGATGCCCGTAAATCCTCCCAACATTTTTCCTCTGCCCCATTGTGGACTGGCTAGATAATGTGCAGCAATTAATATGGATGTATTCCCTACTATTTCCGAGATGGAATGCAAAACAGGATGCTCATTAGATTGATTACGAATATGTTCGTAGGAAAGAGCTGTTATTTTCTTATTCATCAAAGCTCGATAATAGTTTTTATCTTGCGCTCTGATATGTAAACTAGAAATTAAGATAATACGATCTTTCATCAATCGAATTTCCTCTAATGTTGGAGGTGCTACTTTAATAATGATATCTGCTTGAAATACTTCTTGAGCAGTATTCATCAATTCTGCCCCAGCCTCAGCATATTGCCTGTCTTCAAAATTAGCTAACAAACCGGCACCTCTTTCAATAATCACTCGATGACCATTTTCAACCAGCAAAGCCGCTGCCGAAGGAACTATTGCAACCCGTTTTTCTTGCAAAATGGTTTCCTTAGGCACTCCAATCAGAAATTGCTGCTTACCCGTTTTTCGTAAAAATAGTTTTTCCTGAGGTTGGTATTTCTCAGTTGACTGCATCTGTATAAATGGTTTGTTTTGCTCACTCATAACCTGGGATTTTGAATTGGTCAAAAATAGGAAAATTTATGGTAATAATGACAAATTTGAGACTTATTCTATTTTGCATCTGCGATTTACTAGGCACAAGGACAGATTTCTCATGTGGGGTTTTTGGATTAAGGTTTCAAAACTCACTAAAAATTTTATAATTAGCATTTATTAACCATAGTTATCCCACAAATAAAGCGTATATTTGCTGCTTATAAATTTTAAAAGTTTAACTATGAATATGAATCAAAATCGTGCACCACAAGGTGACATCAATATGAAAAAGGTATTTCCAGTAGCCGTAATTATTGGTGCTCTAATCCTACTTTTTGTCTTTTGGAGTAAAATGACCGTTACTGTTGGAGCGGGACAATCAGGTGTAATGTTCAATACTTTTGGAGAAGGAATAGATTTGGAACAGCCTCCTATTGGTGAAGGATTCCATTTTATTGCTCCTTGGAATAAAGTTTTTATTTATAGCGTTCGCCAGAAAGAGAAAGCTGAAGAAATGAAAATGCTTTCATCCAATGGTTTGGAAATCTTTATTGATGTTTCAGCATGGTACCGCCCAGTTCAAGCTAAACTTCCTAATTTGCATAAAATTATTGGAAAAGAATACGAAACTCAAATTGTTGTTCCTGCAGTTAGAGCAGCAGCGAGAAGTGTAATTGGACGTTATACTCCGGAAGAAATTTATTCATCGAAACGTGATGCAATTCAAGATGAAATGTATTTAGAAACGAAGAAAATATTAGATGAAAAATATATCTATTTGGATAGAATGCTAATCCGCTCAATCATTCTACCTGCAACTATTAAAGAGGCTATTGAAAGCAAATTAAAGCAAGAACAATTATCTCTAGAGTACGAATTTAAACTTTCTAGAGCACTTAAAGAGGCTGAACGTCAAAGAATTGCTGCAGAAGGTGAAGCCGCTGCTAATAAAATCATCAATAGCAGTTTAACCGATAATTTATTAAAAATGCGTGGTATTGAAGCCACTATTAAATTGTCTGAATCTCCTAATGCAAAAACTGTGATTATAGGTGCTGGAAAAGAAGGCTTGCCATTGATTTTAGGTAATAATTAATATCAAAATATAAAATTGATTAATGCAGGTAAAACTAAATGAGGTTTTATCTGCATTTTTTTATGATTAAAACCAATAATGATGAACAAGCGCATTATCAAATTAGCCATTCCCAATATCATTAGCAATATCACTATTCCGCTGTTGGGTATCGTTGACACTGCCTTAATGGGGCATTTGGATAGTTTGATTTATGTGGGAGCTATTGCGCTAGGAAGTATGATTTTTAATTTTATTTATTGGGGAATGGGATTCCTGCGCATGGGAACTGTTGGTTTCGTTGGGCAAGCCAAAGGCGCAAACAATAAAAAAGAAATAAGTCTTATCCTATACAGATCATTTTCTATTGCGATGATTGCGGCATTTGCCATTTTATTAATCCATCCGTTTATGATTGAAGCTGGTCTTGCCTTAACCAATTCTAGCGCTGACATAAAAATTGAAGCGCTAAAATATTTCAATATTAGAATTTGGGCTCTACCAGCCAGTTTAATTATACTCAGCTTAAGTGGTTGGTTTATAGGAATGCAGAATACCATTTATCCTATGATTATATCAATCACTTCTAATGTGCTCAATATTGTGATTTCCTTTATTTTGGTTTTTGGTTACCAAATGCAAGCTGAAGGAGTAGCTTTGGGAACTGTTATCGCCCAATACATTGCCATGTTGATTGCCCTTGGAATGTTGATTTATCGTTATCGAGATTTTCTCATTTCCTTTGTTTTAAAAGAAATTTTCAATCAGAAACTGAAAAACTTTATGAATGTGAATAAGGATATATTTATCCGAACTTTGGGGATCATTTTTGTTTTCTCCTTTTTCACAATCAAGTCAGCCAATATTAGTGACAGCACTCTTGCTGTTAATGCTATTTTATTTCAGTTTTTCATTCTATTCTCCTATATGCTCGATGGATTTGCGAATGCTGGAGAAGCTTTAAGTGCCGAAGCCATAGGATTAAGAAGCCTTCATATGTTAAAAAAAGTCGTTAAATCTACCTTTATTTTCGGGTTGGCATTTGCTTTAATTTTTACCATAGTTTATGCTCTATTTGGGAATCAGATTATTAGACTGCTAACGGATAATGAAGAGATTATTGAACCTGCTGCTAAACTATTATTATGGGTAATAGCAGTTCCGCTAATTTCTTTTCCAGCATTTATCTTAGACGGTATTTTTATTGGAGCTACAGCATCCAAAGCCATGCGCAACACCATGTTGTTGGCTGTAGGCGTCGTTTTCATCCCTATTCTATACTTTGGAGCTGGCGATGAATTAACCCGCCTATGGACTGCGTTTTTAGCCTTTATGTTTGCTCGTGGATTATTTCTATTTTTAAGTCTAAAGAGGTCGGTGTTTAGTTTTTAAGGATGGATAAAAAATCTTTATTATTAGAAAAATCAAAATAAAAGCAGCACTATTAAAAAATTCAGTTTTTGTGATTTCAAGTTTATTGATCTGTTGAAACTATTTTACTTATATTTGCTACCAAAATCAAATTATCCTTTAATAGGAGGTATAGCTAATCGATGCCTAAATTAAGAAAAGGGAAATTATATTAATATATAAATTAAATAATATGGCACAATTGACACTAAATATTGCAGATAATCAATTCAATTTCTTTTTAGAACTAATCAAAAAATTTGATTTTGTCAAGGTAGAAAGCCAATCTGCTGACATCGAACTCACAGAGAAACAAAGAATAACTTTAGATGAGAGATTAGAAAACTACGAAAACAAGCCTGAGAGTTACCTGGACATCGATGAAGTGAGAGAGACTTTGAAAAAGAGTTATGAAATATAATGTTAAAATCAGTCCAGAAGCCAGAGATGAAATAAAGGAAGCTTTAGATTATTATGGCAAAATAAATACGAAATTAAGCGTAAAACTTTTTAATATTATTTTCGACAACTTTAATTTTATAAGAAACAATCCATTTAGCTTTGCTATAAAATACAAAAACGTTAGAACATTTACAATAGAAAAATTCCCTTTTATTATCTGTTATTTTATTGATGATCAAAGAAATACAGTTAATATTATTTCTGTTTTCAATACCTATAAAAACCCTGAAAAATGGCAGGAAAGAATTAATGACTAGTCTGATAGACTATTATTAAGGTCATTTTGTTTTTATAAAATTACTTTCTCATCCTATTAATTTCTGATGTGGTTTGGAGTCGACAAATTTCTGATTCCTTTGGTAACATTACAGAATAGAAGAGTCTATCGTTTAAAAAATTACAATATTGAATAAATCACAACCTCAAATCAGGAATCCACATTGATTTTTCAAAATCAATAACCGTATCATTTTCAACAATATGACCTTCTTGCTGAAGCAATTCTTGCATTAAATTAGGATTTCCAAAGGCTTTTTTTCCACTCAGCATTCCCATTCTATTCAACACCCTATGTGCAGGTACTGCAGGAATCAAATTTGAACTTTTATTCAATGCCCAACCCACCATTCGAGCTGCTCCAGGTGAGCCAATTGCATTAGCTACAGTACCATAAGTGGTGACTTTTCCATAAGGAATCAATCGGCAAACTTCGTAAACTCTTTGAAAGAAATTCTTTTCGGGCATAGCAATAAATGATTAATCTTATTTCAGGCGAAACTGCATATAGTTTATCGCAAAACCTTGATCTGCAAATAATTTTTCATAATGTGTTTTGATAGACTTAACTTCTTCAAAACCATCCACTTCATATAAATTTTTAACAGATAGAATGAGCTCATGTCCAAGCTCTTCAATGATTTCTAGTGTATAATCAAAAAGTGGTTCGTTATCGGTTTTAAAATGAATAATACCTCCAGGCTTTAATATTTGCGCATATCGCTTTAAGAAAAGTGGTGAAGTCAAACGGCGTTTGGCTTTTTTGGGTTGGGGATCAGGAAAAGTAATCCATAGTTCATCTACTTCGTTTTCTCCAAAAATCTGAGGAACCATTTGTACATAATTTCTCACAAATGCCACATTGTCCATTTCTTTTTCAATGGATTCCTTACAGCCACGCCAAACTCTAGCGCCCTTAATATCCAATCCAATAAAATTCTTTTCCTTATATTTAGCAGCAAGTCCAACAGTGTATTCTCCCCTTCCACAACCCACTTCCAAAACTATTGGATGTCCATTTTTAAAGAAATCAGCATCCCAATTTCGTCGCATATAATAGCCATTTTTAACGTCGTCATAATTGGGCTCAAACATATTTGGAAAGGTTTTGCACTCACCAAAACGCTGTAATTTATTTTTAGAACTCATCTTTTTATTCAGTAATCTTTTGAATCCATAATGATTTTCCTTCTTTGTCAGAAACTTCTTTTAGAAATAAACTGGCTTCATTATTTGAAGTAAAGCCGGCATAGCAAACTCGGGTCAAACCTTGTGGTGTTTTTCCTTCGATACTTGCTTCAATATATCCTTTTTGCTTAATCTCATTCAAATAATCCTCAGCCTTTTTCTCAGATCTGAAACAGCCCGCTATTACAAAGTATTTTTTATCACTGTTGAAGGAAGTCACTTCCGTTTCTATATTTGGAATGCTTTCCTCTATTTGAACATCATTATTTACAACAACATTTTCTTCATATGAATCTTGTATCGAATCTTCAATAATTGTATCTGCTTCCAAATTGTCTTCAATTGCAGAATTAGAAACTTCCTCAACTATATTAATCTCTGGCTGAGACACTTCCTTAACTATAAGGGGCTCATTTGTTTTGAAAAACAAATCTTGTTGAAAGAAAACAAAAGCAGCAATTAGAATAGCCGCAGCACTAATAGCCAAAATCCAAATTAATTTCTTATTGCTTTTACTTTCTTGATGAATTGCCTTAGGAGATGCGGCTAACTCTACAGCACTTTGAACAATAACTGGAGCTTGCGTAAACTCTCCAAGCCCAAAGAAATTCTTATGATAGTTGAATTTTTCATCTTGTTCAAAAATCCAATTTCCAGTGGCGTGAATTTTAAGCCAACCAATATTTTGAAAATAAAACTCTTTAGCGGTTTCCAACTCTTGCTGTATATTAGCTACATAACTGGAAATAAGTTCATCTGCATTCGCATCATTCAATTTCTGAGACAGTATTTTATCCGTTACGAAAAGATTTTTAGTGAACGATATTTTTTTAAACTTAGGTGAAAACTCATGGTTAACAGGATGCATATAAGCTTCCTTTAGCTCCACGGTAAAAATACCTAAACTAGGAATAATTACTTGTTTTTGGACAAATAACAATTTACTAATTTCTATACAAATGTCTATCATATGCTTTTAATTGCTTCTATTAAATCTTCTGGGCTGTCAATTCCAAAACTGTCGAAAGTGGTAATTCCCATGCCAATCGCATATCCTGATTCAAGCCAGCGCAATTGCTCTAGAGATTCGGATTGCTCCAAAGGCGAAATAGGTAAATGTATTAATTCCTGCAAAATATTTGACTTAAAGGCATACATACCAATATGCTTATAATGAGGAGTTGACATATTTATCTGACGCTGAAATGGTATAGCAAAACGAGAAAAATACAAAGCTTTGCTATTCTTATCCATCACCACTTTTACCGTATTTATTGATTCGAGTTCTCTTTGCTCTGAAATCAATTTTGCCAGTGAGGCAATCTGATTTTCCTCTTTTGAAATCATATCACAAAGCAACTCAATTTGCTCCGTCTTGACAAAAGGTTCATCACCTTGAATATTTAAAACCACCTCAAATTCTTCACCAATATTACGCATCACTTCTGCAATTCGCTCTGTTCCATTACGATGATTATTGGAAGTCATCATTACTTCAGCTCCAATATGCTTACAATGGTCAATAATTCTTTGATCATCAGTTGCTATAATAACGCGCGATAGTTTTTCAACTTTTTTAGCCTGTTCATAAACCCGCTGAATCATACTTTTACCTTTGATATCAGCCAATGGCTTTCCAGGAAAACGAGTAGATTCGAAACGTGCAGGAATAATAGCTATAAATTTCATGTTTTTAAAATGATTTTCGATTAAAAAAGGCCATTGATTTCACCATTTATTCTATCTATAATCATCCCTAAATCTTCAGGATTTTGAATAAAATCTAAATTATCAACATCAATAATTAATAATTTACCAGCGTTATAAGTTCCAATCCACTCTTCATAACGCTCATTTAAGCTTTTGAGATAATCAATTCGGATAGAATTTTCATAATCACGACCACGCATCTGTATCTGCTTCACTAAGTTAGGAACAGATGAACGGAGATAGATTAACAAGTCTGGAGGCTTAATAAATGAGCTCATTAACTCAAAAAGTGAAGAATAATTTTCAAAATCCCGAGATGGCATCAAGCCCATTTCGTGGAGATTTGGCGCAAAAATATAGGCATCTTCATAGATAGTTCGATCCTGAATCACCATTTTACCGCTATTTCTAATCTCTACAACTTGACGAAATCTACTGTTTAAAAAGTAAATCTGAAGATTAAATGACCATCTCTGCATATCTTCGTAAAAGCTATTTAGATAAGGATTTGTTTCAACATCCTCGTAATGAGCTTCCCATTTAAAATGTTTTGACAATAAGCTCGTAAGAGTTGTCTTTCCAGCACCGATATTTCCTGCTATTGCAATATGCATGATTCTATTGAATTATTAGGTTTGATAATTGATTTGCGAAAGCACAAAAATAAAATAATTAGTCGAATGTTTACAGTAAATTGTTTCAACAATGTGTTAGATTAACAATTTTCTTTAAATTCGCATGATGATTGAAGCAATAAATATTAGAAAACAATACGGCGAGCTTGAGGTCTTGAAAGGAATTAACCTCAAGATTGAAAAGAGTGAAATATTGAGTATTACTGGAAGTTCTGGAGCTGGGAAAACTACTCTTTTGCAAATTTTAGGCAGTCTTGATAAATCAACTTCTGGCCAAGTCTTGATTGGCAATACAGACATTAATAAGCTCAGCAATAATGATTTAGCAAAATTCAGAAATCAGCATATTGGTTTTGTTTTTCAATTTCATCATTTATTACCTGAGTTTACAGCCATAGAGAATGTATGCATTCCAGCATTTATTGCAGGTAAATCAAAAAAAGAAGCAGAACTACAAGCCACAAAACTGATCGAATATATGGGGCTTAGAGATCGAATTTCGCACAAACCGACTGAGCTTTCTGGCGGTGAGCAGCAGCGTATTGCCATTGCGCGGGCATTGATAAATCAACCCGATGTGATTTTTGCTGACGAACCATCCGGAAATTTAGATGCTAGCAAATCAGAAGAACTTCATGATTTATTTTTCCAATTAAGGGATGAATTTAAACAAACTTACGTAATTGTGACACATAATAAAGAATTGGCTGAAAGAGCTGACCGTCAAATAATAATCAAAGATGGCTGTATTTTAAATAGTTAGAACACAAGTATCCTGATTCTTAAAGTTAGATTTCTATTTTAATAAAAAAAGGAATCATTTCAATGATTGATTAATAAAACCTATTTTTGTAAACTACAAAATAATTCAAAATACACCTTGGCTGAAAATACAAAACATAAAATCACATACTTAATCATAGGAATTTCTATTGGATTAATTATTGGTGCTTGGATAAGTTTTAGTCAAAACTATACGAATTTAAAATCTTGCTTTCCTCTGTATTACTTTTTAGACGAAGAGCCATTAGATTCAGCTATAACAGAATTAACAGAACCCGAAGTGGGTACTCCTAAAAGAAAAAAGAAAAAAAACAGTTTAAAGGATACTGATAATAATATTGTTATGATTGATAGTATAGATATTGACTCCAACAATCTTGTTTTAGATTCAAATACCATTATAATTGACAGTACACTAGATTCAATTCCCGATACTAATGCCGATATTAAAATTCTTGACACTTTAATTTATACTAAATTGAATATTAATGAAGCCGATGCAAACGATATTCATTTAGCGAAAGACGCAATAATTTACGCTTTATATGTTATACCTCAGGGAGAAAGGAACGATTTTCAATGCAATACAAATGAGAAGAGAGATAGTCTCTTGACTAATAATACAAAATCAAAACAAAAAAACGGACTTTATGTAGAATTTTGGTATTCACCAATCAATTATTCAGGGTACAAGTTAGGAAGAAATACATTGGTGCTATTCGGGTTCTATGAATATGCGGACATTCGGCTCGCCTATATTCCCAATGGTCTTTTGCGAATTCAATATCATGAATACACTTTTGATTTAGAGTGCACAGATACTTTTATACCACTTGATATTAAAACTCCTAAAAAACCTGGCAAATGACGATAGATTTTTTCAAATATCATGGTGCAGGCAATGATTTCATCGTTTTGGATAATAGAAATCAGAAACTATCATTAACAACAACTCAGATTGCCTTATTATGTCACCGTAGATTTGGAATTGGGGCTGACGGATTAATGGTATTATCTCTTGAAGAAGCTTATGACTTTAGAATGGTTTATTATAATTCTGATGGAATTGAAGGCAGCATGTGTGGAAATGGTGGCAGATGCATCGTTGCTTTTGCCCACTATTTAAATATTATTGAAAAGAACACAACTTTTATTGCCGTTGATGGAGTTCATAAAGCCATAATTAATCAATCCAGCCAAAAGCCATACGATATTAGTTTAGAAATGACTGATGTTGAAAAAATCGAAATTCGAAACAAGGCTTACTTTATGAATACTGGCTCACCACATCACATTAGTTTTGTAAAACAAATAGAGCCTTTGGATGTTCTGAATTTAGGTCGAAAAATAAGGTATTCTGAAGATTATGCTAGTGCAGGTGGCACTAATGTAAATTTTGTTGAAATAAAGGATGATTTTTTAAAAATCAGAACTTACGAACGCGGAGTTGAAGATGAAACTTTAGCATGTGGAACTGGAGCTACTGCTACTGCCATAGCATATGCACATAAAACTAAGCGATATAATGACGAAATTATTTTAAAAGCTTTGGGAGGAATATTAAGAGTAAAACTCGATTTTACCAACGGAATATTTACAAATATTATTCTAAGTGGACCTGCTCAGCAAGTATTTAACGGACAATGGAAACTCTAATATGGATATATTAATCAGAGAAATGGAATTGGAAGATGCGCCATATATCCTTGAAATTGAGAACAACAAAGACATTTGGAAAGTATCGCATACCCAAGAAGATTATACCTTAAAAGAAATAGAGCTATTTATTGCTAAAAATATTGTGGACGATTTGGGAACCGGTCAAAAACGATGGATAATTGGCAATAAGAACTCGTCTTTCGGTTGCATCGACCTATTTGATTATGATGCCAAAAATGCAAGAGGAGGAGTCGGTATTGTTATTCACCCCAAATATCAAAAGCAAGGAATTGCTTCAAAAGCCTTAGATTTATTTATCGCACTTTGCAAAACAAAAATAAAACTACACCAACTGTATTGTACTATTATGCAAGACAATAATCACAGCATTCAACTATTTGAATCAAAAGGTTTTCAACAAACGGGGATTAGAACCGAGTGGACTTTATTTGAAGGTAAATATTTTGATGAGCTATTTTACCAATTGAAATTATAATTTTCAAGATGAAAAAAATAAAAATTATCATATTTGTAAGTATAACCATAATCACTTTAATAATTGGAGCCTTAGCTGGCTATTATGCTTACAATATTTTCAAAAAACCAATTTTAACCTTATCTGGCAAAGACAGCATTATTCTCACTATTCCAACGAATGCAAGTTACGATCAAGTGATGGATAGCCTGACAAAAAATGCAAATGTTAGCTCATTAGATCTTCTCAATTTTATTGCAGCAAAGCGAAATTATACATCGAATATAAAGCCTGGAAAATACCTACTGACTAACAAAATGACCAGTTATGAACTGATAAGTAAACTTAGGTCAGGAGATCAAATACCTGTAAAAGTAACTTTTAATAATATTCGGTTTCTTCCAAAATTAGCAGGAATAGTGAGTCGTAAATTAGAATTTGATTCTACTCAACTTATTAACTTATTACAAAACCCAAATTTTCTAGATGAGCTTGGTTATAAACAAGAAACTGTAATTGCTCTGTTTTTGCCAAACACCTACGAATTTTGGTGGAATACAAGCCCAGAACAATTCGTGTTAAGAATGCAGCAAGAATACCTTAAGTTTTGGGATACGGAAAGGCTAAATAAGGCTAAGCTAATGAATTTAAATCCGTTGGAAGTAAGTATCCTTGCTTCAATAGTGCAAGAAGAAACTAATAATTCACAAGAAATGTCACGAATAGCGGGAGTTTATATGAATAGACTAAAAGTCGGCATGCTATTACAAGCAGATCCCACTGCTCGATTTGCTTATGGAGATTTTAGTGTTCAACGAATTACATATGATTATTTAAAAATAGACTCACCCTATAATACATATCAATACGCTGGATTGCCACCAGGGCCAATCTGTATGGCAAATCCTAATACTATTGACAAGGTATTGGACTATGAGCAGCATTCATACTATTATTTCTGTGCCAAGGCCGACAATTCTGGTACACATGCTTTTGCTAGAAATCACAATGAACATATCAGAAATGCAAATCAATATCGCCAATATTTGAATAGATTAAATATTAGAAGGTGATATTTTTTTCACTAATTTAGTTCAATTCATATTTTTAAATTGAGTTTTCGAATAAAACCATTTTTCACAAACTTTTTTACTCCTAAATATCAAGCTCTTACATATAAATATATCTAATCAATATCTATATAATGTCAATCTGGCACAAAAACAAAAATTGGCATAAATAATGCTAAATTAGTGATACTAAAGCGATATATTTTAAACTTAAAACAGCAATAATAATGAATTTACAAACTAACTTAAAGCATCTGATTACAGCTGCTGATTTTGAAAAAACAATTGAAGAAAACGAGAATGTAATGATCTGTTGTGGACGCATGGGTCCTATGTGCATCCCTGTTTACGGAATCATGGAAGATCTTGAAAAGAGCAACAAATTTGATCATGTTCATTTTTGCGACATGGCATTTGACAGTCCTGAAGCACATGTAATTAGAAACTTATCAGAATGTAGAGGATTTATGGGAATTCCTTTTACTGTTTATTATAAGAATGGTAAATTAGTAAAAGCAACTTCTAGTATTCAAAGCTTAGATCAAGTGATGAATATCTTGGAGAGCGAATTAACTAAATAATAAATCTGAATCAATAATATTTAGAGGTGAGCAAAACATATTATGCTCACCTCTTTTTTAATCCATTAATAATAAAGTCACTCATTTTTACCAAAACCAAATGGAACACAACAAATACGACAGCATAATAATTGGTGCAGGACCAGCAGGTTTAAGTGCTGGTATATACCTTTCAAGAGCAAAAATGAAAGTACTCATACTAGATAGCGGTATGGCTGGTGGGCAGATGATATTAACTCATGAGATAGCCAACTATCCAGGATTTGAAAGTATTAGCGGTTATATGCTTTCAACTACTATGAAAAATCAGGCTGAAAAATTTGGTTGTGAAATAAAAACCAATATTCGCATTGAGCAATATGAATTAGAAGGAACCACAAAACGAATCACCTTAAATAATGGCGATACTTTTGAATCCAAATCAGTCATTATAGCTACAGGAGGCAGAAGCAGAAAGGTAGGTGCCAAGCGTGAAGAAGACTTTGCTGGAAAAGGAATTTCTTACTGTGCTACCTGTGATGGTGATTTTTTCCAAGACCGAGAAATTATAGTTATTGGAGGTGGAAACTCTGCAATAGAAGAAGCAGTATCTCTGACAACTTATGCAAGCAAAGTGACAATTGTTCACCAATTTGATCATTGGCAGGCATTTGAATCTGCTGTTGAGGAGATGGAGGCTAATCCTAAGATAGATTATATTTTAAATGCCAAAATTGTAGAATTCAAAGGAGATCAAAACTTGAATAGTGTCATCGTTGAAAACACCAAAACTGGGGAACAATACGAGCGCAATATTGATGGAGTGTTTATATTTATTGGATATGTACCCAGAACCGAAGATATCAAAGGGAAGGTAGATTTGAATCAATGGGGTGAAATCATTGTCAACAAAGAATTTCAAACCAATATTGAAGGAGTATATGCTGCTGGAGATAGTATTGTAAAGAAGTACAGACAAATAACAACAGCCGTTTCTGATGGTACTAATGCTGCATTACACGCATTAGAGTTCATCAATAAATAGTTTTCTGTTGAGTTAGATAAACTAGGAAAACAGTAACATAAAAAAACCGTATCGCTTAAAGTGATACGGTTTTTTTGTGGAATATCGAATTGATTATCTTCTTCTTTCCTTAATACGTGCCTTCTTACCAGTCAATTCACGAAGGTAGAAAATACGAGCTCTACGAACTCTTCCTAACTTATTCACTTCAATTGACTCAATAAAAGGAGAAGCTACTGGGAAAATACGCTCTACACCAATTCCATTACTCATCTTACGAACAGTAAAGGTTTCACGTGTTTTAACTCCTCTACGTTGAATAACAACTCCTTGAAAACTTTGAAGACGTTCTTTCTCGCCTTCTTTGATTTTATAAGTTACTTTTATAGTATCTCCAGAGTTAAACTTAGGAAATTCTTTACGCTCAACGAATTCGTTCTCGACGAAATTAATGATATCTGCTTTATTCATTATTATTAATATTTTAAAAAATTCTTATCTCAAAAAAGGTTTGCAAATATACAGCTATTTTTCTTAATTCAACAACATGAAGGATAATTTTTACATCAAATATATTTATCTGATTATTTGCAACTTACATCTATAAATAAAACAATGTTACGAATAAATAAGAGAGACTCTTATAATAAGAGCCTCTCAAATCATTCCATTCCTTATAAATTATTCGGCAATCGTTTCAGTTTGATTTAGTTCTGTATGAGACTTTTTAATTTCTAAATACATTTTTGTATCCAAATGAATTACATCTTCAGAATCCACATTAATTATCTCAACAGGTGCAAGTTTTTCATGTTGTAATTTTTCCACATGCTCGTCAGCACCAAGAATTTTTTCCTGAAGCCAATAAGCGCCAATTCCAGCAAAATATCCAACAGCGGCTAACCAACTGATCTTTTTCATATACCAAATGAAATCTATTTTTTCCATTCCCATTGCAGCTACACCAGCAGCTGAACCAATGATAAGGATACTTCCACCTGTACCAGCAGTATAGGCTAATAATTCCCAGAATACACCATCAACACCAAAAGAGCCTGCATTAGCAATTTCATACATTCCCATTGAACCTGCTACCAATGGCACATTGTCCACGATGGATGAAAGGATTCCGATGACAGTATCAATCACGAAAATATTTTGGTTAGTAACCTCATCTAGCCATTTAGATAGAATACTTAAGTGACCTGCTGATTGCAAACTTGAAACAGCAGATAGTATACCTAAGAAGAATAGAACTGTAGGAATATCTACTTTTTTAAGGATATTTGAAACAGCTAAATGATGAACAGCTTCAGGATTTCTTTTGCGATTTTTAAACTCGCTTAAAGCCCAAATCACACTCAAGCCGAACAACATACCCAAATATGGTGGTAAGTGAGTAACTGTTTTAAAAACTGGCACAAATAATAATGCACTAACGCCTACAATTAAGAACAATAATTGCTCGCCTTTAGTAGTGAAATCTTTACTCTCACTCGTTCTTTTCGGAGTGGTTACATTCCCCTTCATACTAAAAGTAAGTATAATTAATGGAGCCATCATGGCTACTAAACTTGGGAAGAAAACCATTTTAATGATATTTGCTGCAGTGATTTGACCGCCAATCCATAACATGATTGTGGTAACATCACCAATTGGAGACCATGCTCCACCGGCATTCGCAGAGATTACAACAATACTGGCATAAAACCATCGAGTATTTTTATCCTGAACTAATTTCTTTAGTAAGGTAACCATTACAATAGTAGTCGTTAAATTATCTAAAGCAGCTGACATAAAGAATGTTAGTATACCAAGTATCCATAAAAGCTTCACTTTATCAGTGGTCTTTATTTTATCAGTAATTAATTTGAAACCTTGGTGATGATCAATTGTTTCCACAATAGTCATTGCGCCAAGAAGGAAGAATAAAATTTCAGATATCTCAATCAAATGTTCACCTAATTGATCTTTAACGAAATGGCTGGATAATGCACTAGTTTGATCTGGGCTCATACTGTAGCCACTTATTAAGTTATTCCAAGTTTCATTATAACCTAAGCCTAGTATATCTGCACTATTTAATGCATAAATAGCCCATGTTACAGCTCCAATCATCAACGCTGAAGCTGCTTTGTCAAGCTTCAACGGATGTTCCAGCGCTATTGCCATATAGCCTAGAACAAATATAACTACCATTAATATAAACATTTGTCTTTTGTGTTTTAAGTTAATAAAGCTGCAAAAGTAATAAAGGTTTTGATTGGTAAGACTACAAAATTAACAAATTTTCACATATGACCAATCTCAATCATAATGTATGCTTTTGGCTTATTTTAATCAGGTACTATCCAATTTTTTATTACGTTTGCCTCTGCAAATAATTATGAATATAATTTCGTTTTAGCACCGTACTTAAACCCTATTTAGGATTGAAAAGAATAGCAATTTCTGTTAGCAATGACTTATTTAGTGACCAGCGAGTAAAAAAAACTTGTCAAAGTTTAAAGATGATGGGTTTTGAAATCACTTTAGTTGGACGTTTGTTGAATGATTCTCAACCCATAAATGATGGTCATTATGAAATCAAGCGAATGAAATTAAGCTTTATTAAAGGTCCATTTTTCTATGCTAACTTAAATATTCGTTTATTCCTATTTCTACTGTTTCACAAAGCAGATCTGTTATTGGCCAACGATTTAGACACGCTACTGGCTAATTATTTAATCTCTAAAATAAAGCGTATTCCATTAGTTTACGATAGTCATGAATACTTCACAGAAGTACCGGAATTGCAAGGGAGATTTTCAAAAAAAGTTTGGGAAAAAATTGAAAAATTCATATTTCCTCGTTTAAAAGATGTTTTTACAGTAAACGACTCTATTGCTCAGATTTATCAAAAGAAATACGGAGTTAAAGTACAGACCATTAAGAATTTCCCCAATAGAAATACTCAATTCACACCTTTGTCAAGAGCTGAGTTAAGAATTGGCAATGAGCCCTACATTATTTTGCAAGGAGCTGGTATAAATATAGATAGAGGTTCAGAGGAGCTTGTGCTTGCTATGGAATTTGTAAGCAATGTAAAATTGTATATTATTGGCAGTGGCGATGTAATTCCCAAACTCAAACAGATGGTTATAGTAAATAATTTAATGAATAAGATTGCTTTCATCGAGAAAAAAAAACCAGAAATACTCAAATCATATACATTTCATGCAGAATTGGGCATTACGCTAGACAAAGATACAAATCTAAATTACCGCTATAGTTTACCAAATAAAATATTTGACTATATTCAAGCTGGAATACCAGTTCTATCTTCCGACTTACCAGAAGTAAAGCAAGTGGTACTTGATAATAATATTGGAATAATCAGCCCAAGCCATGCCCCAATAGATATTGCTGCCTCAATTAATAGAATGATAGGAGAAGATTTTAAATTAAATCATGCCGAAGAATTGAGTAATGCAGCGAATTTACTCTGTTGGGAAAATCAAGAAAACCTACTTCAGCAAGTTTATCAAAAGTTTTTATGATGAAAGAAAATCACTTACATATTATTTCTTTTGATGTGCCCTACCCCGCCGATTATGGTGGTGTTATTGATGTATTTTACAAACTAGTAGCACTTCACCAAATTGGAATAAAAATCCACTTACATTGCTTTCAATATGGCAGAGAAGAAGCGAAAATACTTGAAAGCTACTGTGAAGATGTAAAATATTATTCCCGAAAGACAGGATTGATGGCAAATCTGAGTGCAACTCCCTATATCATTAAAAGCAGAGATAATCGGCAATTAATTGATAATTTATGTCAAAACGATTACCCTATTTTATGTGAAGGGATGCACACTTGTGGCATTTTATTGGATAAAAAATTGCAAAGTAGAAAAATAGTTTACCGTTCTTCGAATATAGAACATAATTATTACCAGGCACTTGCTCAGAAGGAGAAAAATTCATTACGCAAACTATTTTTCTCTTTTGAATATAAGAAATTAAAAAAATGGGAACAAAATCTTTCACGAGCTGATTTGTTTTTAACTGTAAGTGAAGATGATAAAGCATATTATCAAACGAAATTTCCAAGAAATATGATTGAGAATATTTTTTCATTTTTCAATCAAAGCACAATGACTTCAACAAATTTCGATAATAATGAAAAATACCTACTTTTTCATGGAAATTTAAGCGTACATGAAAATGCAAGCACAGCCATTTTTATTATTAATGAAATTGCTCCACTTATTGATTATCAAGTTATCATCGCTGGAAAAAATCCTAGTACAAACATCGTTCAAGCAGCGACAAAACAGCAAAATGTCAAACTAACAGCTAATCCAAGTGAAGAAGAAATGCAAAAAATAATTGGTGATGCCCACATCAATTTATTGCTCACTGACCAAGCTACTGGTCTTAAATTGAAGCTTTTAAACTCACTATATCAAGGGAAATTCTGTCTTGTTAATGAGATGATGTTGGCTGGAACTGGGCTTCATAATTGCGTTGAAATAGCAAATAGCACAAAAGAAATCACCACTAAAATAAATGAATTGATGTTAATGGAATTTGACGAACAAATTTATTCTGCACGCAGGCAAAATATTTCAATCGAATTTAGCAATGATTATAAAGCGGAGAAATTAGTCCAATTTATATTTTAAATATTATTATAAACCTTCAGTTTTCTCAACATTAACTTCGTGTTTTTCAGTTATAACAGAATCTTCAAAATTGATTACTCTCCCTGGAAACTCTTTAATTAAAGTGTAATCATGGGTAGCCATAACCACAGCGCGTCCGCTTCTGGCAATTTCTTGAAGAAGATCCATAATCCCTCTTGAAGTTTCAGGATCTAAATTTCCAGTAGGTTCATCAGCCAAAATGATATCAGGTTCATTAATTAATGCTCTAGCGATTACAATTCTTTGCTGCTCACCTCCAGATAATTGGTGTGGCATCTTATGACCTTTAGTTTCCATGCCAACTTTTTTAAGCACTTCCGCTAATCGCTGTTCCATTTTTCTTTTATCCTTCCACTCAGTGGCTTTCATCACAAACATCAAATTATCTTGGATAGTTCTGTCCATCAAAAGCTGAAAATCCTGAAAAACAATACCTAACCTACGTCTTAACTTTGGCACCTGTTTATTTTTAAGCTTCCTTAAATCAAAATCCACCACTGTTGCTTGACCATCGGTCATAGGTAAATCAGCATAAAGTATTTTCATCAAACTACTCTTGCCGCTGCCCGTTCGACCAACAAAATATACAAATTCTCCTTTGTTCACGACGAGACTTACATTCTTCAGCACCAATAAATCGCGTTGAAAAACAGAAATATTATGCAGTTCAATTAATGTATCTAAACCCATTAGTCAATATTTTTAATGTATTTCATTTCTCCAAAATTCAATTTCTCAACAATATTTTCAAATTCACTAAAATACTGCATTAAAGAAAACTTAGTCAGTCCATTTTCAATTTTATCAGCTCGAAAATAAGCTACTAAAGTAAAGTTATCATCTCTAATTTGCATATAATCAGGAATTTTAGCTCCACCCTTAATCTTCATTATGTACATGGTATTTGCTGATTTTAATTACAGCACGAAAGTAGATAATTTTTCCATTCGGAGACCAAAACGGCAAAGATGATTTATCATAATAAATGTTTAAATAAAAATTAAATATTTTTTGTATTATAATAGTTTATATATTAGCACTCTAAAATTCATCTGATACAGAGTTATTTCTTTTATGTTACTAAAATCAACAAAGAGTAAGTCTAAACCGTTAATTTAAATTTTGAAAAAAGCCTGTATGCTATGTATTTAATCTCAAAAAAAGATTTTTTTAACTAAAAAGGTATAAATATAACAATATTAAAATTGTCAGCGACCTATATGAGAATATTATTTTCCATATTATTTATTTTTTCAATTGGCTACTTAAGTGGTCAAAATCAGCATATTTCGTTCAACACTGGCGACTTAAATCAAACGGATACAGAGCCTACTCGAAAAGTAAATGATTTTGGCTTAGATGGAGTAACTGTGGAATATAATTTCTATGATGCAATCGTTCATTATAAACAAGAACAAAATAGTTTTTTTCATCAATTTTACATCAAAAACTTTACACAAACTCAAGAAGTTGGTAAACCAATGTTGCCAGTACATACTGACTTAATATACATACCAGAAGGAGCAAATTTTTCTATTCAATTAATTGATTCTAGTTCAACTACCTATAATAACTTTTTAGTTTATCCCACACTACAAGAACAATCAGATCAGTTTGGCACAGAAGAACCTCCTTTCGAGCAAGACAATATAGCCTATCAATCTAATGAATACTATCCCAATCAAAAAGTTATATTAAAAGGAATTTTAAATTTAAGGGGATTGCGTTTTGCCATGATTGAGGTACACCCTATTCAATATAATACTAGTAATCTGCAACTTAGAATGAATTCAACAATTAAGTACCATGTTGCTTTCACTAATTCTACGCAATTTATTAATTTTCAGAATAACAGTCTAAGCTTTTTAGAAGACATTCCTAATCTACCACTTAATAATCAATACTTGCGTATTGCAGTTGATCATTATATCGCACAAAATCAGAATCAAATTCAATCTATAAACCCAACAAATTATATTATTCTTACACATCCTCAATTTAAAAAAGCAGCTGATAGTTTAGCTCGATGGAAATCACAACTTGGATATAATACTGAAATAATTACTGGCTATAATTGGACTGATTCGAATATTCAAAGCACCATTCAAAATAAATATAATGAGCATAATGTAAAACCTGATTATTTAGTTCTATTGGGAGATTTTGAAAAAATACCAGCTGCACAATTTATCAATAGCGAAAATAAATTAGTTCATTCAGACCTATACTATAGTTGCATGGGCGACAGTACTGATTTTATTTCAGATATGGCCGTTGGAAGAATACCTGTATCTGATTCCATTCAGGCAATGCAGGTAATACAAAAAATAATCAATTATGAAAAATCGCCCTCTCAACAGCTTAGCTTTTATAATAATGTAAGTTTAGTTGCTCATTTTAAAAGTCAAGATGGACATTATGAGGGTAATGCACAAGTTCAGTCTGCCGAAAATCTTTATCAATATTTTGACTTAAAGGGTTATAATGGCAATAGAATTTACACAGCCGAATCTAATGCCAACCCTACAAATTGGAATAATGATCTATACTCAGCAGGTGAGCCTATCCAATTAAGCCTCAAAAAACCCAATTATCATTGGACGGGTAATGCCTATTCGATACAACAGAAATTTATGGAGGGCCAACTAATTGTATTATATCGTTCTGATTCCTGGTATGGAGGATGGAGCAATCCTCAATTTAACAATTTTGATCTTAATCTATTAAACAACGGAAACAAATTACCCATTTTATTTAGTTTAGCAGGAAATTCGGGAGATTTTACAGAAACGAATAGTTTCTCCAAAAAACTACTCCAAAAACAAAATGGCGGTGCTGTCGCTGTATTTTCACAGTCAAATTACTTTTCTACTCGAATGAATAATGCATTAAGCTCAACAAATATAGATGCTATATGGCCAAGTCCTGGATTAATTCCTAATTTCCAAACGGTCTATCAAAATGGACTTCCTGCTGCTAACAGAACGAGTGTGGTTGAATTGGGTGAAATCAGAAACCAAGCAATTATTAAAGCCATTGAAATATGGGGCTCGGATATCGATTTAATAAAAAGATCTTCTGAGTCATTTAATTTACAAGGCGATCCAGCTATGAAAATTTGGACATCAATTCCTACACCCATAATAGCTAGTACCAACTCCACTATAAATTGCGTAAACGACACTCAATTAACAATCTACAGCAACGTAGATGGCTTAGCAACTCTACTTGTAAACGATATACTTGTTGCTAAAACGAGAATAATATCGGGTATTGGAAAACTGAATTTTAGTTTTATTAGTGGCGACAAAGCCGTAATAACAATTAGTGCAGAAAACCATAAGCCAACTATACTAAATGTTCCGATACTTGGAGGTTGTCCACAAGCAAATTTCAAAATCATCTCAGTAGATGAATGTTTGAGCGATAGTTTTTATATCGAGAATACTTCCAATAATCCGAATGCTATTTTTCAATGGAATTTTGGTCAGGATGCTGTCCCTGATACTGCCCTTGGAGCAGGACCGTTTTATATCCATTACACCTCGGCTGGGCCAAAGGATATTAGCCTAGTTATGACAGACAGTAGTTTGAGTCAAAGCAGTATATCTAAAAGTGTCGTTGTGGATGATTTTTGTATTCATGCGATACCAAATAGTGGAAATATTATTACTGATGAGTGTTATGGAACACTAGCAGATAATGGAATGCTCGGCTCATATACAAATAATGTTATAGGTAGTTATACTATTTCGCCATATGGCGCTGCGCATGTAATATTAACATTTACTGAACTCGACTTACAAACTGACTTTGACAGAATCAATATTTACGACGGGGCAGATTGCACTAGCCCTTTACTTTTAAGTATTACTGCCAACAATATGCCGAGCAGTCCAATCTCAAGTACAGGTAACAGTATTACTATAGAGCAACAAACTGATGCACAAGGTACTGGAACTGGTTTTCTATTGAATTGGAATTGTGTTTCTGCAATATCAAACCCTGTGGCCGATTTTCATTGTTCAGACACTATAAGTTGCAATGCCGACGTACAATTTTACGATAATTCTAAAGGTGGCGCTAACCAATGGCTTTGGGATTTTGGCGATGGAACTTTTTCCAATGATCAACACCCAACACATCAGTATCTTCAAAATGGCATCTATTCCGCTAAACTTAAGGTAAGCAATAGTTTTGGTCAAGACAGTTTATTAAAAACTAATTATATAAGCATTAGTCAACCATTGACACCTCAAATTGCTGATCAAAACAGATGCAAAACTGGATCTGTAACATTCAATTCTTCAAACAATGATGGCACTTTATATTGGTATGATCAATTAACGAATGGTAACCTATTAGATACAGGTAACTCTTTCACTACGCCAATAATAAGTTTATCAAAAAGTTATTTCGTAGAAAAGCATCAATTTAGTAATTCGATATTTTGTGGCAAAAGCGATTCTACTGGAACTGGAGCATACAGCACTTCTAACTCAATGCAATTTTTAGAATTTGATGTATTAACTAACACCCAATTACAATCAGTAGATATATATGCAGCAAGCAGTGGATATAGAAATTTCTATTTATACAACAGCGACGGAATATTAATAAATGCAACTTCAGAATTCCTTAACGTAGGTAAAAATATTATAGACTTAAATTGGGATTTAGCACAAGGATTTAACTATCGTATTTCAACTTCCAAAAACAATTTACTATATTATAATATTGGCAATGCAAACTACCCATATAAAGTAGGAAATATAGTTACCATAAAAAGAAATAATATGATGAATGCTAATTACTTCTATTTCTATAATTGGAAAATTAGAAGTACAGAATGTATAAGCAATCGGATAGAGGTTAAAGCTATTATTTCTGATTCTTTGGAAGCAATCGCTTCTTTTGCAGCTAGTCTAAATGGCCCAACTGTGGGATTCGTGAATGAATCCCAATATGCGGATACTTATTATTGGGATTTTGGTGATGGTGATTTTTCATTAGAAAAAAATCCTAGTCACACTTATCAAAATACTGGCTTATATAATGTTAGCCTAATTGCCGCTAATGATTGTCAAAATTCAGTTACACATCAAAGCGTCAACATTACTTATGCAGAAATTCAAACGGCAATATCAGATAACGATTTTAAAGTGTACCCCAACCCCACTTCATCCGAAATACAAATAGATCTTAATTTTGCCAATTTGGCCAAATCAAATCTTTCTCTTTATAATTTAATGGGCCAGGAAATCATCAATATTCCTTTATCAAATGACCAGCAACAAACATTACATCTCAACCTAAAGTCATTAGCAAAAGGGGTTTATATACTCAAGCTTACTTCCAACGATTTTACATTGCAAAAGCGCGTCATTAAGAACTAATTTCCATTTAAGTAAAATAGAAGAATGATTCTTTTCTATTAGTAATAATTTGAAAAATACAAAGGAAAAAATTAAATTAGACCTAATTACATAAACCTCAAACCTGCCCCAAAAGAGAGTAACATAAAATTATTAACCAATTTGGTTTGCATCATGACGTAATTATTACTTTCATACAAAAATGAAACATTTATAAAGCCTTTTTCCATATTATAACCAAGTATTTGATGAACCTTTAAGGAAGGGGCTAACTTCACTTCCCAATCCTTCTCTCCTGATAGTTGATAATTTTGAATTTGCAAGCCTAATCCTACGTTAGCGAAAAATGTGGCAGAAAAATCACCCAAAACATAAGTATAAGCATAACCTGGCCTAAGATTAAAGCTCAAAAATCCACCTGAACTAAATTCATTTAGAAAACTAAATTTTGACTGTTGACTAAAAGGAATGATCGTTGAATCACTTTCTAATCCAGAATAATTAATACTCACTTGTATTCCAATACCACCAGCACTTTTGAGCTGTTTTTCGGTTTGATTAAGTGCGGCTTTAAGCGAAAATTTATTAGAATTGATAAAATGAGTTGAAAAACCAACATTCGTAGTTTTAATATCATGACGAAAGTAAGTATCTTCACCTTCTGGAATTGGCCTCATAAGCTCATAACCTTGATTATTAAGCCAATAAAAATCAAGCCCCCAATTTAAGAGACGAGTTTGCGTACTAAAGAACAATGAAAAAGATTCGGTATTACTTTTATTATCGAGGTATGAAGGAGTTTTAATTGATAAGCCTAATTTATAGCCTTTGTAGATTCCTACAACACCAACTCGCATTAGGTTATTAGGTTTATAAACAACTACTTCGGCATTTTCCTGATTACTTTTCAATGAAAAGCTATAGGTTCTTAGAAAAAAAGAAGGATTTATAGTAATTCTATGTGGAAAAGCATAAATAAAGTTGCTATCTTGCTGTGCATATTTTTTAGATAAGCGCTTCAGCTCCTCCTTTGTTTGCCCAACACTAGCCATTGAAAATACCAATATTGATAATAAAATAAGACCACTTCTTAACAACATATGATTAATAAGTGTTTATGGTATGATAACCTATCAAGCGATCCCAATATTTACCTTGGTCGCGATAATAAATAAAAACGGTATAAACATTTCCTGTTTCACTATGATTACCCTCAAAAACTTCTACATTTCCTTGTTTTGTATTATTTGGGACGTAAACATATTGATAATCATATACTCCTTGCTTCATTAATAAAGTATTAGTATAGGTTTTAGTCAAACGGTCGTAAGTCATACGTGACTCTCTATCGAAACGCCAATTTGTTAGAGCACCCATTAAATATATTCCTCCATCATTGATTACCGAATCAAGCCTAAGTGAGAAATTCACAAAAGCATAATCAGATTCAATTTGCTGACTTAGCTGAGGGTCGTCCCAATTAATAATAGAAAAAGCTCCATTCAATTCCGAATAATTCAAATAATTTTTTCCGTTTCTGCTCTGGTCTGTTAATAAATCGACTTGATAACCAGCAGAATCAAATGTAATTGTACTAATACGAGCAGATTGAGTACGTAGGCTTCGAATATCAAAAGGTCTAAATTCATTACTTCCATCAAAAAGAATATCATTGGCTAAATTGAAATAGAGATAATTGCTAGTCATAACTTTAGGCACATGCTTAATTATCTTATTATCTTTACGTCCATTTTGTTGAATCACCATTGTGAAATCCTCATAAATATTGGGCATAGAATAACCCAATAAATCCACTTTAACATAAAGTTCCTGTTTATTATCTCTATATTGAGGTGCATTAGGGATAAGAAACTCAATGGCTGCACCTACTTTATTATCCACCACATACATTCTTCTTGTGATAATTGGAGCATCAGGTTCACCCTCTGGAAATACCTTGAGAATATAGTTTCCTGCCTTAGTCAGCCTCATATTTCTTGAAGGCAATTGCACATTATAATTAGTATATTGAATTGTAGTATTGAAAGATCCATGAACCGTATTAAAATATTCCTCGTTTACTCCATCAATATATTCCATAGAAAGCAAATCAGCAGGAGTCCAATCAGCATTGCATAAGATAAAAGTGTAATAATAGGTTTGACTGCCTGCATACAAATCGTCAAATCGTAATGTTAGATTCTCGCCTGAACCTAACTGAATAATAGGTTTTGAAAGTTCAAAGCCAGTTTTGAAAAACTGCACACTTTTATATTGTTGATTATAGGTATAATCGTCATAACGGATATGATTATCGTCATAATAGTCATCTTCTGACTGCGCTACAGCAACGAATAAAAAGCTAATACTTACGAATAATAAAAGTAATTTATGCATAATTAAAATTTTTGCAAAGATATAGACATTTGGCGTTCGCCCGAAACACAATAAAAAACGTAATGTTTATAGCCATATTGTATAATTCTAAGTCAAGTTCTGAAACAATTCATCACTTTTAAAAACACCTTTCTCTGTAATATATGCCGATACTAGTCTTGCAGGAGTAATGTCAAATCCAAAGTTCACAGCTTTAGTAAATTCAGGAGCAATACGAATTTCAATTTCTGAGATTCCATTCCACCCAGTCATAAAAAGCACTTCATCCATTCCCCGTTCTTCTATTGGTATATCCTCACCATGAATAATATTATTGTCATAAGTTGAAGATGGAAAACCCACAAAGAAAGGCACATTATTATCTTTTGCGGCAAGTGCTTTCAAATAAGTTCCAATTTTATTGGCCACATCACCATTCTTACTTACCCTATCGGCACCAACTATAACCATATCAATTAATCCTTGCTGCATCAAATATCCGCCTACATTATCGGCAATGAGTGTATGAGGCACGCCTTGCATTCCCAGTTCCCAAGCAGTTAGTCGAGCTCCTTGATTTCGAGGGCGCGTTTCGTCAACATAAACATGGATATCAAATCCTTGATTAAAAGCCTCATAAACAGGTGATAAGGCCGATCCATAATCCACAAAAGCCAACCAACCAGCGTTACAATGGGTTAAAATATTAAACTGCTTCCTCTTGCTTTTTTTAGGAATCTTTTTGATCAACTCAAAACCATTAAATCCTATATCACGACAAGCATTTGCATCTTCATCAGCAATCGATTGAGCTTCTTTCAAGGCATGAATTAAACGCTCTCCTTCGCTAAGAGGCATGATAACATACATCATTCGAGTAACAGCATATTGCAAATTAACAGCTGTAGGCCTAGTACTAATGAGTAGCTCAGAAGCTAAAACAATGGAAGTCCATTGTGGATTTTCTTTCACTGCTAAATAAATACCCCAAGCTGCAGCAGCCCCTATTAAGCCAGCACCACGGAGGTGCATATCTTTAATAGCTGTTGCCATTTGCTTATGAGTACGAATAGTTTCAATCTCAAACTGAAAAGGGATAGTTCTCTGATCAATAATTTTAACCTCCTCACATTCTCCATCATACCATATGGTACGGTAATTTTTATCCAGAACTTTCATTCACATTGTATTTCCGGCAAAGTTAAATAAATCCATGAATAGTAAGCATCAGCAAAAATCAATATTTTATTAATATTAACACCATTTCATGTTGAGCTAGCATAATATTTTCGACCTTTGCAGCTCCCATAATAGATATTATTCATGTCGAAGATTGCATTCAATACTTACGGTAAAAAAGAAGAAATACTCAATGTTGTTTCGCATGGCATCGCTGCAATATTAAGCATTCCTGCTTTGATATTACTAATCATCAAAGGATTAAGAATGGAAAGTGGCATTGCCTTGTTTAGTATGATTGTTTATGGATTGAGCCTCTTGATTCTTTATTTTTCTTCCACTCTATACCACGCAGTTCAGAATCCAAAATGGAGAAACCCGCTAAACTTATGGGATCATTTATCCATTTACCTACTTATTGCAGGAACTTATACTCCATTTGCCTTAATTGCAATACCAGGAACTCTGGGCTATAGTATTTTGGCCGTAGTATGGACGTTTGGTATTGTTGGAATGATTATCAAGGCCTTTTTCTTTGGCAAATACCATACAATGTCTGCAGTAGCGTACGTAATCATGGGATGGATCGCCATAATTGGTATCAATTCACTTATCGACAACTTAGGGTTAGCAGGAGCCATTTGGCTATTTGGAGGAGGAATATCTTATACATTAGGTGCACTCATATTTATGTTTGATAAAAAAGTCCCATACAATCATGCAATTTTCCATTTATTGGTAATTATTGGCAGTGTTATGCATTTTGTTTCAGTATATTTTTATATCAATTAAAATATATTGCAATTCAAAACCCTGATTTTAAACCCTAAATCATTCTATTGCTGAATATAATCCACTCAATTTAAAAATCTTAAAATAAATTCTAAATAAATCATAAATTAGATAGGTTTGATGCAATTATTTTCCTATTTTTGACAAGTAATTTAGACTATTCAATTTACACATAAACATATAAAATATAACATTATGAGTGACAACAAATTAGAAACCACCCAGACTGTAAAAGTGTTTGTTACAGCTCCCCAATTATTAGAACAAACACTAGGTAAAAGATTCCTTAATCCCTTCCAAAATATTCCAAAAAACAGTATTACTTCAGGATTTATAGCGATTGACAAAGTGACCAAAGGTTATCAAGGAGGAGATTTAGTTACTATCGCAGTAAGACCAGGAATCGGCAAAACATCATTTTTACTTTCAATGTTAAACAACATAGTACTCTGCGAGAATCATTATTGTGGAGTTTTCTCTATTGAAAGAACTGCTAATCAGCTTATAAAACGCCTTATAGAAAGTACAACTGGTATTTCCGTTGATAAAATCAACAAAGGAAACCTTTCAGACATTGAGTGCAATCATGTACGCTCAACAGTAAAAGGAATTGCTAAAGCACGTCTATTGATAGACGACCAAGTTGGAATTAGTACTGATACAATCAAAGAAAAAGCTCGAAGCATGAAAAGCGAAGGCGCTGAAATTATTCTGATCGATCATTTAGAATTATTGCATAGCAATAAAACACATTCTGGATGTGAAGCTGACGATCTTTGTAATGTCATGATTGAGTTGAAAGAATTAGCCGTGGAATTAAACATCCCCATAATTGTATTCTCTCAATTGGTGAAACCTATACTATACAAAAACAAATATAAATATACACCTGATTACATTAATGAGCATACCGATACGTTAATCTTTTTAAACCGTCCAAGCTATTATCATATCAATCAAATAGATCATGTTGCTGATGACACCGCAGAAATTACCATTGCAAAAAATATCAATATTGGTGAAATGCAAACTGTTAATTTGCGAATTGTGGAAAGTTTAGGACAATTTAAAGATTTAAACTAAAAATACAATTTTTAAATCTAAAGGCTAATGTTATTAACATTAGCCTTTTTTATTCAAATTAATATGGCAATATTGAGAGAAACGGCTAGCAAAAATCAAACAGTAATTGACATTGCTAAAAAGATGATGATTGCAGCACGAACTGCGCCAAAAGGTAGAGGAAAAGACAGTCTGGAAATGATGATTATATCAGGAAATGAAATAATTACACTTGCAGAAACTTTAGAAAAATTAGGCCATGAAATGCAGGTTGATTTTTACTTGCGCGATGCTAATAATATTAAAAGTAGTGAAGCAATATTATTAATCGGTACTGAGATTAAACCTCTAGGACTACAAGAAATCTGTCAGCTATGCGGTTTTGAAAATTGCACAGATAAAGAAAAGCATCCAAATACTCCTTGTGTATTTAATACTGGCGACCTCAACCTAGCAATTGGCTCAGCTGTTAGCTTAGCGGCAGATTTGCGCATTGATAACCGAGTGATGTTTAGCGTTGGTAAAGCTGCTCTTGCTTCCAATTTTTTCGAGAAAAATATCAAAATTGCTTTTGGAATTCCACTTAGTGCCAGTTCTAAAAATCCATTTTTTGACAGAAATTAATTCATATAAAAAGAAAAAACTATGCCCAATAAATACATCATTATTAATGGACCAAATCTTAATCTCCTTGGACAAAGAGAAACTAACATATATGGAAATCAAAACTTTGAAGGTTATCTTAGCCAATTAAAAACTAATTTTCCTAACAAAGAAATTGAATATTATCAAAGTAATGTTGAAGGCGAAATAATCAATAAGCTCCATGAAGTTGGCTTTAGCTACCAAGGAATTTTGCTCAATGCAGGCGGCTACACCCACACATCTGTTGCTATAGCTGATGCCGTAAAAGCGATTGAAACTCCAGTGATTGAGGTTCACCTTTCGAATATTGATGCACGCGAGGATTATCGAAGAACTAGTTTTATTGGCCCAGCCTGTAAAGGAAGCATCAGCGGTTTTGGACTCCACTCCTATTACCTTGGATTATTGGCATTTCAAAACTAAATATTGACTTTGCTATTTCCGTTAATTATCACGATTTAAAGCACACTTATCGTTAAATATGAAGAATTTTAAATACCAAACTGAACAATTTGCTGATATTAGAATCTTGCGCTATCAAGTGCCTGGATTTGAAGAACTAGATTTGAAGAAAAAAAAATTGCTTTTCTATTTGTACCAAGCAGCAATTTGGGGGCGAGACATAATCTACGATCAAAATTATAAACACAATTTAAAAATTAGAAAAAGTCTAGAGCATATTTATCTCCACTTTTCGGGAGATAGACAATCTTCAGAATTTTCAGAGTTCGTTATTTATCTGAAAAAAATATGGTTTAGCAATGGCATTCACCATCATAATTCGATGGATAAATTTTACCCTAATTTTTCCGAAAGCTACTTATATACTCTTATTGAAACTAGCCATAAACACAAGCCATTTAACGAATTAAATACTAGTATTCAAGAATTTATAGCAGAGATTACATTTCTAATTTTTGATAAAACTACAGATAGTAAAAGAGTTAATTTAGACGAAGGGATAGATTTAGTGGTCAACTCAGCCAATAATTTTTATGAAGGAATAACACAATCTGAAGTAGAGGAATTTTACGATTCAATGAGTAAATTGAAAGAAAAAAATCCTCCTTCTTATGGACTAAACTCCAAATTAGTTAAGGAAAATGGAATAATAAAGGAATTAGTTTGGAAGCTTGGCGGACTATATAGTCAGCAAATTGAAAAAATGATTTACTATTTAGAAAAAGCTTTACCCTATTGTGAATCAGACATACAAGAACGTGCATTTAAAAAATTGATAGAATTTTATCAAACAGGAGATTTAAAATTTTTTGATGAATACAGCATTCTTTGGCTTAAAGACAACAGTTCAGTTGTTGATGCAGTAAATGGATTTATAGAGGTTTATGGGGATTCTTTGGGCAAAAAAGCGACCTACGAAAGCGTGGTTTCCATCAAAGACCATAAAGCAAGCAAGCGTGCAGAAAAAATATCAATAAATGCACAATGGTTTGAAAATCATAGCAGTACTGACATCAAATTTAAAAAGGAAAAAGTAGAGGGAATCAGTGCTAAAGCCATCCATGTGGTGGTGGAAGCTGGCGATTGCAGTCCCTCCACTCCTATTGGCATTAACTTGCCCAATGCAGAATGGATTCGTGAGCAATACGGTTCAAAATCGGTTAGTATCAGCAATATTTTAGAAGCTTATGATGAAGCTTCTAAAGATTCTGGAGCTCTGAAAGAGTTTGCATTTAACGAAGAAGAAATTGCTCTTTCGAAAAAATGGAGCAATCAAGCATCTGCTCTTCATGTTGATTTGCATGAAATTATTGGTCATGGATCAGGGAAAATTGCACCAGGAGTTGCCGACCCCTCTGACACTTTAAAAAACTATGCATCTACACTTGAAGAAGCCAGAGCTGATTTGGTAGCTTTGTATTTTGCCATTGATCCAAAGCTGATTGAACTTCAACTTCAAGATTCAATTGAGGTGGGTTATACTGAATATAATAGTTATATCCGTGGTGGACTTATGACGCAATTGGTACGCGTTGAATTGGGGAAAAACATTGAGGAATCGCATATGCGTAATCGTCAACTTATTGCTAAATGGGTTTTTGAAAAAGGTTCGCCTACTCAAATATTGGAAAGAAAAGTAAAAGATGGAAAAACCTTTTTTATTGTCAACGACCACCAAAAGCTACGCCAACTATTTGGTGATTTATTAGCTGAAGTACAACGAATTAAATCAGAAGGTGATTTTGAAGCAGGTAAAAACCTAGTTGAAAATTATGGCGTAAAAGTAGATTACGATCTTCACAAAGAAGTACTTGATAGATGGGAAAAACTCAATATTGCTCCTTATTCTGGCTTTATCAATCCACAACTGAAACCAATAATTACTGATGGTGAAATTGTGGATGTTGTTATTGAATACCCTGAGGACTTTAGTGAGCAGATGTTGCACTACGCTGAAAATTATTCTGTATAATCATTATTTGGAGAAGATCTAAAATCACTGTAATTCAAACTATTATAAATAAAATTTTATGAATAGAATTCTCTTTGAAAATTGAATTTAATTTAATAAAATTGCACCGAATTAATAAATGTGAAACCTGGCACATTTAATATTTATTAGCTCCTTTTTATAATTTTAAAATTGGATTAAGAACACACCTAAACAATGATTTATAGGTTATGAAAACACAAAACTTTTTTCTAAAAGCCTCTTGGATATTGGCTTTTCTACTTAATTATTCAACTTCCATTTTCAGTCAAACAGCAGGTATCATGACACTTACCTACACCCAAAGTGCCGTTGGCTCAGCGTCAAAAAATAATATCGCTGTGTGGATTGAAGACAATAGTGGTAGTTTTGTTAAAACAAGATGTCGGTATGTTGGTAATGGAACAAAAGACCATTTACCAAGCTGGGCAGTAAAATCGGGAGGTGTTGCCAATAACGCCTTGTCCACTTCTTGCAATATTGTAGATGCCACTACTGGCGCAACACGTTCATCTTCAACTTCGCCAACTGCATTTGGACCACAATCTGTAAGTTGGAACGGGACAAATACAAGTAACGTCGTTGTTACAGATGGAACGTACAAAGTAATTGTTGAAAGTGCTTATGGAAGTCCTAATCCGCCTGCAAATACGCATAATTTCATCAGTACATTTACCTTTACAAAAGGTAGCACAGCTACAACAATAACACCTAGCGATGCTAATATATCAGGAATTACTATTGTTTGGACTCCAACCAATACCAACACGATTGCCGCTCCTTCAATTAGTGGTTCACCATTCTGCCAAGGAGCAAATTTAAGCGTTCCCTTTATCGCCTCAGGAACATTCAATTCGGGCAATGTTTTTACCGCTCAATTGTCTAATTCAACAGGAAGTTTCAGCTCACCGACCAATATTGGTAGTTATATCGGTACAGTTTCTGGAAGCATTTCTGCTATTATTCCAAACGGTGCAAACGCAGGATCAGGATACAGAATTAGAGTTATTGCTAGTAATCCTTCAACTATAGGCGCAAACAACGGAACTAATATTACAATTGATCCAATACTTACTCCATCGATTCAGATTACTACACCTTCCAACACAATATGTAATGGATCACCAGCTACATTTACTGCAATACCTACCAATGGAGGAACTGCTTCCTTTTCATGGAAATTAAACGGAAATTCTGTAGGTTCAAACTCTTCAATTTACACCAATTCTTCGCTCAACAATAATGATACTATCGCTTGTTTAATAACCTCGACAGCCACTTGTTTAAGCACTCCAACTGCATTATCTAATAAAATTGGAATGTCTGTTCAATCCAATTTAAACGCATCAGTAAGTATATCAGCCAATAATGCGTTTGATATTTGCCCAAATGAGACTATCGAATTTATTGCTATTCCAGTCAATGGAGGCCAAGCTAGTTACCAATGGGAGTTGGATGGGACACCAGTTAGCGTAAATGATACATTTACTTATAGCTTTAGTCAAAACGCAAAAGTAGAAGTATTTATGACCACGAGCGAAAGCTGTGCAACACCCAGTATTTCAAGCTATTCAGATTCAGTTTTTGTATTCACTATAATTCCAATTATACTTACTGCTGACAGCATTAGCATTACATCAAGTTCGACCAATGGGAATCAATGGTATAATGTAGCAACGGGAATCATTGCTGGGGCTATAACACAAAGTTATTCCCCTACTGAATCAGGAAATTATTACTGCACTGGGTTGGATATAAATGGCTGCAACAGTGTTTCCGACACTATAAATTTTATTGCTTTAGGAATCAATAGAGCCGATGCAAATAAAGACTTTAGAGTTTATCCCAACCCTGCTACAAATATTTTAAATATTCGGTATTCGGATTATAATAACAACCCAAATTATAGGATAATGGATATTTCAGGAAGAGTATTGTTGAAAGGAATTGTGAGAGAGAAGGAAATTAAAATTGACATTAGCGCATTATATAAAGGGATGTATTTTATTTCAATGGGAACACAAACCATATCGTTTATAAAAGATTAATGAAAATTCGTGGGCAATAAAAAAGGCAGGTCTTTAAGGCCTGCCTTTTTCCTTTTACGATCGTATTGTTTCTTCAACTGATGCACCTTATGCCAATTAATGGCATGTCCGTGCTCATCAATTTCTGCCGCCCTGCTGCCAATTTGGGCTTGCTTTGATTAAACCAAAATTAATAAGGTCAAATAGAAATAATCAACAAATATTAATTATTACTACTTGAAAAATAACATTATATTTGCATTTACTTATTTATAAGTCATAAGGTCAAGTTATTTATTCTAAATAAATAATATATTTACACAAACAATTAATCACCAAAACCGTTCATTATGAAAAGAATTTTGTACATTTTCGTCTCAGTATTTGTATTTTTTAATATAAATGCCCAAACAACAGGTGGTCCAGATCTATATGGTTACACTTGGAAAAGTAATGCTCACACCGTTTCACCACCAGCATACAGTTGGTTTGATATTTCAGTTATTGGAACAGCCGTTACAGGCTTGGCCGATGATAATTTTGTAGGTCCATTCTCCTGCACTGGTTTTCAATATTATTGGTATCCTGTTACTCAATTCTGGATAGGCTCTAATGGGTTTATCAGCTTTTCTCCTCAAAATATTGCCTCACCATTTCCTGCAACAGTGCCTCTCAGCTCTGGAGCTAATGACTGGATTGCTCCTTTAATGGGGGATTTGAATTTTACTGGAACTGGTAATACAGCAAGCTGCTATTATTATGCAAATGCTGATACAGTATGCGTTAGCTTTATAAATGTTCCTTTTTGGGCAAACACAGCTTCCCAATATACTGGCAGTAATACTTTTCAAGTAATACTGAACAAAGTTGACAAATCAATCACTTTCAATTATTTATCCACAAATTTAGGAGTCGGAACACTTGACAATGTAGTGGGTATTGAAAACAATTCAGGAACCCTTGGTTTATCATCTTTAATTGATGTAATGCCAACTACAGCTACCACAAGAAAATTTTATTATCCAACTACCGTAACTTACGCCGTTACAGATGGTGGGATGAATTGGAATGGTAACGATAATAATGCAGGTTATTTTATCCAAGCATTATATGATACCGTGTCTCTTTCCGCGAATGTGAAAAACTTTGGAAATCAGTATTTAGGAAGTTTCTCGGTTAAAGATACCATTTTAAATTCGAGCGGGACTGCATTAACTACAGGAACACTTACTATTCCACACCTTGGAGCTGGAATTGATACTCTTGTTCATTTCACAAATAATTTTACTGCACCAAGCGCAGGTATTTATAGATTTAACACTGCTGTTAGTGGTATTACTGGTGATATGGTTATGAGTAATAATTACTTACAACAAGAAGTAATTGCTGTAAATCCAGCCTTACCTGTGATGACACTTGATTATAGCGATGGCCTTCCTGATGGAAGTGGTATTGGATGGAACGGTGGAGATGGAGGAATAGCGGTTTATATTGAACCTCCTGTATATCCTGCAATAATAGCAAGTTCTAGGTTTTACATCTCTGCAAATGCAACAGTACCAGTTGGTTTTCATGCCATGATTTATGACGATGATGGAATTAATGGCGGCCACGGAACCCTTTTAGATTCTGTTTATGTTGCTCCAACTAGTATAACAACTGGGGTATATACAACCGTTTTGACGTCAACTTCAAATATTACAATTGATAGTGGCGGCGTTTATGTGCTTTGGTTAATGGATGGCCCTGATATTAATTTGGCAAGAGATTTAACATTACCCATATCTAGACAAACATACGAAGTAGTTGGTGGTGGCTGGTCAGGATATAGAGATTTGCAAACTGAGGATTTTTTGATAGGATTAAATATAACCCAACCATTGGTTGTGGCAGATTTTTATGCTGATTTAACTTCTAGTCCAAGTGTTCAATTCTCTGATTCATCAACAAATACACCTACATCGTGGTTATGGGATTTTGGAGTTGCTGGTGCAACTTCTACAGTCCAAAATCCATCATACACCTATGCAATGAATGGCAATTATCATGTTTGTTTAACTGCAACTAAAGCGTCAGGATCTGATTCTGTTTGCAAAACAATTGCAATAAATAATGCTCCAATTGCTGGGTTTATTTATGATGCAACGAATAGTCCATTAATCAGTTTTACAGATACTTCAAGTAGTCCAGATTCTTGGTTATGGGATTTTGGTGTTGCTGGGGCAACTTCCACACTTCAGAATCCTACCTACACCTACGCCATGAATGGTAGTTATAATGTTTGCCTTATTGTAAGCAATTCTGTTGGAACAGATTCAGTTTGTAAAACTATTATTATAAATAATCCCCCCATTGCTGTATTTAGTTTTGATGCAAGTAACAGTCCAACTGTAAGTTTCACAGATGCTTCCAGCGATGTAGACTCGTGGTTATGGGATTTTGGGGATGGAGGAACTGCTTCTACAATGCAGAATCCTTCTTATACCTATACGGCAAATGGGAATTACCTTGTTTGCTTAAACGCATCAAATACATTTGGCAGTGATACTGCATGCCAAACGATTTCTATTACAGGTGTTGGAATATCAACTGCTGCTAATCATGATATTATAACAAGAATTTACCCTAATCCAAATAAGGGAGAATTTGTTTTAGAAATTTACGATCAAGGATCTAGAAGTTTGGAAATAGACCTCTTTAGCCCACTTGGTGCAAAAATCTACAGTGATGTTATTCAAAGTTCAGGGTTGACATCTAAACAACTAAACTTACAAACTTTAACTACAGGTATTTATTACTTAACAATAAATTCTTCAGAAGGAAGGGTTTATAAAGGAAAGGTAATTATCGAATAGTTTAATAAATAAAAAATAAATCTATTTAAACTTACTTTAAAGTTAACAAAAAAGGCAGGTCTTTGAGGCCTGCCTTATTATTTTTACGATCGTATTGTTTTTTCGACCGATGCACTATATGCCGATTAATAGCATGTCCGTGCTCATCAATTTCTGCCGCCCTGCTACCTTTTCGGTTGGCTTTGATGTAATCATGAATTGTGAATTTTATTTTCATCGTTATTAATATTAAAGCGGCAAAATTAGTATATTTTTCACAATTAATTCAAAATCATAATTATAGAATCACTTTTAGAATTAATATTCTATATCACTTACTTTTAGATTTATTTTTTAGCTTGTTTTTTTCTTTATCATAATCCAACTTACCTCCCCAAAAACGCATTTGTTTCAATGTCCAATTAACTCTGCCTTGTAAAAAACTGCTTGGATGTTTTGCATTATATTTAATTGGACTAGGCAAAATCGCAGAAATCGTTGCCGCTTGCTGCTTATTGATTTTTATAGCAGACTTATTAAAATATTCCTGTGAAGCCGCTTCGGCACCATAAATACCATCGCCCATTTCAATCACATTCAAATAAACTTCCATAATCCGTTCTTTGCTCCAAAAAACCTCAATCATAGCAGTAAAATATACCTCAAATCCCTTTCTTATCCAGCTTCTGCCCGGCCATAGAAAAACATTTTTGGCGGTTTGTTGGCTAATGGTGCTAGCGCCACGCTTTCTCTTGCTTTTTTCATTATGCTTTATTGCTTTTTGAATTGCCCCAAAGTCAAAGCCATGATGCTTTAAAAAATTCTGATCTTCGGAGCAGACAACAGCTAGTTGCAAATCGGGAGAAATTTTGGATAAAGGCTTCCAAGTTTTATCCAGTTTCATGGCCTTACCATCAGCTTTTTGCTCCACACAACGGATAATCATTAAAGGCGTTGCAGGAACTGGAACCCACCTCAACAAGATTACAGAAACGAGGCTGATTGCAACAAATCCAAGGATAATTTTCAATCCAACCTTCCATAACTTAAGCATTAATTCCTTCATATATTTAAAATACGTTAGCGGTAAACTTTTCTGTAATCCGACCATAGAATAAAGAGCAAAACTAAATAGAATAGTGAGGTTAATCACATTTAAATAATTAGGGAAAAACAAAATGCACTAACCTCCAAACATTAGAATAAACCTATAAAGGATTTACACGGACAGCACATAAAATCAGTACTTTTGCAGATTAATTTTTGCCTACAAAAACTGCAACACATGTCTTTTTCCTCTTTAGGTTTATCATCATCTTTACAAAAAGCTATAGCTAATGAAAATTATTTACGGCCATATCCCATTCAAAAAATAGTCATTCCACTCATACTAAAAGGACGAGATGTATTTGGAATAGCTAAAACAGGTTCCGGAAAAACAGCGGCTTATGTTTTGCCAATACTACAAAACCAAGATGGTAACAAAACTACCAAGAACAGACATATTAGCGTTTTGGTATTGGTTCCAACTCGTGAATTGGCAATTCAAGTTGGCGATGTGTTTAAGGTGTTTGAGGGAGATTTGTCTCAGCCAATTAAATCGATGGCGGTTTATGGTGGAGTATCTATTAATCCGCAAATGATTGGTATGCAAGGTATTGAAATCCTAGTAGCTACTCCCGGACGACTATTAGAGTTGCTTGACTCAAAAGCGGTACATCTGTCTAAAATAAAGACTTTAGTTTTAGATGAAGCCGACAAAATACTTAATTTGGGGTTTAAAGAAGAGATGAGTCAAATACTTGAACTTTTACCTAAAAAGCGACAAAACTTACTATTCTCTGCAACGCTTAATGCAGAAATTGATGGCATAAGTCAATTACTTCTAAAAAATCCAGAGATAGTAAAAATTCATCAGGAAGAAGAAAGTATAGACCTCGTAGATCAGGTGGGATATTTTGTAAATGAAGAAAAGAAAGGCCCACTCCTACGCTATTTAATTAAGAAAAATAATTTAAAGCAAGTTTTGGTTTTCACATCCTCCACATTCAAAGCCGATATTGTAGCTGCTAAATTGCGAAAAAACGGAATTGATGGGAAAGCTATTCATGGTAAAAAAAGTCAATCTGCGAGAACCAAGGCACTTGAAGATTTTAAAAAAGGCAAATTACGAGTTTTAGTGACTACAGATTTGCTAGCTCGTGGTATAGATATCGAGTTTCTACCTTGTGTTATTAATTACGAATTGCCACGATCTCCCAAAGATTATATACATCGAATTGGCCGAACTGGACGCGCCGAATCAACTGGTGAGGCAATAACTTTTGTATCGTCTGAGGACATTCACCATTTTGAAGTGATACAGAAGAAGATGAAGAAAGTGATAAAGATGGTGGAAAGTGAGAATATTGATTTAAGCGGATTCTAAACAGGAAGTTAAGTAACTATTGCTCACGGCTTAATTTAAGGTTTGTTTAGCAAGAAACTGCCTATTTCCCTCTTTATTGGACATGAATTAAACCCAAGTAAATCAATACTTTATCTTTATCATCAATCCTATAAACGTAATGGGCTCTATTATACAATAACTTAGCATTAGACAGCCTATCATTTACTAATAAGATAAAAGTCCTTGCCGTATAGATCAGATCTATTTGAGCCAAGAATTCCGTGGTTAAATCAGAAGACATAGTAACGGTATCTAGAATCATCATGTCAAAATCATGATTTTCATGCATAGTATAATCTTCAAGAAATGCGTCATAGGAATTAAAACTATGAATAAAATGGCCGTCTATTAACTTTTATACAAATCGCATATTTTCAATAATTTATAGTTTATCAATTCTAAATAACTACGTATATCTACGTAGTCAATTACGTAGATTAACGTAGTGTATTTGATTAAAATTCTTCACTATTTTGGCAAATTATTACCTTTTGTTTGTCGATTAATTCGCAAAACGTCATGTTTTATGGATTTACTTTCGTTTATCAATAGAACATAAACCAAATTAAATCTAATCAGAAGCGTGCATTTATAGGCTAAGTATTTCAGATGCTAAAAAACGCCATTGAGATCGGCATAAAGTTTTATATTTTATGAAAACAAAAAGAAGTAAAACCTATAAAGATTTTTTATTTATTAAGCATCTGGTACCACAAACATTGCCCTTAAATCAATTTCTATAGGTAAAATATGCGATTTCACAGATTTCATTTTATAATACTGGTTTCAGATTGTATTCTTGTACCATAAATCAAATACCAATATCAAATGAAAGCAATCGATTATATGAAGCCCATTAAATTGGAAGAGATGGAGAAGGTGACTTTAATGAATCGCATAGATTTAAAATATTGGATTAATAGCAAGCACCTCCCCTTTTTACTTGAATCAATTCAGGATGAATACTATATCCTGACAATTGATGGAGAAACCTTACTTCCTTATTCCACAACCTATTACGATACTCCAAATGATGCAATGTATATTTCTCACCATAATGGTAAACTCAATCGATTTAAAATAAGACATCGCACCTATGTTTCTTCGAAGATTAGCTTTTTGGAAATAAAATATAAGAATAACAAAGGACGAACTATTAAAACTCGAATTGCAAGCAGTGCAGAAGATTTAAATAAATTTAAGCCGAAAGACGAAGATTTTATAGAAAAAAATAGCCCATATCTTAGTCATGATTTACACATCTCGTTGCAAAATAATTTTCAAAGGATTACTTTGGTCAATAAAAATTTTGCTGAGCGATGCACCATTGATCTCAACCTACAATTTATGGATTCTGATAAAAAATTAGAACTTGAGCACATTGCCATTATTGAAATTAAGGCAGATGGAAGATCCGGGAATTCATTATTGGCAAGAACTCTAAGGGATTTACGCATAAAACAAACTGGATTTAGTAAATACTGTATTGGAAGAAGTTTTACTGATAGCAATCTAAAGCAAAATAATTTTAAATCAAAAATTCGAATTATAGAAAAGGAAATAAATTCTAATTATTAATATATAAAATAAAACACATGGACACCATAGCAATCATTGACACATTAAATATCGTAAGTGCTATTCCCTCGGCAGTGATAGAGGTAGCAAAAGCAGATGATAGTTTTCGTTTTTTAGGAATTAAACTCATCAACAATTCAGATTTCGTAGAATTACTCATTCGTTTTGCATTCAATACGATAATGATTTTCTTAGTTGTTCATTTTATGTATGCAAAAAACAGCAATCGTAAAGACTACTATTTCAGTTATTTATCAATTGGAGTAATTGTATTTTTACTAAGCTTTTTGCTTAATAATGTAAAAATGGAATTGGGATTTGCACTTGGATTATTCGCAATTTTCGGAATAATCCGATATCGAACCGATGCCATCCCTATTAAGGAAATGACTTACCTTTTCGTTGTTATTGGTACCTCCGTAATTAATGCATTAGCCAATAAGAAAGTGAGTTATATGGAATTGCTGTTGACAAATGCCATTATTGTTGGGGGATTATGGCTACTCGAAAAGAAATTGATGATGAAAGAAGAACAATCCGTTCAACTCATTTATGAAAAAATAGAGAATATCAACGCCTTAAATCATAATGAATTAATGCAAGACTTAATTGATAGAACAGGACTTGATATTAAACGATTTGAAATCAAGAAAATTGATTTCCTCAAAGATGTTGCCGATATAACATTATACTATCACACTAACGGACATGTAAAAAACTAATTATGAACAAACTACATATAAAAATAAGCTTAGGCCTGTTATTCTATATTTCAGCAGCTTCTCAATTATTGGCGCAAGATGTTGTGAATAATTATCAGTACCGAACAGCCCTTGGAATGGAATATAAACTCAATAAAAGCTGGAAGGTTGAAATGGCTCCAGAGCTGCGCTTTGACGAGGCCTTTAGCCTGGATAAAATTCTCATTGAAGGTAACCTTAAATATAAGCCATTTAAAATAATAACCTTTGGTGCAACTTATCGTTTTGAAGTAAATTATAGAGATGTAAAAGAGACTCAATATCTGAATCTGTTTGGATTTAGCGCGATGGTTAAAAAGAAAATTAAACGTTTTGAACGTATCCGCCCCAGCAACCCCATATTACCCCAGTATATTTTTATCAATAAATTGTGGGAGCAGGGATTTGAGTTGAGATGATTCGGTATTGCTGAGGTTATTAATTACATAGACGAGCCATTTTTGGGGATCGATGTCGTTTTTTTTGCAAGTGCCGAAGAAGCTGTAAAACATGGCTATATTTTGAGCTGCATCATGATTACCAGCAAAAAGATAATTTTTGCGTCCTAAGGCTAAAGGCCTGATAGAGTTCTCAATCAAGTTGCTATCAATTTCTAGCATTCCTTTATTGAGGTAATTTTGCAAGCTGATCCATCTGTTGGCGCAGTATTCAAATGCTACACCAATGGGACTTTTTGGAAGAACACGGTCTCGCTCCTTATATATGTACGCACCAATCTCGTTGATTATTGGCAATGATTTTTCGAGTCGTAACTTGTGCCTTTGCTCATGAGTCATATTATCTTCTCGAGCCAAGGCTTCGTTGGCATATAGCAGTTGAATGAGTTTTAATACTTTTGATGCACGGTCATAGTCGTTTTGAAGAGCCTTGTCAAAATATCGGCGTGCATGCGCCCAACACGAAAGATGCGTGATGCCTAAGTTCTCTGCCAAATGTGTGTAGCCCGCATAGCCATCTGTTTGGATATAACCCTTGAACTTTGATAAATCACGTAAGGGTTCATTGGCCGAACGGCTTTTGTAATACTCAAAGAGTACCGATTTTGACAAAGGAGCGTACCTAACCCACATATAGCCCTGATGTGTGGCTCCAGATTTGTCTCTGTCCTGAACTTTTATAGGCGATTCGTCAATCTGTTGATATATTTCGCCAAACACATATAATCGGTGTGCGGCATAAAGGGGTTTAATATATTCGGCACCAAGCTTTACCCACGACTCGAATGTACTTGTGGGAATCGGCACGCCCATTTGGCTAATTCGCTTCTGAATGCGATAATAAGGTAAATGGTAGATGAATTTGTCGGTAAAAATCATGGATAAAAGTGAAGCGCTGGCTATACATTTGTGTAGAGGTCTGTTTAGCTCGGCAATAACTTGTTTCTGACTACCTAATTCATCTTCCTTGGTTATGTATTTTGGACGAATGATGCGGTGTATATGAAGTTTTGATGGTGTATAATCTAATTCTTCGGTTACTTCTTCACCAATGCGAACCATACCAGTTGTATCTTCAGATGGCTCAATAATGGTTTCAACTACAGGCAAATGAGATGGTAAAGCCCAACGACCTGGATGCGCTTTTTTTGTCTTTTGGCGTTGATAGGCTATTCTTATGGTCTCACGTTCGTCAAGAACTGCTTGCTCTATCTCTATTGTTTTTGGCTCAAACTCCAATTTCAATTGCTCGGGACTGCTTGATGAAATGAAGCGCTCCTTTTTTGCACCGAAGATCAACCTTTGAAGCTGGGCATATTTGAATTTTTCCGCCTCAAGCTCCGCTGTAAGTTTTGAAATGTTAGATCTATTTTCTGAAATGACAACATCTTTCTCAGCAAGAGCGACCTCTAAAAGAGATACTTTTTTCGCTAAAGTTTCTGCTGTAATATTTACTGATTTTCCTTGTCCTTTCATGCATCAAATATACACAAAATCTATTAATTGACAAGGGTTTAAGTAAAATAAATGTAAAATAATTAACTTAATTTGAAACGCTTTTTTCGATGCATTTTGCCATAAGAAAGTCCTTCTAAAAGCATCAAAAGCTCTTCTCTTTTCATCTCCTTGGATGACTCGTTAACAGCCGTACAGCAATCATATCTGCCCCTTTCTAATCGCTTATAAAAAAGAGCAAACCCATCGCCATCCCAATAAAGCAGTTTAATATGCGTGCGGGTCTTGTTCAAAAAGATGAAAACATCACCACAAACAGGGTCTTTCTTGAGATAATTCCTCACAATACCTGCCAATCCATCAAAACCATTGCGCATATCTGTGGATTGGCAACACTGAAAATAGCGCAGCTTAGAACTTAAACCAAGCATCTACCCAAATACTTTTACACACAGCCCACTCGGAAAGGTGAAAACAATTTGAGCTTGAGTGGGCTGCTCAGTATATTCTGTCAACTGTTCTTCATTATCTTTTGTAATCAACTCCACAAATTGTGGCGAATCCACCGATAGCTTACGCTTTTTACGAACCCAATACTCGAAGCAACTTTTTGTTAAACCGATACTTGAGGCAAACTCCTGCATCGTGCTTCCGCTTCTCTTCCATTCTTCTACCCTGGCAAACATGGCCGTAGCCTTTGTATTTCTCATATTACTCTGATTTGCTGCAAAAATACATCGCTCAAATCAATTGGAAAATATGGAGTTGGTGGGGCGGATACTTTTGAACCATCTTTCCGATTGAAGTGGAGTAATTATGCAGATGATGAAATTTCAAATGAAAATTTCTTAAGGTATAAATTCGCAACAGATTATGATATTCGCAAATCCAAGATTACACCTAACATTGGATTAGAATTATTTCATCAATTTGGAGATCATCCTAGATTGTATAAAGTACGCTACTTTCTTGGCGCAGATTATAAATTATCAAAAAAGAACTATATAGGTTTAAGCTATAAATTGGATTATTACAAATACGAATACCTAAATAAACATATTTTTAGTTTACAATATACTTACAAATTTTAAATCGAACCCTATGAATACACAGATTTTATTTGCCACAGTGCTTTTATTCATTACAATTAATGCATGTCGTAAAAGCGAAGATATTATTATAGAAGAAGGAAATTCTACTTATCCTGATTGGACAACCGAAACTCATAGTAATCAGGCAGAACCTAATTATGAAGTAGTTTTTAATCAAATGAAAGTTCAGCGTTTTGACATCAAAATAGACGCCGATAAGTGGACAGAAATGCAAACCGACCTCAGTGACAAAATAGGTTCTAGCGGTGGCGGACCTGGTGGACCTCCTTCAAACATTACAGAAGACCCGAGTTATTTTCAAAGTTCTGTTTTTTATGAAGGAAAAGAGTGGTATAAGGTTGGTGTCCGTTATAAAGGCAATTCCAGCTTGAGTTCAGCATATCAAATGGGGATTAAAAAACTTTCGTTAAAACTTGATTTTGACCAATTTGAGGATACCTATCCTCTACTGAAAAACCAGCGCTTTTATGGCTTTAAGCAATTAAACCTCAATAATAATTATGATGATGCTTCTTTGATGCGAGAAAAAGTAGGGGCAGATGTATTCCGTGATTTTGGTTTAGCAGCAGCACACACTTCCTTTTGTGTAGTTTATGTTGATTTCGGCGACGGCCCACAGTATTTCGGAGTTTATGCTTTGGTTGAAGAAGTAGATGATACCGTGCTTGATGATCAATTTTCGAATGGCTCAGGAAATTTATATAAACCAGATGGAGACGCTGCAAAATTTAGTAGTGGAACCTATGATGAGGGCGAAATGGAAAAGAAAACCAATGAAGCTGCTAATGACTATTCTGATGTACTAGCACTTTATAATGCGGTTAATAGTTCGGTGCGCACCAGCGACACTACCCTATGGAAGTCTAATCTTGAAAAGGTTTTCAATGTGGATATTTATTTAAAATGGTTAGCTGCCAATACAACCATCCAAAACTGGGATACTTATGGAAAAATGACTCATAATTATTATCTCTATAATAATCCATCAAACGGCCTACTTACTTGGATTCCTTGGGACAACAACGAAGCATTCCAAGTTGGAAAAATGGGTAGTGCCTTGAGTTTAGAACTTACCGAAGTAGGTTCTGATTGGCCATTAATTAGATATATTATGAATCAAAAAGAATATGAGAATAAGTATAAACAATACCTCGGTCAATTTATAAATGATGTATTTGTGCCAGCAACGATGTCGAGCACCTATGCTCAATATGCTGACTTGATACGTGAATATGCTTATTTGGAAGAAAGTGGCTACACTTTTCTAAGTTCATCCGCTGCATTTGACCAAGCCATTTCTACATTGCAAACTCACGTTCAAACAAGGAATACGGCGGTATTGAATTACCTGCAATAAATTTAACAACCCTTATTCATAGAGATTGAGATTATTCAACCTATTTTTTACAAAAAAAGCCCACCATTTTGGCGGGCTTTTTCAATTAACTTAATTTCAAATACTTAGTAAGATTATTACTCTATAAGATTAGCCTTCTTACTTATTTTAAAAAATTATTATCTAAATAATTCTGAAATGATTCTTTATAATGCTCGCTAATAGGAATATAAATATTTTGGTCAAATATTATCCTATTACGTTCGATGGTTGTTACTTTGCTCAAATTAACGATAAAAGAACGATGGACTTGCATAAATTTTTCCTGAGGCAAAGACTTCATAATATTCTTTATACCAGACAGTGTCATGATTGGTTTTTGATTATCAAGATGGATACGAACGTAATCGCTCATTCCTTCAATATACTTAATATTATTGAAATCAATACGAACAATTTTGTATTCGGATTTAATATATAAGAATTGTTCATTATTTTGGATGATAGGGATTTCTTTCTTTTCATTAAAATATCTTTCTTTTACTTTGTTAACTGCTTTTAAAAATTCAGAATAACCAATTGGTTTCACTATATAATCTGCCACATCAAGTTGAAAACCATCAAAGGCGTACTCGCGATAAGCTGTTGTAAAAATTATCTTAGCTTGTTTGGTTAAAGACTTCACGAAATCAATCCCCGAAAGGTCGGGCATGCTGATATCTACAAACATAAGATCAACCTCATTCTCCTGAAGATATTCCAAAGCTTTAATGGCATTAGTAAAACTCTTTTCCAGCTTAAGATATGGAGTTTTTTCTATATATCCCGTAATCTGTTGAAGAGCTAAAGGCTCATCATCAATGGCTATGCAAGTTATCATATCGGTATATTTAATGTTACTGAAAAAACATTTCCTGGCAATTGATTAATTGACAATTTATATTTATCTCCAAATATAAGCCCTAAGCGGTTTTTTGAATTTTCCAAACCAATTCCCGAATTTTCATTATTTTCTCTTTTGGTATGTATTGAATTTCGTATTTCAAAAAACATTTCATCATTTGTAAAACTAAAATTTATATGTACAAATGATGGCTCTTCGTAACTCACTCCATGTTTGAATGCATTCTCTATAAACGAAATAGTTAATAAAGGAGGTATAGAAATAGAAGGCAATTTTTCAGAAATATCTAGCAATATTTCTATATCATCGGTAAATCTTAGTCGCATAAGCTCTACATAGCTCCTAACAAATTCCATTTCCTTTTGCACCATAATTTTATCCGTTCGTGATTCATAGAGCATAAATCCCATCATTTTCGACAGTTTAATAATGGCATCCTTGGTTTCCTCAGTGCTTATGTCGACCAGTGCATGAATATTATTAAGGGTATTCATAAAAAAATGCGGACTAATTTGGTTCTTTAAGAATGAGAGTTCTGTCTGCACATGTATTTTCTTTTGCTCTTCAATCTGCTGTTCTTCAAGCTGTTGTTTAAATGATAACTTTACCGCAGAATTAAAACCAACTAGCAAAAACGATATAATAATCATATCAATTAGCTTTCCTCCAAGCTTTAAATGTTGCACTGGTGGCATTGGAGGAGGAGACATTGCATCAAACCTTGGTGGATGATTTAAAGGTGGTGGATATGATGTAAATTCCTGCATAAAATGCAGTGAATCAAATACAATCGATATGGCAACAATTGAAAAGGAAATATACACGATGTATTGAATATTCTTTTTCTTGAATAGAAATCGAGGCACTAAAATGCTATTATTGATGATAAAGATGAGTAAAAATGGCAACATTCTAAATAATTCCATCACTATCTTTGTTCCGCTAAAATTATCTCCACCTCGTAATGTAAACACAGGCAAGGAACAAACTATTAACCAGATAAACAGATAAATGAAATTTTCGCTTACTCTTTTTGATAATGTCATTGTTATTGATATTTAATATGATGAATTCTTCTAAAATTATTCATTTAAAGATAATGATTTGAGTATTCAATAATTTGGATTAATTGTTCCCAAATAAATGTTTTATGGATTATTTTCTCTTTAATTCCTTTATTTTCTGTTAGCTGCAAATTTAAATAAAAATAAAGATATCGCTTTAACATATTAAAGATTAATAGCAAAAGATTACAAACTGAAAGTCTGGCTGGGCATAATCATATTTATATGCCACAGCCCATACTTTCTTGAAATAAATATATTACTCATTTAGGGTCTTGGTTTTACAGCTTGTCTTGATTTATGTTTGATCAGATAAGCATCAAACTTAATTTGCTGCTCATAAGTTAAAAGAGCTTTTACTTTCATTTCGAATCTTTTCTTCAAAGCCTCCATTTCCTGAGGTTTTGGTTTGGATTTTCCAGAAGTTTTAATTTTCACTTCATCAAAATACTCCATGTATAATTTCAAAACACTTGATTCCTGTTCGGATGTTAAAGAAATTTCGCTGGCTAAATTCTTTACCATTTTCTCAATTTGCTTTTGGTTAGGAATTGTAGGTGGACCTTGTTGCCCTCCTCGTTGCCCACCTCCTTGTGGTTGAGCAAAAGCGATATTACCGATGATCAGTAAAATTACGCCTAAATAAATTTTTACTTTCTTCATAATCTATGAATTTTAAATTATTATTATTGGCGAAAATATCCTGTCTAATTCTGTCAACAAAACCAAATCTGTGAAATAGAATATTCTAACGGTAGAAAATATAATTGGGTTAGTTATAAATCATTAACCCTGCCATTATTGGCAAGGCTAATGATATTTAAACAATGGGCTTTAGTGAAATTTTGGATTTACCTCATCTTAATTCAATACCAACAAAAGGATACTTCCCATATCTTAAGATGCTAAATTTCTATTGAGATATTACTCGAAAAACTTCTCTAGAGTCCTTCGTATCAATAGTAATTATTCTAATCCCTTTGGCAGAGTCATCATTCCATTGATAAGTTTCATAAGAATTAATTTGTAGCTCTTGCAATACTTGCCCCATCAATGAATAGATAGTCACTTTAGCAATATTTCCCGTAGGATTATCAATGATCAAATTACTATGATATGGATTTGGGTAGATTTTTAATCCGCTCTTTTCAATTTCATTTATTCCCACTGTGCCATTACTTGCGTTAGGTGTAGATGGTGAAAAGAATACCCAGTCTGGAGAAGCATCATAGCTTCGTCCGTAAGAAACATCAGTACTCTGGACACTAAACGAAATATAATCAGTGGTATCCAAACTTATACCATTATCATGGAATAAACCAATTTCTTCACCACTCTTAGACAATTTGAAATTGGCGTGATTATCTCCAATTGTAGTATCTCCTGATGCCCAGATTAGTTTAAAACCTCCACCAGCAATATATTCAGAAGGCAAACGCCATTGTGTTGGATCAGTAACATCATCTGTAAGGAAATAATCACCTAAGTAAATGCTATCATTAGTATTATTAAAAATCTCAATCCAATCCTCAAAGCTAGCATTCTGATCATATATTGTATTCTCATTGTCAGCCATAAATTCATTGATTACCAATTCGCTTACTGCTGTAATAGAGTAAAATTCGTGCTCAGCACGTTGAGGAGAAAACCTACCAATATTACTGTTTTCGGCATAAATATAATATTGAATACTAGGGCTATTGATTGTTAAATTAATGCCATAAACTCCATCATTTGCTGCACCATCATTATGGGCACCATCATCATACATTAATACCCTTGTAAAATGAGCATTCTCAATTTTTCTAAAACCAAAATATACATTTGTTTCGTTGAGTAAAGTAGCGGTTATTGTTATGGATTCACCGAGCAAAGGTGCTTGGCTTGAAATTGTCACATTAGAGATGTCTGGTTCAGTAGCAGTAAAATCTGATTGTGCCAATAAATATGAACTCCTTGCATTCATTAAATTAGTAATACCGGGAGCTGAGCTTGTTTGCGGACCTGCACCAGAAGTTACATCTGTGGTTAAATTAGTAGTAAAATTACTATAAGTATAAAACTTGTTTACATCTACTTGAACAGAGGAATCAGCAACAGACTGAAGGGTCTGTGCAGTTGCATAATAGGTGTTATTACTGAAATTTTCTTGAAGCATTGTTTTCATATGTGCCAAATACATACGTTTGTACATAGGCACATTTAATAATTGCTTAATAAGTGGAAATCCTGCATCATTCATATGTAACAAATGAGTCATTTGCTGTTTTTGAGCTGTATTGCTTAGGTTGATTGTACCTGTCATCGAAAAACGACCGAAAGATTCATTTAAATCCCAAACAACAGGTAAAAATTTACCATAATTATCTTTGTATAAGTAGTAATTTTGAGAAAATGCACCACTATAACTATCTAAGTTTACAAATACATTATTAAAGGCTAGCATCCACAAAGCTCTGTCAACATCCAATATTTGTTCTATAGCACCAATTTCGTTTGATAATGTGTCGCAAAGATTAATCAATTCCTGCCAACCAAGATCAGATTTCATTTCATAGGCATCATAATAATCTGCAGAATCTTGGCTTATGTATGTTAGATTAGGATAATCACTCGTGCCTGGCCCTGCACCGGCAGGAGGATTGCATTTTACAAAAGTATTATTCTTAGATGCGAATCTACTCGACAAAAACTTTCTGGACACAGCTTCTGAGCTACTGTATAAGCCAATTAAAACTCCATTAACATACACATTAGCATAGTTTGAAAGCGGAGCATCCATATACTGTCTTAAAATTTGATAGGATAAAACCTCGCGCACAAAGGATGGGTCATTATAAGCATTACTCAGCTTGATATCAGTATATGCCTCATAAATATGATCTTTGTAAGTATCTAGTTCTATGTGAAATGGATTTTTAGCATTATTTGCATTATAGGTACTATTGCCTTTATATTTTACGCCAACACTATCAAAAACAACTCCATTAATTGCGACACTTTGGGCCATAATATAACCATCAGCACCTGCTTTTTCAGCATCTAATAATGCATCCCAATTGCTTTGAGCAAAAGTTATTTCAATTTTCTGCACCTTGTTCATATCGTAGAAAGTTTGACCTTGAAGCGAAAGATTCGTGATAATAGCAAATAGTATTAATATTCTTATTTTCATGTTTTTCTTTTTTAATTATTAAAATAAATTCATTGCTTGGGCATTTCTATATTAATTAACATTACGAACCAAACGTACATAGTTAAAAATCCTAACTGCGTCACCTTGAGGTCCATTACCTTCCGACCAATCACTTGGATCACCAGATTTAGGATCACTACGTTGAGCACCTGCACCATGCACATCTGTCCAATTAGCACCTGTTGGAGGTCCACCTGGCATTGCTGGTTCATTTCCCATAGCACGACCAAAGCAAACATACGCACCCCAGCTACCTTCACTCCCTGTAGTCATGTTGGCATGCGTTGTACTGCTCCAGTAAAATGGATAATCTACTTCACTTGCTTCGTTTGTTATCTGAGTACAATTAAATAGTGGATCGATAGCAGCTGATGAAGTAGTTTGTGGTGAACGGGTGTAGTCAACAATACTTTGTAATTCTTTAGCATTGGGCAAACGCCAAACGCTGTTACCCGCAAATGTAAAATTTTCGGCAAAGCTCAAAGCATCTTTCCAATTCATACTAACTTGACTGTCGTCTTGCATCCACATTAATCCTGTTGCGGCATCGGTAATTGTTCCATCAGAATTATCAGTAAAAGAGTTATTGCCATAAGTAGAATTTCCACGACAAAGTAAATAATTAAACTTTTTAGCTTGCCCTATCATAGAGGATCCATAGCCTTTGATTCGTCCATCGGCAAAATTAACTCCAAAAACCATTTGCACTGTACTATTTCCAACAAAAACATTTGTTGAAGCACATTGAACATCAATCATTCGCTCGCCTGCATCGGTATCACCATAATTATATCCGAAAAATTTTGTATTAATAAAAGGAGTTAATCCGGCAGTATCTGTTCCTGCGTACCCACTTATATCTTTTCCACTAAACATCATTAATGAATACTGCTCTTTGATTGTTGGAACACGCCAATCTGTATGACCACCAGTGGCACAAGTATTTGGCAATGCTAAAATATCATCATAAGCCAATTTATCATTAACATCTATTGTTCCATCACCATTATGATCCAAGGTATTTTGCCACATCAATCCGGTTACATTATCGGTAACAGTACCATCTCCATTATCTGTGTAGGAAGGTGCTATACCAGGATAATTAGCATTTTGACCATAATAAGTCTGGCCTGACATTGGGGTCGAGATGATGGTTATACTATCGAAGGCTGTAGACTGGTTTGTTCCTACAATCGGATATCCAGTAATATCTGGTAGATTGTCAACAGTCTTAATAATTATTATTTCTTCTGCATCTTTTTTACATGAGGTAAAAAACATTCCAATAGTTATGAGCATTCCAATGCTTAGCATAACTAGACTACTTTTCTTGCACATACTTTTCTTTTTTAAGTTGTTAATTATTGGCGAAAATATAATGGAATATATTTCGAACAAAACCCAATCTGTGGAATTGAATATTCTATCGGTAGAATGTTTTGAACTCAAGTTTTTTCACCTGAGTATTGTTGAATTATGTTGTTTTCAATCAATCATTGATTAGAAGATTCAACTTATTAGCTGCAGAATTATAGCTATGAATGTCTAAACTACTTCCCAATCTTCTATTTCTCCATCGATTATTTCAAAAAGAGGATGTGGTTCAATGTTTTTTTCATCAGATAAATCGTTAAATCTATCTATATCTCTTGTTTCTAATTTATTGAGCAAATGTTGCATTTCATAGGCTATCTGACCATTAGTAACCTTTAAAGCTGTTGGTTGATCATGCGTACTGAATTTATTTTTATCGAAATGATATCCTCTATTGAGCGATTCCTGATAAACGGCCTCCAAATAATAATTTATGCTTAAAAGCGGATTTTCTGATTCTTTAAAACGGTTTAATTGAGGATGATTTTTATATCCTTTGGTATTGCCTTCTAATACATTTTTTGCCAGTAAAGTTTCTCGCCAAAGTGCAACCAAACCTTTTGTATCTAGATATTTAGGATGTAATGACCAGATTCTCATAAGGGATATATTTTTTCTAGTGCTTTGGTTCTGTAATCAAAAATTTCATTTAATTTATTTTTGATAACCAAGGTATTTGCTATTTTACCCAAAAAGCCAAATGGAGGTTGATAACTCACTATATCTTTCATTAAAACGCCATCTTTTTGAGGAAGAATAATATGCTGGTGATGCCATATTTTATAAGGGCCAACCCTTTGTTCATCAACAAAATAGGATTTATCCTTAATATGAGTTATTTCAGTAACCCAATTTGTGGCAATACCCCATAAAGGGCGCACAGTATAACTGATAATCATACCTTCATATATTTTATCTGGCAAGTTTGGAGTTCGAATATCAAAGCCCATATTTTTTGGCGTAATTTCTTTTAAATTCTGTGGTGAACTTATAAACTCCCATATTTCCTCAATGGAAGCTTTAACAAATTGTTCTTTTTGAAATTGATAAAATGCCATTGTAATTGGTTTTTGAATAAGTGTGTAATTGCAATTTATATGTTATATTTATTATATTTCCTGCAGTATTCGCAAGGCTTCATCGACATGCTTTTCGGCTTGAATTTGAGAATTAAATAGGTAGACAATTTCCCTTTCTTTGTTTACAACATAAGTAACTCTACCTGGAATTAATCCAAAAAGGCTGGAAGGAACACCAAACAACTGACGTACTTTATTACCAGTGTCGCTCAACAAAGTATAATTTAATTTATGCTTTTCAGCAAAATCATGATGACTTTCAACCGATTGTCCACTGATACCAATAATCATTGCATCAGCATCGGCAAACACTTCAAATTGGTCGCGAAAGGAACAAGCTTCTTTTGTACAACCGGGACTATCGTCTTTAGGATAAAAATAAATTACCAGATTTTTTTTGCCCAATACCGATGCAAGGTTAAACAGTTCACCATTTTGGTCCATTAATTCAAACATGGGCACTTGGCTCCCGACTTCAACATTTTTTATTTTCTCAGAATTTGAGTATAAAATCAGAAAGGCAATGAACAATAATAAAGGTATAATCAGAGAAAATAGGTAGAGTTTTTTCAAGACTTTATAGTTTTTTTTGTTCAACTTTTATCAATTTTGAAACATCATAGGTGGGCTTTTTTAATCGATTGAGCAAGTCATTATACATTTCATCTTCCATTTGTGGACTACGACTGAGAATCCAAAGATATTTATCAGAATTGCTTCCAATCACAGCCCATTGATAATCTTGGTCTAACTCCATCACAAAGTAATCGCCATAAAAGATCCAAAAAAAGGAGACTTTTAATTTTGATGGAAATTCTGGATTTGGAATTTTAGCCTTTCCTATAGCTTCAGAATATTTACCGTCTAAAGTATTTTTATAGCCACTGTTTACAACCTTTATTTTTCCATCTTCGCGAAGCGAATACTGGGCAGTTACACCAACTAAACCCCGTTCAAAACTATGGTCGAAACGAGCAATTTCATACCAAGTTCCTAAATATTTATTTAGGTCCAATTCTTTTACTACTGTATTGTCGATCATAGATTTTTGAATTTTACAACTAAGGAAAGAGTTCCCAATAATTATTAATGTAATTAGAATTACAAAATTACGCAAACTTTTGATTATTTTCTCCATTATTATTGATTTAAACATTGGTTATTAGTTAATAAAGCATAATGTATATATAGTAAATTAGTTAGTTAACTACAGTTCGGAATATTACATTAATGATAATTCATTTTCAATTATTTATCTCTAAAGATTTATCCCAAACAAATAGCCAACAATCGCGGTTAATCCCATTGCTATAGTTCCCCAAAATGTGATTCTAATAATTGCATTTCTCATACTGGAACCTCCTGTTTTAGCAGCCAATGACCCCAAAATTATAAGGAAGAAAAGAGCAAATCCATAAAGAAAATACTCCATACTTTTTAATGGCAAAAAAAGAGCTACTATAAGCGGAAGAGCTCCACCTAATGTAAATGCAGCACCAGAAGAAAAAGCTGCTTGAATTGGTTGAGCTTGGCTTATTTCATTCAGTCCTAATTCGTCTCTAATGTGAGCATCTAGGGCATTATGTTCGGTCATTTCTTTTGCAACGGCTAAAGCAGTTTCTTTTTTTAGTCCTCTTTTTTCATAAATATCGGCTAACCGCAGTAGTTCTAGTTCGGGCATATCTATTAACTCTTGTCTTTCTCTTTCAATATCAGCTTTTTCTATATCAGTTTGAGAACTTACAGAAACATATTCACCGGCAGCCATGGATAAAGCACCCGCAACTAAGCCTGCTAAAGTCGTGAAAACAATTAACTCTCTGTTATTGCTTGCTGCCGCCACACCAATTGCAAGACTAGAGCTTGATAGAATTCCATCATTTGCTCCAAGAACAGCGGCTCTCAACCAATTGCTTCTATGTATATAATGATTCTCTAAATAGGGATCAGGTTTATCCATCATTTTGTTAAGCTAATTATTAGATTTAATTACTGACGTTTCAAAATATTATAACATTATTCAGGCTGTAAATATATTAAATATCAATGATTTATAGATATTTACAAATGTAAACTTATCAACATTTTTGGCTAGATATATGGGTTCTTTAACTGTCGCAAAGGTAGTATAAGTAGGTTGCCAATTGAGGCTACAAATTATGAAAATTACTATTATCTTGACTTATATTTTTTAATTTGTCACCAATTGGTATTGCTTCCTCATTGTTAAAAAGAATTGTTTATTAAAAACTTGCTTTAATATTTAGTTTATGTGTGGGTTTTCGGATTCCCTTTGAAGAAATTCTTTATAAGAAGGAAAAATATATCTGTTGAAATAGATCATCATTAGTTTGGTCATTGGTATTCCAATAATTAATCCTTATAAGCCAAAAAAACAACTGCAAATACTAAGTGCTAGCACTATGATCACCGGATTTATACCGATATTTTTTTTATAATCCATGGATTCAAAATTGCTTCTTCTATAATACTATCCAAAATAAAAACACCTACTACGATTCCAAAAATTAATAAAAAACTTTGATTATTTTCAATAGAAAGCATCAGGCATCCAACAGAAATCGGTATAAGGGTAGCATACTGCAAATATAAGTCAGTTTTATAAGCACCTTCAATTTTCATTATATCAAAAAAATATCTAAATAATGACCATAGATAATCCTTTTAATGAAATGCTAATTTTATTGAGCCGAAAATTTCAAAAAATAATAAACCTATAAAAAGGATTATTTTTGATCCTAGATGAAATCAATTTTTAATAAATATAACATAAAATCTTGAGAAAGTTTCCGCATATGAATTGCAGAAAAATATCTTTTATTCTATTTCCTTTTTAATACTTATCCCCTTTAATAAAAACCACAAAACCATTGATAATTCAGCAATACTTGAGGTAATTGCAACTAGTATATTAGTTTGGTCATGGAAACTCGGAAATAAAATAAAAACAGCAACATCAATCAAGTATGAGATACCTCCGGCAACTAAGAAAACTCCAAATATTTTAGGAATAAAACCTGATTTATAGACCAATTGCCCAAATGGAATAAGCCAAATTCCCCAAAAAACACCAATCAAAACAATTCCATTCTGATATGTTTGGAGTTTTAACATCGCCAGTTCCTGAATTTTTACGGATTCAAAAGAAGTCATAAAATTATTTTGCAGAATTACTAGTGCTTCAAATTGATTAAAAATAATATAAAAACCAACTGGAATCGAAGCAACTACCAAAGCAAGAAGGCTTATTGATAAATTCTTATTTACTTTTTTAAATAATTTATACAAGGTTAAGGCTAAAAATACAAATACGATTTGGCTTGCAACAGCATTCAAAATGCCGAAGCGAAACAATAATTCATTACTTAGAATATTAAGTGCCGTTTCAGCAATATCATTCGGAATAAATAACTTACCTGGTATTATGATAATACCGATTGCAGCTGTAATTGCATTAATTAAATAAAGTAATCCAGCAATACGAGCCGTTTTTTTGAGATTAGTGTTCATGATTTCAGATTTTATTTTTTTTGTTCATTAGTCAAAATATCTGGATTATTCCATTTCAATGCGCTCCATACAATAAAAATTGTTGTGGCAATTTCAATCATACTGCAAAATAAATAATAATTTGTTGGAGCACTCACAAAAAGTGTAGCTATTCGAACAATTGTCATTAATACACCACAAAAAAATTCTAGATTTATAGCCGCTTATTTTTTAGTCATTATTTCGTTGAATAAAATCTTTAATAATAGGCTCTGCTTTCTCCATATCAGACTCATGAATAGATAATTCAATTCCGGACGGAAGGCCTCCTGAAAATCCAGATACTAGGCCAGAATTAAAACTATTTTGAATAATACTAGATATACCTATTTGCTCTAATTCTTCTTTAAGTAGTTTTACGACTAATTCTGATCCTGTGAACACGACAATAATTTGACTATTTTCTTCCATGATATTATATTTTTAATTCATTAATTATTTTAGGTTCTTATAAACCTTAGGACTGGGTTCAAATTTTAGCATTAATAATCAATTAGTTACAAACTCTAAAATTATATCTCAAATGTAATAAAACTTCCATTGCAAATTTGATTTTAGCAGAATTAGTTTAAGCCATATTTAGAATGGTCAAAATTCAGTATAATTGCAGTTACCACTGATGATTTTGGTATTTGTGATAGGTCGCAAAAATGGTCGATAGATGTCACCCTTCTGTCTATACTGCGTTTTGGGAAATACCTATTTTTTATCTAAGGTTGATTCTGCCAGCCTAGAAAATTTATTATTGATTCTAAAAAGCTGTATATTTATAATTAAATTTGGAAGTTATTTCTAATCGCTTTAGTTCTACTTTTGCAAGTATTATAATCACCTATAAAAGTGGATGTAAAAATTTTAACCAACATAAATTCAGAAGTATGCAAGCAAGCAAAAGGCTCACAGAAGAAATGGCACAACTACTTCTCAAGATTAGTTCCATGCTCATGACTTCAGGAGCAAATACCAATCGAATTTTACTTATTCTAAATAAATTTGCAGCATTGATGCACGCCGATGCTCAGGTATTTATCAATCACAAAGCATTTATCATTAGCCTTACCGATTTAGAAAATGGAGATAAAATAACAGAGGTGATGCGCCTTCCTGCTCACATTATCAATTTCACTACCATATCAGCATTAAGCAAGGCATCAGTAAATGCGGAAAAAGAAAGATGGGATTTTGAAAAAATCAAATATGAAATAAATAGAATAGATCAAATAAAACATCATCCTCGAATCATGGTTCTTTTTGCGGTAAGTCTCGCAGGTGCAGGATTATGTAATCTATTTGGTGGCGATTATATTAGTTTTGCAGTCGTATTTGTCGCCACTTTTGCTGGGCTTTTCACAAAACAACTTTTCGCAAGAAATTCATTTAATCCATACATAGCCACCTTTTTCGGAGCTTTAATTGCTGCTTTGATTTCAGCAACTTTGCTATTATTTTTTCCATCAATAAACCCAGATATTGCTATAGCCACTTCGGTACTTTTCACCGTACCTGGGGTCCCACTTATCAATTCATTTACCGATTTTATGGATGGATATATTCTTACTGGATTTGTAAGATTTATGAATGGTTTAATTTTCGTAATTTCCATTGCTTTCGCCCTTTTTATAGTCATGTATCTATTTAATATTCAAAGTCTTTAATTATGAATTTCGATATAACTATTTTAGAAAAAATGCTCTGGTCAGGAGTTGTAGGAATTGGTTTTGCCATGCTTTTTAATGTGCCAAAACGACTATTATTGTCCATTTTCATAACAGCCTTGGTTGCCGGACTTATCAAATTCGGCTCACTGGCGAATGGACTTGGCGTGATTAGTGCTTCGCTTTTTGCTGCGACATTTACTGGGTTTGTTAGCATCCCAATCAGCAGATATACGCATACAAGTCCTTTTGTGATTTCTATTCCTTCCGTCATTGGAATGATACCAGGTTATTTTGGATATAAAACCCTGCTGGGAATTCTGCATATTGCACTTCAGAAAAATCCCGGCAATGAATCCCTAATCCTCCTCTCAATAATTCATAACGGTTTAAATATGATATTTGTGCTGGGAAGCCTTTCTTTGGGAGTTTCGCTTCCTTGGCTCCTTTTCAAAGATAATGTATTGAAAAAAATAAAGATAAAAGAAAGTGACGATTGGGTGTAATAAGCTGATTGATAAAAACTTTATAATTAGTCCAAATCAATTTCCCAAAGCATCAATCGATTGCCACTTGCCATTGATCAATAAATTAATTGAATCAGAAGTGCTGGATTTATTGATTTTATCAATTTTTATAGGAATGATAAAGTTTCCTATCATGTCAACAATTCCAAGTTTTCCTCTTAATTTTACAGCAATTAAATGATTATTTAAAGCATAAAAATAATCAAAAACAGGTTCTATTATCGTATTTCCAGTACTATCCATTAGTGACCAGCGATCTTCAACTTTACCTTTAAACATCTTGTTTACAGCGCTAAAAGTATCAATTTTCTCATAAGTGGGTTTAATTATCACCTTTCCTCTATAGGTCATAATACCCCATGAACCACCCGTATAAGCAGCACTTTCGTCCTTGCTTTCATAATCACCTCCACTACTGATGAGCAATTGGTCATTTTGAAATAATTTAATAACCGCATATTGTTGCCCATTGAGTTCTATTCCATTGCTATCAATTAATCGATAGCCACGATAATTCGTTGACTCATAATCTTTAATAATGCAAATATTTTGATTCGGTTCACACCATACTCTCGAACTTTTTTGCTGCGAAAATCCATTATTATATCCTTCCACCTTAACAGCATCTCTTTCTGGGGAAGTCGCGCAAAAGGCTATAAAAGCTATAATTGCAACCATGGAAACGGAAAGCTTTCGATAATGTATGAGGAAATTTTTGGGATAATAAAAATAGCTTAGAGGCAAAATTGCCAAAGCGATATAATCTGTATAATCTACTGTTCTGCCAATATTGAAAAACGGAAATTTATTCCAAATTTCAATAAAACCGTCAGCTAAAGGAAGCTTCCAAAGAATAAATAATACAAAAGTTAAAATATAAATAAGCAATTTTCTTTTAGGGATAAAAGCCACTATAAATAATGGGAAAATAAATAAGCCAGCCAAATCGCTTAATTTACCGGTTATCAATCCTGGGAAAGCAGCTTTTAATAAATGGTCATTTATGATAAGGACCATCAAGCCGATTATAAACCAAGGCGAAATAAGAATATCAAATCTACTTACATTTATAATATTATTTTTGTCAGGAAATATCTTCGTCATTATTATAATTTATTAAAATCTTATCTGAAAATTCAAAAATTACAAATCATTAAAAAGCTCTAATTGCACGTACAGCAGTAGGGTAATTTTTTCCATAGGTAAGCATGTTGCCACTATTGAAAGATTGTATATATGCATCGCTTGCACTAAGCTCTGTAGAAGCCCAATACAGTAGACTAACATAGCCACCAACTATTGTTTTACTTAGAAAAAGTTTATTTAACTCGTCCTTGCTAGGTAAATACCAGTCAGAATAATTATTTAGCACGAGGTCTGAACATAGCTTAGCGGCATAGCTTCCTGTGCCTTGAACACTAACAATTGTATTGGTATTTGCATTTCCACTACCCAAAACCACAGCTGTAGCGCCAGTTGCAACAAAAGAACCATTATGCCATTGTATTCCAGAACTCTGGTCTGATGGCGCTGCAATTATACCATGCTGTACAGAAGCATCATAACCAGGATCGCCAGATTGTAATATATAAGCCACAATTCCACCTTGATAGCTATCGCCAATGGATAAAACTGTAGCATTAGAAGTTGTAAAAGTAATTTCATTACCATAGGATGTGCCTATAGCATTTGTTGCATAAGCTCTTACATAATAAATTGTACTTGCAGTAAGGCCTGTAACATTGCTTGTAAATACCCCCGATCCTGTGCCCTCAGTAGTATGGCTTCCAGTGGCTACAGGATTTGTTGATGTACTCCAGCAAACACCTCTTGCTGTTACACTTGCACCGCCATTGGAAGATATGTTGCCTCCCGAAATGGCCGTAGTTGGTGTAATGATTGAAATTGCAGTGGTAGTAAGAATAGGAACACTTGTAGGTGAAACAGTTATAAAAGAAATTTCATTGCCATAAGCTGTACCAGCACTATTTGTTGCATAAGCACGTACATAATAAACTGTATCTGGTAAAAGTGCAGTTAAGTTGCTAATAAATGTTCCTGTACCGCTTCCATCTGATGTGTGATTAGCGGTGATGACTGGATTTGTAGTAGTGCTCCAGCAAATACCACGAGCTATTACAGTTAGGCCTCCGTCGGAAATTACATTGCCACCACTTGTGGCTGTTGTAGTTGTAATTGAGCTTATGGTATCGGTAGTGACAGTAGGAATAGAAGTAAATATAAAATTAATGGTTTTACTTGACGCTGGTATATCAGTCAAAATTGAGCTGTAGTTACCAGAAAATCCTGTAAAAAGTAAAGTATCGCCACTTGTGTAGGTCATGTTAACAATTGATTTTTCTCTTTTTGATGGAGTAAAACCATCCTCACGTATTACGTTTCCAGTACATTCTATTCTTGCTTCACTTTGTGCGGTGTTTAGAGATATTATTTTTGAAGTGTAGTAATAATTCTCTCCGTTAACATTTACAACATAAATCCCTTGTTTTAAGCCTGTTATACGGCAAATTTGAGTTCCTTGAGCATAGACATTATTAAATTGTAATACTTCTTTGCCAGAAATATCATAAATTATCAGCTGGGCTTGACCAGTATTTTTTGCATTAAATGATAACTCTGTTTGCCCCAGCATAGGATTGGGATATATATTTATTCCTTCTTCATTTAAACTCAAATCATGAATACCAATTGTTCCCATTAAATATAAGGAATCGTCACCAACTATAGTAAGTGAAGTTCCATGATTTATGTTTTCAACTTTTACACTATCAATTGTAGTAACAATTCCAGATGCAGTAAAATTTATGGTGTAATTCTGTGCTGTGCTTTCTAATGTTGATGAAAGCATTAGCAACAATCCGACTAATGCACAAGCGTAAATAGAAACTCTGTTATTTTTTTTCATCTTAGTTTAATTAATGGTTAATACTTATGATATTTTGTTGCCATTGGATTTTTTTTCAAATAAAGAATCAGGTCTCCTATTTAGAATTATGCTTATGAAAAAACCATCATAATACCTCCTGATAGTTATTGGGCTCCTTACCCTTTTTTACTTTATATCTATACACATAATACACTGAATAATTATTACTTATATTTTTTATTGAGCTAAAACCGCAGCTCGGCAGTTAGCCTTCCGCATTCAACAAAAGTAGGAAAATTAATCTTCTCTATACCAGTATGGCATCAATATTTTTTAATTAAATATTTAAAAATGCAAAACTAAATTAACCTCTCTTGCAAGTCAATAGTAAGCTATATGAATGTCAATGAATCTCGAAACAGTAAAAAGGTTACTCTTTTTCGATTAAAAAAGGGGGGTAACCTTTTTGACGATAAATTTGGTATTAAACGGCAATAAACGGCAGTTTAAGAACAAAAAAAAGCGTTAAATTCATTGATTTTCAATCTGATACAGTTTTGGACTGTTTTTTATGGCGGAGAGAGCTTCTCCTAGAGCTCCACCTCGAATTATTACAGTAAATGGAAAGATAACTCTGTAATATAGAATTATAAAAAGAAATAATATTCTTTATTAGGATTGCTATGCTTATAATTTTGGAATTTGGAGCTTACAAGCTCTTTTGATGATGTTTTTGATCTAAACTTTGATCTCTGTTAGTTTAACACATATCTGAAACTACTGAAAATTAACATAAAATGCCGCTCAAATTTAAAGAAAGTGAAAGCAAAAAAAATCGATTCCACAATACTTTAAGGTGCGGAGCTCGCATGACGGTTTTAGTTCAACAAAAAGTACATATTTCGGCGAAAAACCGAAAAACAATAATAGTTGTTAGCACCAGTGATTCATTTTTAAAATCAAATTCTATTATCTATGAGGTAATGAAAAATTAAATATACTGCCATTTACTTCATTGCTTTCAGCCCAAATATTACCACCGTTCATTTCGACAAACTCTTTACAAAGCAATAAACCCAATCCAGTACCTGTTTCCATATTTGTGCCCAATGTTGAGTAGCTATAATCAATCCGGAATAATTTATCGATATTTTCTTTTTTTATTCCAACTCCATTATCGGCTACAGACACAATCAATTCTTTCTCTTTTTGCTCAATACTAATTATAATTTCACCGCCGGAATTTGTGAATTTTATCGCATTCGATATCAGGTTTCTTAAAATGGTTTTTACCGTAGCCTTGTCAGCTACAACAGGAATATCATGAGGTAATTTTTTTGAAATAAATATGGATTTTTGTTGAGCTGTACCATTCAATAATTCCACTACTTCATTTATTATGGTTATCAATTCAAAGTATTCCGGATTAAATTCTATTCTCCCTGTTTGTGTTCGAGACCATTCCAATAAATTTGCAAGCAAATTCATTGCCCGATTCGAGGAATCATGAATTATTCTTGCATAATTTTCAATCCCGTTATAGTCTTTTATATTAATCTGCTCTAAGAGGATTTCGCTAAATCCAACAATACTATTAAATGGACTCTTCAAGTCATGCCCAATGATCGAGAAAAAACGGTCCTTGGTGCCATTGGCTTCGCTCAAACGGGCTTTACTTTCTAATAAATCTTTTTCCGCTTTTTTACGTTCAGTTACATCACGAACGTTCAACACAACCGATTTAATTAACGGATTATTTAGTTGATTTGTGCCAAATGCTTCGAGATAGACCCAACTTCCATTTTTATGGCGATGTCTATATTGTGCACCTCCATTCGTCGAATTTTCTAGAATATCATATAGCCCTTCTTTCGTTTTTTCCTGATCTTCCGGGTGAACCATCTGCTCGATTACAGAAATATTAATTAATTCTTCCGGCTTATATCCTAAAATCCGTTCACATGATTCACTTACAAAATGCTGAATTCCATTGGAATCCAAAAGCACTATCATATCAAATGAATTCTTAATGAGTTGTTTGAATTTTTCTTCATCCCTCTTTATGAATTCTTCTATTTGCTTTTCTAATTCTTTATATGTGGGTTTTTTATTCATCTTAAATTCAATTAGTAAATGCAACTTTTAGGAAGCATTTAAGATTAATATTTTTTCAGACGAAAGAGAGAAAAATCTCTCCTTCTGTCTGAATATAAGTCTTATATTCGTCTTCGTCCAAAAAGTTGTAATATGAGTCATATAACCAGGGAACAAAGATATACAATATCAGTATTGTTAAAGCAAGATTATAGCCAAACAGAGATTGGTAACCTTATTGGCAAAAGACAAATCGGTGATAAGTCGAGAAATCATGCGTAATTGTGATTTTCGCAGTGGAGAATATCGTAATGATTTAGCACAAAGAAAATACGAGCAACGACAAGCACACAAATCAGAGCGAAGGGTTTTTACAGAAGAAGTTCAAGAGCATGTAGAGTCATTACTAAAGCAAGATTATAGCCCAGAACAGATAGTTGGCATATCTAAGAAAGAGAATATAACTTGTGTGTCTCATGAAAGTATTTATCAGCATATGTGGAAAGACAAGAAGAAAAAAGGTGAATTATATTTGCACCTCAGACGTAAAGGGCGTAAGTATAGCAAGCGTGGTTCTGCAAAAGACACAAGAGGAATTATTAAAGACAGAATTAGTATAGACACTCGCCCAGAAATAGTAGAACAACGGACTCGATTTGGAGATCTTGAAGCAGATTTAATTATTGGTAAAAATCATAAACAAGCCATCCTTACTATAAATGATAGAGTAAGTGGTGTATTAAAAATGAAGAAGGTAAAATCCAAAGAAGCTACAGTTGTTGCTCAAGCAATGAATGAACTCCTTGAAGACTGGATTCCATACATTCAAACTATTACCTCTGATAATGGAAAAGAATTTGCTCAACACAAACTAGTTGCACAAAAATCTAACATTGATT
>FLOH01000341.1_pt1 | contig 111879 bp, 114 predicted proteins | sample 756751 | NCBI WGS metagenome assembly FLOH01 (sample SAMEA4026879, study PRJEB14308) | marine metagenome | biome: coastal water; material: water | depth 74 m
TCACCATACTTTTTGATGACGGTGCCGAGTTCGTACTCGTCGTACCCGTTGACGACGTCGGATGCCGACCACTGCTGTTCGCCGTTCATCCGCATGTCGAGCGGACCGTCGTGACGGTACGAGAAGCCGCGATCACTCCTGTCGAGCTGCGGCGACGACACGCCAAGGTCGAAAAGTGCGCCGCTGATCTCCGTCACATTGTGGTCGGCGAGCGCTTCGGAAAATTCGTTGAACCGGCGATGGCTCGTGCGAAGGCGATGGCGCTGCGCGTCGAGTCGAGTCATCGCTGCGGCCAGGGCGTCGGCGTCCTGGTCGATGCCGAGAATGTCGAGGTGGGGATGGGCGTTCAGGATGGCTTCGGCGTGGCCGCCGCCCCCGAGCGTCGCGTCGACGAGGGTGCCTGCCGGGACGCCGGAAAACAGCTTCGTGATCTCGGCGAGCATCACCGGCTGATGGTTGAAGGCTTCGGCTGCGCTCATGACTGTGCTCCGGCGGCGATCGTGTCGCTGGTCAGTTCGTCGGTGCCGTGGGCGCAGTGGACGCCGTAGGCGGCTGGTTCCCAGATTTCGATGTGGTCGAGGTCGCCGAGGACGACAACCGCCGACTGCGGCTCGATGCCCGCATAGCTGCGTAGTTCGGGCGAAATTGTCACCCTCCCCTGCTTGTCGATCGATGCCTCGCTCGCCGATGCGGCAAACGCACGCTGGCGATTACGGCTGGCCTCGCCACGCTTCACGCGGGCAATCAGGTCGTTGGCTTCGTCGCCGAAGGCCTCGACGCTGCGAATGCTGACGCATCCATCTTCGCCAGAGAACAAGTAGCAGAGATCCCCGAGGGGATGCCGAAAGGTCGGTGGCAGTGCCACGCGTCCCCGCTCGTCGAGCTGTCGCTCGTGCATCCCGACAAACACCGGCTGCGTCTCGTTCCTACTGCTCTCCCCCGGGATGGGCCTGTTCACGCTGGGAAACGAGGGAGATCTCCCCAACGCGCTCCATTCTTACCCCAAATTTCCCCATCGTCAACCATTCTTCCCCATTTCCTTCCATTTCCTGGATCGGCTCTCTCTCCTGAGCGCTTCAAGGTCGCGGTACTTCCGTCGCTGTCAGACTGCCGAGGCCCGACGTCGACCAGCACCAAAACACCCGCACCCGGTGGGTCCGCCACATCCGGGCGACCCCAGCAAGCAGTGCGCGGGCCGCACAGTTGCTGACAGCGGCGCAGAACGAAGTTCAGTCTGGCGCGTTCAGGAAAAACAGAGGTAGTGCAAGATGTCCGCCGAAAGTTGGCTCGGTAGCGTCGCAATCGGCGACAGCGCAGCAAGGTCGATACCGCCGAGCGCTGGGAACAAACCTGCCAGGGCAGCCGAATCGACCTCGTGATACCAGCAGCATTGGAGGCGCAGGGCGGCTCGAGTTCGGCGTTGGCTGATCCCGAGAAGCTTTCGACCGTCGAGCAGCACTTCACCAGGTCCGAGGCCATCGAAGCAGATCAACGTCGACCATTCTGTGCGGACCATCGAGTTGCCATTGACGGTCAGTGTCTGTGTCACGCCGGCCGAACGACAGGCTGCAGCGAACCGCTCCCCGAGCCAGACCATCGGTGAGTGGACATCCTCGGCCCAACCGGGAGCACCAGTGGGAATGATCGCGTCAAACCATGTTACCGCTGAGGGCAGAAGCAAAACCGCGCCGCCGCCGCTCCGGCGCCGCACGATGTCCACGCCGCGCTGTGCACATTCGTCGGCGTCGATGATCGATAGGTCACGCTGAGTCGAGCCCAGCACGAGTGCCGGACCGGCGACATGGTTGACCCAGATCTGGGCGGTCGCGTGCTCGGGAATGGAGCGGCTATGGAATCGGGCTGCCGACTCGTGGAAGTCGACGCACTCGAACATGCGATGAGTATGCCGCTTAGGAAGCCATCGAGAGGTATGGCCGCCAGGTATCGGGCATCGAGCTCAGCGACACGACGATCCACGACGTCATGCGGGGTGCTCGACACGGTCGAACGAGTGCCATCCCCGCCTCTTCCGGTGTGCGATCACGCTTGGTGCGGTTACACGGAGTGCACGCTGCTGCGACGTTCTCCCATGTGTGCGGGCCACCTTTGGAACGGGGAAAGACGTGGTCGATCGAATCAGCGTGGCCACCGCAGTACTGGCAACGGTGTTCGTCACGGGCGAAAATTCCACGGCGTGACATCGACGAGCGCCTGGTGTACGGCACCTTCACCATGTAGCGCAGGCGGATGACCGACGGCTGAGCGATCTCAAACGACTCGGAGCGCAGGACGGTGCCATCACCTTCGAGCATTTCGGCCTTGTCGTCAAGCACGAGGCACGTGGCACGCCGTGACGACACGACAGACAGCGGCTCGAAGCTGGCATTGAGAACAAGAGCGCTGTGCATCGGCAGAACCTAACGAAGGGGTCCGTCGAGGAACGTAGAAGTTGTTCGTCGGATGATCGCCCTGGCGTTCATTGCGGCCGATCCCATTGACGACACCATTGCAGGTATTTCACCACATCACCTGGCTCAGGTCGATGCTCGGCATCGCCGTATTGGGTGATCAGCCGAAATTCGAGGTACTCGCCGGACGGTACGGGCAGGAACGGCTTGCGTTTCCACCAGCCAGGGGGCGCCGTCCGCCGCGCCTGGCGAAGCGCTGTCGGCCAGAGTATCGGGTGCCGGATGACCGACAGCGCAGCGCGAATCACTTCGCCGGGGCTGGCGGCCTGGGCTCTTTGGGAAGCCCCAGGATCATCTCGCCGATGATGTTGCGTTGGATCTGGGACGAGCCGGCGTAGATGGTGCCGGCGCGGGCGTTGAGGAACGTGCCGATCCATGACGACGGGTCATTCAGCGCACCGGAGTCGTCGGAGCCGAACGAGGACGGCGGCTTGCGGCCTTCCCAATGCAGGGCGTCGGCGCCCAGAATGTCCATGGCAAGTTCAGTGACGACCTTGTGGTACTCGCTCCACTGGAGCTTGCCGATTGCGGCGTCTGGGCCAGGATGGTGACCAGCAAGGAACTGCGTCAGCACACGCTGGCCGAGGAAGCCCATGACCTGGACCTTGGAGTAGCACCAGGCGAGCTTCTGCCGGATGATCGGGTCGTTGGCGACGCCGCGATCCTGAGCCATCTTGAGCAGGCGGGCGAACTCGCCCTTGAAGCGGATCGGGCCAGTCGCTGCTGCTTCGCCGCGTTCATAGCCGAGGAGGGACATGGCCACTGCCCAACCGTTGTTGACGCCGCCGATGACGTTGTCCTTCGGGACACGTGCGTCGGTGTAGAAGACCTCGTTGAACTCGCTGTCACCCGACATCATCTTGATCGGGCGAACTTCGATACCCGGTTGGTCCATCGGAACAAGCAGGAACGAGATGCCCTTGTGCTTCGGCGAATCGGGGTCGGTCCGGGCGAGCGTGAAGATGTGGTCAGCAAGGTGGCCAGCGGAGGTCCAGATCTTCTGGCCATTGAGGATCCACTCGTCACCATCGAGTTCGGCACGGAGGCCGACGTTGCCGAGGTCGGAACCGGCGTCCGGCTCGGAGTAGCCCTGGCACCACGTGTCTTCACCCTTCAGTAAGCGCGGAAGATAATGCGCCTTCTGTTCGTCGGTGCCCCACACGAGAACGGTGTTGCCGAGCATTTGGATGCTGAATGCGTCATTCGGACCACCGGTCGGCACGCCCGCCTTGGCGAACTCTTCGGCCAGGATGACCTGCTCGGTCGAGGACAGACCAGCGCCGCCAAACTCTTTCGGCCAGCCCGGTGCGAGGTAGTTGGCTTCGTACAGCGTGTTGCGCCATTCGGCGACGAATATTTCGAGCGTTGCACCTTCGAGGCGACCGATTCCCTCCCAATTGGACGGAAGTTTCTCGGCGAGGAAAGCCTGGACTTTCTCACGGTAGGCCTCGGCGTCTGCGGTGTAAGTCGGGTCCATGTCCTTCATGCTAATCGGTGGCGGTTACCGCGCGGTAGCCGGGCGCCGACTCCCCTGGCCGATCGTTTCTGCGAAAGGGCTCCGTGGAATCAAACCAATGGTCAGTTGAGCGCGAGCGAGGCGGCTGCCACCAGCGGCCAAATTCGTTCGTGCGGCTCGATGATCTTGAGGCCTTGCAGCGACTTCAGTCGGGACCGGACAGCCAGTTCACGGTGAAGCGCTTCGAGCATCGGATCGCCGAGTACGTCGATCACGTTGCCAGACAGAAAGACCGTAGTGACATCGAGCGTCGCGCACATCGAGGCAACGGCACGCGCGAGCATGATCCCTGTGCGCTCTACCATCGGTTGGGTGGCTCGGCCAAGCAGCCGATTGAACTCGGCTTCGAGTGCTGTCGACGACACGTACGCCTCGAGGCATCCAAGTGCACCGCAACGACACCGCTTGCCACCTGGTTCGACGTTGATATGTGCGATCGATGCCGCGTTGCCATGCGCCCCGGAAAGGCGGACGCCGTCGATCACGCAACCAGACTCGACGGTGGTGTCGATACGAATGCTGAGGTAGCTCCGCACTCCCCGGGCTTCACCGATCCAGCGCTCGGCCTCGGTAGCTGCCCCGCCTGCCGAGTCGAGTTCGACCTCGAGACCAGTGAGGCGTTCGAGATGTTCACGCAGCGGGAAGTTGACCCAAGCCGGTACTAATGGTGGCGAGACCGTTCCGGCGCGCGTGTCGACCGGCCCAACGCAACTCACGCCGACCGCACGTGGCCTGGGCAGGCCGGGAGGCGCCGCAGCGATGATCCGTCGGATCAGTTGTTCGAGCGTGCGCCACACATCGCGAGTCGGCGTCGTAACACGGTCACGCAGCAACAGTTCACCTTTGGCATCAACGAGCCCAGCAGCAAGACGGCTCGGCTCGATAGCCACAGCCAGAACGTGATCGAACGAACGACCGGCGGACGCGTTGTCGGCGTCTGTCTCTCTGTCTATGTCGGCGTCTGTGCGGCCTGCCGGAAAACTCATCGACAACGAACGTAGCGCCGAGGATTACCGAGTACGGATATCTCCACCAACGTTGCACCACAGCAGGACTCGACCGGTATCGACCCGAACGCTACCGGAGTAAGCCCTGCACCTTCAGGCAACAGATCGCCCCGCAGACAACGAGTGCTCCACTCGGCGACCCTGTGGTGGCACGGCCATTCACATCACTCGCCGCAGCGATGACCGAGGTGTCATCCGCCCCAGATGCTGGCGGAACTCAGATGTCGTCGACGTCGTGCGGTTCAGGGCGGCGGATGTTGCCGCTGAGCCATGCCGAGATCGGAAGCTGGCCGAGCCGGTCGCGGCCGAGGACACGCAGCTCGGATTCGAGCATTGTTGCCGTGACGAGCACCAGTACAAATCCGGCGAACGAAACGACGAAGTTGACAGCGAGTCCACCGATGGTGATCGCCAACCCGATGACGAGACCGAGCCCGATCAGGGCGGATCGGCGCCGTGATAGGCGGTACCCCCTTTGCGCAAACGTGGGGTCTTGTTCGAGTTGTTCTTCGATTTGTCGAAGAATGCGCTGTTCATTGTCGGAGAGCGGCACCAAACCATCATCGCACGTGGAACCACAAAGCTCAACGCGGTGACGAAATCGGCTGGGAAATTTTTTACACAGCCCACGGAAACTTGCTGAGGCCAGACAGAGGATTCGCCCACAGTGGGCGATGATCACTCCTGATCGGGCCCCCACTGCTGTCCGCCTCGCTTCACGTTACGAACCTCTCCCCCACGAATGGCGCTCGCCGGGCCAATCGCGTCGGCACCGAACCGGTCCCGGATCACATCCAACGCTGCGTCGGTCGCACCGTGCACCGTCGCACCGTCTGCTGCCTCGTCGAGCGTGAGTTGATGGAACACGGGGCCGAGATTCGAACCCGACACTCCGATCAGCCTGACACCTGGCGACGGGTCGATGGTCTCCATGATCGGCCCGAGTAACGCGACGATGGTCTCTGCGCTGTCTATCGCTTCTCGGCCAGTTGTCGATCTGGTGATGGTGTGGAACCCATCATCGAAACGGACTTTGAGGGTCAGTGTGCGGGCACCTACACCCGCCTTGCGTAACCGGGTAGCCACAGCGTCGGACAGGCGCACAAGGTTGGTCCTCATCTCCGAGACAATGTGCACGTTTCGCGCATACGTCTCCTCGTGCCCGATCGACTTCGCATCGCGATCGGGTTCCACTGGGCGATTGTCTGCGCCAACGGCCAGCGCGAGGAGATGCTTGGCCTGGTTCTCACCGAGTGCAGCACCGAGCGCACGCCGATCAACCTGACGGAGATCCGACACGATGGTGACGCCGAGGCGATGCAACTTGTCGAGGGTCGCTGGTCCAACGCCCCAGAGCCGCTGCACCTTGAGCGGGTCGAGAAAGGCCTGCTCCGTGCCGGGCTCGACGACTTTGACGCCGAGGCCAGGTTCGATCCGGTCAGGCCGGACGATCGGCTTCGCCTCGACAGATGCAAGCTTGGCAAGAAACTTGTTCGTCGCCACACCGATGCAACAACCCAGCTCGAGTTCGTCGCGGACAGCCTCCCGAATTTGGGCACCGATCTCGGCACCGGTTCCAAAGAGTCGACGTGAGCCCGTCACATCGAGGAATGCCTCATCAAGCGACAATGGTTCGACGAGCGGGGTGAACCGGTCGAAAATCTCACGGACCTCGGCACTGACCTTGCCGTACAACTCATGGTCACCCGGCAAGAAGACAGCGTGCGGGCACCGGCGCTTGGCAATCGACGAGGGGAGCGCCGAGTGCACACCAAACCGGCGTGCCTCATACGACGCAGCAGCGACCACGCCCCGATTCCCCGTTCCACCAACGACTACCGGCTGGCCCATCAACTCCGGATGCCGACGCAGTTCGACCGACACAAAGAATGCGTCCATGTCGGCATGCAATACAGTCCGAGTCTGCACGCGAGCCATGCCGAACGCTATAGGCAAGCTGGCTATCACCACGGGACACCTGGCCAGTCAGTCCTGGTTTACCACCGGTGGTGGCCATCAGGACCGACCCTGATTGGCTTGCCGTCGACAGGAACCCCACAGTGCATGCTCACAATCTCGCCGTCGTCCGGGCGCTGAAGTCACCCCCCCCCCCAAAAAAAAAATAGACGGCCTGCAGAGCCTGTCTGGTCAACCTCGCCGTGTCGGGTGCGCCGATGAATCGATTGCCGCAGTGTGGACGGAACAGGATCGAACATTTCTCAAACCATACGGCTTGCACCGCTGCTCTCTCCATGGCGTCAAGCCGTGCAGACGTGCGACGTGTTCGGCGTGGTCAAGGCGCCGACCACAACCAGCGGCACGAAGCGTTGCCTCTGCGTCAGTAGCCTGCACCACAATGGACGACCCATCTCGGCCCCTGTCGGCGCTTCCCACCGTTGGCGTGCGTATCGGCGCATTTGTCGCCATCTGTCTCAGCGGCTTAGCCGGAGCACTGATCGGGTACTCATTGATCAGTCTGCAGTGCGAGGGAGACTGCGGCCTGCCGCTCGGTACCGGCATTCTGATCGGCGCTGTCGTAGCTGCGGGCGGCATGGCTGTCGTGGCCGTGCTCGTGATGCGAGCCCTCGGCGAATGGCGCGAGATCGAAGACCGTACCGGCGCCGGCCACACCCCCAACTGACATGACTCACACAACTCACTCTGCAGCAGACCTCCGCCTCCTCGCCGAGCAACTCGCCCGAACCGCCGGGGCCATGGCTCTCGCTGGCCGGCGCAGCCTGCCGGTGGGCCAACCACCGGCGCACGACACGAAGTCGAGCGAGACCGATCCCGTCACCGAATTCGATCGCGCCGCCGAAAAGTACATCGTCGGTGAGTTGCGTCGGCTCCGGCCCGATGACGCAATCGTTGGCGAGGAAGGGGCGAACGATTCGGGCACATCGGGCATCGAATGGCACATCGATCCGATCGACGGCACCGCCAACTTTCTGTACGACCTTCCTGCATGGTGCACGTCTGTAGCGGCGGTCGACGCGGACGGTTCGCTGGCAGGCGCGGTGTACGCACCAGTCACCGACGAGATGTTCTCTGCCGGCAGAGGCGGCGGCGCCACACGCAACGGCATCCAGATCAAGGCGAGTTCAGCCACGGACATCGCCCTGTCGATGGTCGGCACCGGGTTCAGCTACCTCCCTGACCAGCGGCTTTCGCAGGCACTCCGCATCCGTGAGCTCCTCCCTCAGGTCCGCGACATCCGCCGTTACGGCTCGGCCGCCATCGACCTCGCCTACGTTGCGTGCGGTCGGCTCGACGCCTACTTCGAGGAACACCTCAATTCGTGGGATATGGCAGCCGGCGTGTTGATCGCCACCGAAGCCGGCGCCATCACATCAGACTTTCACGGCGGAGCGCCTGACGAGCGCGGCGTTCTCGCCGCTGCACCAGGCATTCATCAGTCAGTTTTGGACGCCATTCGGGCCGCTTCGAGTTGAGCGGACACACGCTTCTGACTAATTTTTTATCTCTGTCTGCCAACATGCTCGCTCAGCAGGGGTGATTTAGGCCAGTATAAGGACGTGGGAACACGCATCTTGGCCGTCGAAGACGACGAACGCATCCGATCGGCCGTCAAACTCGCGCTCGAAGACGAGGGGTGGACCGTCGACGAAGCCGAGAGCGGTGAAGAGGCGATTGCCATGTTCAATCGTTGCAAACCCGACGTCGTCCTGATTGACATCATGCTTCCGGGCATAGATGGATTCGAATTGTGCCGCACCTTGCGCCGTACCAGCGACGTTCCCGTCGTCATGGTGACGGCACGCAACGACACGCATGACGTGGTCGCCGGCCTCGAAGCTGGTGCCGACGACTATCTCACGAAGCCCTTCGCACCGAAGGAACTATCGGCCCGCATTCGAGCACTCCTTCGACGCGTCCGCCCGAGTGCCCCGGGGCATGCCCGGCTCGTGTTCGGCGACCTGGAACTGATCCCCGACGAGGGCAAAGTTCTTCGTGGCGGCGAAGAGGTCCACCTCACCAAAACCGAGTTCCGTTTGCTCTGTGAGCTCGCTGAGAGTCCCGGCAAGGTCCTCAGCCGTGAAGCCCTCCTCGACAAAGTGTGGGGGTACGACTACTTCGGTGACGGCCGCTTGGTCGACGTGCACATCCGGCGACTCCGCACAAAAGTGGAGGCCGACCCTGCCAATCCACGCCACGTCGTCACCGTGCGCGGGCTCGGCTACCGGCTCCAAACGTGAGCGAAGGCGGCTGGTTCCGTCGCCTGCTCCATCGGTCCCGGCCTGCCACGCTCGGCCTGCGCCGACGCATTCTGCTCACCATCACTCTCGGTGCGATTGCGCTGTCGGTCTTCTTGGCTGTCACCACCTACGGGCTGACCCAAAACAGCCTCGTCCGCCAGGCTGAAGATACCGCAGTCACCACCTCGCTACGAAACGCCCAGGGTGTGTTTCGTGATCTGCGGGCGAATCCGTCGACCGCTCAGCCCGCTGAGGAATCGCTGGCCAATATCGGCGTCGCCCGCTACCTGATTCGATACCAGGACGAGTGGGTCGGCGGTGTCACGCCGTACGTCGACGCCAACCTGCCAGCGGAGATCATCAATCAAGTGGTCGAGCGTGGCATCCCGTCTCGTCAGATCGTCGACATCAATGGCGAACTCAATGTCCTCGTCGGCTGGGATGTTCCCGGCGTCGGGTCGTACTTCCAGTTCAGCAGCCTCGAAGAGCAGCAGTCAACACTCGACAGTGTCCGGATCGCGCTGTTCTTCGCCTCATTGATCTCGACGGGTCTTGGCGTCTTGCTCGGCATTTTCTCAGCACGACGCGCCGTTCGGCCGCTGTCGACAGCTGCGCAGGCTGCATCGGCAATCGCTGGCGGCCGGCTGGACACGCGCCTCGAAAGCACAACAGACCCCGATCTCGGCGTACTGACCGACTCGTTCAACGACATGGCCGAGGCCCTGCAGCTCCGTGTGGAACGCGATGCACGTTTCGCCTCCGACGTCAGCCATGAACTGCGATCTCCGTTGATGACGCTATCGGCCTCAGTCGAAGTGATGGAGGCTCGCCGTGACGACCTTCCCGAACGTGCCCAGTCCGCGCTCGACCTGTTGTCGAGCGACGTTGTTCGGTTCCAAGGACTGGTCGAAGACCTCCTCGAAATCTCCCGCTTCGACGCTGGTGCGATCCGGCTCCACATGGAGGAGTTAATCGCCGCCGAGTTCGTCCGCCAGGCGGTCGCGGTCAGCGCCGCACCGAAGCTGCGCCTCGAAGTGTCGGAGCGTTCAGAGATGGCATTGATCCGCGGCGACAAGCGCCGTCTTGCTCGTGTCGTGGCAAACCTCATCGACAACGCGCTTGCATACGGGGGCGGTGAGCCACACATCGTGATCAGCATCGTCGAGCCCGACGACGAGCCAATGGCACACATCACCATTGCGGTCATCGACGAAGGCGCCGGCGTGCCCGTCGAGGAACGCACCTTGATCTTCGAACGATTCGCCCGGGGTGGCGGCGCTGGCCGGCGGACGGGCAGCGAGGGCGCAGGCCTGGGTCTATCGCTCGTCGATGAGCACGTCAAGATGCACGGCGGTCGGGTCTGGGTTGAAGACCGGCTCGACGGCGAGTCAGGTGCTCGATTCGTAATCGAACTGATGGCATCGGAGCTCACGGACTGATGAATACTCGACGCGTCCTTTCAGCACTCTTGGTCGGAGCACTCACCGCCAGCTGCGCGATTTCAGAAGACTCCTTACCGGTCGAGATCCCACCGGCCCAGCGCGGGCAGTTCGGAGCCCAGCCGACCGGCGATGTCGCGGCTGGTGACAACCGGGTGTTCCTTGTGAACAGCGCGAGCGGCGGCCAGTTGCGCTCGGTGTTACGCGCCGGGCCAAACGACGCCGAAGGCATCTTCACCTCGCTGTTCGCCGGGCCAAACGAAGCCGAGGTCGAAAGCGGACTCAGTACGTTCCTGCCCGAGGGCCTCGAGCTCAACAATGCACGGATTCGTGTTCGATCGCTCACCCTCGACGTCAACGACGTGTTCGACGAGCTCACTGCGGTGGCTTTGCGTACCGCTGTTGCCCAGATTGTTGCGACCGCCAGCGAGATCGATGGTGTCGAACAGGTCAGGATTCAGATCGACGGTGAGAACCAGGTGTGGCCAGTTGGCGACGGCGAGAATACCGATCGACGACTCACGGTCTACGACTACCCGGGCTTCATCGAGTCGTCGCAGCCGGCCTACCCCGCAATCCCGAGCGCCAACAACTGACAGTCGAGTTGGTGTCGGGCACCAACTCGTCTCACGCAAAGAAATATTTGGCGACGCCTTCGTAGAGGTCCATGTCCACGGTGCGTGTCTTGCCGACTGCAACGGTGAGGTCTTCGTCGATGATCTTCTCGCCGCGCAGCACGGCCATCTTGCCCCACGCATGCTGATGAACCAGATCGATTGCGGCAACACCAAAGCGGGTCGACAGCACACGGTCGTAGGCAGTTGGCGTCCCGCCGCGCTGCACGTGGCCAAGCTGGACGACGCGGGTTTCGAAACCCGTTCGCTCACCGATGGCCATTGCGATCTGCGTGGCAACGCCACCGAGGACGACGTGTCCGAATCGGTCGAGGACCTTCTCTTCCATTTCAAGAGATCCGGGCACCGGCTCGGCTCCCTCGGCGACGACGACAATCGAGGCGAACCGGCCGCGTTCGTGACGGCGAGTCAGGCGGGCACAGAGTTCGTCGACGTCGAACGGAATTTCGGGGATCAGCACCGCCGTCGCTCCCCCCGCGATGCCGGCCGAAGTGGCAATCCAGCCCGTGTGCCGACCCATGACTTCGACGACCATCACCCGATCGTGACTCTCGGCAGTGGTGTGCAGCCGGTCGATCGCATCGGTCGCGATTTGTACCGCGGTGTTAAACCCGAATGTCACGTCGGTACCAAAAACGTCGTTGTCGATGGTCTTGGGCACGCCGACAACGGGAATGCCATGCTCGGCGTGAAGCCGGCAGGCGACACTGAGGGTGCCGTTGCCGCCGATCACGATCAGCCCTTCGAGGCCGAGGTCGCTCATGCTTCGTTTGACGCGGTCAACGCCGTCATCGCTGTCGAACGGGCTCCCGCGACGTGTGCCGAGCACGGTACCGCCGCGGGGCAGCATGCCGCGCATGGTTTCAACTGATAGCGGCATGGTGTGTCGATCCATCACACCGTCCCAGGCATCGATAAATCCGACGAGTTCGTCGCCATAGTGGCGCTCGCCCTTCCGTACAACAGCGCGGATCACCGCGTTGAGGCCTGGACAATCGCCTCCGCCAGTCAAGATCCCTACTCGCACAGCAGTTGATCGTACGCGACGGCGCTCTCCGGAGCACACCGTGTTCGGAAACGATCGAATTGGGGAGGCTCTCCCGGTTGCGGCTGGTAAGACTGTCATATGGCTTGGGACAACAGTCGACCGGTTCCGTGGAAGCGGTTGACGCGCGAGTGGGTGGTCTACGCCGGCATCATGTCGGTCGTCTTTCTGTTCCTCTTCAACGACGGGAACCCGGTAGGCGCAGTTGCGGGCGTGCTCGTCAGTGGTCCCATGTACCTCGGCTTGGGCTGGGTGCTGGCGAAATTCGGGTACCAGCGCAAGACCATGAAGGAACTACGGACATCGCAAGGATCGGCCGGCGCCACAGGCAAGACTTCCAAGAAGGACGACAAAGATTCCGACGGGCCGCGTCATCGTGTGGTCGTGCCGAGCAGCCGCACAACCGGCGGCGGCAACCGTCCGCCATCGAAAACGAACCGCCGCCGCTGACCCGAGTCCGTCACTCGGTGCACCGACTACTCTGACCGATGTGACAAGTCAGTGTGTGATTGCCATCGATGCCGGAACAACCGGAGTGCGAAGCCGGGCGGTGTTCACTGACGACTCGCCCACGGTGGCGTCATACCGTGAGTTCACCCAGTACTACCCGCGGCCAGGCTGGGTCGAGCACGACGCCAACGAGATCTGGGCCGCTGTCGTCGCGACCCTGAACGCCGTCATCGACGAGGTGGGTCGGGATCGTGTTGCTGCGATCGGCATCACCAACCAGCGCGAGACCGTGCTGGCGTGGGATCGCACCTCCGGCGCCCCCTTCGGCACCGCCATCGTCTGGCAGGACCGGCGCACCGCAAACCGCTGCGACGAACTGACCGCCGAGGGCCGACTCGACATGGTTCGCGAGCGAACCGGCCTCGTGCTGGACCCCTACTTCTCTGGCACGAAGTTCGAATGGCTACTCCAGAACCGCGAGATCCCGGTCGACAACAAGTTGGCACTCGGCACGATCGATTCGTGGCTGATCTGGAATCTGACCGACGGTGCTGTGTTCGCCACCGATGTCACCAACGCCAGCCGCACAATGCTCTGCGACATTCGAACTCGGACGTGGGACGCAGACCTGTGCGACATCTTGCACGTGCCGATGTCGGCACTTCCGGAAATCGTTCCGTCGAGCGGCCGGGTCGGCGTTACGTCTGCGGCCTCCGGCGTTCCCGGCGGTATCCCGGTAAGCGGCGTGGCCGGCGACCAGCAAGCCGCCCTGTTCGGTCAGGCTTGCATTGATCCCGGCATGGCCAAGAACACCTACGGCACAGGTTCATTCGTGCTCCTCAACGTCGGCGAAACCTGTCCCCCACCGACCGACGGCATGCTGACCACCGTCGCGTGGACACTCGCCGACGGCACGACGCACTATGCACTCGAGGGCGCGATCTTCGTGACCGGCGCCGCGATCCAATGGCTCCGCGACGGGTTGCGCATTATCGACGATGCCGCCGAGACGGGGCCGCTTGCCGAATCGGTCGATAACACTGGCGGCGTCTACTTCGTTCCGGCGCTCGCCGGCCTCGCGTCGCCCTGGTGGGATCCGTACGCACGCGGCACCATCGTCGGCATCACACGTGGCACCGGGCGCGCCGAGATCGCACGCGCGACAGTCGAGTCAATGGTGTACCAAACACGTGACGTGATCGACGCAATGGTCGCAGCGAGTGGCACCGAGCTGAAAGAACTGCGCGTTGACGGAGGTGCTTCGATTATGGATCTGCTCTGTCAGCTCCAGTCGGATCAGCTTGGTGTCGACGTCCTGCGACCGGTCGACCAGGAGACCACCGCCCTGGGCGCCGCATTCCTCGCCGGTTTGGCCGAAGGCGTGTGGGCCACGCCAGAAGAAGTGCTGGCGCAATGGTCGCTCGACACTCGGTTCACGCCTGCCGATAATCGTGAAGTGTCTGATGCATTACACGGCCAGTGGCTGCGCGCCGTCGAGCGCTCGAAGGGCTGGGAGAGCTAGAGGAGAGCTTCGGCGAGCCGACCGAGCAGGTTCACCCTGATCCGTTCGCGCTCATGAATCGGCCGCCCGTTGCGACCTGCAACCACGTTCAGTCCCACGCTCAGCAGGTTTGCCCAGACAAGATCACTCGGGGCGGCGTCGACGACCTCGTCGAGGTGCTGACTACCTGCCAAAAATGCTGTAAGCCAGGCAAGATCTGGCGCCTCGCCGAGTTGTAACACCGGGCCATCAGCGCCCAGTGCGGCGACCCAGTCGGCTTCGACGATACGCATCAAGCCGGTGCAGAGGACGTCAAGGCGATCTTCCTTCGGGCACTCAGCCATTGCGGCACCAACGGCGAGGGCCGCCAGGTTGGGATCAGCCCGATTGATGTCGACAGTGCGGATGCTCTCGACCGACACGCCGTCGACCGCGTCGATTTCCTCAGTCAGCAGCGAGACAAGACCTTCGTCGGGCAGCGCGACGGTGAGTTCGTCGATGACTCGACCAGCACCCTGCTCGAGGATTTCAATCGCCAGCACGTCGCCGCGCACCGCACCGATTCGGCTTGCGACCTGTCCCAGGGCGCCTGGACGATCGGGCATCCAGACACGAACGACAACAACGGTGTTCACGGTCGGGAATGTAGCGACTCAACGTGCGCGTTTCATGACGCCCGCGTTGCTGTTTCGTTTCGTGTCCGTCAGCCCAGTTTCGGAAGGCCCCGCTTGAGATTGCGGATGGCCTGGTTGATGCGCAATTCGTTCTCGATGAGCGCGAACCTGGCGAACCCTTCTCCGCCGGGGCCAAAACCGACGCCGGGCGATAGGGCCACATCGGCTTCCCTGACCACGTGCGAGCAGAACTCGACCGAGCCCATGTCGGAATAGGCCTCAGGAATCGGAGCCCACACAAACATTGTGCCGCCTGGCTTGGGGACGTCCCAGCCGATGCGCTGCAGACCGTCGATCAGCGTGTCGCACCGCGACTCGTACACCTCACGGACCTGATCGGGGAACTCAGGGGCCTCGTTGATCGTGACGGTGGCGGCGATCTGGACCGGCTGGAACATTCCGTAGTCGAGATAGCTCTTCAACTTGACGAGTGCCTGAACGACATCCTTGTTGCCGAGGAGAAAGGCGCAGCGCCAACCCGACATCGAGAAGCTCTTCGTCATCGAGTACAGCTCGACGGCACATTCTTTGGCGCCCTCGGCCTGCAGGATGCTCGGCGGCTCGTGGCCATCGAAGCCCATGTCGGCGTACGCGTTGTCGTGGACGACGATCATCTCTTTTTCGCGACAGAAGTCGACCACGCGCTGCATGAATGACAGGGTGACCGTGGCGCCGGTCGGGTTGTGCGGGAACGACATCACGAGCACGCGGGGCTTGGGCCAGCCGACGTCCCATGCAGTCTGCAGGCTGTCCATGAAGTCGTCGGCGAAGTTCTCACGCTGGCTCGGGTTGGCCAGGAACTTCATCGGTACCTGGCGGAGGTCGGCGCCCGCAAATAGTGGTCCATACATGTGGATCGGATAGCTCGGGCTCGGCACGATCGCTGCGTCACCACGGTCGAGAAGCACCCACATCAGGTGGGTGAACCCCTCCTTGGAACCGATCGTGTTGGTGATCTCCAACTCGGGGTCAAGATCAACGTCCCACTTATTCTTGTAGTAGTCCGCAATCGCTTCACGCAGCTTCGGCAGGCCACGGCTCAGGGAGTACCTGTGGTTACGCGGGTTCTGTGCCGCTTCAGCAAGCTTGGCGACTGCGATGTCGGGTGACGGGATGTCCGGGTTGCCGAATCCGAGGTCGACGACGTCTGCGCCTGCCTGCCGTGCCTCAATCTTCAGTCCATTGATGATGGAGAAAACGTACGGGGGCAGGTTCTCAATTCGGCGAAAGTCCACGACGCAAAGGTACTCACCGTGGTGGCGAAACCGCGGTTCTGTTTCGGCCTCAGTTCACTGGCCGGGCCGCGGTTTCGAGTGGTCGTGCTCATGCCACCCTCGAATCGACGGGGCGTAGTCCTCTACGTGCCACTCTGCACAGGAAACAACGGTTCAGAGGCCAGGGAGTAGCGCAGCGCCGACGGCGCCGGCAAGCGGACCCCAGGCGGCGAACTCGACTCGTGGCATCGGCCGCAGATGAGGCTGGTAGAGCAGCTCGCCGTACCACTTGATGATTGGCTCCAGGTATAGGTCGGCGCCGGCTGCGAGCCCACCGCCGAGCACAAACATCTCCGGGTCGAAGGCATTGGTCAAGTTCGACAGGCCAAGCGCGACCCAGCGACCGAAATCGTCGATGACCGCAAGGGCCTCGGGGTCACCCTCACGAGCTGCGGTCTGCACGTGTTCGCCTCGGACTGCTTGTGGATCGCCCCCAGCATGACGGACCACTTCACGAAGTCTGCGGCCGGTTGCTGCCTCGCGGGCAAGCATGGCCAAGCCAGAGCCGGAGGCATAGCGCTCCCAACAGCCACGGCGCCCGCATGGGCAGCGTGGTCCATCGGGGTGCACGACCATGTGGCCGAACTCGCCGGCGAAGCCATTCATGCCGCGTTGCACCTGGCCGTTGGACACCAGGCCGCCGCCAATGCCTGTCCCCAGGGTCACGAGCATCATGTTGGACGTGCCGGCAGCTGCGCCGAGTTGCCATTCGGCGACCGTGGCACAGGTGGCGTCGTTATCGACAACGATGTCACCGTCGAGCCGCTCGGCGAGCGAACCGCGGACGTCAAAGTCGGCCACGCCGTCGAGGTTCGGGGCTGCACGCAGCACGCCGGCTCCAGTGACGAGGCCTGGTACGCCGACGCCGAGGCTGCCGTCGTAACCGAGATCGTTGGCCAATTCGACTAGTACGTCGATGAGTGGTTCGAGGCTGTTCGGCCCACGCGGGGTAGGGCGCTTGTCTTCGGCGATGACCGTGCCGGCTTCATCGAGGACGACACCAAGCGCCTTGGTGCCTCCGACGTCGATGCCGATACGGCGGGCCGGCATGGCACCGGCCGTTGTCACGCTTCGGCTCGGACCTTGAGTTCGCGAACCGTGTTGAGGATGCGCACTTCAGCGCGTCGCTTTACGAAGCCAGGCAGCGGCACGACGAGATCGATCGCGAGGTCGTACTGCACCTCGGTGCCAGCTGCGGAGGGTGCGAACTTGAAAGCGCCGTCGATCGAGCGCTGGATGTCGCCGCGCAACAACTTCCACCCGAGTTCGCCAGGGGCATTCGTGTAGTCATACTTGAGGGTGTAGTGCGTGCTGCGGCCAAGCGCCGACGCACGGAACTCGACTTCGGACGGTCGGCCCTCATCATCGGTGGAATGCACGGTGACGTCTTTAATATCGCGCGCCCACATCGGATAGTTCTCGATGTCGACAGCGATCGCCCAGACCCGTTCGGGCGAGGCCGCGATGGTAATGGTTTCGGTTGCTGTCTCAGCCATGTGCTTCATTCTGGTCGATAGAGGTGGTCGAAGTACTGACATCTGCGCCAGAATCAACGCGTTCCTGTTCAGTTCCTGTTCTACCTGCAACCGCTTCAGGGTCCATCCTCTTCCCGAATTCGGCGTGATAGGCAGCCCACAGGCCGTTCAAGCCGAGGCCAAACATTGGCACCAGGAGGCCAACAGCGAGTGATGAGCCCGGCGAACCGTCTGGCCCATCGATGCGCCAAATGGCGGTACCAAAGGCTGCGACGACCTGGATGCACAGCATCAGGAGCATTGTTCGGCGAACTTTTTTGGGCGTCCCGGCTCCGAGGAGCATGTAGAGCTGGGTGACCGAAACTTCTTCGTCACGGCTGCGCTGCACGGCATTCCAGAAGCCCCACAGAAAGGCAAACACGCCGACGGCAAAGAGCGCCATGGCGATGCTGGCACCGACCCATTGGGCAGTTGTGGTGAAGACTGCGGCAGCAAACACTGCAGTCGCGACGAAGATTGCCGTGCCGATGACGTTGCCGCGGACGATCAGTTCGCCCTGCTCCTGGGACCCTCGCTCAGGGGTGCGGTCGACTTCGCCCATGGACACTCCCCCAGTGTGCCAGCACCCGGGGCAGTTCCAGACCGCAGCGCCCCGATGAGCTCGCGGTCGATCGCGGGCTGCTCAGTCGTAGACGCCCAGCGTCTCGCCCAGGCGACGTGCGAGCACGTCGTACGAGAACTCTTCGAGCACACGCTCGCGGGACCGTTTGGCCATCGCTGCTCGCAAGTCGTCGTCGTCGAGTAGTTGCGTCATGGCATCGGCAACCTGTTGCACGTTCTCAGGTTCACTGATCACGAGGCCGGTCTCGCCGTGGGCGACCGCTTCAGCCGCGCCGCCAGAGTCGCCGGCGATCTGGGGGACTCCACACGATGCCGCTTCGATAAACACGATGCCGAAGCCTTCTTGCTCGAGGCCGCCCCACCGGTTGCGGCAGAGCATCGTAAAGACGTCACCGCACCCGTAGAGCGAGATCAAGTCGTCGTTCGGGATACGACCAAGGAACTTCACCGGTGCGTCAAGTTCTTCTGCGAGCCGCTTCAGTCGTTCTTCCTCTCGACCTCCGCCCGCAATTGCCAGCAATAGATTGGGGCGCTTGTGTTTCAGGCGGGCCACGGCGCGAATTGCCGTATCGAAGCCTTTGCGGGGTACGAGTCGGGAGACGCTGACGATCAGTTCGGCATCGACTGGGAGGCCGAGCCGTTCGCGGGCGGCCGAGCGTTCGGCGGCGTCGAGCGGCACGAATTTGGCGGGGTCGACACCGCACGGAACGATCGTTGTGGGTAACGCTCGCGCGGCCGCGTGGTCGGCTTCGGCTGCCGGATAGGCACCTGCAGCAATGATGCGGCGGGCACGGCGGAGGGTGTAGGCGAGCGCCTGTTTGGAGCCTGGAAGCCGGCCGGGGATCGTCACTTCGGCACCGTGTAGCACCAAGTCGTATGGCACCGTTAACGATGGGCCGACGAGGCCGAGCGGCACTGCAGGATCAAGCACCACAAAGTCGGCACCGAAGTCGTCGACGAGGTTGTTGATCTGCCTGACCATCCAGGGGTGCGGTAGTAGGAACGGTTCGCGGGTGCGTTGGATGCGGTACGGCTCGCCCGCGTCGAACTCGGCGGTGCCCTCGTAGGGGCTGGTTAACACGGCGAACTTGTCGCTCGGCAGCCGACGCCACCACTCCCAGAGCAGCGATTGGATGCCACCAACCTTGGGTGGATAGTCGTTGGTGACGAGGAGGTGCTTCATGGTGTGGCTGGCTGGCTGGTGGAAGAGGTCGCAGGCTGGGCACCGGAATGGTGAGCGGTTCGGCGTGATTCGAGTCGGTCGGCCGCCCATGCGGCGTGTTCAACCAGGGTCGGGTTGGTGTGTTGACGGTAGCGCTCGACAGTCGCACCAACGCGACGGTCAGCTGGGTCGCCAACGTTGCCGACGACGATCAAGGCGTTCCGCCGGAGCACGTCGAAGTCACGGTCGGCGACATACCACTGGCCGTAGCGATCTTCGATCCACGTGTCGGTTTCATCGAGGAGGTCGAGCGCGCTGACCCAAGCCTTGACGTCTTCGGAGAGCGGGATTGAGTTGCGAGGGCCGAGCCGGACCGAGATCGGACAGACGTCTTGGCAGTCGTCGCATCCGTAGATCCGGTCACCAATGACTTCGCGGAACTCGAGCGGCACGCTGCCGGGTTTTTGCATCACCCAGCTGAGGCATCGGTTGCCGTCGATCACGCCGGGGGCGATGATTGCTTCTGTGGGACAGCCTGCGAAGCATTTGGTGCAGGTGCCGCAGCCGTCTGCGGCAGCGCGGTCGTTCCACTCGTAGCTCGCTGCGGTGATGATCGAACCGAGGACGAAGAAGCTGCCAGCGCCGGGCAACAGCAGGTTGGCGTTCTTGCCGTACCAGCCGAGCCCGGCTCGATGGGCGACAGCGCGATCGACGATCGAGTTGTCGTCCGCAAACGCGACGGCCTTGTGACCGGCAGCGCGGATCAGTTTTGCGGCGGAGCGCAGACCTTCGCGGAGCGGCGCGTAATGGTCGACCCAGGCATACCGGCCGACTCGAGCTTGCGGGCCGTATTCGGGGCCGGGCTTCGTGGGGTCCGTGTCGGTGATATACGGCCGGGCGGCAACGATGATCGAGTGAGCGTTGGTGACGGCTTGGCTCGGGTCGGTCGAGCGGTCGGGGTTCCGGTAGGTGAACCCCATGTCGGCGTGAAGGCCGGCGGCTTTGCGTTCGTGCAGTGTGGTGCGAGTATCGGTGAGGATCTCGGCGGAGCAGACCCCGACGTGCGTGATCCCCCACAGTGCGACGTGGGCGGTGATCGCCTCGATCGTCGGCAGTGGTTCGGGCATGCGCACACCGGCAGCGTACGACGACAGGCAGCAGCCCCGGCTCGACCCGCCTCAGCTCAGACCCGCTCAGCGACTCGTGTGTCGTACGAGCGGAACTGGTCGAGCGGCACAAACTCAGGCATCACACCGATGAGGCCGACGCGTTGCAGCATTCGGATCGCAACGTCTTCGGGGTCGGGAATCGCCGGCACAACGGTGAGTTGCACGGGCACGTAGTCGATCGGCCCGTCGTCGTTCGCGAACAGGTGGGTGACGATGCAGTCGGTACATGCCGTGGTACCGGCGCCGATACAGGTCCTACAATCGATGGAGAAGTCGTCGCTTTCGAACATGTACTCCACAGTAGAGATGGGGTGTCACAGAGTTCCGGGGCGCGACACCTGGATCGCCCTGGGCGTTGCGGCGGCACCCACAACCTCTCGTACCGTCTCACAACCTTGACCACTCATCGGAAACTTCGTTGTTCTCCCTGGGCATGTTCCAAGACTGGACCGGGGATTACAGAATGGCGAGGAGCGCGTTGCTCGGCACGACGTTGGCACCGTCGGCTCGAACATCGCGAATTATTTCGGCATCGTTGGTGACCACAACGACCGCACGATGTATCGGCAGCCGCCTCACCTCATCGCGGATCACGTCGTCGGCGATGACGCCCTCGGGTGAGTACACAACTCGGACGAGCCGTCGACGATCAGCGGAGGCACCAACGATTGATGCACCGTCGAACACAACCGTCACATCGGTGCCGAACTTGCTGGCCAAGTTCTCGAGCGCGTCGAGTAGCGCTGCGCGCTGCCGTTCGAGCGGGCGATTGAACCAACCCAACTTGGCGACGTTGTAGCCGTCAATCAGCATCTGCGCGTCGGATCGAGCCAAGTACTCGGCAGCCTCAGATGAACTCCCGATGACGCCGCCAGGAAGCGCGACGGGCATGCGATTGATCGGCCGGTTACCCCCGGCGCTGCTCTCGACCACCATCGGGACAGACAGCAGTGATTCGAGTTGCTCGGCGAGGGCACGGGCGGCCGACGCAGCTGCGGCAACTTCCGCCGAGGTGTCGAGCACAGGTTCTGGCGGCGCAGGTTGGAGGTGCACTTTGGCGAGTTGATCGTTGGCGGTCGCTATCTTTGCCGTCAATGCGGCCTCCCGATCGCGAGCATGTCGCATGTCCATCCGGACGTCGAGCAGCTCGGTTCTGATCTCGGAGCGGATCTCGTCGGACTTGGCGAGTTCAGCCCGCAGCTCGTCGATCTCGGTCGACTGCATCTGCACGAACTCGCCACGGGTCACTAACTCGGCTTGGGCGCGGACCGCTGCCATTTCGGCTGCTTCACGGCGTTTCTCAGCCCGTTTCAGCTGCATCTTGAGGTCACCGTCCTCGACAGCTGCATCAGCTGAGGCGGCGAGAATGGAGGCCTGCTGCTCCCAACCTTCGTTATTGGCAAGCCAGAGTCGTCCAATATCGTCGATGAGTTCGGGCATCGCACCGGCGGACAGCCGCATCCGGAACACCGGGTCGCTCTCGATGCAGCGACGGAGCCGGCCCAGCGCCGAGTTCGGGAGCCGCGGCTTATTGAAGAAGGGCCTGAGGTCCTTCGGGAACGGAAGAGCTGGCTTGCTCTTCTGGCCTTCGGACGCCATCAAGACGGCGAACTCGAGCGCACTGCGAAGGTGACGGTGTTCGACCCCCGCACCCTGCTGCTTGTCCATGATCTGACGCTACCCCACGCAGTCCGTTGGCGAACTCGATCGAATCATCGCGAATCGAACAAATGTTTGACATGTGCGGGGTACGCGTGCTTCAGTTCTTTCATGCCACTGACAAGTGTTGTTCCGTTCGTTCAACGATCATTCGACGAACTCGGTCGCTCACTGAGCGAGGTCACGTTCTGCATCGTCGACCTCGAAACCACAGGAGGTAACCGGCAGGAGGATCTGATTACGGAGATTGGTGCCGTCAAGGTTCGGGGCGGCGAGGTGCTCGGCACGTTCCAAACGCTGGTCAACCCTGGGCGGGCGATCCCGCCGAAGATCACGGTCTTGACCGGCCTCAGCGATTCGCTGGTCGCCACCGCTCCACGAATCGAGACCGTGCTTCCAGCCCTACTGGAATTCATGGGCAACACCGATGCCGGTGGCACCGTGATCGTCGGGCACAACGTCGGGTTCGACCTTGCCTTCATCCGTGCGGCGCTCGAGCGCAGCGGCCGTCCGCGGCTCGAAGGGACGATCATCGACACCGTCGCGTTGGCCCGGCGCCTGGTGCGCGACGAGGTGCCAAACTGCAAGCTCGGCACGCTTGCCTCCCGACTCCACCTCGCGCACCAGCCGAGCCACCGGGCGCTCGACGACGCGTGGGCCACGACCGACCTCCTGCACTTTCTGATCGAACGAGCTTCGGGGATGGGCGTGCTCGGCCTCGACGACCTGATCGCGCTGTCGAAGCTCGCCGGACATCCGCAGGCCGCCAAGTTGAAGATGACGGCCGACTTGCCACGGGGGCCCGGTGTCTACATGTTCTGCGGTCACCAGGGTGAGGTGCTCTACGTCGGCAAGGCCACCAACCTGCGCCAACGGGTGCGGAGCTACTTCGGCAGCGACGACCGCCGCAAGGTCGGGCCGATGCTGCGGGAGACGCAGACCGTGCAACACCTCCCCCTTGCCGATCCGGTCACCGCCGAGGTCATCGAACAGCGGCTCATCGCGCGACTCCTCCCTCGCTTCAATCGGGCCGGCACCAGGGCAGACAGGTACTGCTACGTGAAGCTCGACATCGACATGCCGTGGCCACGGCTGTCAATCGTCAAAAACCCTGCCAAGCTCGGTCTCCATCTCGGGCCACTGCCTTCTCGGAAGATGGCAAACCTGGTCGTCGAGGCAATTCAGAGCGCAATCCCGCTGCGCCGTTGTACCGAACGGCTCGGCCGGAACTACGCCGCTCCCGACAATGCGCCGACGTGTAGTGCTGCCCAACTCGGCGTGGCGCATTGCCCATGTTCGGGCACCGCCGATCCAGATGAGTACGCCCGCTCAGTCGAAATCGCCCGGCGGACCATGACCGGCGATCCGGCGATCGTCGTCGACCGACTCCACAACAAGATGGCGGCGCTGGCGGCACAGCAACGTTTCGAAGAAGCCGCAGTGATGCGCGATCGATTGCAGACACTGCTCGGAGCGATCAAGCGACACCGTCTCGTCGAGACACTACGGTCGGCCAACCGAGTCACGATCACCATTGGCCACTCGACGTGGGTGGTCGATCAGGGCCGGCTCGTCGATGTCGCACAGCGCGGCACCATCGGGCGTGCGCTCCCCATCGAACCGCCTGCCCCAACACCGCTTGGCACCCCACTCCCCCGGGAAGCGATCGATGAGGCACTTGTCCTCGCGAAATTTTTTGAGAAACGAGCCGACGATCTTCTTGCTACGTGCACAGGCGATTGGGACTTCCCGGTGGCAGCGAGCGACGAGGTGCAGCCGATCCACCGAACCCACGCCGATCTCATCCGGCAACCAATCGACGGCATCACCGGCTGATGAGCCCACGTCAGTGTGTAAGGCGGCAACCCTGGGTGTCAATGGCAAGAACCTTGGTGTGGCCGCCGTCGGGCATCGCTGCAGCGATCGACTCGGCGACAGCGCTGTCACACATGAAACCGATGGTCGGACCGCTTCCTGACAGCCACGTAGCCCACGCACCTGCCGCCATACCGGCGTCCATCGCCTCGACGGCACCGGTCACCTCGGGGAGACGGCCTACCTGATGGATTCGGTCGGCTGCGGCGCCGTCGAGCATGCCCGGGTCGTCGGTGGCAATCGCCGTTGCAAATTGCACCGCGCGACCGATGTTGTGGACAGCTGCCGCCAGATCGATGGTGGCGCCAAGCGCCTTGCGCGATGCATCGGTTGATGTGGCCACGTCGGGAACCCATGCAACGAAGGCCGCTGCGGCAAAAGTCGGGCCAACAGGGACGCGAATCGCACGCCCCCCAACAAAAGCCGTCACTCCGCCGAAGAGCGATGCTGCGACATTGTCGCCGTGCCCCTCGAGTTCAGCCGTCATTTCAAGAATCTCGTCGGCACCGTTGGCGATCGAACGTTCTTGCTGCACCACGGCGAGTGCGGCAGCACCAACACGAGCCGCTCCACTGAAGCCAAGACCCCGGGACATCGGAATGTTGCATCGGATCCACATCGGGCCGGTACCGCCAAGCGCCTCGAAGGCAATCCGACCGGGGTGGTGTTGATCAAGTTGCTGCGCGCCGACCGGTGCCTCGCCGGTGCCGCAGTCGGCGAACAGATTCAGGGCCATGCCGAGCACATCGAAGCCAGCACCAAGGTTGGCCGACGACGCAGGTGTGCGAACGAAACCGGCAGTCACGAATCGGCCGCCGCGGCCTGAGATACTTCGACCATCTTTGCAAGGGTTGCGGCTGCCCGACCGTCGTCGATCGCTGCGCCGGCGAGTTCGAGCCCAGTAGCGACGGTGTCGGCACGTCCAGCGACAACCAGGGCGGCGGCAGCATTGAGGACCACGATGTCCCGGTGTGGCCCGAGGTCTCCGGCGAGGACGCGCCGGACGACTTCGGCGTTGGTTTCAGGCGAGCCGCCCCGGATGTCGTCAGGGGTTGCTGGTGCAAGACCGAAATCGGCCGGATCGATCGTGAACTCAGAAACGTCGCCACCACGAAGCGCCAACACAGTCGAGGGCCCGGTGGTGGTCAACTCGTCGAGCCCGCCCCCGTGCACCACCCAGGCAACATCAAGGCCCTGCTGCGCGAGCGCATCGACCATCGGCCGAGCGAATGTCGGGTTTGCCACACCGATCAACTGCCGTTTGACCCGGCCAGGGTTCGCCATCGGGCCGAGCAGATTGAATACTGTCGAAACACCCATCTCGCGGCGCGGCGGGCCGGCAAATCGGAAGGCCGGATGGAAGGCCGGCGCAAAGCAGAAACCGATTCCCGCTTCGCGAACACAACGGGCAACTCCCTCAGGCGACAATTCGAGGTGGACGCCGAGCAGTTCGAACACGTCAGCCGTTCCGGCCTTGGACGATGCTGAGCGATTGCCGTGCTTGCAGACCGGCGCTCCCGCTGCCGCCGTGACGATCGCGGCCATCGTCGAGACGTTGATCGAATGCGAGCCGTCACCGCCTGTTCCGACGACATCGACGCAGTCAGCTCGTTCGATGTCCGTCAATGGCACGATCGACGCTGCATCCATCGCAGCCCCGAGCATCCCGGCGAGCTCTTCGGCAGTTTCGCCCTTCGCCCGTAAGGCCACAACGAAACCAGCGATCTGTGCAGGTGTGGCATCGCCCGCCAGAACCGTCGACATTGCAGCGCCGGTTTGATCCGCGGTGAGATCGTTACCCGCGATCAGCTCGTTGAAGAGCGCAGGCCAGCCACCAAGTGCTTCGAGAGTCGCCATGACGAGATCGTAGAGCGCCGACCTCTCAGGTCGGCAAGACGTTCAGCTGACTTGGCGTCGTTGACGGATGATCCGGCGACGGTCCCGTTCGGACGCGCCGCCCCAGACACCAGCTTTTTCGCGGATCGTCAGCGCATGTTCAAGACATTCCGTCTGCACGGAGCAGGTCGAGCAGACGGACTTGGCAAAGATCGAACTGGCCTCGTCGTCGGGATAGAAAATCTTCGAGTCAAGTCCGCGGCAGGCGCCAAGATGCCACCATTTCAATTCGGTATTCGTGTGTTGTAACGACATGTTGTGCAGACCCCCCGGTCGAGTTCGACACCAACGCTGGTACCGATATGCATCTTCCTCATCGAACTTAGGTGACGAATGGCACAACCTGCAAAATATTTGTCAACCATCCGAACTAACTTTTCGATGCTTTGAACGGTGATCAGCGACGAGGTCGGCCAGTCACACCGTACGCCCGTGCGACGATCTGCATTGGGTGCAGCGCCGTAAGGTCAATGTGCTCGCTCACTGCTGCGTTCGCGAAGTCACCGTCGGCCGCAACGACATCAGGGCTGGTCGTCGCAATGCGCCTGGCGAGTCGCTCCGCGAGTTCCTCAGCGACGGCGTCATTGTCGACGCGGAGGCCCCACGGGGTTTCTACTCCCGACGTCCCACGAATCTGCTGCACCCGCGCGCCCGTGAGTCGCAGCAAATCACGGCTGTCGAACTCGGCATGACGGTCGGTCAGGTGCCCCGAACCGACCGATGTGATTCGATCGAACATCTCGCCCGTGAAGTCGGTGTCGAGCATCGTGTCGTCGGCTCGGTGTAGGCGCATCAGATATTCGGACGCGTCGTAGGTGCGGGCGGCCACCAGTTGGGCGTCGAGACGCATTTTCTCCGGAACGTGATCGACGTAGGCCGAACGAAGGATCGCTCCGCAACCCGGCTGCGGAACCACAATGTCCGTGCCGGAGCGAACTTCTCTTGCGAGTGCCCTGACGTTTCGTTTGGCAATTTTGGCGAACCGATCAAGGTCGCCCGCATGCAGCGACGGGGCACCACAGCAACCGGCCGCTGACGTTGAGCATTCGATTCCGTTGCGTTCATAGACCTTCACGAGGTCGGTGCCGATCGCCGTGTTGCGGTATTCGACCAGGCAGGTCGGGTACACGGTGACGGCCCCGTGTGGGTCGCCCAGCCGTATACGCGGCCGGTTGTCGAACCACGCCGTGAAGCGCTCGGCCTGATACGGCCGAAGTCGACGATTGGCGGACACCCCCGTGATCCGGGCGAAGAAACGGCGGACATACGAACCGGGTTCAGCACCGACCACCCGGTTGGCAAGCCCGCTCGCCGTCGATGCGGTCCGCCCGACGAGGTCGGCGTGACCAAACGATCGAGCAACAGCCTTACTTCGCCACGATGCGCTATCTGTGGCGTGTTGCATCGCCTTCGCTCGCAGCACGAGTCGCGGTACGTCGACTTTGAGTTCGTGTAATGCAGGGGTGTACGGGCACGATGCTGAACAGAGGCTGCACTGGACACAGCTGTCGACCACGAGATCTTGATCGAGCGGTGTCAGTCGGCCAGCATCGTGGTCGTCACGACGTTCGATCAACTCAAAGAGCGACGGGAAGGTCGTGCAGTACGACTCGCAGCGTCGGCACTCGTGGCAAACCTGGAACACCCGAGTGAGTTCATTTCGGACTGTTGCCTCGTCGACGTACGCGTCGTGACGTGGATCAAAACAGGCGGGGGGTCCGGCGGATGGCGTCGTCATGATGGCTCTCAGCGGTCACGATATCCGACGCCTTGACCACAACTTCCTGTTCCGCTCTGACCGCGCAACCGACCACGCGCGGGCCTACGGTGGAGGTATGACGGGTCGACAGTTCTCGCGGTCGCACATGCTCGCCGAATTGCGCAACAGTGCGTCCGGAGAGGCTGATCTATTTGATGTCGTCGTGATCGGCGGCGGTATCACCGGCGTCGGCGTCGCCCTTGATGCAGCGGCCCGTGGCTTGCGAACGGCGCTCGTCGAGCGTGACGACTTCGCGTCCGGCACCTCGTCGAAGAGTTCGAAGATGGTTCACGGCGGTCTGCGCTACCTCCAGAACGGCGACGTCCGGCTCGTATACGAGGCGCTGCGCGAGCGGCGGCGCCTCATGAAGAACGCGCCGCACCTGGTCGACCTGCTGCCCTTCATGATCCCGATTATGACCAAAGACAGCGTGGTGTCGAAGAAGATCGCTCGAGCACTCGGCTCGGCGATGTGGATGTACGACATCACCGGCGGCTGGCGCATCGGCAAGTTCCACAAGCGGGTCGACGCCGAGCGTGCAGCCAAGCACTTCCCCACCACCCATCTCGAGAAGCTCAGCTCGGGCTATCTCTACTACGACGCCGGTGCTGATGACGCCCGACTCACTCTGGCTATTGCCCGCACGGCGGCTACACGTGGAGCGGTCGTCGTCAACCGAGCCAACATCGTCGACGTTGGAGTCAATGACGAGGGTCGCGTTGATCGGGTGGTCATCGAGGCCGACGGTGAGCAAATCACCGTGCCGACCAAATCTGTCGTGAACGCTGCCGGCGTGTGGGCTGATGCGGTTCGTTCGCTCGACGAGGGCACACATCCCGATTCGATCCGCCCAGCCAAGGGTGTGCACCTGACGATTCCGTGGGAGAAAGTGCGCAACGACATCGCTGTGATCATCCCTGTCAAACGGGATAAACGCAGCCTGTTCATCGTGCCCTGGGGCCCGCTCGGCGACGGCACGTTCCGACACTGCTACGTGGGCACCACCGACACCGACCACGATGGTGGGCTCGACGAACACCAGACCACCGCTGTCGATATCGACTACTGCCTCGAAGCATTGAACCAGGCCCTCGACACCGACGTCGTCGGAACGATCACGCTCGCCGACGTGACCGGCGTGTGGTCCGGCCTTCGTCCGTTGGTGAAAGCACCATCGCAAGTTCAACCCACCGGCAAGACCGCCGATCTCTCGCGGCAGCATCAGGTCGCAGTCAGCGACTCTGGGGTCGTGCGTGTCAGCGGCGGCAAGCTGACGACGTATCGAGTGATGGCCGAAGACACCGTCGACCAGGTCATGCGCGGCATCGGACGATCGGCGCGAGTGTCACGTTCGAAGTCAACACGCCGCTTGAAGCTGTTCGGCGCAACGCCGCGCCGAACATCCGACGGGTCGACTTTGTCGCACCTCGGCAATCGCTACGGCACGCTTGCCGCCGAGGTCCGCGCATTGATTGCATTCGACGCTGCGCTCGGCGAGCCGATCGTGCCCGGCCATCCGTATGTTCGGGCCGAGGTCGTCTATGCAATCCGCCACGAAATGGCGACCACCCTCGACGACGTGCTCGCCCGACGCACCCGACTCCACATCTTCGATCGACCTGCTGCACTCGCTGCAGCCCCTGGCGTTGCTGCGCTCATGGCAACCGAATTGCACTGGGACGCCATCGAGGTCGATCGACAACTCACCAACTATCAGCAGCTGTGCGCTGCAGAGGACGCCGCCGCCCGTGATCAATCCCTCCTCCCCCACACCCCCCATTGAGCTCGTCGCCTCCGGCGGTGCGATCACCAGCCGCTCGAACGCGACGCACATCGAGGTGCCCGAGGAATTGCTTGCCGTCCTCGATGAGATCTGTGAAGTCGTCGACGACGACAACCAAGTCGCCGAAGCCAGCCGAGACTGGTGGCCGCTGGCCCTGCACTGGTCGCTCCGCGGCGAAGTACCGCAGCTCGCTGACCTGATCGCCCGGCCTGCATCAACTGCCGCCGTCGTTGCCGTGCTCCAGGCGTGTAACGTCGGCCGCGTGCCGGTGACACCGTCAGGTGGCCGCAGCGGTGTCTGTGGTGCAGCCGCGCCGGTGTTCGGCGGAGTCGTGCTCGACATGACCGCGCTCCACGGCATCGAGTCGGTCGACGCAATCTCCGGCATCGTCGAAGTACGCCCCGGCACGTTCGGCCCCGACCTCGAGCGGATCCTCAACGACGAGCACGGCCTGTCGGTCGGGCACTTCCCTCAGAGCTTCGACTTGGCAACAGTCGGCGGCTGGGTCGCGTCGCGCGGCGCCGGGCAGTACTCGACGCGCTACGGAAAGATCGAAGAAATGGTGGTTGGCCTTGAAGCTGTCCTGCCCGATGGCACCGTCATCCGCACAGGTGGTGCTCCGGCTGCAGCGGCCGGGCCCGACCTGACCGAACTGCTCGTCGGTTCCGAAGGCACCCTCGGAGTCATCACCAACGTCTGGCTGAAGGCCCACCCCCTCGCTGCAACCGAGCGCCGCGCCACCTACGTGTTCGACACGTTCGAGGCAGGCGTCGAGGCCTGCCGCCTCACCATGCGCGCCGGCGCAACACCGGCCGTACTCCGCCTGTACGACGGCCCCGAATCCGTTCGCGGCCGCGGTGGCGACGGCACGACCTGCACGCTGCTCGTTCTCGACGAGGGGAACGAGCATCTCGTCGATGCAACGATGAGCGTCGTCGACGACGCGTGCCAGAGCGCTGGCGGTCGCTCAGGTGACGTCGAGTTGGTCGAGGCCTGGATGCAACACCGCAACGACACGAGCGCATTGCAAGGCCTGACCCGCAAGGGGTTCGTCGTCGACACAATGGAAATTGCCGCGCCGTGGTCCGCGCTCATCGGCATCTTCGACAGGGTCCGCGAAGCAATGCTCGATGTGCCGCACGCCCGCGCTGCTACCTGCCACCTCTCGCATAGCTACGCCGACGGCGCCTGCCTCTACTTCACCTTCGCTGCCACACCGCCTGCCGACGAGATCGAGTCGACGTACCTGTCGATGTGGGACGTCGGTACTCGGGCCGTGCTCGCCAACGGCGGCAACCTCTCGCACCACCACGGCGTCGGCCTCAACCGCCAACGTTTTATGGGCGAGGCACTCGGCGATGCGCACGGCGTGTTGCAGCGGGTGAAAGACTCGTTCGACCCACAGGGGATCATGAACCCCGGCAAGCTTGGATTTACGTCCAGTTTTGGTCAGGTTCCGTGGCCGTGAGCGCACCACTGGAGAAAATACACGCCGTGCTGCCGGGCCGGTGGGACTTCGATGCGCTGCGAGCCGGCACCGGTGTCACGTTGGCGTTCGCCGTTCCGTTCTTCGTCGTCGCCGCCCTCCTCAATTCGGACAGCAACGGCACAAACACACTGCTGTTCTTCGGGTTCGTGCTCGGCTTCACGCTCGGCGCCGGTTGCGCCGCCTGGGTCCAGCGGGTCGGGGCACCATTCAGCCACGGAATCGTCACCGCGTCGGGAACATTCATTGTCGTCCAGGCCGTCCTGATTCTCGTTGCCTTCGTCAGGAGCAGCACGATCAATTGGCTGAGCATTTTCTTCACGCTCACCCTGGTCGCGTTTGCTGGCTTGATTGGCGGCATTCTCGGCAATCGGCTGCAGCGCCGCGGCTTCGTTCCGTCGCAACGAAGGGGCCGCTGATGGCACAGTTTCTGGTGATCGACGTCGGCACGAGCGGTCTTCGAGCCGCGGTCGTCGACGACACACTGTCGATTGTGGCGTTCGAATACCGAGTGTGCCCCCCGAGTAGCCCCTCACCGGGCCTCGTCGAGTTCGATGCCGCCGATATCGCTCGACTGTCGCTCGATGCTGCACAGACCGTTCTCGCACGAGTCGATACACCGGTCGATGCAGTCGGCATCACCAATCAGCGGGCCAGCGTCGTCGTCTGGGATCGAGCCACGGGCAAGCCAGTCGGCCCTGGTCTTGGCTGGCAGGACCTGCGCACCGTGATGGAGTGCATCATGGCCAAGGCCGAGCACGGTTGGGCGATGGCACCCAACCAGAGCGCAACGAAACTCCAGTGGATCCTGGCCAACACACCTGATCTCGCGGGCCGCGATCTTTGCGCCGGCACCCTCGACAGTTGGATTGCTTGGACGCTGACAGAAGGTGTTGTCCACGTTGCCGACCAGACCAACTTCTCGGCGACCACAACCGGCCTGCGCTCGATCGACGGCACCGGATGGCGACACGACATCCTCGAAGCCTTCTCGATTCCCGAGGCACTCCTGCCCGAGGTCGTGGACTCGGCAGGTGTGGTCGGACGTGCCACGGCGCTTCCCGGCAGCCCGCCGATAGCTGCGCTGGTCGGCGATCAACAGGCATCACTGATCGGCCAGGGATGTGTCCGGCCCGGCCAGGCAAAGATCACTTTGGGCACGGGTGGCATGCTCGATATGTGCACCGACGGCGGCACACCTGAGAAGGCCAACCGTCATGTCCACGGCACCTATCCCCTGCCTGTCTGGTCGCTCGGAGGCATCCTCACCTGGGGCATCGAGGGCATCATGCTGTCGGCTGGCACCAACATCGAGTGGCTCCGTGACGATATGGGTCTCATCGATACGGCCGAGGCAAGCCACGACGTCGCATCTCAGTGCACCGACTCGGGCGGTGTGATGTATGTACCAGCGCTACTCGGGCTCGGTACGCCACGTTGGGACTACGGCGCACGCGGCACCCTGCTCGGGCTCACTCGGGGAACCGAGCGCAGCCATGTGGTGCGCGCTGTGCTCGAAGGCATCGCACATCGAAGCGCCGACCTGGTCGACGCAGCAGTTGCCGACACCGACGTGGAACTGGCCGCATTGCGCATCGACGGCGGTATGAGCCGCAACCCCACATTCGTCCAGGCGCTGGCCAACGTGACGGGTCTGCCGGTCGAGGTCGCGCCGGTGGTCGAGGCAACGACGCTGGGCGCGGCGTTCCTCGCTGGCGTCGGTGTTGGCGTCTGGAGCGACGTCGGCGACATCGATGCCCTGTGGAGTCCGGCACACACTGCGACCCCCGACACCAGCGTTGATCGTGATGCACTCCGCCTGACCTGGGCTAATGCGCTCACCCGGGCCGCCGGATGGATTCCCGATCTGTCTGCACTCGACTTCTGATCAATCGCCCCTCGCGGCCCACATTGGCCCTAGAATCAGCGAGCGAATTGGAACAACAGCGCCCGAACTACCAGGCTGTTCTCTGCATGAACTCGAAAGGACCCTCCATCGTGGATCTCGACACCACTGAGCGCGCATCATCGCGGCGCTCCCTGCTCGGTCTCGGCAGCATCGTCGCGGCTGGCACCGTCGTAGCGCTCGCCAGCAGCACATCTGCTGCTGCCGCTCCAGACAAGCCCACCGACGCCGACCGTGTAGCACTCGATGCTGCAATGCGTCTCGAACTCGCCGCTCGCGACCTGTACCGGCAGGCCGCTGGCGAGCTCGACGGTGACGCCGCTCAGTTGGCCAGCGTTGTCGGTGAGAACCACGAGGCGTACGCGCAGGCCATCTCTGGCGCCATCGGCGCCTCGGCAAACATGCGCAACGACGACGTCTTCAACGCACAGCGCAGTCTTTTTGCTACCAGCGATGCCGGGGAATTCGCGGTAGCCGCTCGGACACTGGAGAACATCGCTGTGGCCACCCACACCGAATTGCTCGCCACCTACGAGAGCATCGACGCGATCGAACTGACTGCCTCGATCATCACCACCGAATCCCGCCAGGCTGTTGTTTTCACCAGCCTCGCCGGTTTGGCTTCCAACCTCGACGAGATGCTCAGCAACTCTGCTGCGCCCCTCGAACTCTCTGGTGGTGCAGCATGACCGACTCGACTCCCCTCACCACAGCGAACCTCGACGCCCGCGTCGGTCGCCGTCAAGTTCTGCGGATCGGTGGCCTCTCGGTCTCACTTGCAGCACTGGGCGCAGCTTGCGGCAACGATCGCGGTGGCGACACTGCCCCCGGCCGAGTCGGTAACGCCGACCCGGTCCTGCCGCAACCCGACTACGCGGTGAACGACATCGTTCTACTCCGCACCGCGTCGTCGCTCGAACTCACGGCTGTTGCTGTGTACGAGATCGCCAAGGGCCTCGGTGTCCTCGAAGGATCGACCGCTGAGCTGGTCGAGCGTCTGCAAGCGAACCACCAAGCCACTGCCGACAAGATGGCCGAACTGACCGTCGCTGCCGGCGGCACTGCGTGGACCGATACGAACCCGTGGATCATGGAACGGGCAATCGCCCCGATCGTCGACACGATCAGCACGAGTGACGACGTTCTTCGCGATGTCATCAACCTGGCGATCACGCTCGAGAACCTTGCAGCGTCGACGCATCAGTCGCTCACCGGCATCCTGACCGAGCCGGCACAACGCCTCGCCACTGCCAACGCCTCCGCCGAAGAGTCCCGCCAGAGCGCAGCCCTGATCCTCAATGTATTCGGAATCGGCAATCAGTTCAGCCCGGCGCTTGTCAACGAAGACGTCGAGCGCACACCGGAGAACACGCTGGCCATGTACGCCATCACCTCCACGTTCGGTTCACTTGCCCAGCAGGAACTGATCATCGGTGAAACTGACGAGAACGGTTCACGGACAACGTTCCTCTTCGCCACGCCTGCGGCTAACTCGTTCATCTACGAAGAACTCAGCTGACGCCGTAGGCTCCTCATCGCAATGGTGAGGTGGCCGGGTAGCCGCGGCGGCGGACCTTCGGGTGATGCCGTCGAGGAAAGTCGGGACTCCACAGGGCAGGGTGCTGGCGAAAGCCAGGTTGGGGTGACCTGACGGACGTGCAACAGAGAGAGACCGCCGATGGATGAGCCGCCTTTCGAGGATGGCTCATTACAGGTAAGGCTGAAACGGTGCGGTAAGAGCGCACCAGCAGTCACGGTGACGTGGCTGGCTTGGTAAACCCCACCCGGAGCAAGACCGAGCAGAGGACATGAACGGCCCGTTCGCACCGTTTCGACGGTGCATCCTCGGGTAGGTCGCAAAGATGGATGGCTGCCGGGTCGACTTCGGTCGAGCTACAGAATCCCGCTTATAGGCCACCTCACCATTGCGCACCAACCCTAAAGAGGGGCTTTGGTGACGTGGCCCGATGGCGCGCCCTAGTCGATCGTTGCGGTCTCGTTGAAGGTATACAGGATTGGACTGCCGTCACGGAAGTTGATTCGGCACACCGACGCGTGATCGAGGTGGCAGGTCCACGAGATGCCGACGTCGACGCCAAGCGCCCACGCCACCGCCGCTTTCATCGGTGAGACGTGGCTGACCACGACGACATTCGACGTCGAAGCCCGCTCGATCAAGTCGTCACAGGCGGCACGGACACGCACATCGAGCGCAGCAAGCGACTCGCCGCCCTCCGGCACGTAGCCGAAGTCTTTGCGCCAGTTGTTCCACACTTCAGACGGCACATCAGCGTGCTTCACACCTTCGAACACGCCGTACGACAACTCAATGAACCGCTCGTCTGTTTCGACCGGCAACCCGAACGCCTCTGCGGTCTGCTGCGCACGCTGCAATGGGCTTGAGATCACGGCGTCGACCCGTCCAATGCCCATCACCATCGCAGCGACCGCGACGGCCTGCTGCTTGCCGACCTCGTCGAGGTCCTGGTCGAGGCGCCCTTGCAGTTGGCCAGCCTTGTTCGCCGCCGTGCGGCCATGTCGGACGAGAATCAGCACCTCAGGAGTGTGGCACAGCCCGTCAGTTTCCAGGCACTGCGACGAGGCGTCCGTTTTCCATGAATCGCCGTCGATTCTCTGCGGCGCCCAGTTTGTTGTTGCGCCAGATCCAGGTACACAGAGCAAGACCGACCAGTTCGAGGAGCACGCTCATCACGCCGCGGTCCGTGATTGGCCACGGATTGCCGTCGAAGCTCAGCCCGGTAAACGGCCACCAGAACACATCGGTGTTGGTCCATGCACCGTCGAAGACAAGATGTAAGAACATGCCGATCGGCAGACCGAGAAGCATCTTGCGGATCGGTTTGCGACCTGACGTGGCCACCATCATCACAGCGAGCACGGTGATGCTCGCCGTGATGCTGTGCAATGCTCGTGCCCCGCCGAACACACCGTCGAGGAGTGGCAAGACTGACCCGACCACAAGGAGCCTGTAGTCGAAACGCGGATCGCGGAAGACGTAGCCGACGGCCAGTATGGCAGTGCCGATAAACCAGAAGAACATGTCAGACGACGAGCATGCGCCCGCACTGCGGGCAGTCGGTGAAGCCCGACTCGGCGGCTTCTTCCTTGGCCGTGTCGACCTCGGCTGCCGACAGGTCAAGGTGACAGCCTTCGCAGCGATGGCCCCTCAGCTCGGCAACCGCGACGCCCGCCGACGAACGCACGGCGTGGTAGCGCGAAGCGACGCTCGAGTCGAGTGGCTCGAGTGCCGCGACGCGCCGGTTGGAAAGGCTCGCCAGTTCGACGTCGATGTCGCCACATACACGAGCCAGTGCCTCATCTGATGAGCGCAACGCTGTCCGGAGGGACTCCTCGATACCGAGGTGGGCAGTGAGATCTGCGTCCAGGGCGGCTTGTTCTTCAAGCGCAGTCAGTTCTTTGTCGTCGAGCTCATCGCGCTTGCCGTTGATGGTTTCGATCTCGTGCATCAGCGCCTCGGCCTCACGGGGAGCGATGACCGTCTTCATCTGCGCTTCGAGCCGCTCACGATCTCTGGTGAGTTCGGTGTTCGCCGCCTCTGCCGCTTCGATGACCGTGGTCAACTCGTCAAGACGATTCGCGAGCTGCGCGCGGCGATTCTCCCATGTGTTCATTTGGTCGGTGCGAGTCGCCAAGTCGTCGCGCTCAGATAACCGCTGACGCTGGACGGTGAGCTGATCGGCCTCGGTGTCGATCCGCTGCAACGTCAGAAGTTGACCGACCAACGAGCCGTCGGCTTGAGCGGGGGCAGAAGGCACGTCGTTCTCGGCAGTGTCAGCGTCGTCGGTCATCACTCTTCATTGTGCCAGCTCGGCCACCAATGCGAGGCAAGGACCGATGCTCGCCGATATTTCGATCGTCGGCACCGGTGAATTTGGATCGAGATTGTCTGACGGAATCGTCGTACCAACCTCAACCACTTCGACGATCGGGATGGTTTCCGGTGGCACCGTTTCAGTCGGAGTGGCATCGGCCGGCGGCGTTGTGGTCGGGGGTGCGTCCGGATCAACCTCCGGCTCGACGATTTCGACGTCGATGACCTCAACGAGGCATTCGTTGCCAGGCAAGAAGAGACGGGCGTTGGGCCGCTCAGGCGCCCGCGGTGCTTTCCAGTCGAGCAGTGGCAGGAATGCGTGCGCCGGATCCATAAAGGCGGTCCAGATTTGTTTCGGAAAGAGACCGCCTTGGACCTTCCCCACACCCACTGCCAGGAATTCTGGGATGCCGACCATGGGCGTGTACGCATCGGGGTCGCCAACCCACACAGCGGTGGAGAGCTGCTTGGTTCCGCCAACAAACCAGGCGTTGGTGTTGTCCTGCTGCGTCCCGGTCTTACCAAACGCAGCACGGTCGTTGGACAGCGGATAGCGACGGCCGGTACCACTCCGGATCACACCCTTCAAAATGTCGATGGTGAGCAGAGCCTTGTCTTGATCGAAAACCTTCGAACCGGGATCGAAGTGCGTGTAGACGCTGGCGCCCTGGGCGTCGGTGATGTAGTCGACGTAATAGGGCTGCTTGTGCACGCCCTCGTTGGCGATGGTCTGGATGCCCGAAGCCATGTCGAGTGGGCTGAGCTCGTTCGCGCCCGTTGCGAAACTCACGAATGGCTTGATCGACTCGCGTTCGCTGCCAGGCTGGCCGTTGTAAAGGTACGACGACTCGGCAGCCCGGTAGACGGTGTCCACCACCCGGTTCAGCCCGACGATTTGCGACAGGCGGACAAACGCACAGTTGACCGACGACCATGTTTGTTGCGCCAGGTCGGTGACGCTTCCGTCAATACCGCCGTTGATCTGGAAAAACGGTTCTGCGCCGCCCGGGTTGTCGAATCGGCAGCCTCTGACGCCGTCAATGATGTCGCCTGCCTGCGCTCCGGCCTGCACCGCTGCTGCGAGGATGAGGAACTTGATGCTCGAGCCGGTCTGGCGCGGCGCCAGGGCCATGTTGACCTCGCGCTCGTTGCGCACGAAGCCGGACCCGCCAACCATCGCACGGATCGCTCCCGACGTGGAGTCGAGCGACACGATCGCGTTCTCAAACCGTCCGCCTGTTGCCGGCAGCACGTCGTGCGCGTCTTCGGCAAGTTGCTGCAAATTCGAGTCGAGCGTGGTGTAAATCCGGAGGCCACCACGGAAGAGTTGGTTGTAGCGATCCTGAAGCGTGGCTCCGAGAACCGTCGAGCGGTTGAGCAGGTAGTCGCGCAGCGCCTCGGTGAAGTAGGTGCGCTCGTTTGAGCGCGTTGGGATCGTCTTCACCCGAGACGGGATGGCGAAGGTGTCAAGCACGACCGCACGCTCCTCTTCGGTGAGGATCTCCTCGTTAACGAGGTGGTCCGTGACCTGCAGCCAGCGCGCACGGCTGCGTTCCGGCTCGTTGATCGGGTCGAAGCCCGACGGCGAGCGAACCAAGCCAGCAAGGAATGCGGCTTCGATGAACGACAGTTCGCCAGCGGTCTTGCCAAAGTAGGTCTCAGCTGCGGCCTGAATCCCGTACGCGTTGTTTCCGAAAAAGACGGTATTCAGGTAGCGCTCGAGGATCTGCTCCTTCGTGATCTCTTTCTCGAGCATCCGTGCGTAGTGCACCTGCAGCAGTTTGTAGCGGCCGTCGCGTTCGAGGCCTGCAAGGAAGTCGTTCTTGACCACCTGCATGGTGATGGTCGATGCACCCTGCTGCGGTGAGTCGCTCGCGAAGTTCGACAACGCTGCTCGGACGAGCGAGCGGACATTGACCCCGTCATGGTTGAAGAACTCTTTGTCTTCGACCGTGAGGAATGCTTGGACGACTTGCAGCGGCACGTCCTCGTACTTGATCGGCTGGCTGTTTTCCAGCTCATACACGGCGATTTCCTTGCCGTCGACGTCGTATACGTACGTGCGCTGGGCGAGTCCTTCGAATTCGGGCAAGACCACCGGAAGCTCATCGTGAGCGTTCGCGACGTGCCAGATCCGCGGAGCGACAGCGACTACAACGGCAGTGATCAACAGCGCACCAGCTGCGACGATCGCGAACAGACGAGGAAGCCAGCCGGTGATACGCACAGTGGCTCCGAGAGTACTGCTGCTGTCTTACTGATACCGGCCACCCGGCGAGGGTCATACGGCCGCTACCTTTCATTCGATGACCTCTCGCTTCCCTACTCAACCTTTCCGATTCGGCGTCCAGCTTTCCAACGCTGCCAGCGGTGCCGAATGGACCGAGCAGGCCAGAAAGGTCGAATCACTTGGTTACGACATCGCCACGATGCCCGATCACTTCGGCGATCAGCTCGCACCGGTCCCCGCTCTGCAGGCAATACTCGATGCGACGACGACGCTGAAGGTCAGCGCGCTCGTGTTCGACAACGACTACAGACACCCGGTTGTGCTCGCCAAAGAGTTGGCGACGATGGACGTCCTCTCCAACGGTCGTGTCGAAGTTGGCCTCGGCGCAGGTTGGATGATTTCCGACTACGAGCAGGCTGGCATGCAGTACGACCGGCCCGGCGTGCGTATCGACCGTTTCCTTGAAGGCCTCCACATCATCAAGTCGGCAATGAGCCCGGACCCGTTCTCCTTCGAAGGTGAGCACTACAAGATCACCGACTACAACGGATTCCCGAAGCCGGTCGGCGGGAAATGTCCGCCAGTGATCATTGGTGGTGGCGGGGAGCGCGTGTTAAAAATCGCCGCTCGCGAAGCTGACATCGTCGGCGTCAACGGATCGCTGCACGCCGGCGTGATCGGTCCGGATGCGATCTCCACGATGACTGGCGAAGTGATCGCCGAGAAGGTCGCGATCGTTGCCGATGCAGCCGAGGCAGCAGGTCGGCTCGATCACATCGAAATGAACATTCGTGCCTTCTTTGTCAGTGTCACCGACGATCGCTCCGGCCAGGTCACCGGTATGGCCAGCTTGATTGGGGTCGAAGAGCAGATGATCGAGAACTCGCCGTTCGCTCTGATCGGCAGCCGGTCGAAGATCGCCGAAGATATTGTCGCCCGCCGCGAGCAGTACGGCTTCAGCTACGTGATCGTCGGCCCGGACGAACTCGAGGTATTCGCGCCGATCGTTGCCGAGCTCGCCGGCAAGTAACGGTCCATATCCCGCCGATCGATCGGCATTCCCGGCGAGTCCGCAGCTGCGCAGGCCGACGCAGCAGTTGCTGGCCGGCTAGCTCAGCTACTGGATTTTCTGTTCTTTGGCGATCACGACGATGCCGTTGTCGCTGATTGTGAACTGCTTGGCATCTTGCTCGGCGTCGAACCCGATCCGAATGAATTCGGGAACGTTCACGTTCTTGTCGACGATGCACCGATGCAGCCGAGCGCCCGGCCCAATCGTGACCCCGGGAAACAAAATCGAGTCGGTGACGTGGGCATCGTGGTCGACGAACGAGCCGGGCCCGATGATCGAGTTCTCGACATGTCCACCCGACACGATCGACCCCTGGCACAACAAGCTGCCGTCGACGAATGCTGGCTCGCCTCCACGCCCGCGTGACACTTTGGCTGGCGGCAGTGCCTGACGACCAGTGAACACTGGCCACCTGTCGTTGTAGAGGTTGAACACCGGCACCGATGCGATGAGATCCATGTTGGCGTCGTAGAACGCATCAAGCGTTCCGACGTCACGCCAGTAGCCGCGCTCACGCTCGTCCTGACCTGGTACGACGTTCCTCGAGAAGTCGTAGACGCGAGCATCGCCGCTCGCGGTGAGCGCAGGGATCACGTCGCCTCCGAGGTCGTTCATCTCGCCGTCCTTCGGCGTGACGATGTCGACCAGCGTCTCCCGATCGAAGACGTAGTTACCCATGCTCGCCAGACACATCTCGTCGTTGCCCGGCATGGTCGGAGGTGTCGCCGACTTTTCGTGGAAGGCGACGATCTTGCCGTCGGCGTCGGATTCGATCACCCCGAACTCGGTGGCCTCGCGCTTGGGAACAGGGATGGCAGCAACGGTGACACCAGCATTGTGAGCCATGTGTTCGTCGACCATCTGGCGCGGGTCCATGCGGTAGATGTGATCGGCGCCGAACACACAGACGATGTCGGGCTTCTCGTCGTTGATCAGGTTGAGGTTTTGATAGATCGCGTCGGCTGAGCCCTGAAACCAGTACGGACCGCGTCGCATCTGTGCCGGCACGGGCGTGACGTAGTCGCCGAGCAACGTGGAGAACCGCCAGGTCATTGAGATGTGACGGTCAAGGCTGTGGCTCTTGTACTGCGTGAGTACGACAATCTTCCGATATCCAGCGTTCGCGAAGTTTGACAGTGCGAAGTCGATCATGCGGTAGGTGCCAGCGAACGGCACGGCCGGCTTGGCACGGTCGTTCGTGAGCGGTTGCAGGCGCTTTCCTTCACCGCCAGCGAGGACGATCACGAGCACAGTCGGTTCAGCGGCCATCGCTCTCCAACGTACCCGAGCCGGGCATGTCCAAACAGCGTTGCGAGAGACTTCTCAGTGGTCGACTCTGTTCCGCTGTAGTTCGAGGTACAGATCGCGATACCGCTTGGCCGGTTCACGCCACGACCAGTCGACCGTCATGATCCGCTTCTGCAACGCCAAGCGTCGGCGCTTGTCGGTCACACGGCGCGCCGCACGGAACATCGCTGCGAGCAGATCGGTCGGTTCGGCAGAGCGGGCGACAAAGCCACGACCAGCAACCGTGCTTCCTACACGCTCGGCAGCGTCGACATCGGGAACCGTGTCGACGAGGCCACCGACGGCCGTGACGACCGGGATCGCCCCGTAGCGCATGGCCTGCATCTGCGTCAGTCCGCACGGCTCGAAACGGCTCGGCATCAGGAACACATCGCCGCCGGCGAACATTTGCTGCGACAGCGCCTCGTCGTAACCCTCAACGAAGGCCAGATGTTCAGGGTACGCAGCGACGAGGCGGTGGAGTTCGGCGGCGAGGACCGCGTCGCCTGACCCGAGGATGCCGAGCCGCATGGGGATATCAGCGAGCAGCGGAACGAGTGGCGTGATGAGATCGACGCCCTTCTGATGGGTGAGGCGGGTGACGATCGTGGCGAGTGGAACGTCGTCGTCGGGGAGGCCAAGCCGTTCGAGTAAGGCTGCACGGTTGGCTGGCCGCCGGGCGAGTGTCTTTGCATCGAAGTTCTGAACAAGCAGCGGATTATCTTCTGGATTCCACACGTCGGTGTCGATGCCGTTGAGAATCCCGATGAGTGCATCGCCACGCGCACGGAGTGCTGCGTCAAGCCCAAACCCACCCTCGGGTGTCGTGATCTCGGTGACGTAGTGCGGTGACACAGCCACGATCCGGTCAGCAAGCGCGAGCGCCCCAGACAATGGGTTCGCGTCGCCCCACCATTCGTAGTGTTTGGCATTCGGACCGATCACGTCGAGCCATTCGGGCCCGGCGACCCCCTGGTAAGCGATGTTATGGATCGACACAACCGTCGGTGGCGGCGATTCGAGGGCTGCCAACGTCGCCCCGGTGTGCCAGTCATTGAGGTGGAGAATATCCGGCGGGTCGGCCTCGACAAATGCCGCGATCGCCCGGGAGAACCTGAAGAATCGCTCGTCGTTGTCGGCCCAGCCGCGACCGTCGGCGTCGAGATACGGATGCGAACGAGCCATGCCCGGCACGCTGATCAAGTGGAGCGGGCCGACCACGGCGTGGCGCCCGCTGCGCACCGATGCTGCACCCACCCAGTCAGGCACATCGAGGGTCGTGACCGTCTCATCAATCAGGGTGATGTCGCCATAATCCGGCATCACCAGATCGACGTCGACACCGAGCCGACGGAGTTCGGCAATGAGGCCAGCAGCCGCGGCCGCGAGCCCACCAACGGTGGCGACCGGAGAAAGTTCGGCGGTGGCGAAGACGACACGCATGACCGCAGTCTGGCCGATGCCGCGCGAGATACGGGCGACCGTATCGCACCGCGCGTGGTTACAATCTTGACCAATCTCGTCATGTATACATCTTGAAGAAGAACTGGGTAACTGCGATGACGCTCACAGAACACACCGAACTGCCGCCGCTCGCTGACCAATTGCCGCAGCAATTCTGGACGGGAACCTCGTATCACGCTCCCGCTGCCTACGAGGTTGACTGCACGCCGTTCGAGATGAGCGACGCCGACCTCGATCCTGACAGTGAGCTCGCTCGGCTGATGCAACGCACCTACGACGATGTCGGTCTGGTACTGCTTCGCAACACCGGTCTCACCGACCCAGCCCGCATGCGCCAGTTCGCGCAGGTCATCGTTCGCGAGGACATGGTCTACGAGGGTGGCGCCAACCCGCGTGACAAGATGGAGGGCAACGTCTACGAGATCGGGGCCCCGCTCGTTGCACGCCTCCCGTATCACCACGAGATGGCCTACCTCGGCAAGAGCACGTCGCTGATCAGCTTTCTGTGCCTCGACCCACTCCCTGACGCCGGTGCCACATTCGTGAGCGACGGCGTGGCTTCGACTGACGCCATGCTCGCCACTCCCCTCGGCCAGAAGCTCAAAGACCTCGGCGTCTGCTACCACCGCAGCCTGACCGACGCCGAGAGCTTCGTCGGTGAGGTCGGCTACGGCGTCTACAACCACTGGCAGAAGTCATTCGGCACCGATGACCCCGCAGTGGCCCAGACCAAAGCCGAAGCGCTCGGCTTGATCGTCGAGTGGGGCGAGAGCCGCCTCATGAAGACCCGCTACTACAACCCGGCCTTTGAATACTTTCCGACGCTCGGCCGGAACATGTTGTACGCCAGCCTTGCAGACCACGGCCTGTGGTTCGACACGTGGCCGCTCGTCCAGCATCTCCCGTTCACGGATCGGCCGCTCCATATGACGTACGGCGACGATAGCGAGTTCACTCGCGACGAGTTACAGCAGTTCATCGACGTCTACGACAAGTTCGGCACAAAGATCGACTGGGAGCGCGGCGACATCGCTGTCATCTGCAACTACCGCTTCGCGCATGGCCGCCCCGAAATCGTTCTTGGCGAAGGCGAATCACGTAAGCTGGGCGTCCTTCTCGGTGAAGAATTCGATCGGGTCGGCCAGCGCAACGACAAGTGGTGACACCGCTGTCTCGCGAAGGATGAGGTTCAGACTCGTTCGATGATGATCGCCGGGGCCATGCCGCCGGCAGCGCACATCGTGATCAAGCCGAACTGCTTGTCCTGACGTTCGAGCTCATCGAGCACCGTGCCAATCAAGATTGCGCCGGTCGCTCCGATCGGGTGACCGAGCGCCATCGCGCCGCCGTTGACGTTGACCTTGCTGCGATCGAGATCAAGATCGCGCTGGAACTTCTCGGAAACGACAGCGAACGCTTCGTTGATCTCCCAAATGTCGATGTCGTCCTTGGTCATCCCGGCTTTCTGCAGCACCTTCAGCGCCGCAGGCACAGGGGCGTTCAACATCAGCGTGGGGTCGTCGCCCATATTGGCCGTGGCCACGACGCGTGCTCGGGCCTTCAGGCCGTGGGCCCTGGCGTAGTCCTCGCTGGTGATCAGGATCGCCGCGGCACCGTCGACAACGCCCGACGAGTTGCCAGCGTGGTGCACGTGGTTGATATCGAGATCGGGGAACTTCTGGTTGATGAGCTCGCGGAAGGTCTTGCTGTGTGTTCCGTCCTCAGCAGTGTGGCGGTAGTCGGCAATCGCCGAGAAGCTCGCCGACAGCTTGGCGAGCGACTCCGCTGTCGTGCCAGGGCGCGGGAACTCTTCGCGGTCGAGAGCAAGGGTTCCGTCGAGGTTGTACACCGGGATGAGCGACCTGTCGAAGCGGCCCTCTTTGATGGCGATCTCAGCCTTGCGCTGCGAATCGGCCGCGTGAGCGTCGAGCGCTTCGCGTGAGATTCCTTCGAGCGTGGCGATCGCGTCGGCACACACCCCCTGGTGTGATTGCGGATGCAGTTCCTGAAGGTGCATGTTGTTCGCACCCATCGGCATCAAGCCCTTCTTCGGGAGCGACATCATCTCGGTTCCACCCGCGATCACAACGTCTTCCATGCCCGCCATCACCGCGTGCGATGCATAGTTCGTTGTGGTGATGCCCGAACCGCAGAACCGGTCGAGAGTCGCTCCGCTGGCTCTGATGTCGTAGCCAGCGTCGAGCGCAGCCATGCGGCCGAGGTCGCCGCTTTGCTCCTGCACTTGGGAGCTCGTGCCCCAGATGATGTCGTCGACGTCGCCGGTGTCGAGGTCATTGCGATCACGGATCGCTTCAAGGACCGTGCGAGCAAGATGTTGCGGGTGCAGGTGCGCCAGCGCGCCCTTGCCCTGCTTGCCGACACCACGGGGTGTGCGACAGGCGTCGATGATCAGTGCGTCAGACATAGGTCGTCTCCTTCAGATGCCGAGAGGGCATGCGTTGTGTTGAGCATGACGTTAGAGAAATGGTGCAGCGCCGCCACAGCCGGAGCAATGCGGCCGGCCTGCTCAGACTTGGCCGATCAACTCGCGGGCGACGTCGGCCGCGACATCATTCTTTGCTGCCAGCGGGGGCAGGATGACGATCTGATCGAGGCCAGCGTCGCCAAGTTCACCGATCCGAGCTCGCAGGTCGTTTGGTGTGCCGACCAAGCAGGCCCGTTCGATCAATTCTTTTGTGACAAACCGTTCCTCTTCGGGGATGACCCAGCAGTTGTGACCGAGATGCGTCCGCAGGTGGCGCCGCTCTTGCGGGACGGCCTCGACCGCAGCGACGTAGTCGTCCCACATTGGCAGAAGGTGCGCCGGTGGGCGTCGACCAAACTGTGTGAGCTGTTCGTAGCTGTAATGCAGTGCCGCTATGGCGAAGGCTCCGACCTGTTCCTTCACACGATCCGAGTCAGTCGCTTCACCGGGTTCGAGCACAGCCTTCGGCCCGAGCTGGAGCATCGAGAATCGCAGAGTCGGTGGTGGTCTCCACGGCATTCTCCACGGTTTGTGGTCTGCCGACAGAGCTGGGGTGGGAAGGTCAGCAATCAGCTCTGGTCGAGCCACACCGAATCAAACCACGTCGCACCGGTGATCGAACATCGCAACGGCGTGCCGTCGGGCGAAGTTCGGCTACACACCCCTTTGACCTCTGCCAGGAATGCGTTGTTCCATGCCGTGTGGTCGAGGAACACATAGGTGGCAGCGTTGTTGATTTGTCGTGAGATCTTCTGCCAGAGTTCCACGCGACGCGCCTCGTCGGTCGTCGCCTGTGCTTCGGCAATGAGGGCATCACGTTCGTCGGTGCAGTAGCGGGCGAAGTTGAGCGAGATGACGTCGATCGTCCGGCAGATCAGGAAGAGCCGATCGAGCGACGGGTCGACGGCACCAAACTGCCTCCAGATCGCAGCGTCGTATTGGCCGAGTGCAACCTCTTGAATGTGGGTGTCTTGAACGAGTTCGTCGAAGGCGACGTTGAAGTGTCCGCCCCATCCCTGATCGAGGATCTCGGCGGTGCGCGTGGTGATGACCGCCGGCCCGAACCACTGCAACTCGATATCGATCTTGCCCCCAGAACACTGGCGAGGGACCTCCGCGCAGTAGTCGGCGACGAGTGGTGTCGCTGCGTCAGGGTCATCGCCCGCCTGAACGACATCGGTGGCGTAGAAGGGGCTATCCGGTGTGAACATCTGGTTGGCGTCGGGCGCAACACCAAGGGCGATCAGGTTGCGATACGCCCGGAGCGGTGTGGCCAGCGTCAGCGCTTGGCGGACTCGCAGGTCATCAAATGGCGGACGTGAGGCGTTGAGCATCACGAAACTCTCCTCCCCTGACGTGTCGACAACATTGGTGATGCCGTCGTCAGCCTGCAGGTCGATGATCGATGCCGGGTTTGTCGTTTGAATGGCTTGGAGGTCGCCGTTGTTCAACAGGTCGGTGCGGGTGTCAGGATCGGAAATCGGTACAAACTCGATTGCGTCGAGGTAGACGTCGCCGCCCCACCAGTCGTCGTTGCGTACAACGCGGGTCACCGAGTCGACCGTGCGACTTTCGATCTTGAATGGGCCGGTGCCGACTGGGGCCTGGTTGAGCGCCGGATCGAGGAGGGCCGCAGCGAGCCATGTGGGTGATGCGATGTACCCGCCCTGGGTGCTCAACGTTGCAGGAAACTGAGCATTCGAATCGAGCAAGTTGTACTGGATGATGAACTCGTCGATCACCTCGGTGGCATTCTCAGCGGGGTAGAACGGTCGGAGCCCGAAGCCGATGAGTGGACTATCGAACTGTGCTTGGAACCCGGCCTGAACGGCAGCAGCATCGAAAGGTGTGCCGTCATGGAAGGTGACGCCTTGGCGGAGCGTGACCTGCCAGGTCGCCAAATCACCGTCGACGGGTTCCCACGATTCTGCAAGGTAGGGAACGATCGTGCCGTCGTGCGTGACCGCAGCGAGCGTGTCGAAAAGAGCGTTCGCCATGACCTGGCCAGGCGCAGAGAGCACCGACGAGATTGGGTTTAACCCATCGACGTCAGCTTCGAGGCCATACCGCAGCGTGCCACCACGAATCGGGGTGGGCTGCGGTTCGGGCAACTCCGGTACGGGCTCCGGTTCGGGCTGCGGTGCGAGCTGCGGTGCGGGCTGCGGTGCGGGCAACTCCGGTACGGCCTGCGGTGCGGGGGCGTCAGAAGCCTGGTTAGGTCCTGAGCATGACGCGGCGACCAACGCGGCCAGGACGATGCCTGTTCTGCAGCGTCTTGTCCCTCGCATCTCCGCATCTTGTCACCCCCGCTGCAGATCGGCGCACTGTCCACTTCCCCTCGGGTCAAAAGTGGACACTTGCCGGCATGGATCGGACCAGTTGATGCGCTGGGAGTTCTGCCGTGTTGCGCAAAACGAGCAGGGCTGTCGGCGACGGTGAACCGCAGCGACACCTTGTGCCCCGCCCGATCCGCCAACGCAACAGTGCCGACACTGGCAACGGGCGGGTTATCGAGTGAGCGTTATGCGTCGGCTGGGCCCGATCGGCCTCGATCAAAATGCCGGTTCGGTGCGGCTGACTGAGTCGTCGGTCAGAACATTCTGAGCTGTGGCGGCCAGCCTTCGCCCGTTTCGTTGCCTCGACGCCACCAAACGTCGTCGGGCGCGTGCAGGAAAGCGTGAAACGGGGCAACGGGCCCGTTGCCGTCGACGATGAGGATCGGTGCCGGGGGTCACGCCGCGCAATGGGCGGCCTACCGGAAGGGCTGTGTGCCGTCCCATCCCGTTGCTGCTCGTTCGATGGTGTCGAAGAACTCCCGCATCGCGCCTTGTGGGTCGACAAGTTCGACATATGGGAGGCCGCAGCTGCCGCTGAGGTAGACGAACTCGTTTCCGGCGGTGGTTGTACCGGACTGAAGGACTTCTGCTCCGCATGCTTGGAAGTGGTCGACTGCCTGGCGGATGTCGGCCCAGTAGCAGACGTGGTGGACGCCGGTTCCTCCGGATTCGAGGAACTCGTTGTAGATCGACGGCGTGTCAGGGTTCGGTTGAATCAGCTCGATCTGCTGTTCTCCGCACTGAGCGAGCCCCATCCGCGCGCGCATCGACACGTTCGTGCCGCGGTACGAGGTGTTCTCGATGTCCACGTCATACAGAAACCACGGCCCAACCCCGTGCGTGTCCACCCACTGCTGTGCCGCCGCATCGATGTCGTCGACGACGAACGCCGTTTGTCGGATCGGTCCGAGCCACGTTGGCGTGGCCTTCTCGATTGGGACGCTCATGGTCCGACCCGCCGGCCATTTGCAGGTCGATCGAAGGATCCGTCGCGGTAGTTGGAGGTGTCGATGTGGTGGTTGTAGATCGAGTGCATCGTCCAAGACCATGCGAGGTGCGCAGTCATGCAGTAGTCGGAGAGTTGCTGGGCGCGATGGGTTATTGGATCCCGTTCATTCCTCGCCCAACCAGTCGCCGAGCCAGTCGTGGTAGTGCTGAATCCGGGCCTCCTCTTCGCACAGCAACGAGGCGTCGAAGCCGCTCGAGTGCATGCCGGCCTGAACGTCGCGGATGTAGTGGACGTCTTGGTCGATGGTGATCCCCATGGTCTTGCGTCCCTCGATGATGTCGTCCTGGTCGAACTCGTCGTGTTCGGGCCGCGCAATGGGTGCGACGTGGGCCGGGTTGTGCGGCTCGAACGGCACCCCGTGGCGGCGTGCCACCGCCTCGTCCGGCTGGCGGAGGAACGTGAACTTGTCCCAGTAGCACCAGTTCGGATCGGTGGGGTGGGGCCGGGCGCGCGCGATTAGGGCATCGTCGGGTTGCACGGTGATCATCGTGTTGGGGAAGGCGTTGTACTGCTCGATGTCGGTGAGCTGTTCGTCGGTGAAGGCGTCGTAGTCCCAGCCCAGACGCGGCCCGGCCGCTCTGCGGAGTTCGGGGATGTCGGCGCGGATGTCGAGGACCCGGCCTCGGTAGTCGTCGGGGTCGGCTCCGAACATCCGGAGTTGGCGGTCCTGGTAGAAGTTCGGCTCGTCGGCGATCGGCAGCCTGGCGTTGAGGGTGTGCCCCTCGATGGTGACACCGGTATGGCCATGCTCGAACAGGTCGACTGAGGCCGATGGGCAGTCGAAGAGCTCTTGATGCTGGGGGTGGATGTGTTCGACGTGGTACAGCTCCTGGAAGTTGTCGAAGACGGCCTTCCAGTTGCATGCGAGGGTGACGGTCTGGTCTCCAACGAGCGTCATCGACGCCAGGTCATACGGTGCAATGCGGTCGATCAGCGGCCCGAGGTAGCCCTCGAGCGGTTCGGTGTCGGGGTGGGCGCACACCCACACCATTCCGAGCGCGCTGGCTACACGAAGTTTCTTGAGGGAGTGCTTTGCTCGATCGACGCCGCCGCCGGGGAATCGCGGGTTGTCCGGGACCACGATCAGGCGGCCGTCGGGCCGGTAGCTCCAACCGTGATAGGGGCAGGTGAAGCGTTGTTCGCAGCCGCGATCATTCGTCAGGACGCGCGCACCGCGGTGCTGGCACACGTTGAAGTTGGCCGCCAGGTCGCCGTCGTTGGCACGCGACACGATGATCGACTCGCGTCCGATGTTGAGCACGACGTACTGGCCGGGTTCGGTCACGTCGCGCTCGAGGCAAGCGAATTGCCACACCTTGGGCCACAGCTCGGTGTTCTCGCGTGCGAGCCACTTCTCGGAGGTGTATCGCTCCGCCGTGACGGGCTGCCCGGGCGCGGGAGGTGCGCCGTGGACGGTGGTCGAACTGGACACTTTTGTGGTCATGGAGTTTTCCTGCAGTGGTCGATGTTTCAGAGCTTCGCGAGTTGGCCCCCGTCGAGGGCGATGTCGTGGCCGTTGATCATGGCGGCAGCGTCCGAGCATAAGAAGACGACGGTGGCGATGATCTTCGAGCGTGTGTTCATAACTGGTTGAACATTAGCTACTGGCGCAGGCTGTTCGGGGTGGTCTCAGACGAGGCGTTTTGCGTTCCGTGGGCAGTGACGGCGCGCAGGCCGTTTTAGAGCGTCACGCGCGATAACGACTGAGACTCAGGCGGGTCGGGGAGGGCTAGTTCTCGGTGATCGTGATGCGGTCGTAGTTTCCGCTTTCGGTGACCGAAATCGTGATTCCGTCGACCGTGACCGTGTCACCGGGCGTGAGGATGGCGTCTAGCTGTGGTGGCACCCCGCAGTTTGGTACGGAGTGGAGGGTTCGGTCTTCGGGAACGACCAGTTGTTGGAAGGCGTTGCCGTGCCCGATGGTCATATCGGCGGTGAAGACCAAAACTCCGGTCATTACCCGCCAGCCTGGCCACGGGGAAAGCGACGCGGGGCAGTCGAACTTGTCGTTGGGTCGGCGTGACTCGATCACAACGACCCGTTTCGAGTCGAGCGGGATCATGACGGACTTGATTCCGGGGTCAAGCGTGTCGGTGTGGACGAGTGTCACCTCGCCGTTGAGCGAGTTGTCCCGGTCGAGGCATAGGACTTGGGTTTCGTCGAGCCACCCCATCATAAATCTCAGCCAGGTACTCAGTGTTCGTGACGGTCCGTCCTGGCTGGCCATCATGTCGAACGTGCTGAACGGGCCGCCTGGGATCTCGAGATCGACGCCGTTCCACCACTGGCCTCTCACATCGTAGAGGTCGGGTAGCGGGAACATGTGGCCCATTTCGTGTGCCCAGTAGCTCCAGATCTCTTTGGAGGGCCTCTCCCAGTAGGCGCCACCAATCGCGTAGTTGTAGACCGGTCCTTCCTCGGACCTGAAGCCGCCCTCATAGCCGAAACTTGAGTGCAGGAACCCTTGAACACCTTCGGCCATCGATTCCTGTACCCGCGGAAGGAGGAAAATCGCGGCGCGTACCTCAGTGAAGTCGATGAATGGGTCGGCGGCTTCAAACGCGACTCGGGCGAGACGATCGTCGTCGCTCCGGGAGCGGTCTAGGGCGAAGTCTCTGAGGTTGTACGGGACCCTTATCAACGAGTCATGGATCTCCCAGTCGATGGTCACCCGTCCGTCGGACATCATGGCGTACCAGTCGGACACCATTTCGCTGTGACGTGCCGCATCATCGATGTCGGCGGTGTTGCCCTCGAAGTCGTCGAAGTCAATAGGAATGAGCGCGATCTTGAACGTGCCTTTGGATTCGAAGTTCGCGGTCTCAACGGGGAACCCGGTCGAAAGGTGGTACTTCCGTTGGGTGTCGGCGGCCTGATCCAGCAGTTGACAGGACTCAACGCCGACGCCAGCAAGTGTTGGGTCAAGGTAAACGTCGGCCGGTCCCGGATCTGTCGTCGGCGTTGTTGTTGTCGTTGTTGTCTGTGCTGCCGTTGTTATCGGTGCCGCCGTTGTTGTCGGTGCCGCCGTTGTTGTCGGTGCGCCAGTCTCGACGGGTACGGAATCTGAGCCGCCTGCTGAGTTTGGCGTGCTTGAGACACAAGCGGCCAGAAACACGGTCGCGAGAATAACGCTGAGAAGTTTGCGCATGGGTCGAACTTAACCCACCCTCCGCGAGTAGTTCTACGCCGTGCCTGGCGCCACTCATCGATAGTGACGATCCGGATATGAACTGCTACCGGACTGCTACCGAATGACCGAGCCAAGCATCTACCAGGGACAAAATCCCTGGTAGATCGGTGGGCGCAGAGGGACTCGAACCCCCGACATCTGCCATGTAAAGGCAGCGCTCTAGCCAACTGAGCTATGCGCCCGACAAGTGCGACAGCCTATCGGTCGGTCCGGGGAGTCAAATCCGCAACGCGACCTACACAGAACTGGCCCTTGCGATGTGCCCGGGGTGGCGCGACGATGAAGACGGCTCGTGAGCGCGTCAATCAGGGATCCAGCGCCGAACTTCGGTTCGGTCGACTGATTCAAGCCCATCCCCGCAACGGGATCCGACGCTCCCTCACGGGCCACTTCGCGATCGCCGGTCAGCCGAAGATGACGTTCGATTCGACGTAGCCGATCTCGCGCAACTCGGTACCGGGCACTGCCCCTCGATCTCGGCCTGGATGAGCTCAATATTGGTCGGCACGTCGGGACGCAAGTCGCTCAGCACACCTGACCAGTGTCCTGGTAAAAGAGTCGGCTGTCAGGCAGGTCGAACAGGAAGACCACTATCGCCGCGGTCCCTGTGTTCAGCCATCGTCGACATCATGTGCCCAACAGTCAGTGGATCAAGGGCGGTGCCGAGATGTTCAATGAGCTTGGCAAACCGTTCCCGGTGCGATCAGGAGTTGGACGAGTAGCGGGCCTGGACAGGGCTCAGCGGCTGCGTGCGGCGAGCAGCACGTCGAGTAGCGCCCGGTTTGACGCAACAATCGGCGTCCGCCGAGCGTCGTGTTCGAGCACCGTCAAATCGCGGCCCGCAGCGTCAATGGCCGCACCGCCAGCTTCTTCGAGGATGAGCACCGATGCGAGGTAGTCCCACACGCCGTGCGAATCAGTGGTGGTGTCGACGTAACCGTCGAATCCACCGCGTGCGACCGCCGCGATGTCGAGCGCTGCGGCACCCATCGCTCGGAACTGTCGCCAACCCCAATTCGCAGCAGGGAGGCCGTTCATGGCCACAATCGCGTCTTCGAGCGGCGTCGAGGCACCGACCAAAATCGGCTGGCCGTTGCGATTCGCTCCGCGATCCTTCACGGCGCTGTACCGGTCGCCGGTAGCCAGGTTGCTCACCATCGCCACAGTCGGCACACCGTTGCTCACCAAACACAGCGCCGTTGCACACCACGGCAGGCCCAAGCTGGCGTTCGTCGAGCCGTCGAGAGGATCACACACGACAATGCTCCGCCCATCTGACCCCTGAGCGTGCTGCACACCCGATTCCTCGGACAGCACGTCGTATCCGGCAGCCAGCAGCGGGCCGACACAGACTGCGTCGACCTCGAGGTCCACGTTGTACTGCCCATCACGTAGGCCCGACGCACCCCAGTCCGCGTTTGCCCCCACCACCTCGGCGGTGCGGTCACAGATCGATGCGAACAGATCAAGAGTTGCTTGGTCAGCAGTGCTGATCAGAGAAGCGGTGCTGGCGTTGGTCGAGTCCACGCTCAGTGACGGTAGTGTCCGGAGCGATGGCAGTCATCGACGTAGCAGGATTCATTGCCGATGTGAAGAGTCAGGCCATTGACCATGGCTTTCACGTCCACGACGAACGCCACTTCGTCGAGACCTACTCGCTTCGCCAACTCTGGGAAGTCGACCTCCATCCGGAAGAGGCCTGTTCGGGCCCGATCGACCTCCACCTTTCGCTCGATGTCGACCCGCGAGCGATGCTCGGATTCGAAGACGAAGTGATGAAGCTCGACGAGATTGAAGACCCACCGCCACACGGTTTCACCTTCCCGTTGCTGTTCACCTGGACACTGCCGCCGCTCCCCGAGCCGCCGGATTTGCTGGTCCTCGCCACCGACCTCGCTGGCGTCGGCGGGATGGACCTCCCGCTGGAAGTGTCGGCAATCGACTCGTTCCCGAGCGTCACCGATGCTCCTGAGCGCAGCCTGTCGATTGTCGCCAAGATGACCATCGACCTGGCCGACGTCTATATGAACCACGACGACGCTGTCACCACCGCCCTCGATCGATGCAAGCACGTCAGCCTCTATCTCCTCGAGCATGCCCCGGTGTGGCTCGGCGACTACCTCAACTAGCACCCAGCACGCCAGTCACTGGCAGGAAGCAGCCATGCGAGTTCACGAACTGATCGACATTCTCAGTGACCAACCGCCAGACACCGAAGTCGAGATAGCGATCGTGGCCCCGGTCGATGCCGACAAGGACGACATCACCGTCGATCGCTATTTTGTCGACGGAGTGCTCCCGTGGCAAGACGCCGAAGACAGCGACCTCCCGGGTGAACTCACCATCTGGCTCGTCGGCGGCGAAGAGCCCGACGTCAACGCCTTCCTCGACGCCATCGAACAACCCGACGCATAGGCGCAAATGGGGCGATAGCTCAGTTGGTTAGAGCACGGTACTCATAATGCCTCGGTCCCGGGTTCGAGCCCCGGTCGCCCCACACAGAGAAAACGAGAAAGGCCCACCGTTTGCTCGGTGGGCCTTCTTCGTTGCTCCGGGGGTGGGGCTCGAACCCACGACAAGCGGATTAACAGTCCGCTGCTCTGCCAGCTGAGCTACCCCGGAAGGCAGAAGCCGTCAGCGAGGTTATCGGCGCGTGGGGCGTGGCCCCAACGCCGATTTTCGAGAGATCTACTCGACTTCGAGAAACTCGCGAAGTCGCTGGCTGCGCTGAGGGTGGCGAAGCTTGGCCAGAGTCTTCGCTTCGATTTGCCGAATCCGCTCACGCGTGACGCCAAATGCCTTGCCGACTTCTTCCAGTGTCTTCGCCTGGCCGCCTTCGAGACCGAAACGCAGCCGAACAATTTCCTGCTCGCGTTCGGACAGTTCGCCGAGCACCTCGCCGACTGCATCAGACAGCATCATCTTGGTCGCAGCGTCGGCAGGGCTTTCGACCGACTCGTCCTGGATGAAGTCACCGAGGTTCGACTCGTCTTCTTCGCCAACTGGCGAGTCCAGTGAGAGCGGGTCTTGCGAGATGCGCAGGAGTTCCCGCACGCGGTTGGGTTCGAGCTGGACCCGCACAGCAATCTCTTCGATCGAGGGCTCGCGTTCGAGCTCTTGATGCATCGTGCGCTTGGCCCGAGTGACCCGGTTCATGTGCTCGACCATGTGCACCGGTATGCGGATCGTGCGGGCCTGATCGGCGATGGAACGGGTGATCGCCTGGCGAATCCACCATGTGGCGTAGGTCGAAAACTTGAAGCCCTTCGTGTAGTCAAACTTCTCGACGGCACGCATGAGGCCGAGGTTGCCTTCTTGGATCAGGTCGAGCAGTTGCATGCCCCGGCCCGAGTACCGCTTGGCGATATTCACAACAAGACGCAGGTTGGCCTGGGTCAGTTCGCTCTTGGCTCGCTCACCGCGGCTCACCGCTCGTAACAGCATGCGCCCTTCGACTCCCTCGATTGGCGAGCCGCCTTCGGCCGCTTCGTCGATCTTGCCCGCAGCAACAAGGCCTTCTTCGATGAGTTGGGCGAGCCTTCGTTCGTCATCAGTGGTAAGCAGGTCAACCTGACCAATCTCACGCAGATACATCCGAACAGCGTCGGGCGTGCCGCCCTCGCCTTTTGGTTGGGACTTCTTCGTCCGGAGCCCACGGCGGCGGCTGAGTAACTGCTCGTCAGCGTCTTCAGGCTCGAAGGCGACTTCTTCGACAACGACCTCGCGGACGATCCGTGTCAAGGTGTCGTGATCGTCGGTGTCGACCGCGTCATCGATGGTGATGCCCTGTTCGGCCATCACTGACTGGACCTGATCGAGGACATCGCCGGTCAGTTCGACGTGTCGCAGCACGTGGGCAATTTTTTCGGCATGCACCTCACCCGTTGCTCGCCCCTGTTTGACGAGCTTGCCCCATTCGTCAGTGTCGACACCGCTGAATGGCACGCCAGCGGGCACCGTTACAGCGGCATTGGATTCAGTCGTCCCCATCGGTGCGTTCCCCTGTTCGTCGATCCAGCCAACCTAGCAACGACTCAGCCGCCACCAGAGCACGCTCCTTGTCGGTATTTTCCAGGGCTTCGATGTCGATCTTGGCTTGACGATCCTCCGCGATTGCTTCGGGATCAGTCACTTTGTTTCGGTGCTGTAGCTCCCGCCGGCACGCTGCTCGGATCAGATTTCGAGCCTCGACATCGGCCACCAGATTCAAATCCGCAACTGCGGCTCGTTCGAGCACATCGACAGCGTCGGGCGGCGCAGCCGCGATCGCCTTGTTCAGATCACCGACGGACTCGGCGAGCGCGAGGAACGCCATCCGGTTGATGTCGTTGTCGAACAGTTCCTCCGTCAGCCACGGAGCGATGGAATCCCACTCCTGCACAAGGAGAACAAGTGCGGCGAACTCGGCGTTCTGCACCGGCCCCTTGGACCGTTTGGCTTGTATCTGGATCGCCGGCCGACGAACGCCGCGCTCAGCGAGACGGACCATGTCGCTGACCGGCATCGACAGTTCAGCTGCGACCTCGCCGGCATAGAGCATGCGAATCGACTTGTTCGGGTGTTCGTTCACCACTGCCATAGCGTCTTCGGCCAGCCGAACTCGATGTTCGGGCGAGTCTTTCTGCCGACCACGCATCGTGCGGTCGAGCCGGAACTTGAGGAACGGCACCGGCCTCTCGATAGCAGCAACGAGCGCCTCTGGCTGCGATAAGGCAAGGTCGCCTGGGTCTTTTCCGTCGGGCAGACGGGCAACGAGCACTTCGACCTTGTGCTTCTCTTCCCATTCATAAAAGCGTTCGGCTGCACCCTGGCCAGCAGCGTCAGCATCGAAGGACAGCACAACCTTGCTGGCGTATCGCTTGAGCAAGCGGACGTGCTCTTCCGTGAGCGCCGTGCCACAGGTCGCCACCGCACGAGGAATACCAGCGCGATGAAACCCGATCACGTCGGTGTATCCCTCGCAGACGATGACCTGATCGTGCTTCGCAACATCGGCCTTCGCCCAGTTGAGCCCGTACAGCGTCTTGGACTTCATATAGATCGGCGTTTCGGAGCTGTTCTTGTACTTCGCCGGGTCTTCGGAGCCAGGCAGAATCCGGCCACCGAACGCCAGCGCCTCGCCTGATTCGGACAGGATCGGGAACATCACTCGGGCTCGAAACGAGTCCTGCATTTTGTTGCGGCGATTTCGGAACGACAGCCCGACGTCTTGCATCATGTCGGGCGGCGCACCGAGCGACATCGACAGCTGGTCCCAGTCGTCGGGCGCCCAGCCGATCTTGAACTGTCGAGCAATGTCTCCTGACAGGCCGCGGCGACGAAGGTAGTCACGAGCTGGCCGTGCGTCAGGCGAATTGAGGAGCCGATCGTGGTACCACTCGACCGCCTCATTCATGAGTTCGGTGAGTTTCTTGCGCCGCGACCGCTCTTGGCTCTGGCCAGCAGACGTGTAGTTGAGCTGGATGCCGGCCTTCGCCGCGATGTGTTCGACAGCGCCAGGGAAGTCGAGGTGCTCGATCTCTTGGATGAACGTGAAGACGTCACCCCCCTTGTCGCAGCCGAAGCACTTGTATCGGCCACGCTCTTCGGTGACGTTGAACGAGCCAGACTTCTCGGCGTGGAACGGGCACAGGCCAACCCAGTTGCGGCCTGTGCGTTTCAGAGCCACGTACTGCTGAACGGTGTCGACGATCGACACGGTGCTTCGCAGCCGCTCGATGTCGTCGTCCTCAATCCCCATCCGCTCAGACTACGGCCCAGCGCGATCCGCGGCGTCCTCGTCGAGAGGCGCACTCTGAATCAGATACCTGGCGACTCGCGGTCGGAGTGATCTTCGAAGGCATCTTCGACCAGCGCGGCGTCAGCGTCAGTCCGGGTGAGCTTCAGCGAAAAGCCAATTGAAGCAGTCAACACGATGGCGATAACCGCGAGCGAAAGCGCCGTCGGAATATGGTACCAATCGGCAATGATCATCTTGACGCCAACGAAGGCGAGGATGATTGCGAGGCCCTGCTGGAGGAACGCGAAGCGGTTGTGCATGTCGGCCAGCAAGAAATACAGGGCACGCAAACCGAGGATGGCGAAGGCGTTCGATGCGAACACGATGAACTGCTCGTTCGACACTGCCAACACAGCCGGGACCGAGTCCACCGCAAAGATCACATCGGTCGCCTCGATCAGCATCAACACGGCAAAAAGCGGCGTGGCGAGCCACTTGCCATTCACCTTCGTGAAGAGTTTCTGACCGTCGAAGTCATCAGTCGATGGGACGCACCGATTGAGCACCTTGAGGAACTTCGACTCGCCAGGATCAACATGGTCGTTGTCGGTGAAGACCAGCTTGGCCGCCGTGTACAGCAGAAATGCTCCGAACAGGTACAGGATCCAGTCGAACCGTTCGATCAACGCCACACCGGCAAAGATGAAGACGGCCCGGAGAGCGAGCGCACCAAAAATTCCCCAGAACAACACTCGATGCTGGTACTTCATCGGCACCTTGAAGTAACCCAAAATCAGGGCCCAGACGAAGACGTTGTCGATGCTCAGGGACTTCTCAATCAGGAAGCCAGAGATGTACTCGCCACTCGCGGCACCGCCGAACCACCACCACATGACTCCGGTGAACGCCAGGCCGCAGCTGATCCAAACAACCGACTCGATCGCCGCTTCCTTCGTGTCAACCTCGTGGGCTTCCTTGTGCACCACCAGCAGGTCGACAAGGAGCATGACGGTGATAATTGCCAGCAACGCACCCCACTGCCAGGCCGCAACATCAATGTCGACGAGCTTGCCGCGACCGCTCGCCTCGGCAGCGACGAACGACTGTTTGATGAGTAACTGCGTCAGCACGAAATCATTGTGCCTCGACGTTCAGGGTTCCAACCGCGCTCCGTCAGGATTGCTGAGCGTCAAGCACTGCGTGTGCTGCGGCGAGCCGAGCAATCGGCACCCGGTATGGCGAACACGACACGTAGTCGAGCCCAACCTGGTGGAAGAACCGGATCGACTCGGGGTCTCCCCCATGTTCGCCACACACACCCATCTTCATCCCAGGCACCGTTGCCCTGCCGTGCTCAACGGCGTGCCGCACCAGTTCGCCGACACCGGACTGGTCGATCGTCTCAAACGGATTCGCGGCCAGGAGTCCGTAATCAAGGTATGCCGGCATCATCCGGCTCTCGACGTCGTCTCGGCTGAAACCGAATGTCAGCTGCGTGAGGTCGTTGGTACCGAACGAGAAGAAGTCGGCAGCTTTGGCCAACTCGCTGGCGCAAACGGCGGCTCGCGGTGTCTCAACCATCGTGCCGATGGTGATGTCGCTGTGGTCCGACGCGGTGGCATTGATCTCAGCCTCGATCCACTGCCGAGCGAGCGCCAATTCGGCGCGACTCACCGTGAGCGGCACCATCACCTCAACGATCGGGTGCAGCCCTTCGACCCGCATCGTCTTAACCGCGGCGAGGAGCGCCCTCACCTGCATCGCGTACAGACCGGGCTTCAGAACTCCAAGCCGAACGCCGCGGGTGCCGATCATCGGATTGTGCTCGCCCCACGACTCGGCGGCCCGCAGCTCACGCTGCTCGAGGTCGGTGAGCCCTTCGGTTGCCTCCTTCAAGGTCAGCTCTGCGACCGACGGCAGGAACTCGTGGAGCGGCGGGTCGAGGAGGCGCACCGTCACCGGCAAGCCATCCATCACTCGAAGAATTTCTTCGAAGTCGACCTGCTGAACGCGACCCAACTCTTCGAGTGCTTCGCTCTCCTCGTCGGCGTCTCGGGCCAAAATCATCCGGCGGACGACCGGCAACCTGTCAGCTGCCAGGAACATGTGCTCGGTTCGACACAGCCCAATGCCTTCAGCCCCCAGCTCACGAGCCTTGGCGGCATCACGGCCGGTGTCGGCATTGGCACGCACGCCGAGGTGGCCTACACGGATTGCGTCAGCCCAGCCCAGGATCGTAAAAAACTCTTCGGGCGGTCCAGCCGCTGCCGTCAACACTGCACCAACAACAACATTGCCGCTAGCTCCGTCGATCGAGATGATGTCCCCTTCAGCCACGACGACCTCGCCAACCGAGAACGAACCGTCGGCGATCTTGATCGCGTCCGCACCGACAACGGCAGGCGTACCCCAACCGCGCGCGACCACTGCAGCGTGGCTGACAAGCCCGCCTTTCGTCGTCAAAAGACCTGCGGAGACCATCATGCCGTGCACATCTGCTGGCGTCGTCTCATTGCGGACCAAGATCACTGCTTCGCCACGGTCAGCTGCGTCTGCGGCATCGTCCGAGGAGAAGTAGACCTTGCCGACCGCCGCCCCCGGTGATGCACCGAGGCCTGACGTCAAGACCGAGCCGACCGCGTCGAATTGGGCGTGGATCACGGCATCAAGGTCGGCTGGCGTGATCGAACGAACCGCTGCAGCTCGACTCTCTGGCGTGTCACCAGCGGCGATCGCCGCAACCACCGCCTGCTGCAACACTCCGCCATCTTGTGCTGCGGTATTCGTCTGGGTGTCACTCATCGATCACCATCTTGCCATCTGGGTGTAACCGCCATCTCACCGGCCTGTGGTCTCCTCACCTGCGGCTCGGGCAACGCGCCGTGGCCGTAGGCTGACAAGAATGTTGAACCTGCTGGGCTTCAAGGTGCATGTGCAGCCCGGTTTCGTCATGTTCATGCTGCTCATCATTGTGATCTACGGCAGCGAGTTCGGGTTATGGCTGGCTGGAGCGATCGCCGTCTTCACGCTGATCCACGAACTCGGCCATGCCGTGTCCGCCAGGCGTTACGGTGCGCATGCCGAAATCTCGCTCGGCTTTCTCGCCGGATACGCCTCGTATGTGCCCACACGCCCGATCTCCCGCTCCGGGCACGCGATCATTTCCTTCGCCGGCCCGGGTATTCACATCGCCACAAGCGTCGCCGTGCTGCTCGCACTCGGAGTCAACCCACTCGATCAAAACTCCATCGACGGCTCAGTGGCGACGTACGCCATCTGGTGGGCCGGTCCGGCGATCGGCATGCTCAACCTCATCCCGATCCTGCCGCTCGACGGCGGCAATATCGTGATGCAGGGCCTCGATCGCTTGCTGCCCGGTCGGGCACAGCGGTTGATGCTGCTCTTTTCGATCGCTCTGACCGGCAGCGCCGCCTTGCTGATGTTCTTCTCCGAGCGGTTCCGTGGCTTCGCCATCTTCATCGCCTTCTTGATGATCACCCAGCTCCAGATGCTCGGATCGTCCAAAGAGCCGGTCTCTCCGTGGACCGCCGCTCACACCGCACTCCAAGCTGGCAAGCAGACGAAGGCACGACGATTACTGATCGCTGCGCTCAGCCACTCCCAGCAAAATGCAATCCTTACAACGCTCTCGATACCTGCCGACAACCTCGCATTGCTCGTTGACCTACTTCCCGAGCCCAAGCCATTCGGCGATCCGACCAACGAGTACCTGCTCGCCAACGTGCTGATCTCACTCGGCAGGTTCGAAGACGCAGCCCACTACGCAGCAGGCAGCTTCGAACGAAACCCGAACACGTTGAGCGCCTCAGCTGTTGCTCGCGCCTCCGGCGCCCTCGGCGACCAGGGAACGGCAATCGGCTGGCTTCGCGCCGCTGCCGAGGCCGGCACCTCGCCCATCGGCTTGGCTTCCGTCATCGACGGTTCACCCGAACTCGTCGGGCTCCGCCAGCACCCTGACGTGCAGGCAATCCGACAATCGCTCGCCACCGCCTGATGCAGGCTTAAACCGCGTGAACAGGGACGCGGCCGAGATCGCTCTTGCGCTTCACGTACGCCAATGCAGTGGTCCCGCTGATACTGGTGACCTCGGCGACATCGTCGATCACATCGCCGACCGACGTGTCCGCTGCTACCTCGAGGATGCGCAGCATCTTCGGCGCATCGGCTCCGCGGCTGTCCATCCGCTCGACCAGTTCCTGGCCCGGATAGCAGCCCTTTGTGAAGTTCACGGCAAGCAGCACGACCCCAGTGGTCGCCGGGATGGTTTCACCGGGGACAATCTCGGCACCCATGCGCGGCCAGCCAGCTGCGACTCGGGCGGCCTCATGGGCTGCTGACGGCACGTCACACTCGGCGAATGCAAGCTCGGTATCGGCCTTGACGCGGATCTTGAACCGGTTGAGGCGAGCGAGAAGGTAGTCACCAAAGCCGGCGTCGGTGTCAAGAACAAACGTCGTCTCAGCGGTACGAGCAATACGCGCCAGCGAATCAACCTTGCCGGTTGGTGCGAGCACGAAAGTCCAACGGGTTTCGCCAACTGCAATGTCTCGGATCTCCTGGGTGATCTGCGACTGGAGGTAGGTGAGCGCGTCGTCGCCGCTCACCGTGATGCGGTCACGTGCGGTGTCATCGATGAACGCCAGATCGGCAAGGTTCTCCATGCCTCCAGTCTGCCGTATTCCGGTTGGAATCGCTGGGAGTCGCACTCGCTACGATCACGCCTGGGTGCCGGCCTCGGTTCGCGCTTTGGTCATACGGCGTGCCCCGGGGATCGCTGCGAGCAGTGCTGCAGCCTTATTACGGCATTCAAGGTCTTCGTCTTCCGGCACTGAGTCGGCAACGACGCCCGCACCTGCTTGCAGACTTGCAGTCTTGCCATCGCCGGTGATGAACATGGTGCGAATAGCGATCGCCGTGTCGAGGTTGCCCGACCAGTCGATGTAGCCGACCACTCCCCCGTACGGGCCACGCTTCACCGGTTCGAGTTCGTCAATAATCTCCATTGCCCGCACCTTCGGCGCTCCCGACAGCGTGCCAGCGGGCAACGTGGCACGCAGGACGTCGATCGGGCCGAGGTTGTCACGAAGTTCGCCTGACACCTGCGAAGTCATGTGCATGACGTGGCTGTAACGCTCAAGGGTCATCAGTTCGTCGACCTGCACGGTTCCGTACTTGGCGACGCGGCCGACATCGTTGCGGGCGAGGTCGACAAGCATGACGTGCTCTGCGCGTTCCTTCGGATGTTCGATCAGTTCGGCAGCCATCAGGCGATCGTGCTCGTCGTTCTTTCCGCGACGGCGCGTCCCGGCGATCGGACGCGAGACAACCTTACGATCGAGTAGCTGCACCATTGGTTCGGGTGACGAGCCGACAATCGTCAACTCGTCGTGCTTGACGTAATACATGTACGGCGACGGGTTGACCTGGCGCAGCACACGGTAAAAGTCGAACGGGTCAGCTTCGAGTTCGATGTCGTACCGCTGAGCGAGCACAACCTGGAAGATGTCGCCTGCCACAATGTATTCCTTGGCCACTTCAACAGCCCGTTGATACGTGCCATCAGGCATGGTTGATACGAGGGTCGGCAGTTCGTCGTCGAGCGTTGGCGGCGCAACCGGTGTGTATGGCAGCGGCTGGGCTAAGTCGCGAACAGCCTGGCTGACGCGCTCGACTGCTGCGTCGTATGCCGCATCGAGCTGATCTGTGCGTAAGCCGAGGGTCGCGACGCTCTCAATGAGGTAGACCCGCTGACGCCAGTGGTCGAAGGCTGCGAGTGACCCAATGACCGACATCACCGCATCGGGATAATCGCGGTCGTCGGTCGGCGTGTCGGGGAGGTGCTCGACCTCGCGGATCACGTCGTAGCCGAGGAATCCCATGATGCCGCCGTGCAACGGAGGCAGGTCGGGGAACGACGGGCTCGAGTACTCGGCGAGCATCGCTTCGAGCGCCACCAAGATCCCCTCGCCGGTCGGGATCCCGTCAGGTACTGGGCCATCAATTTCCACCTGACCATTACGCAGAATCAGCGTGGCCGACGGGTTGCGTCCGACGAACGAGAACCTCGCCCACCGCTCGGCACCCTCAACCGATTCGAGGAGGAAGCCAGGCTTGTCACCGACAAGCTTGGTATAGGCAGCGACTGGTGTTTCCAGATCGGCCAGTAGCTCGGTCCAGACCGGCACGACGGTGTGATCTGCGGCGTAGGCGTGGAACTCCTCTCGAGAAGGTTGGAACTGCATCGTCAAGAGTCAGCGCCGAAGCTACGGAAGAAGCAGCTGCGCGCACCGGTGTGGCAGGCGCCTGCTCCCTCTTGCTCAACTTTGAAAAGCAGTGCGTCGGCGTCGCAGTCGTAGTACGCCTCTCGGACGAATTGACGGTCACCGCTGGTGTCGCCCTTGCGCCACAACTCCTGGCGGCTACGCGACCAGTACACCATTCGGCCTTCGGCGAACGTCATCTTGAGCGACTCTTCGTTCATCCATGCGAGCATCAAGATGTCGCCGTTCTCAATGTCTTGGGCGATTGCTGTGATCAACCCGTCGCTGTTGTATGTCAGGCCGGCCAGCTGCTCGTCCGTTACGTCGATCGTGATTCCCTCAGGCATTCCAACATTCTACGGACCAGGCAGCCGGAGCGATCGCCCGGTTTCAGGCCTCGACGATTTGGGAGACCTGGACAACTGACTCGGTGTTGGTGAAATTCGGGATGTCAGCGAGCGCCTCGCCTGCCCCGCCCATGCCCGCTTGCATGGCCTCGGTCGACTCAAAGTAGAGGTTGCCAATCGCAATGTACGGTCCGTCCATCCCGTACTCGATCTCCCACCTGCTGGGCTTCATCGTCCGATCGACGATCTCCATGTGAGCCGTCTTGTAGTACTCCATGTCGAACGTGGCGGCGTCGCCGCTCGGATACATGACGCTGACTTTGATCATCGGGATCTCCTTTGTAAAAACGGAAATCACAATGTAGGCCAGATCACCGAGCGACGAAGGATGCGGGTCAGAGGTAGAGGCCGGTGGACGCTTCGATACGTTCGGCGGCGACGGCGTGAAGCTCGCGTTCGCGAAGCATGACGTAGTCCTCGCCCTGCACTTCGACCTCGTAGCGATCGTCAGGGCTGAACAGCACTTTGTCGCCGATCTCGCAGCTCCGAACGTTTTGCCCTTGCGCGACAACGGTTGCCCACACGAGCCGTTTCTGCACCTGCGCCGTGGCAGGAATCAGGATGCCCCCGGATGACTTCCGGTCGGAGCCTCTGTCGGAGACGCTCACCAGCACGCGGTCGTTCAGCATCTTGATCGGTAGCTTTTCGTCAGGCCCGGTCATAGGCCTGACGATACCGTCGAGGCCCTTGACCGAGGCCGTTGTCGAACACCTGCAACTCTTGACCAGTGACGGTGTCAACCTGGCTTCGCTCGACGCTCCGCACTCGTCCAGACCCGGTTTGCGTGACGATTTTGGTGCGCTGGGGAACCAAAATTGTCACGCAAACGAGGATCGAGTGGTCCGTTCTCAAGCTTTGACGATGGCGCGCATCTCTTCGTCGACCTCGTCGGTGATCAACGGGATGACACCGAGAGCTTCGAAGTTCTGGACGACCTGGCTGACGCGTGATGCGCCGGTGATGACGCTCGACACCATCGGGTGCTTCGTCGCCCAGGCGAGTGCGAGCTGTGCGAGCGTGCAACCGAAGCGGTCGGCGATCGGACGCAGGTTCTCGACCTTGGCGACCTCGGCCTGGTTGGTGAAGCGGTCCTGCAACCACTCGTAGCCCTTGAGCGCACCACGCGAATCGTCCGGGATGCCGTCTTTGTACTTTCCGGTCAGCAGACCCGATGCGAGCGGGCTCCAGATGGTGTTGCCGTAGCGGTAGTCGGCCCACAGGCGGCTGTACTCACGCTCGACCTTCTTGCGTTCGAACAAGTTGTATTGGCTCTGCTCCGTGACCGGCTTATGGAGGTGATGCTTCTCGGCGATTTCAATGGCGCCGCGGATCTCCTCGGCGTTCCACTCGCTCGTCCCCCAGTAGGTGGCCTTACCAGACGACACAATGTCACTCATTGCGAAAACGGTCTCTTCGAGCGGCGTGTTCGGGTCAGAACGGTGGCAGTAGAGCACGTCGACGAAGTCGTGTTCGAGGCGCTCGAGTGAGCCGTCGATCGCCTGCATGAGGTATTTGCGGTTGAGCGTGTTCTTCATGTTCGGGACTTCGCCGTTGATGCCCCAGTAGACCTTGGTGGTGAGCACGTACGACCAGCGCTCCCAACCGAGGTCGCGGAATGCTTGACCCATGATTGTTTCGGCTTTGCCACCGTCGTAGGCCTCGGCGTTGTCGAAGAAGTTGCAGCCTGCTTCGCCAGCGGCGGCAATGCACTCGGTAGCGAGCTGGTTGTCGAGCTGGGTGTTGAACGTGACCCAACTGCCAAACGACAGGATGCTCACCTGCAGGCCAGTGTTGCCGAGGCGGCGGTATTCCATGTTGGGATTGACTTTGGGGTTTGCCATGGGCCAGACAATACCGAACGGTTGCGCGCTCAACAGGCTCAGGCCGAGAAGATTCAGACGCGCGTCACTCTCCCGGAGTCGCGGTCAGAGTGGTGCGCCGACACCACCCGCACGGTCAGCCGCGATCTGTTCGGACATCGTCGCAACGGTGTTTCCGCGCATCTTGCGAATCGTGACTGCGTACGCCTGTGGACTGAGCGCTGCAAACTCCACTGCCTGGGCAACAGCAACCTCAAGAACCGCATCGTCCGCGACAATCTCGTCGAGGTAGCCAGCGTCAACTGCGCCGGCGCCATCGGTGATTCGCGCGGTCGGAATCGCTCGCTGCAAATGACGAGTGCTCAGCCGATCGGAGGCGATCGTCAGCGCCCAATCGGGCAATGTCATTCCAATGGCTACCTCATTCAGCCCAATTTTGCACGGCCGATCGGACCCGATACGCACGTCGCAGGCAAGAAGTATGAGGGCGCCAGCGGCAAGTGCATGTCCAGTGCACGCAGCAATCACAGGCACTGGTGCGGCGTAGATCCTCCGAACAAGCTCGCCCCCGTTGGCGACCAGGTCGACCATTGCTGCGACGTCGTCGCCGCGCATCACATTCAAGTCGAAGCCGGCAGAGAACTTGCCCTCTCGACCGTGCAGTACGACAGCATGAACGCTGTCATCAGACTCCGCCTCACCCAACGCGTCGGTAATCGCCGTGATCATCGCCTGCGCCAGCGCATTGGCTTTGCCGTCGTCGATGTGGCAGATCAGGACGCCATCGCGCCGTTCCGTCGTGACCAGAGAATCGTTCATACGACGAAACTTACGCAACTCCTCGTTTGCGTGACGATTTTGGTGCGGATGCCAGCCAATTTCGTGACGCAAACATGGAATATCAGACTGCCGGGCGGACGGTGATGCCTGCGGCGGTCATTGCAGCTTTGGCTTCGGCGACGGTGTGTTCGCGGAAGTGAAAAATCGACGCTGCGAGGACCGCATCGGCGCCGCCCTTGATGACCCCGTCGGCGAGATGTTCGAGCGCGCCGACACCGCCACTGGCGATGATCGGCACGTTGACAGCATCGGAAATCGCTCGGGTTAGTTCGACGTCGAACCCCTCGCGTGTGCCATCACGATCCATCGAGGTCAGCAGAAGTTCGCCAGCTCCGAGGCGGACTGCTTCAATTGCCCACTCGACGGCGTCGAGGCCCGTCGGGGTACGGCCACCATGGAGGTACACCTCCCACGTACCAGGCTGTCGACGCCGCGCATCGATTGCGCACACCACACACTGGACACCAAACTCGGCAGCGATCTCGGAAATCAAGTCTGGTCGCTCAACTGCTGCAGTGTTCACGCTGACCTTGTCGGCGCCGGCACGCAGCATCCGACGTGCATCTTCAAGCGTCCGGATCCCACCACCCACGGTGAACGGAATGTAGACCTGCTCGGCGATGCGGTGCACCATGTCGATCGTGGTATCACGATGGTCACTCGACGCGGTGATGTCAAGAAATACCAGTTCATCGGCACCTTCGAGGTCGTACCGAGCGGCCAATTCGATCGGGTCGCCGGCATCTCGGAGGTCAACAAAATTGGTGCCCTTGACCACGCGCCCTTTAGCCACGTCAAGACAAGGAATGACTCGAGCGACCTTCATGACTGCGCCTCTCGCGCTGCAGCCAATGCGGCCAGGCCCTCGGAGACCGTGAACCGGCCTTCGTAGACGGCCTTCCCGGTGATGACGCCACCCAGGCCTGGAATCTTCGCCAACGCCTCAATGTCACCAATGCTCGACACGCCGCCCGAGGCAATAATCGGGGCACCGGCAGACGCAGCTGACCGTGTCAGCCCCTCGATGTCAGGCCCTTCAAGCATGCCATCACGGCCGATGTTGGTGATCACGAAGACGGCTGCGGTCGGAAACAGTTCGTACGCGTCGTCAAGCATCAATCCACTTCCCTGCGTCCACCCGTGGATCGAGATCTCGCCGCTGCGGTGATCTAAGCCAACCGCAACCGGCACCACTTCAGATGCCTCGGCGACGAGCGACGGTTCGCGGACGGCGGCCGATCCCATCACGACGCGAGCCACGCCCGCGTTCGCCAGTTCTTCGGCATCGGCAACGCTGCGGACGCCGCCGCCCGTTTGAACCTTGCTGACACCTGCGACTGCCTGCACGATCGCCGCCACGACCGGCCGGTTGATCGGATCGCCTGATTTGGCGGCGTCGAGATCAACGACGTGGACCCACAGCGAACCCGCCTCGGCGAAGCTGCGTGCCATGGCGATCGGGTCGTTGCCGTAGACGGTCTCGTCGGCGTAGTCACCTTGGCGGAGCCGCACGACGCGGCCACCCAGTAGGTCGATGGCGGGATACAACTCGATCATCGTTCGGCTCTCGTCGTAACCGGCAGCGCTGCAACGGCATCAACCCGGGAACACACGCCGACGAAGTTCGACAGCAGAGCCAATCCTGGTGTGCTCGATTTTTCAGGGTGGAACTGGGCAGCGAAAACATTGTCGAGCCGAAACGCTGCATTCAACGTGGTGCCGTATTTGACCGTCGCGGCAACCACGGCAGGGTCGTCAGGAACGCCGTGTAGGGAATGCACGAAGTACACCCACGGGTCGGCCCCGAGATCAGCAAGCATCGGATCGCGAGGCAGCACGAGCTGGAGACGGTTCCACTGCATCTGGGGAATCTTGGGCCCGACACCTGGTTCAGTCGGGATTTTGCGAACGGTGCCGGGGATGATCCCAAGCCCAGTGGCATCCGGGTTCTCCTCGGAGCGAGTGAACAGCATCTGCATACCGACGCAGATCCCGAGAAACGGACGCCCGGAGGCGACTGCGTCGAGGGCGGGCTGTTCAAGGCCACCGTTACGCAACGCAGCCATGCATGCGCCAAACGCCCCGACCCCTGGCAGAACGACGCCGTCAGCTGCGGCGATCAATTCGGGGTCGGCGGTCAGGCGAGCGTCAGCACCGCAAACTTCCAAAGCCTTCTGCGCCGAGTGCGAATTGCCGATGCCGTAGTCGATCACGGCCACTACGGGTCTGGTCACAGAACGCCTTTCGTCGACGGCACGCCCCCAGGTCCTTCGATGCGAACAGCGTCGCGCAGGGCGCGAGCGATGCCCTTAAACGTTGCTTCGATCACGTGATGCGTGTTGCGGCCGCGCACCATTTCGACGTGCAGCGTGATGCCGGCCGCCGTAGCGAACGATGACACGACGTGCTCGGCCAGCTGCGGGTCAAAAGCTGGGTTGCCGAGCGGAAGGCTCTCGGGCATCTCGACGTGCCACTCGACGTGCGGACGACCAGACAGGTCGAGTGCCACATCGATCAGTGCTTCGTCGAGCGGATACTTGCCGCTGGCGAATCGACGCACGCCTGCTTTGTCTCCGAGGGCTTCGGCGAAGCACTCGCCGAGCGTGATGGCGACGTCTTCGACAGTGTGGTGCGTGTCGATCTCGATGTCACCAATGGCTTTGATCTTTAGATCGAAGGCCCCGTGGCGACCAATCTGATCGAGCATGTGGTCATAGAACGGGATGCCGGTCGAGATGTCGGTGACACCCGTTCCATCGAGGTCGATCCAAATCTCAATCGACGTTTCTTTGGTGGTGCGGATGCGGCTTGCGGTACGACTCATCGGTCGGCTCCGTTCTGGCTGGTTTCGAAAGTGGTGAACCCGCCGGCGAGAACTTCGCCGAGCGCATCGAGGAAGGCGGTGTTCTCGTCGGGCGTGCCGACGGTGACCCGCAGACAGTTGGCGAGGCGAGGCCAATCCGAGCAGTCACGGATCAGGATGCTGCGATCGACGAGGCCCTGCCAGACGGCACGCCCCTCATGGCCGTCTGGCCGGAAAAGCAGGAAGTTGGCGCCGCTCGGAAAGACCGTGGTGCCAAGGTCGGCGAGCGCCGACGAGATGCGCGTGCGTTCGGCGACGATCTGGCTGACCCGGTCGTCCATGTCGCTGACGAAGCGAAGGGCGAGCCGGCCAGCGATCTGCTTGACGGCATCGAGGTGATAGGGCAGCACCACTTTGTCGAGTTCGGCGACCAGCCACGACGGGCCGATCAGGTAACCAAGGCGAGCGCCAGCCATCGACCAGGTCTTCGAAAAAGTACGCGTGACCACCATCGGCGTGTCTTCGTCGATCAATTCGAGAGCGCTCCAGTCGGAGAACTGGGCATACGCCTCATCGACCACGACGAGGCCGGGCGCAATGTCGAGCATTTGACGAACGCGCTCGACAGGCTCGACGAGCCCGGTCGGGTTATTCGGGGACGTGAGGAAAACGACATGCGGCTGCGATTCGGTGATCACACGCTCGACTTCGACAGGGTCGAGCGTGAAGTCGTCGGCGCGCTCGCCCTCGACCACAGTGGCGCCAGTCACTCGGGCGATCTGCGCATGCATTTGGTAGGTGGGCTCGAAGGTTGCGACGGTGCGACCCGGCCCGGCGTAGGCCAGCAGCACGGTCTGTAACACCTCGTTGGAGCCGTTGGCGACGAACACTTGCGTCACGTCGACGTCGTGACTCTCGGCAATCGCCTCACGCAACGCCAATGCGGCACGGTCGGGATAACGATGCCAGTCGATCTTGGACACCTCAGCGGCCACCGCATCACGGAAAGCAGCGGGTGGCGGCTCCGGCGATTCGTTCGTGTTCAGCCGGATGCGAACATCAACCTGGGCAGAGTGGTACCCCTTGAGGGCACGCAGGTCGTCACGAACGCTGATCACGCAAGCGTATTGTACCGACGAGAACGCCCAGCTCTCGGCAACGTTTCGCTATCCGCCCGACCGGTCACACTGTGCCTGGCACGGTGTGACCGGTCGATAGCCTGCCGGTGTGGCCGAATCCCTCGAACGCACCGCTGCCGAACTCTCGTCGATCGCCGACAGTGTCGCTCGCTATCGAGAGCGCGTCGGCGGGCTCGCCGAGCCGTTCCGTGGTGGCGATCGAGACGATGTGGTCGTGGCGATTCATGAAGCCGAGCGGCAGCTCCGGAGCGCCGAGCGCAGCCTCAGCCGAGCACTTCGCGCCGTTCGTTGAGCACAACCGACCCGGCCCGCGCAGGCTCAAGTTGAGTGACCAAGCGACACCCATTCGGATGAATGACCCGAAAAAAACGGCGACGACCCCTCGAGAGGGGCCGTCGCACGGCGAGGTCAGGAGGCGGGTCCCGACACTCGCAGCAAACAGGTAGCGGGAACCTGATTTGCGGAATGAACGATACCTGCCTGTTGTCACGTCACGCAAGGCCGCCGCCCGAGATCCCGACAGCCCGAACTCGCTGGGATACCCTCGACACATGCGGCGTCTTGAGATCAAGCGACAGATGGAGAGCGACGACATCGCTGCGGTCAACGAGCTTCTCGATGCGGTAACACGTGCTGATGGACGGCGGCCGCTTTCCGACCACCTCTACCTCGATCTCGTGAATGGCGGGCACAACGGCTTCGCTGCGCTCGTCGCGTGGGAACAGGGCCACGACCATCCCGTCGCATACGCCCAAGTCTCCCGCGGCAACGACTCCTACGCCTTCGAGCTCGTGGTGCATCCACATCATCGTTACGAGATGGCCACGATCGGCCCCGAGCTGATGGAGGCGGCCATCGACGTCGTCGCATGCGACGGAGGTGGACGCGTCAACTGGTGGGTTTTCGAGCCGACCACGGCACACCAAACCCTCGCTGCCGATGCCGGGATGCACGCCGATCGGACGCTCTTCCAGATGCGCCGTTCGCTTCCAACCAGCTTCGATGTCACCGTTGAAACACGCGACTTCCGTCCGGGCACCGACGACGAGAGCTGGTTGTCGGTCAACAACCGAGCCTTCGCCAATCACGGCGAACAGGGTGGCTGGACCCTCGACACGTTCTGCCAGCGTCGGGGTGAAGATTGGTTCGATCCGACCGGGTTCCGTGTTCATGAACGCGATGGCCGAATGGCCGCGTTCTGCTGGACCAAGGTCCACGAGCCCGGCGATGAACGAGTCGGTGAGATCTATGTGATCGCCGTCGACCCCGACTTTCTCGGGCTCGGCCTCGGCAAGCAGCTCACACTGGCCGGGCTCGAGCATCTCGCCGGTCAGGGGATCACCACCGCACTGCTCTACGTCGACGCCGACAACGCTGCAGCTGTCTCGATGTACGAACGTCTCGGCTTCACCGTTTCTGCCACGAACGGGGCCTTCGTCGCCGACGTCGCCCCGTCGTCGACACCCGTCCCCGACAGCCGCAGTGCCTGCTAATGGCCCACTCCGACAACACGATGCGGGGCTCGCTCTGCAGACCTCTGGAAAAGCACTCGTGACGATCACCGAACCAGCCAATCCGCTCCCACGTTGGAGTGTTGCCGATATTCACGAGTCGTTCGACTCCCGCTCGTTCAGCGACGCGAAGGAACGATCGACCGCTGACGTCGAGCGGCTGATCGCCCTGTTCGACGAACTCAACATCCGCGCGACTGAACAGCGCTCGCTCACCGGCGCTGACGGGACGGCTGCCGATCGGGCGATCAGCGAATTCAACCGCGTCAGTGACGACCTCGACCTGCTCCACGCCTACGTCTACGCCACGGTGTCGACCGACTCACGCAACACACAGGCCCAGTCATTGATGAGCGAGATCAACATGGTCGGCGCATCGATGCGTCCGCTGCTCGCTCGGCTTGCCGAGTGGGTCAAGTCGCTCGGTGCCGACGAACTCGCTGCCGTGTCCGTCGAGGCACGCGATCACATCGGCCCGCTCAGCCGCTTCGCCGAACGCGCGACCCATCAGATGTCCGAGGTCGAAGAGCATCTCTACGCCGAGCTGTCGACGACCGGGTCGGGTGCGTGGGGGCGTCTGCAGAGCGACGTCACGTCGCAGCTGACCACCGAGGTCGATCTGCCGGATGGCCCCGCAACATTACCGATGCCCGCCGTTCGCGGTCTCGCTACCGATCCCGATCCTGCAGTCCGTCAGGCTTCCTACAACGCGGAAATTGCTGCATGGCCGACCATCGAAGTCCCCGTCGCCGCGGCAATGAACGCAATCAAGGGCGAGGCCAACGTGGTCAACCGCCGCCGGAACTGGACGTCGCCGCTCGATGCGTCGTGCTTCGCCAACAGCGTCAGCACCGCCACGTTCGAAGCCATGCAGTCAGCAGTGTCGGCGTCGCTCCCCGACTTTCGTCGGTGGATGCAAGTCAAGGCGCAGCTTCACGGCCACGCCCCCGACCGGGGGCTCCCCTGGTGGGATCTCGTCGCACCGCTGCCGATGGCCGCAGGCGACGTCTCATGGGACCAAGGCCTCACCATCGTCCGTAAAGCTTTTAGCGAATTCAGCCCCGGTCTCGCTGGCCTCGTCGACCGGGCCGTCAACGAGCAGTGGATCGACGCCGAGCCACGCGATGGCAAACAGGGTGGAGCATTCTGTATGCCATTCGGAGGCGATCGCTCACTTGTGATGTTGAACTGGTCAGGGTCCGCTGAGTCAGCCCAGACCACCGCCCATGAACTCGGGCACGCGTATCACAACACCACGTTGGCCGGCCGAACGGCATTGCAGCGACGCCTGCCGATGGCGCTGGCTGAGACGGCCAGCATCTTCTGCGAAACGCTCGTCATCGAGGCCGGGCTCGCGCACCTCGATGGAGACGAACGGCTCGCCCTGCTCGACATTGACCTGCAGGGCACCAACCAGGTCGTGGTCGACATCCATTCGCGTTTCCTTTTCGAGACAGAGGTCTTCGCCCGCCGCCAGCGACGCACGTTGAGCGCCCGCGAACTCTCCGAGATGATGACCGATGCGCAGCTCGCGGCCTACGGCAATGGCATCGACCAGTCGACGGCACATCCCTATATGTGGTTACTCAAGCCGCACTACTACGGCTCGCACTTCTACAACTGGCCCTACACGTACGGCCTCCTCTTTGGCCTTGGGCTCTTCGCTCGCTACCAGGACGATCCCGAGCGCTTCCGCTCCGGGTATGACACGCTGCTGTCGCGTGCCGGCATGGACACTGCCGAAGAACTCGGCCAGACGTTTGGCCTCGACGTGACCGACGAAGCGTTCTGGACTGCCAGCCTCGACGTCGTCCGCACCCGCATTGCCGACTACGAACGGCTTGCCGCTCCGCACATCAACTGATCTCGCGGCGGCGATCCAGTCCCGTCAGAGAGAACGGGACCCTGTGCGTCAGGTAGCGTGACGGAGTGGACGGGCCGACTCGATACGACGTGACCCGTGACGAACTCGCTGACCTTCTCGACAGCGAGCCTCGGTACCGCCTCGACCAACTGTGGGAGGGGCTGTACACGCAGCTGGCTGACCCGGTCGACATTACGAACCTGCCGAAGAAGCTGCGCGAACGTCTCGATCGAGAGCTCCCGACTGCGCTGACGCCGGTGACCGAATCGGTCGACGAAACCGGCGACACGGTGAAGTTTCTCTGGGAACTCGAGGGGGGCAGCCGAATTGAGACCGTGTTGATGCTTTACGCCGACCGGGCCACCGTCTGCGTCAGTAGCCAGGCCGGATGCGCCATGGCGTGCGGATTCTGCGCCACCGGTCAGGCCGGGTTCACTCGGCATCTCACCGTCGGCGAGATCGTCGAGCAAGTGGTGCGGGCAGCGCAGCGAGCCAGGCAGGTCGACCGGCGAGTGAGCAACATCGTGTTCATGGGTATGGGCGAGCCAATGGCCAACCTCGGGCCTGTGTGGAAGTCAGTCGAGCGCATCCACGGCGACATTGGTCTCTCTGCCCGCCACATCACGATTTCAACGGTCGGCCTCGTTCCGGGCATCCGTGCGCTGAAAGACCTTCCCCTCCCAGTCAACCTCGCCGTCTCACTACATGCCGCGAACGACGAACTGCGGACCGAGATGGTGCCGATCAACAAGCGTTACCCAATCAACGATCTGATCAGCGCCTGTAACGACTACCTGCAGGTGAAGAACCGTCGCGTCAGCTTCGAGTGGGCGATGATCGATGGGGTCAATGATCGGACGAGCGACGCTCGCGAGCTGGCCGCCCTGTGTCGTCGGATGCAGCCGAACGCTCACGTAAATCTGATCCCGTTGAATCCGACCCCTGGCTACCCCACGAAGGGGACACCGCTGAAAAAGGTCTACGCCTTCCGCGATGCACTCGAAGATTTCGGCGCCAACGCAACGGTTCGACAGAACCGCGGCACCGACATTGATGCAGCCTGCGGTCAGTTGGCGGCCGGCCAGCCCGTCGTCGACAAGCCGGTCCGCATCACCGCCAAACTCTGAGCTGGCTCAGCTCTCGAGGTACTTCGGGTTCGCGACCTGCAGCTTGTCGACAACCGAGTCAAGGAGGGCTGCACGCAGCACATCCAGCTCGACGGCAACCGATTCGGCCCTGATCGCGGCCGCCAGTTCGGCATTAGATTCGACACCGAGCGACGCGAGTCGAGCCACGTGATCCGCGACATGTTGGCCACCTATGCTGAGCTCGCGTTCGACCATTGCCAAGACGTTTACAGCGACGCGGGTATGGAACTTCAGGCGTCCGTCGGTCGACGTCAGGACGTCGCGTTCAAGCCACTCACGAACTGCCTCGACCAGCTCGGCTGCACTCGGTGCGTCATGCGGGGTGGCGCTCACCAACGACCCTCCAGCATCGTGAGCAGGTCGAACTCGTTCTCGCAGACTCGTCGTCCGATCGCAGCGAGCTCATGGCTCCTGACTTCGCCCGACAGGTGGGCGTTGGCTTGCAGGATGCACATGATCCCCCACTTCCACGTGCCGAGGACTTCCCACCAGAACACCGCGTCCGAATCAACAGCACCGCCGCCTGCGGCTTCATAGGCGGCAAACAGATCAGATTGTGCGCCGATGCCCGCAACGGGTGGTCCGCCACCGAAGCGCCAGGCTTTCACGCACAGCCAGCCGAGGTCTTCGTGCGGGTCGCCGAGGTGAGCGAGTTCCCAGTCGATCACCGCACGCATCCCGCCGTCGTCGACAATGAGGTTGCCCAGGCGGAAGTCGCCGTGCACGATCGTCGTACGGCTCCGGTCCGGGCGGTTCGCGATCAGCCAGTTACGGACAAGTTCAAAGGTCGGGTGTGGCTGGCCGAGGCTGTCGAGTACTTCGGTGTAGAACTCGATTTGATCGGTGTCGGTGAGGCCGTCGACTGTCGACGGATCAACCTGGTGAACCCTGGCAAGCGCCGTGCCACAGTCGACAGAAAACCGTGCTCGGGCACCCGCGAACTGATCATCGCGTTGGATTTTACGGGCGATCGTTTCACCCTCGATCGCCTCCACGATCATGAATGCGCTGCCATCAGGCCGCCGTTGCGCCACGTGGACTTCAGGTACCGGGACGCCACCTCTGTGCGCTGCTCTCACCACCGCCGCTTCGACGAGCATGTCGCGAATATCGCCCGTGCGTTGCAGTTGCGTCACCCGGGGTATTCCGTCGGCAGCAAATCGCCACGTCTCCCGTGATGCTCCTCCGGAGAGCCGAGTCAGGTCGGTGACGGTCGCACCATCGAGTGCGGAGCTGAGGAGTGAGGCCAACGCCTGAACTTCCGGACTCGCCATGGCAACGACACTGTCAGATCAACAGCCGGCGACGCGTACCGAAGGGTACGGGTTCACCGCGAGGCCACCTCCGGAGTGGATCTCGAAGTGGAGGTGGGGCGTGCTGAGCTGCGCGTTGCCGCCTCGGTTTCGCGACGGGGAGATGACGCTACGCACAAGCGATCCTCATACTTTTGTTAAGTATGGTTGACATTGAAGTGTTGGTTACAGCCATCTCAAGCGGCTAACGATGAGCGTCATGGGAACATCTTCGGCCACGCTGGAACTCAAGGACATTCATGTCCGTCGTGACGACACCAGCGTCATCGGCAGCATCAGCTGCCAGGTTGAGGACGATCAGCACTGGGTGATCCTCGGGGCCAACGGTTCGGGCAAGACCACGTTGATGAGGATTATGGCCCTGTACGACCATCCGACATCGGGCACGGTCGACGTCCTCGGAGAACGACTCGGGCAGGTCGACATTCGTGTGCTCCGCCAGCGGGTCGGATATGCCGCAGCGGCACTCGCCGATCAGCTCCGGCGAGAATTGACAGCACGAGATGTCGTGATGACGGCTCGATACGCCGCACTCGAACCCTGGTGGCACCAGTACACCGACGAGGACCAGTCGCGGGCCCAGTTCTGCCTCGGCGAACTCGGCGTCGGACACCTTGCGGATCGCTCGTTCGGGACGCTGTCGTCGGGCGAGCAACAGCGCGTACTCCTTGCACGCACCACGATGAACGACCCGGCACTCATTCTGCTCGACGAACCTTCGGCGCGACTCGATCTCGGTGGCCGGGAAGAGTTGCTCGCCACCCTTGCCGAGATCATCCGACGACCGACCGGCCCACCGATTGTTATGGTCACGCATCACGTTGCCGAGATTCCGCAAGGCATCACGCACGCCATGCTGCTGCAACGCGGGGACGTTCTCACTGGCGGCCCGATCGACGAGACCCTTACCGCAGCATCACTCAGCGAGTGTTTCGGCTTGTCCCTCGAACTTGAACGTCGGCACAATGGCCGGTTCAACGCGTGGGCGAGTCAGTGACCAGCTGAGTGAGGGTTTCGCTTCCCCGCCTCACTTCGTCATCGAGTACCCGGCCGAGCACCCCTCCGCTCCAGAGCCCGCCGCCATAGTTCAGCTCCATCGTGAGACCGGTCTGACCCTCGGGTGCCGGATCGATCGTGGCGCGCAGCACCCAGACCGAATGTGAGCGCTCGTCCAGTTCCGAGCGCTCAAAGCTGACGCGATTCGGAACATCGTGTTCGGTGCGCACCATCCGGAGTCGCTTTGAGCGAGAAAACGGCCCGACCTGGGCACGTAGCTCAACGTTCCATGCAAACGCCTCATCGGACCCGCGGCTGGTGTCAGGCGTGACGCCATGAACCATTCGCATCCACTCCGGATAACGAGCGAGGTCCTCGACCCACGAAAAAATCTCGTCGGGGGTACACGCCGCGACGAGGCTGCGACGGATCTCCATTAGCTGGCGCCCGGAGACTCCCGTGGCCGTTCTGCTCCGCGGAACGCACGTGCGAGCAATGGGCTGCTCGCCGACAGCAGACCACCGAGGTCATCATCGGTGTCGAAGTTGGGCGTCCACACCTCGTCCTGCTCTGCAGTGTTCGGGTCAGCAAGGTCGGCTGGCGCGATGACATCGGCGATCGGCTCGGCAACCAGACCGTCTTCCGTGCTCAGATCGTCGGCGGGGGGTTTGGCACCGACTGCCGGCTCGACGCCGAGCGCGAGCTGTTCGGCCTCCCGGGCGTCGTTGCTGTGTACGCGACGGCTCCGTGAACGCGGCCGCTCCACTGCGGCTGGCGGTCGGAACAGGTGGAGGTCAGGGTCGCGCAGATCGTCGAGAATCCAATTCCGCGGAACAACCATCGAGTCGGCATGACGTCGACAAAGTACGCCCCCCTCAGAGGATGCAGCGTCATTGAGCCGGTCGAGCCAGAACACCAAGTCCTCGGCACGCATCCCGTAGGCAACCGACGCGCGATCGGAACACCCGGGGCGTTCGCACAGTCGTTCCATCCAGGGTGACCATAGTCCCGAGCAGCCGCACGCCGCTGGTTATACGACCGGGTTCTGCCCAACACGCGCCCGGTCGTTTCCCAACTGTCGCTTCCTCGTCATTTGGCAGCAGAAGCACCGGATCGCACCTGCATCCGAGGCGACGATCGGTTGCGAGGATCTCGGAAGAAAAACCACGTCACCGGAACGAGGTAGGCCAGGTAGCTCGCAACACGGATCCGCTCCGGATTCGGACTCCAGCCGAAGAGGCCCTTGAGGAAGTCGTGCATCGTCCAGCCCTCGGAGAACGGTCCCGACGTGACGTTCCAGACTGTGTCGGAGACGAGCGACCACTCGATGCCGAGCAACTCGTGGAGTCCTTTGGCGAAAAGGCCAGCTGCGAAAAGGATGAGGAGGAATCCGGTGTACTGAAAGAAACGACGAAGATCGATGCGGGCGCTTCCGGCATAAAACGCCACGCCGATGATGATCGACACGACGAGCCCGATGAATCCGCCAAGGACCACCGCTACACCGGACGACGCGGAAGTCTCGGCGCCGATGAGAAACAGAGCGGTCTCGAAGCCTTCGCGGGCAACTGCAACGAAGGAGATCGCCGCCAGCGCGAGCGGGGATCGGTTGAGTGCTGCATCAATCTTGGCGTGAAGATCGCTGGAGATGTTCCGTGAGTTGCGACGCATCCAGAAGATCATCCAGGTGAGAACCGCAACGGCAAGGAATGCGAGGGTGCCCTCGATGGCTTGTTCCCAACGCCAACCCACATTGCCGGGAGGTGCCGCCGGCTGTCCGTCTTGACGAGGAAAGTCCTGGTCCAAGCATGTGCTCTGACCAGGTTTTCTACGGGTGGGCGATACAGGCATCGATCCTGTGACCTCCTCGGTGTGAACGAGGCGCTCTACCATCTGAGCTAATCGCCCGTGCGGGCCACAAAGCTAGCAGCGCTCAGAGCTTGCAACACCACTTTTTCGGTCAGTCCTGACTCACCCGATCAGGAAGTTCCACACACGCCACGCCCATTCCGAGGCGGTCGCGATGTCCCACGGTACGACCAGGACAGGCTGCGTCAAAGGTCGGGTTGAACGCACGCACGACCATGTCGTCAAGACCGGTACACGCAATCTCGCGGGCATCGCCGTTGTCCAGGATCTGCACGCAATCGCCGTTGCGCAGAATTCCGTCGGGAGGTTGCGGCCCGGTCGGCTGGACGAACTGAGCCAGGACAACGATCGCGAAGATCGCGATCGCGCTACACAGAAGCAGAGAACGCCACGGGATACGGGCTGGCCGGGTATACACGTCGCCGGCGACGTTCCTTCGTTCGGGTGACTCGGGGTCGTGAGCCGACGTCAGCGGATGCTTGCTGTCTTGCCTGCCGCTGAGCGACCGGTCGTACATGGCACGACGGCCAGCGTCGTTGAGTATCCGGTAGGCCTCATTGATCGCCGACATGTTGGTCGAACCAGCAGCAGAACTGTGCGCCACGCGGTCGGGGTGGTGGTCGCGAGCAAGGCTGCGATACGCAGTTCGGATCGTTGCGGCGTCTGCCGTTGAGCGAACCCCCAGCACGTCGTAGTGAGTTCTGCCTGCCACCGACGGCGACGCTAACGGCGAAAATGGACTGCTCGGTTGCTGGTTGGTTGAGTTCGGTCAGTCGAGGATCGTGCGCAGGATCAACTGTGATTCGGTGCGCGCCACGACTTCATCGGCTCGAACCCACCTGACGAATGCGTCGAGCCCGGGCGCTCCGGCACATTCGACAATGATTTTATAGTCGGCAGAGCCGGTCACGTAGGCCGCAAACACCACTTCTTCACGAGCGGCGATGCGCTGCTCGAAGGCGTCGGCACCATCACCAGGAACCAGGCTGACGTCGACGATCGCCTGGACTGTGCGACCGAGCGCTGCTGCGTCGATCCGGGCCTCGTAGCCCGTGATCACGCCTTGCTGCTCGAGCCGCTTGACCCGATCGGCCACCGACGTTGGCGCCAGGTGCACGCGATCCCCGAGTTCGCGCCAGCTGATTCGTGCGTCGTGACGCATCTCGCCAAGGATTCGAGTGTCAATAGCATCGAGAGCTGCGGATTGCATGTCCATTCCGACATTCTTCCAGAGAAACGCGCCGCAATCGAGTGTGACAATTGGCGCACCATGAAGCCCATGACTGCACCAGTGATCAAGACCGTCGGTGTGCCGACCGAAGTGAAGACCGCCGAACACCGTGTGGCCCTCACACCCGACGGTGTCCGCGAGCTCGATGCTCGCGGTATTCAGGTGCGCATCCAAGCTGGAGCGGGTGTCGGCGCATCGATTATGGACGAGGACTACATCGCTGCTGGCGCCACCATCGTGCCGACTGCTGCCGATGCCTGGGCCCAAGAAATGGTGCTCAAGGTCAAAGAGCCCAAGGCCGAAGAGTTCCAGTATCTGCGTGAAGATCTGACGCTCTTCACCTACCTGCACCTCGCTGCGTACCCTGCCGTCGCCGCGGCACTGCTTGCAGCCAAGACCACCAGCATTGCGTATGAGACCGTGCAACTGGCCGACGGTTCACTCCCCCTTCTCGCTCCAATGAGTGAGGTCGCCGGCCGCCTCGCACCGCAAATGGGCGCTCACTTCCTCGAACGCCACAAGGGCGGGCGCGGCGTCCTGATGGGTGGCGTTCCCGGCGTCAGCCCGGCCAAAGTCGTCGTGCTCGGCGCCGGCAACGTCGGCTGGAGCTCGGCGGTGATCGCAGCTGGCATGGAAGCCGAAGTCACCGTGCTCGACAAGAATCTCGAACGCCTGCGCTACGTCGACCAGATCCACAAGGGTCGCATCTCAACGCTGGCGTCAAACCAGGGATCGATTGAGCGAACGGTCATGGAGGCCGACCTCGTCATCGGTGCCGTACTGGTTGCAGGCGGCCGTGCCCCCATCGTCGTGAGCGAGGACCTCGTCAGGCAGATGAAGCCGCGTGCAGTCATCGTCGACGTTGCCGTCGACCAGGGTGGTTGCATTGCCACCACCCGCGAAACCACGCACGACGAGCCGGTCTTCGAACTGCACGGTGTCGTGCACTACGCCGTCGGCAACATGCCGGGTGCCGTGCCGCACACAAGCACCTACGCGCTCACCAACGCAACGCTCCCCTTCCAGCTGCAGGTTGCACTCGGCGGGGCCGTCGGCGCCGCACGGATGAACCCGGCTCTGACACACGGACTGAACACCGTTAACGGTGTCTACACCAACGAGATCGTGGCGGCGTCCCTCGACGCCACTGCCGTCAGCCCATTCGAAGCCTGAGGCCGACCCCAACATCGGTAGTGCTCATTCTCTAGTCTGGCCAGATGGGCACTGCCACATCACCGACGCTGGTCACCGAGATGGATCTCCCGGTTATCGATCCGGGTCTCTTCGAGATGCCACACGAAGAAGTGTTGGCCGCGATGACCAAACTCGCCGACGACACGTGGATCGCACGCAGCCTGTTTGGCTACTCGATTCTCAGCTACGCCGACGTCACCGCGGTCCTGCGCGACAAGCGTTGGCACAACGCCGCTTCGAAGATCCCCGAGATGCGCGGTATCACCGACCCAGAACTCATCGGCAACCGCGACAAGCCGTCGATCCTCGCCGCCGAAGGTGAAGTACACACTCGCCTTCGTCGCCTGGTCGCCAAGGCATTCTCACCGCGCTCTGCTGATCGGCTTCGGCCGTTCATGCGCGAGGTGATGAACGGGTTAATCGACCCCGTGGCAGCGTCTGGCACGGCCGACATCGTTGCCGACATCACCGAGCCATATCCCATTCCGATTATCTGCGAACTGCTCGGTGCGCCAAAAGAAGACTGGCAACTGTTCTCTCGCTGGGCCGAAGACGTGCTGCGCGTGTTCAACGCCAACGTGCTTGACGAACTCGACATCATCAAGGCCGCTCGTAACGAACTCAACGAATACACCCTGCAGATGATTTCCGAGCGTCGCAACGACCCGCGCGAAGACCTGCTGACCGACCTGATCGCGGCCGAAGAAGATGGCGACAAACTCGATGCCGAAGAACTGCTGATGATGGTCAACGCGGTGATCATTGGCGGCACCGACACCACTCGCAATCAGCTCGGCTGCTCGGTCGCCCTCTTCGCTGAGCATCCTGATCAGTGGAAGCTGCTGGCCGACGATCCCGATATCGCACCACGCGCCGTCGAGGAGTCGATGCGCTATTTCGGTGCAATCCGTGGCACCGGCCGATTCGCAAGTGAAGACATCGTTTACCGCGACATTCTTTTTCCTGCAGGCACATTCATTTTTCCGTCAACCGCAACCGGCAACCGGGATCAGGGCACGTTCCCAGGCGCCGAGACCTTCGACATCCGCAAAGAGCCAGCCGGTTCACCGCATCTCACGCTCGGCTCAGGTATCCACTACTGCCTCGGTGCGTGGCTCGCACGGGCCGAACTGCAAGAAGCACTACCGATCCTCGCTCGCCGCATGCCTGACTTGAAACTGGCCGGCGGCGTGCAGTGGAAGCCCCCTGGCACCGCGATCTTCGGCCCAGACAAGCTTCCAGTCACCTTCACCGCATAGTTACTTATGGGGTCAGGCCCCTTTCGCAACTATTCGTCGCGGGCCGGTCGACGGCGCTGCTGTTTGACTTCTGATCGCTCCGACTTCGCTTGGAGTCGACGACGCTGCGAACCACGCGTCGGCTTCGTTGCTCGACGCCGCCGTTGTACGTGCAGCGCACCGCGTAACTTCGCGGCCATTCGTTCAGCTGCGAGCGTTCGGTTGCGGAGCTGCGAGCGTTCGTCGTCTACGACGACGCGAACGACCTCTCCGAGCTTGTCGATGACGCGTTGGCGTTCCGACTCGTTGAAAGCTGACGATGTGGTGACGTCGAGTGTCAACTCGACACGTGTCGCCGCCTTGTTCGCATGCTGACCTCCCGGGCCGCCCGACGCTGAGAAGGTCTCCTGTAATTCGTACTGCGGAATGCGGACAGAGTTCGTCACCGCCAGCCGATCGTCGTTCTCGCCCCCCATCCACACATCATGGCCTGTGAGATAGTCTTCAGGCAGGACTGATTCTGGCGGGCCTGGTTCACCTACGGTCTGAACATGGCAGATCTCAAACTCGGATACAACACCGGATACTGGTCGGCAGGCCCACCGAAGGGTGCACTCGAAGCAGTGCAGGAAGCCGAGAAACTTGGTTTCAATTCAGTATGGACCGCCGAGGCATACGGCTCTGATGCGCTGACGCCGCTCGCCTGGTGGGGCGCCCAAACCAAGACGCTCCAGCTGGGCACGGCAATCGCTCAGATGGCTGCGCGCACTCCGACTGCTATGGCAATGGCCGCAATCACGATGGACCACCTCTCTGACGGCCGCTTCATCCTCGGGCTCGGTGCGTCTGGCCCGCAAGTCGTTGAAGGCTGGTACGGCCAGCCGTATCCGCGCCCGCTCGAACGCACACGTGAGTACATCGACATCGTGCGCCAGGTATTTGCCCGCGAGGCTCCCGTCGAGTACAGCGGCAAGCATTACCAGCTGCCGTTCGACGGCGGCGCCAACCTCGGCAAGGCCCTCAAGCCAACTGTGCATCCACTGCGCAACGACATCCCGATCTACCTCGCCGCCGAGGGACCAAAGAATGTTGCTCTGTCGGCAGAGATCGCAGACGGCTGGCTCCCCCTGTTCTTCTCGCCGAAAGAAGACCGTTGGTACCGCGATCAGCTCGACGAAGGCTTCGCCGCATCGGGCGACCCGACCAAGAAGGATCGCTTCGAAGTGACAGCGACCGTGTCAATCGTGCCGGGCGACAACGTCCAGGAATGTGCCGACATGATCCGCCCCTTCCTTGCGCTGTACGCAGGCGGCATGGGCGCAAAGGGCGCGAACTTCCACTACGAGGTGTTCGAACGCATGGGCTACGGCGACGTCGCCGACAAGGTGCAGAACCTCTACCTCGAAGGCAAGAAGGCCGAAGCAGCTGCGTCGATCCCGCTCGAAATGGTCGAAGATGTCGCACTCGTCGGCCCGGCCGGAAAGATCAAAGAAGAGCTGAGCAAGTGGGAAGACAGCTGCATCACCGAACTGCTGCTCAGCGGCCCCGCGATGATGCTCCCCCACTACGCCGAACTGATTCTCGGCTAATGGTTGACCGGTCACACTGCGCCAGGCACAGTGTGACCGCCGTAGCCTGAGGCCGATGGCTCGCCACGACGTTCTCAATATCGAAGTCGACCGAGCGTCGCACGTCGAGATCGAGTTCGAAGACGGTGTCATTGCCCGCTTCGAACTGGCACCACTTCGCCTCGCCTGCCCATGCGCCGAGTGCAACTCGCGGCGCCAGAAGGGCCAACCCGTGAGCCAGTCGGTCATGGAAGGCGGCCCGATCTCAATCACCGACGCCGAACTCGCCGGCGCATGGGGGCTCAGCCTCGATTGGTCCGATGGCCACTCGACTGGCATCTACGCGTGGACCGTGATGCGCCAGTGGATGGACGAACGCGACGACGATGTCGACGATCCGGCCAACCGCAAGGTGTTCGGGAAACCCGTCGACGGCCCCATCCGCCGCGCCGACTGACTGGCAACCCTTGGATCCGAAGCCACTTTCCGCCACGTGCCCCGATCCAATCAAGCGCGGCTGGTTGCGGAACGACTGGCACGACCTGACCTTCCTGCATTGGCCGTACGAGCCCGACGCCGTCCAAGCACTGCTTCCTGACGGGCTGACCGTCGACACCTTCGACGGGAAGGCGTGGGTGTCGCTTGTCCCGTTCATGATGCGGCGGGCCGGCCCGACGTGCCTCCCGAAGCTGCCGTACGTGTCCGACTTCGAAGAAACCAACGTGCGGACCTATGTGGTTGACTCGCTCGGCAACCGGGCGGTGTGGTTCCTGTCGCTCGACTGCGTGCGACTCCCAGTTGTCTCATTCGCGAAAGTGCTGATCGGGTTTCCGTACTTCTGGGCCGACATGACGCTCGACATCGACGGCTCGAAAATCACGTACGCGACTCGACGTCGACGCTGGCCACGATCACCTGCCGCGCTCACCAACGTGAGCATCGACGTCGGCAAGCCAATCGAGCCGACCGAACTCGACGTCTTCCTCACCGCTCGTTGGGGAACGGTGGCGAAATCATTCGGTCGGCTGTGGTTCCACGCCGTCGATCACGAACCATGGACCTTCCACGACGCGACACTCATTGCACTCGATGATTCAGCGATGACCGCCCCCGGCCTGCCAACGCCGATTGGTGGACCGATCGTCCGCTGGGCTCAGCCGGTGCACGCCCGTTTCGCTCGCCCGGTCCGCGTCTGATTCAGAGCAGCGAGATGGGGAGATCGACGTGGCGAGCCCGCAGCCATTCGCCCAGCGCCTTCGCCTGCGCGTCTTGACGCGTTGACGCTGCGACGCCTTCGTCGAGGAGGTCGTGAATCACAAAGTTGAGTGAGCGAACGTTGGCCAAACGATGTCGGTCCACCTGTAAGTCTGCGGTTTCGGGCAGGAGCTCCTGGAGCATCTCGGTCGTCAGCTCGCTGTCGAGCCACTCCCATGCCTCATCGGAACGGGCGAACACGCCAAGGTTCGCATTGCCACCCTTGTCGCCCGACCGCGTACCGAAGACGGTGCCCAGCGGAACGTGTTCTGTCACACCGAGGTCTGACCTCGGCGTGACACGGGTGTCGACTGGCGGGACTGTCACACTTTGGTCTGACCGGAGTGTGACAGTGGATTCGATCTCGACCGTGTCGCCGCCGAGGATCGTGACGTACTGCGGGACAGCGTCGGCGGGGACGGTCGCCGGGCGGTAGACGCCGAAGGGCGACGCCGCGCCAGGCCCACCGCCGAGGCCGTAGTGACCAGGGATAGCAGCCAGTGCGGTGTGCACCATGGCGTCGGAGAATGCTCGGCCGACTTTGCGCTCGTCGGGATCTTTGACGGTGAGACGCCAGATTGCTGTTGCCTCTTCCTGAGTTGCAGGGTCAGGCTTATTCGTCGGAATCACACGGCTAGTGACCGACTCGAAATCTTCGGGCCGATACGGGCAGGCGTCCCAGAATGCGGCCTTCGCCAGCTCAGCCTTCTCCGCGATGTCGAGGCCGGTGAGAGCGACGGTGAACGAGTTGCGAAAGCCGCCGAGCTCGTTCATCGCGACCTTGAGTGTCGACGGTGGCGCTTCGCCACGGGTCCCCGACACCTTCACTCGGTCAGGCGCGATCTGTTCGAGTTCGACGGTGTCGAAACGCGCGGTGACGTCGGGGCCAAGGTAGGCGGGGCTCCCGATCTCGTACAGCAACTGCGACGTCACCGTGCCGACCGAGACCTCGCCGCCGGTGCCGTCGTGCTTGCCGATAACCGATGATCCGTCAGCGGCGACATCGGCCCACGGGAAGCCGAAGCGGGCGCGGCCGCCGATCTCTTGGCGACCTTCGATCTCGGTAAAGAACGAGTAGTTGCCCCCTGTGACCTGCGCGCTGCACTCGATGAGATGACCGGCGACAACGCCACCGGCGAGCTGATCGAGGTCGGTCCGTTTCCACCCGTGGTGCCAGGCGGCAGGGCCGCACACAACTGCTGCATCAGTGACGCGACCGGTGATGACGATGTCGGCACCGCGCGTCAGCGCGTCGACGATGCCAAAGCAACCGAGATAGGCGTTGGCGCTGACATACGCATCGAGATTGCCTAATCGCGCCACGTCGGACGTTCCATCGAACGGTGTAAGCGCTCCGCTCGCGGCCAGCTTGTGGATGCGCGGCAGGAGGTCGTCGCCATTCACATAGGCGATCGTCGGCTTGAGGCCGAGATTGTCGGCCACATCTTTGACCGCTTCGGCACAGCCGTCAGGGTCGAGGCCGCCAGCGTTGGACACCACCTTGATGCCCTTCTCCATGCAGGTGCCCATGATCTGTTCCATCTGTCCGACGAAGGTTCGTGCGTAACCCTGCCCCGGGCGCTTTGCCCGAATTCGGCTGAGGATCAGCATCGTCAGCTCGGCAAGCCAGTCGCCGGTGAGGACGTCAATCGGCCCACCCTCGACCATCTCGAGCGCGCCGCTCGGCCGGTCGCCGAAGAAGCCTGAGCAGTTGGCGATGCGGATCGGGTCAGCCATCGTGAACGCTCCCGAGGCACAGAGTTGCGAAAGGGGCCTGACCCCATGCGTAATTGTTCATTCGACTGGCTCGAGCGCGACGAGTAGATCGCCCTGGTCGACTCGATCGCCGACAGCGAAACGGACTTCGCCGACGGTGGCAGCTGCTGATGCAATGATCTTGTGTTCCATCTTCATCGCCTCGACCACCATCAGAACGTCGCCCTCGCCCACGGTTTGACCCACTGCAACATGGACAGCAATGACGGTGCCGGGAAGCGGGCAAACTGGGCCACCACCGGCGATGTCCAGCTCGTGTTCGATGAATCGGGGCAGCTGCGAGAAGACAACCGAGCCCGCTGCACTACGTGTGCGAACTGTCTCACCCTCGATGGCCACATCGACGGCATGTCGGACACCATCAACCTCGATGACTTCACGCTCGTCGGTACGGGCCAGCAGACGGACCGCAATTCGGCGGCGTTCATCAGTAGTGAGCGTTCCGTCATCGATCGGCGTCGGCCAGGCTCCGATTGACACCGACGCTGCCGATCGCGAGTCGACGACAAACTCGACCTGATGCTCCGTCGCACCGTCGGTCCACGTTTGACGTTGGCCTTGGGTTCGGAGAGTGCGAAATCCGGATGGTGCGAAACCGTGATGTTTGTCATCGCCACGCGTTCGCCGTTCCTCGGCGAACACCGCAGCCAGCAGAAGAGCCACCCTGTCGTCGCCGACGGGACCCGTCGGAGTAAGAACATCGGGATGCTCACCAAGGTATGCCGTCGGCGTGTTCGCTGCAAGGAAGTCCCGTTCGCCGAGCGTTGCGACGAGCATGTCGATGTTCGTGTCGACTCCCTTCACCTGCGATGTACGAAGTGCTCTCGCGAGCGAACGAGCCGCGTCCTGGCGGGTCGGTGCGTATGCAATGACCTTTGCCAGGAGTGAGTCGTAGTTTGGAGAGATCACCGCACCGGCGCGGATGCCAGTGTCGGTACGGACATTGTCGCTGACATCGAACGCGGTGATCTCGCCGGTTGACGGCATCCAATTCGTCGCTGGGTTTTCTGCGACCACGCGCACCTCGATGGCATAGCCGGTGATCGTGACGTCGTCTTGGGAGATCGCGAGTGGTTCGCCCGAGGCGACACGCAGTTGCATTTCGACGAGGTCGAAGCCGGTCACTTCTTCGGTCACCGGGTGCTCGACCTGGAGCCGTGTATTGACCTCCAGGAAGTTGATGACCTGACCGTCGTCAGACTCGCCGACAAGAAACTCGACAGTGCCTGCGCCGACGTACCGAACAGCCCGGGCGAGGGCGAGGGCCCCCTCGCAGACTGCGGCTCGCGTCGCCTCAGAAATTCCAGATGACGGTGACTCTTCGATCACCTTCTGGTTACGGCGCTGAATCGAACACTCGCGCTCACCAAGATGGATGACGTGGCCATGCTGGTCGCCCATAATCTGCACTTCGATGTGCCGGCCGCGTTCGATGTACGGCTCGATGAACACCGCACCGTCACCGAACGCAGCCTTTGCTTCGCGGCTCGCCGAGAGGATCGATTCGGCCAGAAGCTCCGGCTTCGTCACGATGCGCATCCCACGTCCGCCGCCTCCGGCTGCGGCCTTCACGAGTGCCGGCATGGGCACGCCGTCAGGCACTGCGCCATCATCGCCGATCTCCCAGATCGGGGTGGTTGGCACGCCAGCTTCTACGGCGGCGCGCTTGGCAGCGACCTTGTCACCGAGCAGTGTGATCTGTTCGGGCGTTGGCCCGACCCAGATCAACCCAGCATCTTCGACGGCTTGAGCAAAGGCAGCGTTTTCGGCGAGAAAGCCATAGCCCGGATGGATCGCATCGGCGCCAGTTGCTTTGGCTGCAGCGATGATCGCATCGCCGCGCAAGTACGACTCAGCCGCGGTCTCCCCACCCAGTGCCACGGCAATGTCAACACTGTCGACGTGAAGTGCGTTGGCATCGGGCTCGGAATACACCCCGACAGTTCCCATGCCGAGCCGGTGCGCGGTGCGCGCGATCCGGACGGCGATCTCACCGCGGTTGGCGATGAGCAATTTGTTGATTGGCCGCAGCGGCACGGGCTGAGAGCCCTCGGGCGGGGCCCACTGGTCACTTGATCCGGTCAAGTCATTTGATGCAGTCATCTCAGTGCCTCCACACGCCGTAGCTCGTGGCCCCGACAACTTCGTTGCTGTGCGCCGCCGACAGGGCTATGCCCAAAACGGTTCTCGAATCAGCCGGGTGGATGATTCCGTCGTCCCACAATCGGCCGGTCGAATAGAGCGCTGTCGACTCATGTTCGATCTGGGCTTCGAGTGCTGCAGTTTGTGCTTGCAACGCCTCTTCGTCGACGTCGACCCCACGACCGGCAGCGCTGTTGCGAGCAACGATGTCCATCACGCCGGCGAGCTGTTTCGGGCCCATCACGGCGATGCGATGGTTGGGCCACGTAAAGATGAAGCGCGGGTTGTAGGCCTTGCCAGCCATGCCATAGTTGCCCGCGCCATAGCTGGCCCCGACCATCAGGTTGAAGTGCGGCACGGTCGAGTTCGACACGGCGTTGATCAGCTTGGCACCGTTGCGGATGATGCCGCCCTGCTCGGCCTTCGAGCCGACCATGAAGCCCGTGATGTTGTGCAAAAACACGAGCGGCGTGTTGGTCTTGTTGCACAGTTGGATGAACTGCGCACCTTTTTTGGCCTCCTCCGAAAAGAGGATGCCGTTGTTGCCGAGCACGCCAACGGGGAAGCCCTGGATCGACGCCCAGCCGCACACGAGCTTGTCGCCGTACAGCGGCTTGAACTCTTCGAAGCGGCTGCCGTCGAGGAGCCGGGCGTAGACCTCGCGCATATCGAAGGGGATGCGAACATCGGCCGAAGCACAGCCCATCAATTCGCCAGGATCGTAGATCGGTTCGTCGGCGGGTTCGGTCGGACCCGGGCCGAGCTTTTTCCACTGGAGATGCTTCACGATTTGGCGGGTGATGCGGAGCGCATCCATCTCGTCTTGGGCCAGGAAATCGGAGAGACCCGACGTCCGGGAGTGCATGTCAGCGCCACCGAGCGATTCTTCGTCGACGACTTCGTCGATCGCCATCTTCACCAGCGGCGGGCCACCCAGATAGGCGGTTGCCCTGTCTTTAACGAAGACCGTGTAGTCGCTCGTACCAGGGGTGTACGCGCCGCCAGCCGTGTTGGGGCCGAACGCCATCGTGATGGTCGGGATGCCCATCTGCGACAACTGCGTGAGATCACGGAAGCTCGCACCGCCCTGAATAAACAGGTCTGCTTGGCGCGGTAGATCGGCTCCGGCTGACTCGTTCAGGTTGATCACCGGCAGCCGGTTTTCCTTGGCGATCTCCGTGAAGCGCTGACCCTTCTTCCACGTCGTGGGGTTGGCCGAACCTCCGCGCACGGTCATGTCCGTACCGGTAATCAGGCACTCGACGCCTTCGATCGTGCCGATACCCGACGCGATGCCGACACCAATGGGGTCTTCTGTTCCCCATGCAGCCAGCGGACTAAGTTCGAGGAACGGCGTGTTCGGATCGATCAGGTTCTCGATGCGTTCGCGTACGAGCATTTTGCCGCGCTGGCGATGGCGGTCGACGTAGCGCTGGCCGCCGATGCCAGGCACCTTCGCCATCTCGGCAGCAACCACGTCCCAGAGCTTTTGCATCTCTGCAAGGTTTGCCTTGTAGTCGTCTGACTTTGTGTCCAGACGGCTCTTGATCACACTGCCGATTGCCATGTGTTCCCCTGTTCTGATCGACTGCTTTGCGTGCTTGTTGCTGGAAACTCGATAGTTCGCGAGGTGACCCAACAGATGTTACGGTACCAGATGATGGCTTTTGGTACCGCGCCGCAACCGTTGCTACCGCGACGGGCTGAAGAACGGTTAGGAGCGCGGCACCGCCAGATACTCGATCAACTCGAGACACAGTTTTTGGAACGTGGTTTTTCCGCGGCAACGGTCGCCGCGCTCGCGCGCGCTGTCGGCTGTTCACGCCGAACGCTGTACGAACTGGCACCGTCAAAAGACGCCCTGGTCCTCATGGTGCTTGACCGGTTCCTGCACCGAGTGGGACGCAGTGCCCTCGACTCGGTCGATCATGACGCCCCGATCGCCGACCAGGTCCGCTCGTACATCAATGGCGCCCTCGAACTGCAACGCCTGACCGCAGCGTTCGCGGACGACCTCGACGACGATCCTGCGGCCCGCCGACTTCTCGACCGCCATTTCCGATACGTAATGTCAGTGAGCGAAGGACTCATCAAAATGGGGATCGAAGCGGGCGAATTTCGCGACGTCTCACCCGCTGTCGCTGCCGGCATGCTCGCCGGGAGCGGTCTCTACTTCAGCCAACCCGGCATCCTTTCCGACATGCACATGACCCGCGATGAAGCGAGCGCTGAGATGACCGACATCGTGCTCCGCTCGCTTCGCAACGACAAGAACTGAGAGCCTGACGAATGAACGACGAAACCCCCACAGTCGAGACCGTTCGTGCCGATCTGATCGCCGAACAGGACGCACTCGACTCGATCATCACTGACCTCGAGCCCGAGGCTTGGGCGCTCGCCACCCCCAGCCCGCGTTGGTCCATCGCCGACCAGATCGGCCACCTCACCTACTTCGACTGGACCGCGGCGCTGGCCATCAGCGACCCCGATCGGTTCACTTCGATCACCGGTGAACTGATGTCGACGATGAGCCCCGATGCTGCTGACGACGCAATGGATCTCGCCACCCTTGGCGACTACCGAGCGATGTCTCCAGAGGACTTGCTTCACGCGTGGCGCACCAACCGAGGCGTGCTGTCCGAGGCATCGGCATCGCTCGGCGAACAGGATCGCGTGATCTGGTACGGCCCATCGATGGGATCGAAATCCTTTCTCACCGCGCGCCTGATGGAAGCGTGGGCACACGGCCAAGACATCGTCGACACATTGCAACAGAACGACGTCAACGCACCCGAACGTCCACACACCGACCGCATCCGCCACATTGCGCAACTCGGTTTCATCACACACAAGTGGAGCTACATCAATCGCCAGCTCGAGGTGCCGTCAGCTCCGGTCCACGTGTCGCTGACCTCACCGTCCGGCGCCACGTGGGACTTCGGCCCCGACGACGCAGCGGACACGATCACCGGCGCAGCAGTCGACTTCTGTCTCGTCACTACGCAGCGTCGACACGTCGACGACACCAACCTTGCAGTCATCGGCGATGTCGCGACCGCCTGGATGAACATCGCTCAAGCTTTCGCTGGCGGCGCCACCGATGGCCCCGCAGCCGGCACCTTCTGATCAGGAGATCACCATGACCACCCTCACCCCCGGCGCCTTCGAACTGAATGATGTCCAACAGCAGATCCTTGACGAAGCCGAGCGCTTCAGCCGCGAGCAACTGCTCCCGCTCGCGGCCGAGATGGACAACACCGAGGAGTGCCCGGACGATCTCTTTCAATTGTTTGCCAAGCATGGCTACCTCGGCATCACCATGCCGGAAGAGTACGGGGGCCAGGGGCTCGGCCTGTTCGAGCAGGGCCTCATCTGCCAGGCAATGGGCAAGTACAACGCGTCGGCAATGCTCACCTGGGGTGCTCACGACAACCTGTGCGGCAACAACATCCTGCGCAACGCGAACGACGACATCAAGCAGCGGTATCTGCCCGGCATGTGCGACGGCTCGATTATCGGGGCACTCGGCCTGACCGAGCCCGGTGCCGGCTCCGACGCCCTCGGCTCGATGGCCACAACTGCAGTGAAGGACGGCGACGAATACATCCTCAATGGCTCCAAGACGTATATCACCAATGGGCCGATCGCCGACATCGTCCTCGTTTACGCCAAGACCAATCTCGCTGCCGGTCATCGCGGCATCACTGCGTTCGTACTCGAGACCAAGACCCCCGGATTTGCAGTCGCCCAGAAGCTCAGCAAGATGGGCTACCGCGGGAGCCCGACCGCCGAACTGGTGTTTAACGACTGCCGTGTTCCCGCGGCGAACATCGTCGGCGAACTGAACGGCGGCGTCGGTGTTGTGATGAGTGGGCTCGATGTCGAGCGGATCTTCCTTGCGCCGGCCGCCGTCGGCATGGCTGAACGATGCCTTGAATTGAGCTTGGATTACGCCCTCACCCGCAAGCAGTTCGACAAGCCGATCATCGACTTCCAGGCAATCGAGTTCAAGCTCGCCGACATGTGGGTCGGCGTGCAGATCGCCAAGGCCTACGTCTACCGGGTGCTCGCAATGTGCGCCGAAGCTGACGAGTCAGAAGCCGGCCGCGGCGCCGTCCATGCCCACTCCGCCGCCGCCGTTCTCTACGCCGCAAAAATGATGCGCGAGGCAGCCGACGAGGCAGTCCAGATCCACGGCGGCGCCGGCTACATGTGGGAGATGGAAGTCAACCGCCTGTACCGCGACGCCAAGCTGCTCGAGATCGGCGCTGGCACCCAAGAAGTCCGTCGCGGCATCGTCGGCAAATACCTCCGCGGCACGCAAAAGTAACCACCAGCCGGCACCCTTTGGGCTCGCTCTCGGGGGCTGGCAATTGCGGGCGCTTGTGGTTCTTCGGGCGCGTCAAGAACCAAACGATCGACACGACGAAGAAGCCCATGATTCCCGGACGTTGAGGATTGCAATCCCAAAATCCGATTCGAAGTCGACTCGCCGGCGCGGCCAGTCACCGGACGCAACATTGCACGGCTCGATCTCGTGCCGTGTCAGACGACGTTCAGGGTGTCCTCGACCGGCACATCGGTGACGCGATTCACAAGCTGTTGCCTGCGCGTTATGGGACGGGTGGTCGTGCTCAGAATGCCGGATCCCGAGTGGGGCCGAAAGCATCGGCGGCTGTCAATATCGTGCGCTTCGGAGAGGCCGAGCGCGGGTTCTGCGATGGCCGGGTTACGCCCCCGGCGACACACTGGGGCTGCCGGGTTGAGAGAGTTTCATCCCTGTCGCAATGGCAGCCCCCTGATGTTTCGGCTATTGAGGACTGATGTTCATGTAGAGGCCGGTACGGACGACGTCAGCGGTTGGGTCTGTCATTGTGCCCGCCCAAAACTCCTGGAAGCCGGCGTCGGTAGCCACGGCATCTTGGTACGCGCCATACGCCCCCAAATCCGCGAACGTGGTCGACACCATGACCGTCATCGGGTGTGACCCCATCACGCATTGCAGTGTTCGCACAGCGCCGCCGAGGCGTTCGATGTGGGGAACCGCGGCCGCTACTTGGGCAGCGAACTCCATCGTCCGCCCCGGCTTTGCACGCCACTGAATGCCTGAAATCACCCCAAGCGGGCGGTCCGCTGAAGGTTGCCAATCGGGATCCATGTCTTGGAAGATCGAGGACTCCACCGGAACTGCCGCGCCTTGCGCGCCGACGCGTAGCCAGTACTCGCCCCACGCTTCGTCCGCGCCGATGGTCTCGATAGCGGCTGCGTGAGCTGCGTTGCTCGCATAGTTCACGATGGTGGCAATAGTGCCAGTATCAGATCCAGCCACTGATTGAAGCGTTGCGGCTTGAATTCCTAGCCGTGTCAAGTGCCCGTGTGCCTCAGCCGACGCAACCATGTGATTAGCCAACTGGCCAGGCACGGTTTCGAACCCGTGAAGTGTGACAACTGCCATTTTCTTCTCCCATGTGTAGATGCTCTCAACGACGGTAGCAGCTCGCAACGATGTGCTTGAACAGCGGTGGACAGTCGGTTTCTAGGTGGCATTGGAAATGGAGGTTGTCGAGGTCGGTGGCGACGTGCCGGGCACGTCACCCAGCGCGTGGCGATCTTTTTCATGGGCTACTCGTCGCGGCCGCTCATATCCCCGCCGCCGTGAAGGCGCCCATAACGCTCGACCGGCTGAGTGTCGACGGGTGCCCCGAAACGCCGGTTCGTGGACGGCCACCCAACAAGGCAATCGTTCCTCGACACGGCACTGGTGTGAGTCGATGGTTGCCGCCGACTCGTATCGTCTCGGTTACCACGACGTCGATGGCGATCGACACGCTGCGGTACTGGTTGCCAACATGGACGCGACGGCAGATTGGTGAGCGACGCAACGATTGCGGTCATGGGAACAGCAGCAGCACGGGCTCGCCGAAGGAGAACGACTTCTTGACGTCGGTTGCGGGTGCGGCGATGCCGCCATGTCACTCGGATTCGATCTGGGTGCCACGGGTGGAACGGTCGGGGTTGACGCAAGCTCCACCATGCTGGATGTGGCGCGTCGACGAAGCAGCGAGGTGCCGTGTGCCGTCCGGTTCTCGGTCGGCGACGCACGTTCGCTCGCCGAGGCCGACCAGTCCTTCGATGTGGTCCGCTCGGAGCGCACCCTGCAGTGGTTGTCCGAACCTGCAAGCGTCGTTGCAGAATTCGTTCGCGTGTTGCGTTCCGGAGGGCGGCTCTCACTCATCGATACCGACTGGTCGACGCTGCACCTCGACGTCGGCGACGCCCAGATCACGAGCATGGTTCGTGATGGGCTGCGCGTCGATCGAAGCCGTCCGTCCAACGTCGGGCGGCGACTCGCCGAACTCGCAACCGGCGCGGCTGTGCGGTGACGATGGAAACGACTGACACTCAGATCTGGACTCAATGGAACCCAGATGAGTCACCGGCACCCGACGGCTGCTTCTCGATGACGAGTCTCGCCGCAGACCTCGTGGAGAAGTGCCAGCTCGAAGCCGGCGATGTAACCCACTTTGTCGGCAAGATTCACGAGGCGGCGCGACGCCAACGCTTCAAAATGTCGCTCACGATGCACGCCGTCATCGCAGTGCGACCGTGAGCCGTTTGCCCACCCATATTGACAGCTCACACCGGCTCGGCAAGCCGAGGGAACTCGTGCAGCATGCCGACCTCAGTTGGTGCGCGTGGATAGAGGTATCGCATCTCGCTTCGAGCCGCTCCTCGTACTTCGAGGTTGCACCGAACGGCGCAGTCGTCGAGACCGAGAGTTGCTGACGGTTATCAGCAGCTTGGCTCTCCCTTCCGGAGTCGACTCAACCGGTGGAGAGCAACACTGAGCGCCGTGAGGGGCAAGAAATACCTGGCCAGAATGGCCTAATAGAACATATGTTCGATATACTGTTGTCATGTTCTCGTCCCTCGTTGCAGAGCTGATCGTCACCGACGATCCAGCACTCCTCGAACGACTACGAACCAACGAACTCGAGAACCGCCGGATCTCAGCCGAACAAGCAGCAATCACACGCGAAGTCGAACGACGCGGCCTGTTCCGCGACGACGGCCACCGCTCAGTCAAAGCATTCCTGCGCGCCAACCTCAACTGGTCAAACAGCCAAGCCGCCAGCACCATCAAAGTCGCAGCACTCCTCGACACCGTCACCGGTGCCGGCAACGCACTCCTCAACGGCCACATCGGCACCGCCCAAGCCAACGAACTCGCCCGACTTCGCGCCAACCCGCGAGTCGGCGACCAACTCACCAACACCGACACGAACACCACCGACACCACCGGCACGGCCGACACCGTCAACACGCTGCTCGACGCCGCTGAACAACTGAAATACGAAGACTTCCGCATCGTCGGGCTGCGCTGGGAAACACTTGCTGACACCAACGGCGCCGAACAACGCGCAGCCAACAACGTCGAACACCGCGACGCCACCGTCATCGACGCCGGCGGCGAACTGTTCATGCGCGCCTGCGGCGGCACCGCACTCAACACCGCCGAAATGGTTGCCATCTTCGACTCATTCGTCGACCACGAATTCCGCCTCGACTGCCAAACCCGCAACGCCACCCACGGCCCAAACGCCCCGACCTCACTCCTTGCACGCACCGACAAACAACGCCGCCGCGACGCACTCCAAAACATTTTCCGCGCCGCACAAACAGCCACCGACGCCAACCTCACCATCGGCCCAATCCCCACCATTGTCAACATCATCGCATCGCGCTACGACACCGAACACGCCCTCGCCGCAGCCGGACTCACACCAACACCCACCGACCTCGCTCCCCCGCCACTCACCCACCGCCGCAAAGAAACCACCTCCGGTTCACCCATCAACAACGACGAACTCGTCCGCTCACTCATCCACGGCCGAATCCGCTCCATCATCACCGACAACACCGGCATGCCCATCAGCTACGGCCGCACCCGACGACTCTTCACCGGCCCCATCAAAGCCATGGCCAAACTCCTCGGACACCGATGCTCCCACCCCGGCTGCAACATTCCCGCCGAACACTGCCAAATCGACCACCTCAACGAATACGCCAACGGAACCGGCCACACCTCACTCACCAACGCCGGCCTCGAATGCTCCAGCCACAACCGATACAAACACCGCTCAAAACTCACACGAACCCGAATCACCACCGACCACATCACCACCACACGCGCCAACGGCACACACATGCACCCCACCGGACAACGCACCCAAACCGACATCATCCGCGCTCGACTCCCCAAACGATCAGTCCACCCCGACGCACGCACCGCCGTCGAAGCAGCAATGATCAAACAATCAACCTGGAACGTCGTGCACCTCCAAGTCGTCGACGGCGAATACCAACTCGCCACCTGACGTGACCGACGGCAAAGCGCCCGGCCCTTCGGTGTTCAGCCAGGCAGTTAGCCTTTACGATATGAGTCCTGCCCGGCGCACTGACCCGTTTGGTGTTGCCGCGCTTGCAGCAGCGGGAGCGATGACGGCGCACGAAATCGGCTATCTCGCCGAAACCGGCGAGAGCGTCGTGTCCCACGAATACTTCGGCGTCCTCGGCCCGATTGTCATCCTCGCGCTCTGCGCCGCTGCGTGGTTCGGAGCCCTCAGCGTTCTTCGACGCGACACCGGCCGCGCACCATCGTTTGCGCTGCTGGCTGGCGTACAGGTCGGCTTGTTCGCAGCCATGGAAATCGGCGAACGCATCAGCATCGGTTCGACCAGTTCACTGTTGTCAAGTCCCGTTCTCCTCGGATTTGCACTGCAACCGCTCGTCGCCTGGGCTGCCCTTCGGCTACTCAGCGCCGGTCGTCGAATCATCGAAGCGTTCTTCGTTCCCGAAGCGCCGGACTTCTCCCCCGCTGCTCTGCAGTTGCCGCACTGGCGCGTCGACGTTCTCGTCGACGCAATGCTCGGCGCACAGCTCCGTGTTCGTGGACCACCGATGGCCTGAGTTTGCCTCAGCCATCCATTCACGAACAACACACAGGAGACCTCCAATGAAGACTTCAATCGCGCGGCGCCTTGCCGTGCCCGCACTGCTCGCACTCGGACTCGCCGCATGCGGTTCCGATACCGATTCATCCAGCGCCGACATGGCTGACATGGACATGGACACAGCTGACATGGCTGACATGGACATGGGCGACACTGACGCCACCCCGGCAGACGACGTTGCCGGAGCATCACTCGCACGCGGCGAGTTTGTCCTGATGGACACGCGGCCCGCCGGCTACGACGCCGTCGCAGGCACTGCGGTGATCGCTCGCCACACCGCTGGCACCACCGTGACCACCGAACTGACCGGCCTCGAACCCAACGTCGACTTCATCAGCCACGTACACGCTCAGGCTTGCGCCGACGGGAACGCCGGCGACCACTACCAGTTCGAGATCGGCGGCGCCACCACACCCCCGAACGAGATCCACCTTGCCTTCACGAGCGACAACGACGGCAACGGCTTCATGACCGCCGAGAATGCTCAAATTGCCGGTGTCGAGGCCGTGGCCTTCGTGGTCCACCCCGCCGAGTTCATGGACAACAAGGTCGCCTGCGTCGATTTCATTGAAGACGAAGCCGGTTCGACCGAAGCCGCGCTCGCCGCAGGCCTCGACCCCTCCGCCATGAGCGACATGGACGACATGAGCGACATGGACGACATGGACGACTCCGAGAACAGCGACGGCTGATCCCGGGTCGACTCTGCTGAACACAACCTGAAACGCGACGGAGCCGGCGCGACCAATGGTCACGCCGGCTCAGTCGCGTTTGGAGGAGCTCCGGTCAGGCTGAAATCAGCGACACCGTCAGGCTCAACTTGTTGCCATCCATCGCGCCGAGCGCAACGGCGTCAGCACCCTCGCCGATGCGGGCACGAATGTCGAGCGCCTGCACGCCGGCGGCACCAATGCGCACAATGTCGACGCCGGAAACCTTGCGCTCGCCTTCCCAGTGGCTCGACGTCGCCGTGCCCTCGAAGGGAATATCGACACGGCCGCCCGTGCCGGTCCCGCCGATGGGTGTGAACTTGAGATTGGCTTCGATATCTCCTGAGTGCTGATTGGGCTACCAAACAGCAACCGGGTCGAGCGCGATGACCTTGATCAGTTCGGCCTGAAAGGCATCGAAGCCGTCGCTTCGCACGCTGCGGCGCTGATCGTTGAACTGGCCGGGCCCAGCAACGATGTCGACATCGAGGTCCCACCGTTTCAGGTCGTCAAGGATTGCCTCGATCCAGAGGGCCTCCAGGTCAGCCGTCGACTGTGTGACGAAGCCCTCCGCAAGGAGTTCGGGTTCCGACGCGACCGAATCGAACAAGCCGAACGCAATCGGCATCAGCCGTTCGATTGATGCGGCTACGCGCGCCGACTGATCGGTGGAAGCAAGGCGACTGAGGAACTGTTCGGCGTGCGCAAGATGGAACGACTCTTCGCGTTGCGCCCGCAGCGAGAGTGCTGCAACCACAGGATCGGTACACGACTCCAGCGCCTTCCAGCGCAGGTCTTCGGCCCGGTCGTACAACCAGTGCCGCACCAGCGAATCGCTCCAGTCAGAACACTCGATCTCGGCCAGCCAGCAGCTTCGATAGTCACCCGGCGCACGCTGCAACGCGAATGCGTCAAGCTGCGATCGGCCGGTTCCGGCATCGTCGAGCAGCAGTTCGTACAAGCCGATCGCATGACCGAGTTCGTCCTGGGCAATCGAGCAGAACGCCAGATCTTCTTCGAGGAACGGGCCGAGGCCAATCCAGTTCGTGTGGCGCGCACCAATCATGTGCTCGTCGTCGGCGAGAGCGAGCAAGTGCTCGCGAGCCGCTGGTGTGAGGCTCATACTTCGGACTCCCGGTTCTCTCTACGACGTGCGGCGACGATCGAGCCGTCGTTGTGGCGGTGCGGTTTGTGGTCGTTGACAGCCAACGAATCTGGGTCAGCGACCAGCACATGTCGGCGATCGACCAACCACATCTCGGACCCTTCGGCCCGGCGGTTGTGCGTCTCGCGGGCGTACATCACGGCCATCTCAGGGTCAGCTGCGTCGAGTGTCCCGGCATGGCGGAACTCGTCGCGCCCCGGCTTCTTCAGAAAGACCTCATACGTGTTCATGATCCAACCCTTCCGGCTCCAACCCTTCTCATACCAACCCTTCTGGCTCCAACCCTTCTGGCTCCAACTCTCATCGCATTACTGGTCATCGCATCACCTCGACCGGATTTCGGCAGCTGTCGCACCAGGCGACCGAGCGACATCGGGTGGGGCCAGCGAGGCTCTGATCGACAACAGCGTCACTGCCACAGATCGGGCAGCGCAGGCCACCGTCTTTGCGTCGCAGGACCACCGTGAATTCGTCGGCTAGTGTCGTCCGGGCACGATCGGTCAGCCGCTCGTTGGTCCACACCGGACCGGGCAACCATTCCACATTGCACTGCTGCACTTCAGTGAGCGCAAGCACAGCAGCCTCGACGTCGGTCGCGATCATGTCGAGTGCCGGGCAGCCGCTAAACGTCGGAATGAGGCCGATCGTTGCGACGTCGCCCGACTCCGAGACGGTGACCGACTCGACCAGGCCGAGGTCGGCAATCGACACGTCCGGATACTCCGGGTCGTGCACACTCGCGACAGCGTCAGCAACTGACCGGACAAGCGACTCAACCGAAACGGAAGAAAGAATGCTCATTGCTCGAGCGCCTCTCGGACCCATGCCGTGTCACCCCAGTTGGCGGCGGCCGTTGCGATCCGTCGCGCCGAGTCAGGCCCACCGTTGCGCATCGTGGCCTTGAGCGGCTCCCAGTCGATCGAGCCGGCCTTCCATTGACCGTCAGCATCCTGATGCAGTTCGTTGTCGGGAATCTCGAAGCCGTACCCGTGCAGCAGCGGCACGTACTTCTGGACGTAGGCCTGCCGCAGCACTTCGTTGCGCTCCGACTTGATTTTCCAACGGATCAGCGGATCGGCGTCACCGGCGGGCGAGTCAGGCCCGAAGAGTTGTACAGCAGGCCACCACCATCGGGTGAGTGCGTCCTGGAACATTTTTCGCTGGGTGTCTGTGCCCGTGGCAAGACGCAGCAGCATCTCTTCGCCGTGGCGCATATGGAATCCCTCTTCGGCAACGATCCGCTTGAGAACCCGCTTGTACGGCCCGTAGGTGCACTCGGCAAACACCGCACGCTGGCTCGCGAAAGCTGCCGCGTCGACGAGGAACGCAATGGCGACCTGGTCGGCCCACGTGACTGCTTTGTAGTGGAACACGTTGTGGAATCGTGATCGGCCATCGAAGAGTTGCTCGAGCATTTCGGTGCGTGTCTTGACGCCCATGTCGGCCGCGACCATGTACAGGAGGTGGGCGTGACCGATTTCGTCCTGCGTCTTCGCGAGGAAGATCTGCTTGAGCCGGAGTCCGGGTGCATGTGGGATCCAGTCGCGCTCAGTCAGCCCACCCATCAGTTCGGAGTTGGCGTGGAACTCGATGAACCTGAAGACCTCGCTCCGGAACTCCTCGGGCATATCGTCGCCCGGCTCGACCATTCCGCCGGCATCGATGAACGCCTGGAAGTCATCGAGGCCGGACCAAGTCCGCCCGACTGTCAGTGCGTCAGCAAGAGTGTGCATCAGAGAGTCCTCTTGTCGAGGGTTCGGCTGAGCTTGCCGCCCTCGGATCGCGGCACGGATCCGGGCGGTTCGACCGACACCGTCACACCGAGGAGCAGTGACGTGCGCATCTGGGACTTGATCTCGTTGGCGAGATCGTTGTTCGATCGTGCGCTCTCCGAATCGTCTCGCTCAACGCGGAGAAGGAGCGTGTCGAGCGTGCCGTCACGGTCGACAACGAGCTGGAAGTGTGGGCTGACACCGTCGATGGCGAGAAGTGTGTGCTCAACCTGGCTCGGGTAGACGTTCACGCCACGAATAACGAGCATGTCGTCGGCGCGGCCGAGAACGAACGACATGCGCGCGTGTGTCCGACCACAGACTGCAGGCTCGCGGGTGATCGAGCAGAGGTCACCCGTCCAGTACCGCAGTACCGGAAACGCCTGCTTCGTGAGGCTCGTCAGCACCAAGACCCCAACTTCGCCGTCAGGCAATCGCTCGCCGGTGTCTGGGTCGACGATTTCGGGCAGGAAGTGATCTTCCATGATCACGAGGCCGTCTCGGTCTGCCGTCTCGCACGACACGCCCGGCCCGATCACTTCGGACAAGCCGTAGATATTGACCGCAATGATGCCGAGACCGGCTTCGATTGCTTCGCGTGTCGCATTCGACCACGGCTCAGCACCGAGGATCCCGACCTGCAGCGAACAGTCGGGTCCGGCGTCGCCGAGTAGTTCGGCCAAGGTCAGTGCATACGACGGCGTGCAGCAGATTGCCTCGGGAGCGAAGTCTTTGAGCAGCATCAACTGCCGTTCGGTATTCCCTCCGGAGACAGGGATGACATTGATGCCTGCCTCGGTCGCACCGTCGTGCAACCCGAGCCCACCGGTAAATAGGCCGTAACCGTATGCGTTGTGCAGCATCTGGCCGGGTTCGACCCCGGCGCCGCGCAGGCAGCGAGCAACACAGTCGGCCCACACCTGGAGATCGTCAGAGGTGTAGCCGACGACGGTCGGTTTACCCGTGGTCCCCGAGCTGGCATGCACACGAGCGAGCTCATCGCGCGGGACTGCGAAAAGGCCAAAGGGATAATTCTCACGCAGGTCGGTCTTCCGAAGGAACGGGAACTTGACCAGATCGTCGAGCGACGTCGGGTCGGCGACGTCAGCGATGCGCTCGGCCATGACGGGCACGTTGGCTCGCAGACTTGCGATCGTTGATTGCAAGCGTTCGAGCTGCAGTGCTTCAAGCTGCGGCCGCGGCATCGTCTCGATTTCGCGCTGATGAAATCCGGTCGTTGGCATGTTTTCCCCTCGTTCAGGCTCAATTCTGACAGCTCGATCACAGATCGTCAAGGCCTTAATGATCTCCTGGGCAAGCAGCTCCGGGTCACTCAGCGTTGAGAATTTTTCGAAGCAGACCAGTGAACTGATCGAGCTCGCCAGACGACAGCGCCGCGAACAGTTCGCCCTCTCGCAGGTTCTGTGCCCGATAGGCCGTCGCCAACACCTCGACACCGGCAGGCGTAGCGCACACAGAGACGAGGCGACCGTCGTCGTGATCACGCTGACGACTGGCCAGCCCCTCCCTCTCCAGCGTGGTAACGACGCCGGACACTGCGGCTCGGGAGACGCCCGACAGCCGTGCGATCTCTCGGACTTCCAAGGAGTCAAAGACCCAGACCGTGAACAGCACTCGGAATCCGGCGATCGACAATCCGAGTGGGCGATGCACTTCAGATTCGAGGTCGCCGACCACTCGCGCCGAGACACGGAACAGATCAAACATTGCGGCAAACGTGCCGAGATCGATGGCGTGGCCGTCGTTGCCGAGTTCGACCACTCGTTCAGCGGCGCGGCGCTCGAAATCGTCGGGCTCAGTCATTGGGCTTCGTTCCGAGTGCTTCGACGACCGAGCCGCCGAGCGTCAACGTCTGACCCCGGAAGATCGCAATGGTCTCCCCCGCCTCGTTGAACACATCGACGTCGTGCACAGTGTTGCGCCCACGAGTCGCAACAGTCCGACTGGTCGCAATAAGCCGATCGCCTGCGTATGCCGCCTTGACCCATTCGATCGACGCCGTCGTGGCGAGTGACTTCTCGTCACCAGCGTTCGAAGCGTGACCCATCACTGTGTCCGCGAGCGAGAAGATGATGCCGCCATGGCACGTGCCCAACCCGTTCGTCATCGCGTCGGTCACTGTCATCGACGCGCTCGCAGCACCGAGTTCGGCACCATCGATGACGATGCCGAGCCCCTGCGCCACATCGTCTCGCTCGTGCATTGCGGCTGACGCGACAGTCACCTCACTCATCTTGCGCACCATAGTTTCTCTTGCCAGCGCCGAGGTGAGACCGTGTGCGACTGAGCCCATGGGTTTGCTGCTCATCGTCACCCGGCTGCGATTCCCCTCCGCTGTGAACTCTCCGATGCGTCACAGTGAAACGTCGGCTCCTACCGTCATGAGATGACTCCGGAGATCCGCCCGTTCACCATCGCTGTTCCTGACGCCATCATCAACGACCTGCACACCCGGCTCGGCAACACTCGGTGGCCCGAAGCCGAGTTGGTTGATGACTGGAGCCAGGGCACGCCACTGGCGTACGTCCAAGAAGTTTGCGAGTACTGGGCCAACGGGTACGACTGGCGCACGCGAGAAGCAGCGTTAAACCGGTTCGATCAGTTCACCACCGAGATCGACGGCCTCGATCTGCACTTCATCCACCAACGATCGCCGCATGCCAACGCCACTCCCTTACTTCTGACTCACGGATGGCCCGGTTCCATCGTCGAGTTCCACAAGGTGATCGAACCGCTCACCGACCCGACCCGGTTCGGCGGCGACGCGGCCGATGCGTTCCATGTCGTCGCGCCGTCGCTGCCCGGCTATGGGTTTTCGGCCAAGCCGACCGAGACTGGGTGGGGCATCGACCGTATCGCTGGCGCCTTCGTGGCGTTGATGGGTCGGCTCGGGTACGACAAGTACGTCGCGCAGGGTGGCGACTGGGGAGCCGGCATCACCACTGCGATCGGGGCGCTCGACCCAACGCACTGCCAAGCGATCCACGTGACGCTCGCCATGGGCGCTCGGCCCAAACTCGACGGCGAACTGACCCCCGAAATGCACCGCGCGCTCGAGCGGTTGCAGTTCTACCGCGACTGGGATTCGGGCTATTCGAAGCAGCAGGCAACCCGTCCGCAAACGGTGGGGTACGGCCTCGTCGACTCACCCTCGGCACAAGCCGCCTGGATCATCGAGAAGTTCTGGGCCTGGACCGACAATGACGGCCATCCCGAAGACGTGCTCGACCGCGACGAAATGCTCGACAACATCATGCTCTACTGGATCAACGGCAACGGTGCGTCGTCAGCACGGCTGTACTGGGAGAGCTTCGGAAAGGGCACACGACACGTCGTCACGATTCCCTCGGGCTTCGCCGTGTTCCCGAAGGAGGTCTCGCTACCCATCAGAGAATGGGTTGAAGACAGCTACACCGACATCGTCCATTGGGAGCGCTACGACAAGGGCGGACACTTCGCAGCGTTCGAGGTTCCCGACGTCTTCGTTGCCGAGATCAGGTCAATGTTCCGCCGATATCGTCCGGGATTCTGAGTTCCTTCGACCACACATCGCCTGTGCCCCCGACGCACGGGCAAGATCCCGGCAGCGCCAAGGCGGCGATGTCGTACCGATCGTTCCGCATCATCTTCATCGGGCTGGCGCTGTCCCAAGTCGGCACCTGGATGCAAAACTTCACACTGCCCGCCTACATCCAGGACCGGACCGATCGCCCTGCGCTGGTGGGCGTCACGATCTTCATGCAACTCGGGCCACTCCTGTTGCTGTCGATTCCCGCTGGCGTGCTCGCCGACAAGATCTCGAAGCAGAAACTGCAGCTCACAATGCAGACCGCTTCGGCAATCCTCACGCTGTTTCTTGCCTTCTTCGTGGCTCGCGACGCCGCACTGGTCGCGATCTTCGGAACGCAGTTCATGATCGGTGTCGCCAACGCACTCAACGCTCCGGCGTTCCAGGCGAGCATGCCGTTGCTCGTGCATCGCCAGGACCTGCCGGGTGCAATCAGCTTGAACTCGGCAATGATCAACGGCAGCCGCGTGATGGGGCCCGTCCTTGCTGCAGTGCTCGCATCAGCTGGGATGAGTACCGCACAGATTTTCGTCGTCAACGCCGGGACCTATGTCTTCTTCATCGTGGCACTGCTGGTCGTCCGCATGCCCGACGTCCGTGGCACGTTCCCAGAAGTCGGTTGGCGCCGCTTGCTGACCGGTACGAACATCGTCCGCAACCGTGCCGCGCTCTCGCGGCTTCTCGTCGGCATGTTCTTGTTCTCGCTGTTCAGCCTCCCGTTTGTCGGCTTGTTCCCGTCGATTGCCCAACTCAACTTCGGTTTCAACCCGCTCGGCAACGCCTATCGAGCGCTCTATGCCACGTGGGGCTTCGGTGCGTTCTTCGGTGCTATCTCGGTGGGCACCTGGCTGTCTGATATCCGTCGACACACGTTGATCGTCCGTGGCTTTACTGCGTTCGCGATCGCCCTTGGCGTCTTCAGTCAGCTTCGTGACGGCTTTTCGCCGTATCCAGTCGGGTTCGTCCTTGGCTTTGCCTACTTCATGACTGCCACGGCGATCACCACCGAACTCCAGCTGAACCTCAAAGACACCGAACGTGCATCGGTGATGCCGCTGTGGTTTATGGCGTTCGGCGGCACCGTGCCCATCGGCAACCTCGTGTTCGGCGTCGTAATCGAATGGGTCGGTGCACGCACCGTGCTCATTTTCGGCGCGGCGTTCGCGCTCTTCCTCGCCTATTGGGTCGACCTCCGCCAGTTCACCCGCGGCGCCTTCCTTGCCGAACATGACGGCGGCGAGAAGTACACCCCGGTGAACGCCAGCCGCTTCATCTAAACAATTGCGTATGGGGTCAGGCCCCTTTCGCAACTCTGCGAGCAGTTCCAGCAGAGGACTACCCGAGAAGTTGGGCAACAAACCTTTCGAGGCCCGCTGATCGGCTCGCCTTGACCAGCACAACATCGCCAGCGCCCAGCGCTCCGATGAGGCCGACCGGATCGTCGGTTGAACGTACGCCATACAGGTCGGTGCCGGTGGCGACCAACTGGATGCCGAGCGTTTCTGCGATCCGTGAGACCTCACGGTGTCCTTCGACTTCGTCCTCAAGTTCACCCATCGGACCGAGGATCGCAATCCGTCGATCAGCACGCATCGCGGCCACTGCTTCGAGCGCCGCAGTCATCGACGTCGGGTTCGCGTTGTATGCATCGTTGATCACCGTTGCACCGCTCGGGGCAGACAACACTTCCATCCTCATCGCAGACATGTGAGCGTTCGCCAACGCTGCGATCGCGGCGTCGAGTGACACGCCAACCGAACCAGCTACAGCAATCGCAGCAGCCGCGTTCATCGCCATGTGCACGCCGCTGATCGCCAACTGCACATCGCCACTCCCCCACGGTGTGTCGACTCGGAAGCTAGGTCGAGCCAGTTCGTCCAGCACAAGGTTGCTGATGCAGATGTCGCCCCCCGCTGTGCCGTAGGTGAGCACCGATGCACCCGTGTGCTTCGCCATTGCAGCGACACGCTCGTCGTCGGCGTTGAGGATTGCTGTGCCCGACTTCGGGAGTGCGGCGACCAGTTCCTGCTTCGCCTTCGCCACGCCGTCGATCCCGCCGACGCGTTCGGTATGCGAGTAGCCAACGGCCGTCACCACGCCGATGTTGGGTCGGGCCACTTCACACAGGGAGGTGATCTCACCGAACCCGCGCATCCCCATCTCGAGAATGAGCACCTCGGTGTCATCAGGTGCATTGAGGATCGTGATCGGCAAGCCCTGCTCGTTGTTGAAGCTGCGCTCGTTCGCTGTGGTCTTCCGCTCAGCCGAGCACGCCGCCGAGATCAGGTCCTTCGTTGACGTCTTGCCGACGCTGCCGGTGACGCCGACCACCGTCGTGTCGAGTTGCTGTCGAGCCCAGCCTCCGAGGCGCATCAAAGCGTCCGCTGTATCGGCCACTTCGATTGACGTGCCGGTTCTGCGCCACGGGTCGGCTTCTGACGTCAGGTACGCAACAGCACCCGCCTCACGGGCGACGCCGATGAACTCGTGGCCGTTGCGTTCGGCCACGATCGGCACGAACAACTGCCCTGGAATCAACGACCGGGTGTCGAACGATGCCCCATCGAATGCGACATCGGGCCCCAGTAGACGTCCAGAGATACCCGCTGCTGCTGATGATGCCTGAATCCTCACGGTTCGGAACGGTACCGTCACGACCATGCTCGGTGATGGAACAGAACGCATCAATCTGATCGTGTTGTTTGGCGGCCAAAGCGCTGAACACGACGTGTCGTGCACGACGGCTGCGCATGTCTTGGCCGCTGCGGACCCAGAAAAGTACGACATTACGCCGATCGGCATCTCGACAGACGGCCAGTGGGCACTTGCTGACGGTGCACTTGCTGCACTTCGCGAGGGCCCCGACGCGCTCCCGTCTCAGCTCGACCCGTCAGGTTCAGATGTTTCGCCGACACCGATGCTGGCGAGCGCCTCCGCTGCTCAGGGACAGACGGTTGTCATGCCGCTTCTGCACGGCCCGATGGGCGAAGACGGCACGGTGCAGGGCCTACTCGAACTCGCTGGCCTCGCGTACGTCGGGGCTGGTGTACTCGGCTCGGCAGTTGCAATGGACAAGGCGATGGCTAAGCAGGTCTGCGCCGCTGCCGGCATTCCGCAGGCCCGCTATCGGGCCTTCGCTGAACACGAGTTGACGCCAGGCCTCGCCCAAGATATTGCTGATGACCTCGGCTTGCCCGCATTCGTGAAGCCCGCGAACATGGGTTCGTCAATTGGTGTGTCCAAAGTGAGCACCATCGAAGAACTTCGCGACGCCATCGACCTGGCGCTCAGCTACGACGAGACGATCGTGGTCGAAGAGGCTGTGGTCGGCAAGGAGATCGAGGTCGCCGTTCTCGGCAACACCGATCCGCAGGCCGCGACGCCCGGTGAAATCGTGCCAGGCGACGACTTCTACAGCTACGAAGATAAGTACGTCAGCGACCGCTCGTACGCGGTGATCCCTGCACCCATCCCCGAGGCCGCACGCGCCGAAGCAAAAGAACTGGCGCTTGCGACGTTCCGCACACTGCGGTGCGACGGGCTGGCACGCGTCGACTTCTTCTGGGAAGACCCGAGTACCGAAATCAACGGCAGGCCAGGTCGCGGATTTTTACTGAACGAGGTGAACACGATGCCCGGCTTCACGCCCATCTCGATGTTCCCGAAGATGTGGATCGCCGATGGTGTCAGCTACCCAGAGATCATCGATCGGCTCGTCGACCTCGCCATCGAGCGACACGGTCGCCGCCGGCGCAACACTGCTCACTGACTCGCCGGTCGATAACGCAGCCGGCCAGCAACGCGCCGGTCAGGCTTGCAGTGCGGCGCGCAGAAACGCTCGTAGCTCATCACGCAGCGATCGCAACCCGGCTGCATCAGCGGTCCAGCCGACAGCGCGTAGCACCTCGGGCTCGGTGGCGATACCCGTAATCGTTGCGTACCCGAGCGCCGCAATCAGCCGCGGGTCACCCGACCTGAGTCGCCCTGCTGCCATCTCGTCGCCGAGGTAGGCAACAGCCCGGTCGATGAGCGGAGCGATGCGTTCGGCAAGCCGATCAGCCTGCCCCTGACTCAATCTGCTGACCTCCCGTACCAGTCCGAGAAGCCCAGGTCGGCGAACGGCGGGGCGGAACACGGCTCGAACAACCGCGTCGATCCGATCAAGTGGATCGTCGGGCGCCGATCTGACTGCGGCGTCGATCACAATGACTAACTCGGCAGCAACCTTGTCGAGGACCCCGTCGACCAGGGCTTCCTTCGAGTCGAACCAGTACAGCACCGTCTGCTTGCGCACCCCGACGTCGCGCGCTATCTCGTCGAGCGACACGGCGACAACGCCCCGTACGCCGAACAAGTCGAGTGCCGCATCGAGGATCCGCTCACGGGTCGTTCGATCGGTCACTACCTACCTCCATCGCAACATCATGACATCTCTCTCTACCAATTGGTAGACAATCGTGATAGAACGTGAGACGTGATCGCCGAATCCCTTGCGGGCAAACGTATTGCCATCACCGGCTCGACTGGTTTTGTTGGCACGGCACTCGTTGAGCGCATGCTGCGCTCGGTCCCTGACTGCGAACTCGTCCTCCTCGTCCGCGATGGCAAACGGACTCCTGCGGCCAAGCGGACGCAGAAGGAGATCCTCAAGAACAACGCATTTGACCGGCTCCGCGAGAAATTCGGTGCCCCTGATTCGAGCGAAACCTTCGCCGAGATGACCGATCGTCGAATCACCACGATCGCCGGTGACGTCAGCCGTGACGGCCTCGACCTCAACGACACCGATCGGGCGACGTTCGCCAGCTGCAACACCATCATCCACTCGGCCGCCGCCGTCTCGTTCGACTCGCCACTCAACTCGGCCGTCGAAATCAACCTGCTCGGCCCTGTACGCATCGCCGAGCTCTGCAACGAGATCGGCATCACCCCCCACATCGTCGCGGTCTCCACCTGCTACGTCGCCGGCAACCGCCGTGGCCGAGCGCCAGAAGAACTCGTCAGTGAAGGCCCATGGGACATCGGCCTCGACTGGCGCAGCGAAGTCGCATCGGCCCGCCGCCTCAAGGGCGACACCGAAGCAATCAGCCGGACACGTGAGAACCTCGAACGATTCCGCAAGGATGCCCGCACCGAACTCGGTGCCGCCGGCGCACCCGCACTCGCTGCAAAAACCGAGCAGCTCCGAGAGCGCTGGGTCCGTGCCGAACTGGTCGACGCCGGCCGGTCGCGGGCCGCAAGCCTCGGCTGGCCCGATGCGTACGCCTACACGAAAGCACTCGGCGAGCAGGCGCTCACCGAAGTGAAGGGCAATGTGCCCGTCTCGATCGTCCGACCGTCGATCATCGAGTCGGCATGGGCAGAACCCAATCCCGGCTGGATCCGCGGCTTCCGCATGGCCGAACCGGTCATCATCTCCTTCGCTGGCGGCCTGCTCAAGGAGTTCCCCGGCGTCCCCGAGGGCACGGTCGATGTCATCCCCGTCGACATCGTCGTTGCCGCGATCATCGGCGTCGCTGGCGCAGGGCCCGACAAGGCCCCCAGAATCAGCCAGGTCGCATCAGGTGGGGTCA